>ERZ1673746.12-NODE-12-length-319127-cov-84.191277_pt1 | contig 319127 bp, 271 predicted proteins | sample MGYA00580205_ERZ1673746 | MGnify/ENA primary metagenome ERZ1673746 (study PRJEB41218, sample SAMN15661771) | gut metagenome | host: Homo sapiens | place: Canada: London | collected 2015-08-20/2019-03-30 | study: EMG produced TPA metagenomics assembly of...
GCTGGAAGATGAGCTTGAGCTCGAAGAACTTGATGACGAAGAGCTGCTGCTGGAAGACGAGCTGGAAGAAGACGATGAACTCGAACTGCTCGAGGAGGAGCTGGAAGACGGAGCGCTGCTGGAAGAATCCGGCTCCTGGGGCGGCAAGGAACTGCTGTGGAAACTGGAAGACGACCAGTTGCTGGAAGAAGATGACGAGGAAGAACTCGAACTGCTGGAAGACGACGAACTGGAAGAAGAAGGCGGCGCGCTGCTGGAGGAATCCGGAGGCTCGGGAGCCGAAGAACTCTGCAGGGAGCTGGAAGACGAACTGTTGGAGGAGGAAGAGCTCGAACTGCTGGAAGAAGAACTCGAGCTGCTGGAAGAAGAACTCGAGCTGCTGGAAGAAGAACTCGAGCTGCTGCTGGGCTTGGGATCAAACTCAAACGAATCTCCTCCCCCTGCCGAACTGCTCGACGAATCTCCTTCTTCCACCTCCTGGTACAGGTTGACCAGAGTCAGGACGGTTTCTCCTTCCTTGCCGGCAGGCGTGTTTTCCGCCAGCAGGTAATAGTCCAGGTCGGGCTCTCCTTCCTTGTCGCTTACCAGGGCAATGCAGAACTCCTGTTGGTCCTCCGCGGCAGGCTGGTGTTGGTGGACGATATGGCACCAGTAGTATCCCTGTTCGAACTGGATCTGGCGACAGAGAGGAGCGGAAGATCCGGCCTCCGTGGAGAGTTCCATATCCTTGGCGGGGATGGAAAGGGAGATGGAGGAGTGGGCGTGAAGGTGGAGAAAACAGGTGGCGGGAGCCATGACCTTGAGGTATCCGAACCATTCGTGGCGGGTGGGGGAGGAAGCGATCCGTTTGGGAACGAGAACGGGAGCGGAGAGGCCGTTGACCAGGAAGTTGCCCTGGGGCTGCCCGTTGGGGTACATGGGAATGAAGGGATAGACGGTGTCCATGGCGCCGATGTTGAAAGTGTTGTTCATGGTAATGAAGGTAAAATTATTAAATGGTTGCGGTTACCATGAGAACAAAAACCAGCAAAGTAAACACGCCGGAGACGTCAAAAATATTACCGTCTTTTCCTGAGATAGTAATCACACTCCTAAAAACAGGCAGAAGAGATGACAAATCTCTTCTGCCTGGCATTTCATCAATTAATAACAAGGACAGTGATTGTCTGATTGTTGGTTGCCGGACTTCAACCGATTTTGATGTGCTTCGGTATTCTTTTTACCTGTTGCTGAACATTCTTGCTTCCATTCTCATTTCACAGAATCCAGGTACAGTTTACAGTTGCATGAGGCATCCGTATCAAATGATTTTATTATTTTCCTCTTTTGATTTATTTTCTGTAGAAATGGAGAAGCAAGGAGCTTCAAACCTATGGGCCAAGAGGTTCATCATAATTTCATTTGGTAGCTGAATTTACCGGGAACCGGAAAGTTTTACAGGATCAATGAATGCGAAAACAAGAATCTGACCCGAAAGATCGGCAATTCTCAATTTATTCAACAATCAGAGTCCCGTTTTTCAGAAATGGAAATTCTTGCCTACTTAATGGAGCAGGTTTTACCATCCGCCGCCCAGGGCGCGAGCGAGCTGGACGACGGCCTTGCGGATGTTCTGCTTCATGGTGACCAGGGATTCCTCCGAGCTGAGCCAGGAGCGCTGGGCCGTGATGACGTTCAGGAAGTCCGTCTGGCCGTTGATGTACAGGGTGCGGGAGAGCAGGAAGGCTTCTCTGTTGGCGTTGTTTTCCTTGTGCAGGTATTGCATCTGGGAGGTGTAGTTGCCGTAGGCGATCAGGGCGTCCTCCACCTCGGAGACGGCGGTGATGAGCGTCTTGCGGTAGGTTTCCGCGGCTTGTTCCGCCGCGGCTTTCTGGGCGCGCACCGTGGCTCTCAGGGCTCCGCCCTGGAACAGGGGCTGGAGCAGGTTGCCGCCCAGGGACCACGCGTTGTTGTTTTCCCGGAAGAGCTGGCCGAAGTCTCCGCCGCGGCTGGAGAGGGATCCCGTCAGGCTGAAGCGGGGGTACAGGTCCGCCACGGCTACGCCTACGTTGGCTACGGCCACGTGCAGGTCCGCTTCAGCGGCGATGACGTCGGGCCTGCGCCGCAGGAGTTCGGAGGGGAGGCCGACCGGCACGACGGGCGTTTTTTCAAAGACGGAGGCTTTGGGGAGCGTCAGCTCCACGCGGGAGTTGTACGTGCCCAGCAGCACGGAGAGCTGGTTTTTGGCGGAGGCCACCTGTGCTTCCAGCGCCGGGATGCGGCTTTCCGTGGAGGCGACGGTGGAGGTGGCCTGTTCCACGTCCAGGCGGGGGGCGAATTCCGATTTGTAGCGTTTTTCCGCAATGGTGAGGGTGTTGCGTTGGATTTCCAGCTGTTCCCGGGCGATGCGGAGCTGTTCGCAGGCGGTGATCCAGTCAAAGTAGGCCGTGGCGACGTCCGCCAGCAGGGCCGTGCGCACGGCGCCCGCGGAGGCTTCCGTAGACATGAGGGAGGCGCGGTAGGCCTCAATGGAACGCCGGTTGCCGCCGAAGAGGTCCAGCTCCCAGGAGGTGGACGCCCCCAGGGTGAAGTCCTGGGAGGTGGAGCTGCGGAAGCCCCGGTCCGGGGACAGGCTCCAGCCGGCGCTGGCGTCTGCGGAGGGTAGCAGGGAGGCCTGGGAGACGCGGAGCCTTTCCCTGGCTTCCCGGATGCGGAGCAGGGCCACCTTCATATCCGGATTGTTGTTGAGGGAGGTGGAGACCAGGCGGTTGAGCTGGGGGTCCCCGAAGATGTTCCACCAGGAGCGCAGGTCCTTGTCAGAGCTACGGGGGGGCCTGCTCTCCGCCCAGGCGGCGGGGAGGTCGTTGGCCGGCGGCCGGAAGTCCGGGCCTACCATGCAGGAGCTCAGGCAGCATGCGGCCAGGAGAGGGAGATGTTTGAACATGGATGACATGGGAAAGGAAGAAGTAAGGTGTTATTCGTGTCGCAGGGCGTCGATGGGGTCCATCTTGGACGCCTTCCAGGACGGATACCATCCGAAGGCCAGGCCGATGAACACGGAGACGCCCACCGCCAGGGCCATGGCTTCCGGGGAGGAGGCGGTGGCCCAGTTCATGGTGCGGCTGACGATGATGGAGATGGCCTTGCCGAGCGCGATGCCCAGCGCGCCGCCCACCACGCAGAGCAGAACCGCTTCCAGCAGGAACTGGCGCATGATGTCCTGCGGACGGGCGCCCACCGCCATGCGCAGGCCGATTTCCTTGGTGCGCTCCGTGACGGAGACGAGCATGATGTTCATGATGCCCACGCCGCCTACGACCAGGGAGATCATGGCCACGATCATCAGCAGGTTGGTCATTACCTCCGTGGTGCTGCTCATGGCGCGGGACATTTCAGCCATGTCCCATACCCGGAAGTCGTCCAGCTGGCCGTCCTTGAGGTTGTGCTTGGCGCGGATGACTTCCGTGATCTGGTCGATCGCCTCGGAGGAGCGCTCCGGGTCCGCAATCTGCGCCATGATGGAGTCAATGTTGTTGAAGCGCCGCGGGTGGGGGGCGTCCGTGTAGGGCTGGTCCGTGGTTTCCGTGTAGTAATCCACGGAATTGGCGGTGTATTTGTCCGCCCGGTTGAAGGTGGTGGTGGATTTGCCGGAGGAAGTGGAGGCGGAACCGCCGCCCAGGCCCTGGAGGCGGTAGCGGATGCTCGTCCAGGGCAGGATGATGGAGTCGTCCTGGTCGCGGCCCATCATGTTGGCGCCCTTTTTCTGGAGGATGCCGATGACCTTGAACATGACGTTCTTGATGCGGATGTCCTTGCCCAGCGGGTCTTCATCCCCAAAGAGCTCCCTGGCTACCGTCTGGCCGATGACGCACACGCGCCTGGCCTGCTCCACGTCTTCCTCGGAAAAGGGCTGGCCGCGGTCCATGTCATACCAGCTCTTGATTTTCAGGTATTCCACGGAACCGCCTTCCACGGTTTCCGGGCTCCAGTTCTTGTTGCCGTAAATGACCTGGCCGCTGGCGCGCACTACGGGCGTGGCACGCAGGACCATGGGGCAGTCCTTCGCGATGGCCTCGCAGTCCGCGTTGGTCAGGGAGGCCCGGCCGCCTGCGCCGGTATTGACGCCGCTCTTGGAGATGGCGCCGGGGCGGATGTTCAGCGTATCCGCCCCCATGGAGGCGATGGTGTTTTTAATCTGGAGCGTGGACCCCTGGCCGATTTCCACCATGGCGATCACCGCTGCAATGCCGATGATGATGCCCAGGATGGTGAGCGCCGCGCGCATGGGGTTGCGCACCAGGGCCTTGATGCAGGTTTTAAGGAGAGGAAGGAATTTCATACGTCGTCTTTGCTTAGCGTGTCGGAAATCCCTTCGCAGATGAGGCCGTCCGCCATGTTGATGGCCCGGTCCGTGAAGGCGGCTATTTTGGGGTCGTGCGTCACCAGGATGACCGTGATTCCCTGGCGGCGGTTCAGGTCCTTGAACATGTGCAGCACTTCCTTGGAGGTGGTGGAGTCCAGGTTCCCCGTGGGTTCGTCCGCCAGCAGGATGCTGGGGTTGTTGATGAGGGAGCGGGCGATGGCTACGCGCTGCTGCTGGCCGCCGGAGAGCTGGGCCGGGGTGTGGTCCATGCGGTCGGAAAGGCCCACCAGGTTCAGCAGCTCCACCGAACGTTCGCGCATGGCCTTCATGCTGAGGGTGGGGTGGGCGTACACGGCAGGCATCATCACGTTTTCCAGCGCGGTGGTGCGGGAGAGCAGGTTGAAGTTCTGGAAGACGAAGCCGATGCGCTTGTTCCGGAGCGTGGCGCGCTCTGCGGCGTTGAATTTGGCTACGTCTTCCCCGGCGATGTAGTAATGGCCGGAGGTGGGGCGGTCCAGGCAGCCCAGGATGTTCATCAAGGTGGACTTTCCGGAACCGGAAGCCCCCGTGAGGGAGACGAATTCCCCCTCCTTGATGTCCAGGGTGATGCCCTTGAGCACTTGAAGGTCAATTTCCCCCAGGTGGTACACCTTGGTTATGTCACGTAAGCGGATCACGTTGTTGTAGTGCTTGAAGCGGTAAAAAGGAATGGTTGAGCGGGTGGATGGAGGCGTTTCCCCGGATCAGGGAGGCGGGGGCGGCCCGCCGTTGCCGGAGGCGGAGGGAGCCTTCGTGTTGCCCGTGCTCGGCTTGCGGCGCGGCGGCATCTTGGGCGCGAACGGATTTTCCCCGCCGGCGGAGGCGGAAGCTCCGTCCTCCGAGTTGCCGGAGCGGTTCAGTATCTGCGCCGTGGAGACGATTTCCATGCCTTCCCGGAGCGTTTCTCCCGTGATGGCCGTCAGCATGCCGTTGCTTTCCCCCCTGGTGACCAGGTGGGGGTAAAGAAGATTGTCCCGCAGTTCCCAGACCACGGCTTTTTTCTTCTGGCCGTTTTGGGCGGGAGCGGCCAGTTCCGGCTGCATCCGTTCAAAGGCCGCCTTCTGCTCGGCGCTGACCAGTTCCGTTTCCGGACGGAAGCGGAGCGCGGCGTTGGAGACGAGGAAGGCGTCCCGGATGTCCTCCACCACGAATTGAACGTTTGCCGTCAGGTAGGGGATGAGGAGCTTGTCCGGGTTGGGCACGTCAATGTCCACGATGTAGGTGACCACATTGGAGGTCATGGTGGCGTCCAGACGTATCTTGTCCACTGTTCCCTTGAATTTGCGGCCGGAGAAGGCGTCCACGGTGAACAGGACTTCCTGCCCCTTGCGGATGCTGCCGATGTCCGCCTCATTCACGGCGGCCCAGATTTTCAGCTTGGAAAGGTCCGTGGCAATGTAAAACAGGCTGGAGGCGCTCATGCTGGAAACCACCGTCTGGCCTATGTTGACCAGGCGCTTGACCACCACGCCGTCCACCGGGGACTGGATGGTGGTGTATTCCAGGTTGCGCATTTCCTTCTTAAGCGCGGCTTCCGCCTGTTTCAGGGAGGCTTCCGCTTCCTGCAGGGAGGCTTCCGCCACGGCCACGTTGGCGCGTGCGGTCTCTTCATCCGCAATGTACTGGTCGTAGCTGGACTTGGAAAGGGCATCCCCTGGCCCCAGCTTTTCCGCGCGTTCGCGGTCCAGCCTGGCCTGCTGGTGCTTGGCCTTGGCCTGCTGGATGTCTGCCTTGGCGCGGGCGATTCCGGCGATGGCCTGCGCCTTGGAGGCTTCCGCACGCTGAACGTCCAGCTGCACGGGCAGCTTGTCGATTTCCGCGAGCATCTGGCCCGCCTTCACCGGGCTGGAATAATCCACCACCTTGCCGTCCAGATCCTTGCCGAACTCCATGATGATGCCGCTGACCTGGGCGCCCACGTCCACCAGTTCATCAGGTTCCGTGACGCCGGTCGCGTCAATGGTGATCATCAGGTCCCCCTTCTCAAGAGGCTCTGTCTGGTAGTCCACCTGGATCGCTTCGTTCCCCTTCCACTGTTCCCAGGCGAACCAGATGCCTCCGAGAACGGCAATGACGATGATGAGTTTGATGAATCCCTTCACGACTATAATATACTTCGCAATAATGAAAAAGTTGCACAGATGTTAAAAACTTTTTCGCAACAGGGCGTGATCCTACCATGATTTCCGGAAATGTCTAAGGGTTTATTTTGTTCGTTAACAGTTGTTATTTATAAACTAACAATATTACATTATCGTAATGGGCTGTCCCTTTTTTACGGATTTGTAAGAATATGGAGGAAGGCCGTTTCCGGAATGGTCCCAGGAATGAATTGATAACCATCGTGTTTCATCCATGGGTAAAAATTGGCACGCTTCTTGCTAGATACAAGATGAAGGATCGCACGATCCGGAAACAACCAATCAACCATATGTACAAAAACGATTTATTTGACCTGGTGTTCAGGCTGCTTCATTCCTTCTGCCGTTCCTCCCGGCCGCCCCGGAAGGAGAAGGAGCGGGAGCGGAAGGCCCGGAAATATTTGAAGGCCATGGTGGCGAACGCGCGCATGCGTTCCTTTTAAGCGCGTGTGCGCTTCCTGCCAGGAAATGCCGTGGGGCGCAGAGGTGCGGGGAAAAGCAATCAAAGCAGCCGTGCCGGAATGCTTTGATTCCGGTGCGGATTCAAGAGGGGGCCATCGGGAAAACAGGCCCCGGCGGGGTTCCCGGCTGCAAGGGAAAGAGAAAGACACCGCTGCACCGTCTCTGGCTGTGAGCCACGTTCCCGTGCCTCAATAGAGCGGGGACTTCCGCCGCTGTTTTGACTTTTCCGGTATAGGACGTAGTCAGCCCTGCGTCGGGGCTGCCCCCATTAGGTTGTAATATCGGTTCGGGCCACTTTGCCAGGTAATGACGAGTGCAGCAGCCACCACCTTATATACCCCAGAAGGGGGAATGATCCAAGGTGTTTTTGGAATCTTTTCAGACATGCGCAGGCAATCCTCCGCGGAGTGGTTGAAGCTGAACGGGCTGCCGTTTTGTCAGCGGTTTTCTTCCATCCACTGCCTTAAAACGGGGAGGTCTGCGGGAGCCCAGGGCAGTTTTTCCAGCATGTGGCCGGAGAAGAAGCCCAGGCTTTCGTGTTCCAGGGGCCGGGGCAGGGCGCAGGGCTCCAGACGGCACAGGAAGGGGATGAGGCGGATGATGCGCTCCCGTTCCCGGTGCCGGACGGGGGTGAGCATGCGGACGGGATGGACGGCGCATCCCAGTTCCTCCCGTATTTCCCGGATGATGGCGTCCCGGGCGTTCTCTCCGGGTTCCACCTTTCCGCCGGGGAATTCATAAAGAAGCCCGTTGGACTGCCCCGCTTTCTTTTTTGCTCCCAGGAGAAGGGTTCCTTGTGCGGAGGGCAGTTCAATCAGGGCGCAGCAGACGTCCAGGATGTTCATCATGCGTTGAAATCCAGAGAATGCAGGTTCATGATGCGGGAATCCGTGTCCAGAATGCCGAAGCCGATGCGGCCGGTCCTGCCCTGGAGTTCCCCCGGATTGGCCAGCAGGCACCCGCGGTACATTTCCCGCACGGCCTGGTGGGTGTGGCCGTACAGGGCGGCGTCCACACTGCCGCTGCGCGCTTCCTGCATGGCGTATTTGGGATAGTGGGAGAGGGAGAACTTCATGCCGTACCTGGTGAGCAGGACGTGTTCCGGGTGCAGGCGCGCCGCCGTGGAGCAGGTGGCCAGTTGGCGCATGATGGCAAGCTCGTAGTCGTTGTTGCCCGGAACGGCGTCCAGAGGGAGGCCCCCCGTCAGTTCAATCAGGCGCTGGAAGCTCTCCGGGGTGGTGCAGTCGCCCAGGAACATGAAATGTCCGCAGTCCAGCAGGCGCATCTGGCGCATCGCAAGCTCCAGGTGGTCCGTGCGGTCGTGCATGTCGGAAAAAACGCCTATCTTCATGGTGTTGGTCGGTTCATGGCATGGATGGGCCAGGCCTTCAATTCGTCCGGCAGGGGAGGCAGGGGCGCATGCTCTCCCTCCCGGCGCAGCAGGCAGGTGAAGCCGCCTGCGCCCGCGCCGTGAAAAGGCATGAGCCGGTAGCAGGCCTCCTGAGTCAGGGCGGAACGGAAAGGCTCCAGCTCCGGCACGGCTGCGGTCCGCAGGTCCGGACAGCGTTTCAGCAGGTACAGGACGTTCCGTTCGTTCTCCTCCGGGGCGTAAGTGCATGTGGTGTACAGCAGATAGCCTCCGGGCGCCAGGCACTGGAGGGCCGCCAGCAGAATGCCCCGCTGCCGCTTGGCGTTGCCCCCGGTGACGGAGGGGTTGAAGCAGCCGGGGTTGGGAATGCCCTTGGCCAGCAGGGATTGACCGCTGCACGGGGCGTCCGCCAGAATGAGGTCAAAACAGCCCGGGGTCAGCTCCGCCCACTGGTCCGGGCGCAGACGCTGGGTATATACGCCGGTGAAGCCGCAGCGCAGCAGGTTGTGGCGCAGGATGCCCAGGCGCTTCGGGTGCACCTCGTTGGAGACGTGCTCCCGCGGGGCGGTCCGCGTCTGGGCCAGAATGCTTTTCCCGCCGGGAGCCGCGCACATGTCCAGGCAGCGTTCCGGCCGGAACGGCAGATGCGCCAGCGGAGCCGTCTCCCAGACGGAAGAGAGGTCCAGGGGATAGTAATAGCCGCGTTCGTAGTCCGGCAGGGAGCCGGGTCTGGCCTCCGCTTCTCCCGCCGGGAGCGCCAGGATGGAAGGGTGGCCCCAGTCCCGCGGCGTTTCCTCCGCCGGCAGGGGCGGCAGGTAGCCTTCCGGAGCTTTCGGGGTGATGACCAGCGCGCTTCTGGAACGGTCCCCTGCCTGCATGGCGTCCAGAAAATCCTGCTCCTGTTCCGCTGTCAGCTCCAGCTTGCGGGTGAGCCTCAGTATTTGGGAGGTGGACACGAGATCAGGCCCGGAACGTTTCGCCGAAATGGGTGTTGAGCGCCAGATGGGCGGACCCCAGGATACCCGCCTCCGTGCCGAACTGGGCGGGGAGGATTTCAAGATGCTCCACCAGCGGAGCGGCAAGCTGGGTCTTCATGATCTCCTGAAGGGGCTGGAAGAGCAGGGTCTTGGCCTTGGCCACGCCGCCGCCGATGATGATGGCCTCCGGGTTCAGGAGGTAGCAGCAGTTCATCAGCGCGCAGGAGAGCTTTACGGCCAGGTCGCGCCAGACCTGCGCGGCTACTTCATCCCCCGCCAGCGCGGCCCGTTCCAGGGCGATGGGGTTGCAGTCCACAATGGCCTTGTCAACGCCGTGGCTGGCATACAGGGTGCGGGCGTCCGCCGCTATTTCCCGGTTGCCCACGTAATCCTCCAGGGAACCGCGGTTGCCGTAATGGCCCAGCCGCCCCCGGTAGTCGATGCTGGTCTGGCCCAGTTCCCCGGCGGAGCAGGTGGCCCCGCGCAGGAGCTCCCCGTTCACGATGAGTCCGCTGCCCACGCCGGTGCCCAGGGTCAGGCAGACCAGGTGCCTTTTCCCCTTTCCGGCTCCCAGCTTCCACTCCGCGTAGGCCATGCAGTTGGCGTCGTTCTCCACGTACACGGGCAGTCCGCAGGCGGCCTGGAGCATGTCCCTTACCGGAACGTTGTTCCAGCCGGGCACGTTGGTGAGCGTATAAACGGTGCCCTGGTAAAAATTGACGAAGCCGGGCATCCCCATGCCGATGGCCTGCACTTCCGGATGGTTCAGCCGCAGCATGTTCACGAACTGGGCGATGGCTTCAATCAGTTGGTCGGGATTGCCGTATTCCTGGGTGGCGATGGAAGGCGCGTGCGCGATCACTTCCGTGCCTTTGACGACCCCCAGCTTGATGGAGGTGCCCCCGAAGTCAATGCCGATGGAGGGAATGGTTGAAGCTGTCATATGGTACCAATATAGAATTTTGCCGGGCGTTGAAAAGGTTAAAAGAAGTATGCTTCCGTTAAAAAAACGGCAGGCGGGGCAGCGGGAAAAATGACTTGTTTCATAGCTGAATTTTCTTGAATGAACATTTGAGCGCTTGTAGTGTCTCATAGTCTAGTCAGTTGGGCGGTTTCGCCCGCTGTTCGTGAAACATCGTCAACCTCAGCCCATAGAGACACCTCCTATGCCTACTCCCAAGAAAACCGATAGCAAGACCGTCGCCAAGGAAGCTCCGGCCCCCAAGAAAAAGACCTGCGGGAAGTCCGCCTGCAAGACCGCTGTAGAGCAGGAGGCGCCCGCCAGGAAAAAGTGCTGCAGGAAAAAGGCCGCTGAACCGGAAAAAGCCGCCAAGCCCGCCAAAAAGGCCGTTGCCCCCGCGGCTGCGGTGGAAAAGAAGACGGAACCGAAAACGGCCCGGAAGGCCCCGGCCAGAAAAATCGCTTCCTCTCCCGCCGCCCCGGCTCCCGCTGCCGCAAAGAATGAATTGACGGATGAGCAGACGGAAGCCATCGCCGCCGCCAAGGCTGAACTGGCCGCCAATCCGGAATGGGAACCCTTTGTGCAGATGCAGCGCCAGCACTTGATGGACCTGCGCGACAGGGCCCTGGACAACATGAGCGGCGTGGCCCGCGACACCCTCCGGAACCATCCGGAAGGCAGTGAAGCCTCCGGCTCCGGAGAACACCAGGCGGATGCCGGGAGCGACGCCTATGACCGCGACTTTGCGCTCAGCCTGCTTTCCAAGGAACAGGACGGCCTGTATGAGATTGAACAGGCGCTCGCCCGCATTGACAACGGAACGTACGGCATCTGTGAAATGTCATACAAGGTCATTCCCATCCTGCGGCTGGAGGCCATTCCTTTCGCGCGGCTCACGGTGGAATGCCAGGCCCAGTGGGAAAAGGAAAAAGGGCAGAACGCCCGGTTCCGCCCCAGAGTGGCCCTGGGCTTTGCGGGAGGACAAAATGATGTAGATTTATCTGTTTCTCTTGACGATGACGAAGAATAGTGTATAAATCCTCCCCCGTAACACATTTTCATCATGCCAAGAGACATCATCATCCTCGAATGCACCGAGGCTAAAGCCGAAGGAAAGCCTACGTCCCGCTACGTCACCACGCGCAACAAGAAGAGCCTGCGTACCCCCGGCCGCCTGGAAAAGGTTAAGTACAATCCTTTCCTGAAGCGCCGCACGCTTCATCGTGAAATGCGTTAACCGCGGTCCAGCTCATCGATTATCTTTATTACTATGTCCACTGAACCCAAGACTGTAGAACGTCGTATTCGTTTCCGCACGTGCAATCGCCAGATGCCGCGCCGCCGTCTCGACATCCCGATGGATCAGGTCGATCTGCTCAACCCCGATTTCCTGTCCAAGTTCACCTCTGAAACCGGCAAGATTCTTCCCCGCCGCGTGACCGGGCTGTCCGCCAAGATGCACCGCAAGGTGACCCGTGAAATCAAGCGGGCCCGTTCCATCAACCTTCTGCCGTAACCAGGCGGGAGTTTGTCCGGTAACAGGGCAGACTCCCGCTTTATTTCCAGCCAACATCCTCCTTCCGCATGCAGGAACTGAAAGATACCCAGTCCGAGACGGATACGCGCAATATCTCCATTGACCGGGTGGGCGTCAAGGGGCTGCGCTTTCCCATCCAGATCCAGGACAAGCTCAACCGCATCCAGTCCACCGTGGCGACGGTTTCCCTGGCGGTGGACCTGCCGGAGGAATTCAAGGGCACGCACATGAGCCGCTTTGTGGAGGCCCTGCACCAGCACGGCCCCCTGCTGGACGTGCATACGGCCCTGGCCATTCCCCGGGAACTGCTCCGCCGCCTGTCCGCGCGCCGCTCCCATGTGGAAATGGAGTTTCCGTTCTTCCGCGCCAAAAACGCCCCCGTAACCGGAATTGAAGGACTCATGGACTACGTGGTCCGGTTTGAGATGGAGGCGGAAGCGGACAACAAGCTGGCGGACTTCAAGCTGACGGTGGTCGTCCCGGTGACGACGCTCTGCCCCTGTTCCAAGGCCATGAGCGCCTATGGGGCCCACAACCAGCGCGGGCTGGTCACCTACTCCGTGCGCTTCGCCTCCCGGCCCGTCTGGATTGAAGACCTGATTGACCTGGTGGAATCCTGCGCCAGCTGTTCCCTGTACAGCGTGCTGAAAAGGCCGGATGAAAAATGGGTGACGGAAAAGGCTTATGAAAACCCCGTTTTTGTGGAAGACCTGGTGCGCAACGTGGCGCTGAAAACGCAGAGCCACTCCGCTTTCAGCTGGTACCGGGTGGAGGCGGAAAACTTTGAATCCATCCACAACCACCAGGCGTATGCCGTCATTGAACGGGACCTGCGTTCCTGAGCTGCTTTCCGTACAGGACTTATGAACGACAACTGGTGGGCCATTGCATCTCTCGTCCTGTCCCTGGCTTTTACGGGGCTTGGCTGGCGGCTGCTGGCCTCCGGCCGCCGGTTTTTATACGCCCACCTCTGGATGGCGTGCCTCTTTGCGCTCCAGACGGGGGCGCTTTGCGTCAAGGCGTACCAGACGGGGATGTGCCCCATCCGCGGCGCGTCGGAGGTGCTCTTCTTCCTCTCCTGGACCATCAACCTCTTTTACCTTCTTCTGGGGCGCGCCTACCGCATGTCCGTGCTGGGCATCTTCACCGCTCCGGCCATTGCCGTGCTGACGGCGCTTTCCCTGCTGATCGGCCTGTACGGCGCGGATGTGCAGGGCACGCATGACTTCTGGGTGACGGCGCACGTGGGCGTAGCCATGATGTCCTACGGAGCCGGAGGCCTGGCCGCCGCTGCGGGCGTGGCGTTCTGCATGCAGAACGAATGCCTCAAAAGGCGGCAGATACCCGGCACCTGCCGTCTTCTGCCCCCTATCCGCACGCTGGAAGCCAGCATGAAGCGCCTGGTTCTGGTGGCGTTCCTCCTGCTTCTGGCCGGGGAATGGCTCGGCTGGCAGAGGCATCTCCCCATCAACGGGGCCAAAACCTCCATCGTCATTCTGCTGACGCTGGGCTACAGCATTCTGCTGTGGTTCATCTACCGCCGCGGCATGCCGGGGCGCGCCCTGGCCTACTGCTGTGTGGCCCTCTTTATTGCATCCATGAGCATTTTCCTGGTAAGCTGATGAGAATGGTTTGTTTAGGCTTGAATCACCGGACCGCTCCCGTGGAAATACGGGAGCGCTTTGCCGTGCCGTCCCACAGGCTCCAGGAGGAGGGGCGGCGCATCCGCTCCCTGCCGGACGTGGACCAGTGCGTGGTGCTTTCCACCTGCAACCGCATGGAAATCTACTACTGGTCTGACAGGCCGGAAAGCGCGCAGGAACACATCCTGTCCCACTTCCTGGGAGCGGGCCGCGGGAACGTGGACATGGCCTCCCACTTTTACAGCCATCTGGGGGCGGATGCCCTGGAGCACCTGTGCCGCGTCCTGAGCGGGCTGGACTCCATGGTGCTGGGGGAAACGGAAATCTTCGGGCAGGTGAAGACGGCCTACCAGATGGCGCTGGACGCCGGAGTGACCGCGGCCTGCGCCAACAAGACCTTCCAGAAAGCCTTCACCATCGGCAAGAGGGTGCGGACGGACAGCCAGATTCACGCCGGAGCCACCTCCGTGGGGTCCGTGGCCGTGGAGCTGGCGGAACAAATCTTCGGCGACCTTTCCGGCACCCGCGTCCTCATCCTGGGAGCCGGGGAGATGAGCCGCGTCACGGGCCGCGCCCTGCACGCCCGCGGGGCGGAGGGCATCTATGTAGCCAACCGTTCCTTTGACCGGGCGGTGGAACTGGCGGGCATGATCGGCGGCCAGGCCATCCGGTACGACGTGTGGGGGGACTACCTCAGGGACATTGACGTGGTGGTGGCCGCCACCGCCGCCCCCCACTGCATCATCACCCGGGAGACGCTGCTGCCGCTGCGCGCGCCCCGCAAGTACCGCTCCCTCTTCCTGATTGACATCTCCGTGCCGCGCAACATCTCTCCGGACGTGGCGGATATTGACGAGGTGTACCTCTACGATATCGACACCCTCACCCAGCTGGCGGATGAAGCCAAGCGCAGCCGGGAGCAGGAAGTCTCCCGGTGCGAAGCCATCATCCAGGACAACATCTCCAAATACTTTCCGGACTCCGCGCTTTATGACCAGTAAAAACACCCTTATCATCGGCACCCGCGGGAGCGCCCTGGCGCTGGCCCAGGCGGACATGGTGCGGGCCGCCCTCTCCCTCCGTTATCCGGAACTGGACGTGCGCCGGGAAATCATCCATACCACCGGGGACCGCCGCACGGACGTGCCGCTGGCGGACGTGGCCCGCGTTTCCGGCATCGTGGACAAGGGAATCTTCATCAAGGAACTGGAAACCGCCCTCCTGGAAGGCCGCATTGACGTGGCGGTGCACAGCCTCAAGGACGTGCCCAGCGAGCTGGCCCCCGGTTTCACGCTGGCCGCCGTGCTGCCCCGCGCCGCCGTAGAAGACGTGCTTATTACGAGGGAGCCGGACTGGAACGGCTCCGGCACGCTGGCTACCGGAAGCGTGCGCCGCCGCCTGATGGCGCGCACGTACTGGGGTTCCGGCCTCCGGTTTGAAGACCTGCGGGGCAACGTGCCCACGCGCCTGGCGAAGCTGGCGGAGCATCCCGGCTGGGACGCCGTAATTCTGGCCAGGGCCGGACTGGAACGCCTGGGGCTGTATGCGCCGGAAACCCTCGTGGAGGGGAGGAAGCTCTACATGCGCCCCCTGCCGGTGGAAGCCTTCATTCCCGCCGTGGGGCAGGGCATCGTGGGCATGGAATGCCGCTCTTCCGACCGGGAGACGATGGAAATGCTGGCTGGAATCAGCGATCCGGAAGCCTTCGCCTGCGCTCTGGCGGAACGCGCCTTCCTGGTGCGCCTGGGAGCGAGCTGTTCCACGCCCGTGGGCGTTTACGCCCGTTTGGAAGGGGATGAACTGGTCCTGCGTGCGGCGTACTACGCGCCGGGCAGGGAAGAACCTTTTGCCGTGGTGGTCCGCGGGGACCGGAAGGAGCCCGGGGCCCTCGGCCTTCGTGCGTTTGAAGAATTGGACCTGCGCTGACGGGGTGCGCTCTTCCGCTTTTTCCGGAGCGGACAGGGATAAAAAAAGGTTCCGGACCAAGTCCGGAACCTGAATTAAGCAGAGAGCTCACGGGGAATTAATGTTTTTCCTTGGAGCTTGAGCCTTTATCGCTCATAAACTGCCCGGTTGAAGCATCGCGCTTGACGCGCTGCCCGGTTTTGTTCGTGGTGGTTTCGGAGCGCTTCTTGGAAGAACCGCTTTTGTGATTTCCACCCATGTGGGAACTACTTGCCATGTTGTTTCACCTCCTTTCCATTTTCTTCGCCTGTTCATGAACGAGAGAAGAAATCCGGCCATATCATAGGTCCCTGTGACAGCATTTGGGCCTGTAAACGGCGCTTGTTCAAAAATGCGCGCCTGCTTATGAAGAAGACCGCTGCATAAGATAATCCCTCAGGGCCGCGGCTTCATTGTGGTCCCTCTCCCTGGCGGAATACAGCAGCGTAAGCTTTCCCTTCCGCGCGAGCTGGAGCAGATGGGAAACGGCCTCCTTGTTCCCGTCCAGTTCCTCGTCATACTTCCGGCGGAAGGCGTCCCATTTGGCCGGATCATGCGCAAACCACTGGCGGAGCGCCGTGGACGGAGCCACATTTTTCAGCCATTCATCCCAGGAAGCCTTTTCCTTGGAAATCCCGCGGGGCCAGAGACGGTCCACCAGCACGCGGTAGCCGTCTCCGGTTTCCTTCGGGTCATAAATTCGTTTGATGGTTATATTCATACGAAAAAAGTCTGATGAAGGAATAGAGCGGGCAAGGCTTGCTTTTGTTGAGCTGCGTCGGGACATGCGCCGCCCGATGCCGTGAATGGAAACGGCTTGGTGATGGGGAAAACGGCAAAAAAACGGCACCGTTCCGGAGAGGGGACGGTGCCGGAGAACATGTGGCTGAAGACACTTAAAATTCCATCATAACGCCTGCTCTTCCGCTCTGGTTCAGCTGCCGGTTGCCGGCTTCCAGACTGTAATCCACGCCCGCGCTCCAGTTGCCGGACAGGCTGACATGGAATCCGGCGGAAGCCTCCAGGACGGTACGGCCAGGGTTGACGGCCATGGCCGTCCAGGAGCGGGAGGTTCCACGTACGGAAACATGCGGCGTTTTCCGGTCCAGATCGTGCGCGATTCCCGTGCGGACGTAGCCTGCCGCTTCCCGTCCCAGCAGGGAGCCGTTCCGGTGGAACTCCACCCCCAGGCGACCGCGCAGGACATTCGCGGAGCTGTCTTCCAGATGGTAGGCATGGCGTTCCCCTGCGGCGGTGGAGGCGCTTTGAACGCTCCCCGCGTACTGGAGGCCGGAATAAAGGCCCAGCCGCGTTTTCCGGTTCAGCCTCCTTGTCCATGCTCCCTGTACGTCGAGCAGCCAGGTTCTGTCCTTCCATGAGCTTTCCAGGCGGTCTCCGGCCAGGTCCGGGGAAATAACGCCCCCCTTGCTGCGGGCGGTGCCATAGCCCCCCTGCACGCCCAGAAGCAGGGAATCTTCCGCGTTCACCTGCACGGACCGCGCCAGTTGGAAAAGGGCCATGACGGCGTCCTGGTCAAAGCTGCCCAGGTCATTGTTCACATCGTTCGTCCCGAAGCTCTGGCCGAAGGCGCCCCCCGCCGTCCAGACCGGGGAAAGATCGTAACTCCCGCCCACGGAATACCCGTGGGAGCGGAAGCGGTAGCCTTCCACCGCGGCCTGGGAGGCCTGGGTGAAATAATCCCCCGTGGCCGTGATCCAGAAAGCCGCGCGCCCGTCCGGCTTCAGCCGTTCTCCCTCCCTGGTTCTGGCGGCCTCTGCAAAACTGCGGAGGCTGCGCACGGCGGTCCACTGGGAATTGCCCTGCACGCCTCCCACGCCGGACGGGGGCCGCCAGCCCCCCGTGTCCGGTCCGGAAGGAACAAGGCCTCTATTCTGTCCGGAAAGGTAATCGAAAAAGGAACCGTCCACGCTGTAGCTCCACCCGTCGGCATCCACCAGCCGCACGCTTTTGGCTCCGTTGACGCTGTCCATCAGCTCCTGCGTCTGCCCCTCATGGGAAAAAATGAAGGGGTGCAATTCATCATAGGGAATGCTGAGGCGGCTGACGTCCAGAACGAACTCCAGGGAACCCGCAAAGGCGGCAATGGAGGAACCTTCCGTAAAATTCCATACGGGATTCTCTTCCGTGGCCGCCGCCATGGAATCGGTCATTCTGACGAGCACGGTATGGACGGCACCCGGCTTCACGGCATGCACGCTGTACTGGCCGTCCATCGTCGTAAAGCCTTCAATGATGAAACTGCTTCCCTGCCATGCATCCAGCGAGCCGCGGATGGCCGTTCCCTCCCCCATGCACAGGCTTCCCTGGTACAATTCCGTGTTGAATCCGTCAATGGAAGCTCCGTCCTTGAAAAAGACGGTTCCGTCCACGGGATAGCCTTCCGCACCGGGCTTGTTGATCGTCAATATGTTCCTGTCGTTCTCCCCCCGGATGCCGTCGTAAAAGACCAGGGAGCCGCCGTTCCCGGCGTAAAGGGCGATGCCGGTGGAAAACAGGGAGTGGATGGCATTGGAAGCGCCGCCGCCCCCCAGTGCCGGAACGTGGTCCCTGTTGCCTCGGAAAATGCTGTCCCGCCCGTTGGCGATAATCCGGAGCCGCCCTTCATTCGCAATGGCTCCTCCCTGCGCCAGGGACGCATCTGCGGAAGAAGCGTAATTATCGTAAAAGGAACAATTCACCAGCGTCAGCGTGCAGCCGATAAAATTGTGGATGGCCCCCCCTCCTGATGCCGTCTCCGTCATGGAAGAGACATGGTTGCCGTTAAAGACGCAGGAAACAAGCGTGCCCGTGGACCCGGATTCCAGGTTGAGCGCGCCTCCCCACGCACGGCCTGCGCTGGTGGAATGAGCCGTGCAGAAGGCATAATTCCCTGTAAAAGAGGCATTGCTCAGCTTGATGGAGGCATTGTTATTCAAGTTCACGGCTCCACCGGAGGCTGCATAGCCCATGGCGTAATTCCCGTGGAATTCCAGGGCATCCCCTTCCAGGCGCGCCCCGTACGTGGCCATGGAGACGGCGCCTCCCGCCGCCGTGCTCATGCCATTGGCCCCGGCATTCAGGTAAGAAGTGTAATTACCGGAGAAACGGCAGTTGCTCAGGGTAACGGCGCCAAAGCTGGCAATGGCACCGCCGTACTGCTGGGGGCTGTTCAGACACGGTTCATGGAAGGAGACGTAATTATTGGTGAAATCGCACCCCTGGATACTCATCACGGAACCTGCCGCCCCGGCAAGCGCGCCTCCTTCTCCGTCTGTCTGGGAAACCATTCCGTTATTGGAAAAGGAACATCCGGAAAGAATCAGCCTGGCGTTCTCACCGTTGGCGATGGAGCCGCCGGAGGAAGAGGAAAACCAGCTCACGGCGGTATTGAAATTGCCGGTGATGGTGCAGTCGCTGATTTCCAGTGTGCCGCGGTTGTCAAACGCCCTGCTGGTGAAAACCTGGGCGCTCTGCTTGGTGGAGGAGATGGTGTGGTGGCCTCCATTCAGCGCCAGGGAAGTTCCCTGGGAGACGGTGACGGCGCCCCCGTTGCTTGTTACCTCTGCAACGGAACCGTCCCCGCTCAGGTCAAGTACCGTTTCAGTGATGGACTCGTCCTGCCAGTCCCGAACGAGGTCATCCCAGGAAATGGGGCTGGAAGCGGCTGCATGGGGCACGGCCTGTGACAGGAGCAGGGCGGCGAGGAGGGGGAGAGGAAGTCTCGGAGTCATTAATTTGGAATTTGTTCTTGGATTGGGTTTTGCGGCTGTGTCCGCAAAACTTCCCGAAGCCTGGGGGATTTTCAATCCGCAGAGACAGCGTTATGAACTTGAAACCAAGGGTTTATTTCTCTTTCATCCTATTCCTCCTCGTGTCCGGAAAAAGTGAATAAGCGTACCGGATAAGGCTTAAAAAATCTTGCCTTAAATGAATTATTGTTGACAACGGATTGAAAATCCGATGAATACAGAAATTTTATAAAATTACCCTGGGGAGATAAGCTGCTGGACCGGAAGTAACATTGAAGGCCTGCTCCAAAGCATGGGCTAAATGAATGAAGGACGCGGGTTTCCCTTCTTCGTCAGAAACTGTCCGGGGAATTCAAGGGAAATAAACTGGCGCTCCGCGCGGGATAATTGCTTGATTCACATGATTATCCAGTCGCCTGTTTCATTTCAGGAATAGTTCACCGGCATAAATCCTGAAACTCTTTATTTAATATTCCTCTTTTTATATATTTGTGTTCTGGAACAATGCACAAGGCATTTCAGGCAGGTGCTGCATCCATATATGTTAACGATCTCATCTCTTGAAACAGAGATGCTCCAAATTTTACCTTTAAGAACTTTTCTCTCGCAGATATTGACACAAGCGCTGCACCTTCCGCACTTTGGAAATGGAGGTTCATGTAATACCGTTTCCAGTGGAGCATCAGTTAAAACCGTACCGAGACATTGTGCTGCGCCATATTCGGGAGTAATTAACAGGTTGTTTTTTCCAATCCACCCTAATCCGCCAAGTAGCGCGACTGTTTTATGAGGTAATACTGACTCTTTGGTTTCATCATTGAATACGTCATCAGCCACCAGCCCCGTATCGGATTGCGATATGGCTTTATAACCCTTTCCGGCAATGAACCTGGCTAAATCGTCTGCTATTTCCCCCGCCTTATGTTCAGTTTGTGAAAATTCATCATCATCGAAATCGTAATTGTTATCTATCCGCGCTTGTACGTAATCGGGAGTATCAAATACCGTCCTGACATACTCTGCGGTCAGCGGGAGTACAAAGACAATGGCGTTCGGGAGTTGCCTGTTTTGCTTTTCGTCTAAATGGAATATGCTGACAAAACGTATCAGTTCCGCTCCCCGGTTTCTTAATTCGCTTTCTATTTCTTGATTCAAGTATTTCATATTTTCTTTTATCAGAACTTCATTTTAGAAAACGCAGGAACGGGGTTGGCCTGAAAATATCAGGACGCCCCTACTTCCGCCAGGAGGCATCGGGTACGGCTCCGCGGTATTGCAGTGTCAGGATCAGCATCTTGAGCTCGCTGAGGCGCAGGTCGTGTTCCTTCCTGACCTGGGGATTCAGAGAGCCGTGAAACAGCCATTGATCCGTCTGGGCGGACATCAGGCGCTGGGCCGTCAGCGCCATGGACAGGGCCTGCCCCGGAGACTGGGCCGCAATGGCCGCGCTCCAGGAATACAGCATATTACTGTAAATGGTGGTCCAGGCGAACATGCGGTCGTCAAACCTGCCGGGACTCTCCACATAGGGGCGCAGCAGCCTCTCCGCCTCCGCAAGGCGCCCCTGGCGGATGTAAAGCAGGCTTTTGGCCGCTGCCAGGCCGTGATTGCCGGGACTCCGCAATTCCGCCTCTTCCTCCTGCCGTTCCAGTTCCCTGAGCCGCGCCTCGTCTGGAGCGGCAGGACTGCCCACGGCATGCAGGATGCTGCGCCGCACCAGGTCCGGGTCCAGGCTGCTGGAAGCGGCCTCTTCCAGCATGGGAAGCCGTTCGTTGGAGGAAACCGGAACGGGCCGGAGGGAGGCCTTCCAGACCGGGAAAGCCCGGAACGCGTAGCACAGGGCCAGCGCCGCCAGCAGCAGCGCGGCAGAGGCCTGGAACCAGCGTCCGGCGCGCCGGGAGGCCTTCACCCGGGAAAGGGAGGCGGTGCAGGTAATGCCGCAGCACAGGGCGCTGGCGCCCAGCAATGCCGGATTGTGCCAGATGAACTCCCCATAGGCATGGAAGGCGGCGATGCACAGCACGCAGAAGGCCGCCGGCCCCAGGGGATTGGCGCGCTGGCGCTCCCCCGCCAGCTGGAGCACGCTCCGGAAGCCGGAAACGAGGAACAGGGCCAGCAGGGCCAGCATCAGCCCCAGCCCGGCATAGCCGTAGTCGCAGGCGGCCTGCGCGTACTCATGGTGGGCGAAATTGGGGAGGCTGGCCCCGGCAAAAAATTCCGTGGAAAGGTTGGTGAACATCCGGCTGCCGTGGCCGAACCATGGGGCCTGGTCCGCCAGCGCCCACGCCAGTCTGGACAGGTCCAGACGGCTCCCGAAGGAAAACGTATCCAGCAGGGAGGCCAGCTTTCCGGCTCCGTTGGCCAGGTCCAGCACGGCATAAGCCGCTCCCAGGAAGAGAAGCAGAATGAACAGGATGGCCGCCGTATAAAATTTCCTGTTATTGCGGAAAACGCTGGAGGTATAAATGAAAAAGCACAGGGTGACGCCAGCCAGCGCATTCGGAAAGGCGGCGCGGGAACTGCAGGTGAAGGAAACGAGAACGAGCGCCAGCCCCGTGAACAGGCTGATGCCCCATTTCCTGGCGGAAGCCATGCTGTACGCGCAGAGGAAAAATCCCGTGACGGACAGGAAATGAGCGGAAAAATTCTTGTACCCGAAGAGCCCGATGTTGCGCAGCTCCGTTCCGAACAGGGAATAATCCGGCCTGAACCAGGAGGCCTCCGTACCCGTCATGTTCTGGTACCCCCACAGCAGGGCGTTCAGCAATCCCAGCGCCGCCGCCAGCACGGGAAGAACGCTCCTTTCCCCATTCCCGGCTCCGGCATACGCCCCCGCCATGAACATGGCCATGGCCGTGACGATGAGGCCCAGGTCCGCCACTCCCTCATAGTAAAACCAGGGTGAAAACCACGCCCGCAGGAGGAAATAGCCGCCTCCCAGCCCCAGCGCCAGCCATCCCGGCAGCCCGGGGCTGGGAATCTTGTACCCCCGGAGGATGCAGAAGCAGAACAGCAGAAGGGCCGCCGCCAGAAGGCAGGCGGGAAGAAAAAGGGTGTGCCACTCCCCACCTGCCGCCGCCGTCGCCAGAAGGGCGTAAAAAAGGGCCAGCAGGGCCATCAGGGCTTTTCCGGCGGCGGTTTCAGCAATGCGTGGTGCGGAAGGCTTGCTGGGGGCGGGGTCTGGCATGGCGGGAACGGGCTGGATGACGGCAGGGAAGGTAACATTATAAACGCAGGAAACCCCCTTGCCAAGAGCAAGCTTCCGTACAGGACGGGATGGATGCGGCGGCCTGTGCGTTAAAACCGGATGGGCCGGAAAAGGGGGAGGAAAGGGAGATAAAAGGAATGGAGTGAAAAACGGCTTTCATGGAAGGATGGCATGTACCCCCTGTTTTGAAAGAAGGCTTTCAGGGAGCGCCGCATGCTTCTGAATGAATGCACGGACAAAGGCCGCACTTTCAAAAACCGTATTCCTTCATTCTCTTGAACATTCCTTCGCTGGCTCCCGGTTTCCTTTCGGCTGCGGCAAAGGCCTGCTGCTCTTCTGCGCGGCCTTCCGTTTCAAATGTGGAGCTGAAAGACCAGGTATCCGGCCTTCCGCTTTCCCGGCCTGTTACGCCTGGATGCCGAATTTGCGCTTGATCTCCGGAATGGAATAATTCACCAGCGTGGGCTTGCCGCCCGGGGTGCAGTACGGCACTTCGCAGGCCAGCAGTTCCTTCAGGATGGCCGGGGCGCGGTGCGGGGAAATACGTTCCTTCCAGGCGGATTTCCTGGCGATTTCCCCGATGAAGGTTTCATAAGCCATGCGTTTGGCGTTCCGGCTGAATTCGGACTGGGTGAGGCGGTCCACCAGCTCCAGCAGGAAGGTGCGGACATTCTCCAGTTCCAGCAGGGCGGGGAGGGATTCTATCCTGATCGTATTCTGGCCGAAAGGCGTGACGGTCATTCCGGCCTGGTCAAAGTGGGGTGCGAACTGCTGGATAACGGCAAAATCCCGCGGGTCCAGGTCCAGCATCACCGGGTCCAGAAGCTGCTGGGACGGCATGGGCGCTTCCCGGTGCGCCCGCAGCCGTTCAAAGATGATGCGCTCCCGCGCGGCCCTGGGATGCATCAGCACCAGGCCCTCCGGCGTTTCAAACAGGGCGAATTGCTGGCGGAGGGTTCCCATATAGGTGAACCCGGCGGTGGCGTCCCTCTCCGGAGCGGCCTTTCCGCAGGCGTCCCTTGCGCCGCCGCCCTCCGCCTGATGCTGGAAATCCAGTTTCCCCTGGGTGGCGGGAACCTGCTTCAGGGGAATGGGGCGCAGGGGGGGAAGAGGAACAGCCTCCCGTGATTGCTTGCTGGGGGCGGGGGAAGAAAGGGAAGGGAGTTTGGAGGAAGGAGCGGGGGCCGTGCGGGGTTTTGCCGGAGGGAAGGCCTGGGAATTGTCCGCCCGGGAGGGTGTTTCCCCATGCGGCGCGGCGGAAGGCGGTTCCGGAGGGCCGCCGTCCGTCTCCGGCACGGCGGCGGAAGCGTGAATTTCCTGCCGGGCGTGTTTTTGGAGGGTGTTGGCAATCGCCTCCACAATGGTATTAACCACGTCCGCGGAACGGCGGAACCTCACCTCCTTCTTGGCGGGGTGCACGTTGACGTCTACCAGCGCGGGCTCCACCTCCATATACAGGAAGAGCGCCGGATGCAGCCCGGTGGGAAAACCGCCGTAACCGTCCCGGATGGCCCGGTTGATGAGCTGGTCCTCCACGGGGCGGGTGTTCATGAAGACGTACTGCCCCTTTCTGGTGCGCCTGGCCTCGGAAAGCGGGAGCAGGAAGCCCGTGACGGAAATGCCGGGCCCGATGGTCGTTTCTATCGGAATCAGGGCTGCCGCCGTAGCCGCATCCGTCAGCGCGGAGATGCGGACGCGCAGGTCCGCCGTGGCCGGAAGGTCGAAGACGAGCTGGTCGTCCCGCTTGTAGGTAAAGCGCACCTGGGGATAGGCCAGGGCATGCAGGCGTATCTGGTGCTCCACATGGGAAGCCTCCGTCTCCGCGGATTTCAGGAACTTGCGGCGGGCCGGGGTATTGTAAAACAGGTCGGAGACCTCAATGGCGGTGCCGGGGGAGACGCCGGAACTTCTCGGCTCGTGCTCCAGCCCGCCGTCGATGCGTACTTCCCAGCCCTCCAGCGCCTGCTGCTGCCTGGTGCAGAGCTTGAAGCGGGAGACGCTGGCAATGCTGGGAATGGCCTCCCCGCGGAAGCCCAGGTGAGTGATTTCAAACAGGTCCTCCAGGGAGGAAAGCTTGCTGGTGGCGTGCCGCTTGGCGCACAGGCACGCGTCTTCCCGGGACATGCCGCAGCCGTCGTCCGTCACCTTGATCAGGCCCACGCCTCCGCGGCGTATCTCCACCCGCACGGATCTGGCTCCGGCGTCCAGGCTGTTTTCCACCAGCTCCTTCACGACGGAGGCGGGGCGTTCCACCACCTCGCCCGCCGCCACCTGGCTGGCAAGAGTGGGGGACATGACGTGGATGGAGGGCATGGCGGTGACGGATTGGGAAGGGAAATAAAGGAAAAAGGGAGCCTAGCCGCCGGCGACGATGGAGACGATTTCCACCCGGTCTCCGGGAGAAACCGTAATCCGGGAAAAATCCTGCGGCAGGAGCGCGGAGCCGTTGTGTTCCACGACGACGGGTTTGCCGTTCATGTTCAAGAGTTCCAGAAGCCGGGAAACGGAACAGGGTTCCGCCAGTCCATACGGGGCTCCGTTCAGCGTAATTTCGTTCTGGGCTGCCATGGCGGAAGTAACCATACCACAACGGGTGGAAAAATCCAGAAACATACCGGGGGGATGGCGTAAAAAAGATTCCGGTTCAAGACGGAAGGAAAAGAAAAAACTGGCATCGCGTACGGGACTCGAACCCGTGTTGCCCGCGTGAAAGGCGGGAGTCCTAGACCGCTAGACGAACGCGACATTAGGTTTGCAGGGACTGCGCGACGGAGTAAACACAACCACCGCGCAAAAGGCAAGAACTATTTAACCAAGGCCGCAAAAAAGCGTACTTACGGGAGTTCCCTCCCTCATTCTTGAAAGTGTGAAAACAACCTGATTCACCAATACCAAGCCAATACAAAAAACTTGCATGCCAAATAATGCCAATATATAACGGCGGTATCTGCTACAAAAACTATGCGCTATCTGCTATCCATCCTTACTATCCTAGCCATCATTGGAACAGTCTGGTACAATAACCATTTGACAGTACAACACGACCAGAACGTAAATGAACTGAACTCTCAACTGGAAAAGCTGCAACTCACTACAGAGCCCAAAATCAATAATCTGGAGAGAAAGATAAAGGAATCTTATGACACTCTTGACCTGGAAGAAGAAACATTCCGGAACAAGAGGGATGCGTTAGAAACTATCCTCAAACAAACACAAGCACAACAGGAACGAACAGCACAACAGAACGCGGAACGGGCTTTACGCCGTAAAAAGGCCGCTGTGGAAACAGCACTAGCTAACCGTGAATTAACTGCTAAGGAATGGGAAGTCACGCTGGCGACTTTTAAAACACGACGGGCAGAAATAGCTAAATTACTTGATAAAAATAAACAACAGATAACTCTTAATAATAGGAAACTTGCTGACATCATTAAACGTGATACGGAAGACATAGCAAGACGGGAAGACGCTATGAGGTCCGCCGCCCGCGCATCAATGACAAGCGGAAGGGCTGGAGGCCGTGGAACCTCTTATGCGATCATTGAAGCCAAGGAAGCCATGGAAAAAAAGCACAGGAACATGAACAAAGCGGTTGCCCTGCAAAACAGAAAACTCATGGAATCCATAGATACTATGGAAAAAGAATTGGTCCAAATGGATCGGGCGGAAGAAAAATTTATGCAATTGAACTCTCCGCATAATAAACCAGTTGCACACCTTGAACACTCTGAAGAATTCGTGGCAAAAGTGCCCGTAGGAGAAAAAGCACACCAGGACCTTCTAAAACTCCACGAGGAACACAAACTCTCCGTTAAAAAGCTTCAGAACACAATTAACGACCTACTGGACGCAAAAAATTCTTTAGAAACCAGGCTTAGCGACGTCCGCCGTGACATCAACAAGCAAAAAATGGATATTCAAGATAAGCATCAGCAAAGACTGAGAAACGCTCAATTCACAGGATACGCAATCATTGGAATTTTAGCAATTCTTACGCTCATTTCTTTTTCTTTTACAAATAGATACGCCTGATAAGTCACATTGCCTTCCCCTCTCTAGTCGTGTCCTCACAGGGTACGGCTTTTTTGTTGTCTAAACTCTAACTCTAACTGTCACTTTTGCCAAGGAGTGCAGCACTTCCTGTGTCCGGGTAGCAGCTTGAGAAGCCAAGGGGCGGCGGCCTGGCGCAATGGCGGAAGCTACCGAATGACCATTAGCCGGCCGTCAATGCATTCTTGGGGGATTGCGGTAGAATGGACCCTGACCATAACGGCCTAAAAGTTCATCGGCCGCAGGCACGCCTTTCCGGAACGGATTATGATGCCTTTTGGGAGTTCGTGGAAGATGAAGGCGGCGTGTCCCTGGGGCGGGAGCGGGATTATGACTGGATGCACTTTCAGTTTGCGCGGTTGTAAATAAATTGTAATAAAGGGGATATTCCTGTATATCCGCATTGCCGGGTTGGTTCCGGACTAAAGAAAGGAGGTGTAACATGTGATACTTAATCCCGAATTAGTAGTACGGCTGATGGAACTTATTATTGTTCTGACTAGCTAAAAGAAAGCCCCGGCCTGGTGACGCAGGCTGGGGCGATTTTTTAGAGGTGTATGCGATACACGAACTAGTAGTAATGCCAATATGTGCTAGAACCACTTTTTGTCAAGATAAATATTATCAGCTTTTATCAGCTTTTATCAAGTAATTTGGAAAGTGTATTTCTTACTTCGCTTTTTTCCGCGGGAGTCCCATTTGACGGTGCGGCCGTCATTTAACTGGAACGTCTTGCCGCCATAAGTGGAATTGAGCAGGAAGGAAAAGCGTTTATTGGAAGCTTGGGTGAGCTTATAGCGGGGTATCTTGCTTTCGTGTCCATCTTCGTCCTTTTCCGTTACAGATCAAGGTTGAGTTCCGGGTGTTTGCGGGTGCGCGGTTTGGGGGCGTCCTGCTTCTTTTTTTTGCGGGATTTCTTTTGAGCCTTCCGGCTGGTCCAAGATACTTGTGCAAGCTTGCGCAGGGCAGTCTTCCCGTATTTCCCGATAAGAGCTTGCGCTTGATCGGGTGTTAGGGAGTCAAGGAAATCGTTGCAGGCGTGCGCCCGCATGGATGATGCGGAAATGGTATCACTGGTCAGGAGAGCAAGGTCAGAATGCGACAAGTTTTCTACGGATTTTGGACAGTAGAGTTTGGCAAGCTTGTAAACGTTCCGGGTAACACGTTGCGGGTGATGACCGTTGCGAAAAAGGATAGTGAAAATACCGATAAGGATATGCAAACGGGCATCCGCTATTTCTTCTTTTACCACGTCAAGTTGATGGTGGTTTAGACCGCATTCATAGAGTGCTTTTGAGAGTTCCGGGAGGATGGGCGTGGCGTCAAAAGGCGCGCTCCATTGCTCCTGTGTTTCTCCATGCGCGTGCAACAGGTGGTCAAGCGCATCTCCGTGAACGTGGATAATAGAGGGGCTGGAACTCATACCGTACCCCCTTTCCGGAACAAGACTTGCTCCGAATGTGGAGCTAAAAACAAGATGTTTACTACGTTTTTTGCTACGCTAAAGGCGTAAACTATTGAAAGTAAACATGGAGGCGGGGGCGGGAATCGAACCCGCGAATAACGATTTTGCAGACCGTCGCCTTACCACTTGGCTACCCCGCCGCTGATGTTGTGCGCGGATACTAGGGGAAAGAACCGCGGGTGTCAATCTCGTTTTTGGAAAAGATGCGCTGTTTCTGCGGAAGGCTGTCCGGGAATCCGGCCACCTTCCGGATGGGGCGGCATTGCTTTCAAGGCGTCTTCCCGGGAGACGGCGGCGTTGATGGGCAAGTTCCTGGTTTCCTGCTTTTCCGCATAGTGAATGACAAGGCGGACGCGATCATATTTTTCCGGGAAAGTGCAGGTGAACGGGTGGAATTCGATCGGCCCCGAACGGCATCGCGCCATTTCTGTTTTCACGGGGATCCTGTGTCTCTCCCGGTCAAGGAATACCATGCCGGCATAGGGGAAGCTCACAGGATAAATGAGCCCGATGCTCCATGTGTTGGTTTCCGTATACGGATTCACCCTTATGTCCAGATGCGGGCATTTTTCCAGATTGGCTACGTCCGTCCCTTCCTCAAGAAAGGAGGAGATGCAGAGAGGGATGGAATACGCGGCGTTCGGACGGAGATCGATTTCCGTTTCTGGCAGAGTGGCCAGCCGCGCGCATTTCACCGGCACCTTTCCCTTGATCTGGATTCTTCCGTCTTGGGGGAAGGGGCGGTCCTTAACCAGAAGGCCCAGGGAGAATATGCCTTTGCCTGTTTCCTGTTCATAGGAATGATGGGAAATGCTGATGGACGTGTCTTTCAAAGAAATTCCATTTCCGCTTCTGATGCTCAGTCCTGTTGGACTGGCAGCTGCAGAGAGTACGGCGCGGGGGGAAGTGTAACTGCCGGTGAATAGGAAATAACGGTATTTCGGAAAGAAGCTGGTTAGTTGAAGCTTGATGGCCTTTCTGCAGAATGTTTCATGCCGCTCCCCCCTTGAAAGGGCGGGAATGAGCAGGAGGAAAAGGACCGGAAGAAGCTTCATGGATGGCTGATGAACGAAAAGGGGGAGGGATACGGAGGCGCCTCCCGCGCAAAGCCGGAGCCGGAAAGATGGTTTATGGCGGTTTTTAACGGTTGGACAGCAGCTGCTTCATTTCCGGAAGACGGAAGTGCAGCGGAGGAAGCTCCTCCTCAAACGCGGCTGATTTTTCTTTCCTCAGGGCTTCCGCCCGTTCTTCCAGTTTCCGGGCTTCAGCCAGGATTTTGCGTATTTCCTGCCGCCCGCGGCCTATGTGGGAAACGGCCCGGGACGGGTCCGGCGTGAATTCCGGACCTCCCTTGAGGTATTTTTCAAAGTATTGCTGGTAGCGTTCCGCCAGTTCCCGCCCTCTGGCAAAGAGCTTGCGGTCTTCTTCCACATAGGCCGCCACGGCGGGGTCCACGTCTTTCGTGCTCAGGTCCGCCAGTTCTTCGTCCCGCTCCCGCAGCAGGTCCGCCGCGTCCCTGCTGCTTTCCGCCAGGCCGGGAAGGGTGGGATTCTTTTTCAGCTTCAGGAGGCGCTGCACCAGCGCATCGCTTTTTTCCGAGTATTCCGTATTGATGTCCGCCGCCTTTTTCCAGTAGGAGACGGTGGGGTCACCGCAGGAGGCCATCAGGAAGGCGGCCAGAAAGGGGAGCGTGCGGCGCAGGAAAGTAAGGGAAGTCATGTTCCTTTTGTAGCATTCCCGTGACGGGAATCAAGGCTGTTTTACGGGTCCCCGGCTTCTGCTTCTTATGAAAAGATGCTGAATCTTAATCGGTTCCGTTTCTGGAACGTTTCTTTTCCGCCGGAGGCGGCATTTCCACCACGCCGCTGCTGTTTCCGGGCGTCAGCAGGATTTCCACCTCCAGGGGCAGGGACGTATCCGCCAGCAGGCCTTCCGGGATGGAGATGCCGATGGGGGCAGAGCTTTTGCCGGGCAGCACTTCCTGGGGGGAGATGATGTCCAGAATGAGGCGTCCGTGCTGGAGAATGTTGATTTTGCTGATGGAGAAGGCATCCTTCATGCCCGTGTTATGCAGCGTGACGCCCTTGAGCTGGGATGGGGCGAACGGTCCCGGAACGGTGAAGCGCAGGATGGTGGATTCCCCCCTGGCAAGCGGCAGGGGAAGCCAGTACGCCGCAATGGGCGCCTCCGGGTTCAGGCTGTCCGTCAGGTAGGCGGATCCGTTGAGACGTTCCATCATCAGGCCGGAAAGCTCCGGGGAGGCGGGCACGCCCCAGCCCTGGGAATACATGAGGGAGAGCAGGTACAGGGCTTCCTGGTCCCGGTACTGGACCGCCATTCTCAGGAACCGCGCCGCCTGGGCGTAATCCCGGGAGGCCAGAGGGGGCTGCTGTGGCAGGCGGGGAAAATAGGAGGGGATGTCCATGAGCAGGATGCCCAGCTCCTTCATGGCCTCATAGCATCCTCCGGTGGCGGAACGGTAGAGCCATTCCACCCCTTCTTCCGGCCTGGGGCCGCCGGGGCAGTCAGGAGACATGAGGAGTTTCCCCAATACCTGCTGGGCCACCGGGTAGCCGGCTTTGGACAGTTGTTCCAGAGCCGCCAGCATGTCCGGCGTGGCGTTCGCCAGGCCGAGAACGTTCCCGTGCCCCGGGGAAGGCGTGGTGACTGCCGCCACGAGCCCCTTGTAGGCAGGGTCATGCATCAGGGCCGGTTCCGGCGCCGCGGGAGCGATGATGAAGCGGATTTTAGGGAAGGCCTCCTCCGTGCGTTCCGTTTCGCTTTTGAAGCACGCCATTTGCATGGGGACGGCCTTGTGGGCGGCGGTTTCAAAGGCGTATGTGTAGGCGCGGTCCGTGGAGAGCTCCGGCAGGGCCGGGAAGAAGAAGGTGGAGGTGGATTGCCCCGGCACCGTGAAGGAGGGGACGGAGTTGACGGAACGGTCCACCAGGGCTCCGTTGGAGTCCCGGATGGTGAGGTGCAGTTCCTCCCCTCCGGTGGCCGGAGGGATAATCTGGAGGTAGATGCAGGAGATGCGCAGCTTTTCCGGCAGGATGGAGGGGATGCCGGAACGGGTCAGAATCGTATCGTCCAGGCGCAGCTGGAATTCCTTCAGCGTCCGCGGTTCCAGCGCCGCGTCTTCCGTCATTCTGAGCTCCGGGATGCGGATGGATGCCAGGTCCCGGGGCGGGGGGGCCAATTCCTTCCCGTTGGCGGCAGGCTGCTGGATGGCCTCCTTGATGGTATTGATGGTGGTGCCCATGGGGGCCTTTTTCAGGTAGTCCATCAGGTAGAACGCCGCTGCGCCCAGCAGCAGGGTGCAGACGCTCCCCACCATCAGGAACATCATGTGGCGGTTGCGGCGGAGGGTGCGCGCGGACAGCCTGCGGGAGGAGGAATGAAGTCCGCCCGTCCCGGCGGTGGCCTTTTTGTTCCCGGAATTCTTCTCCGCGCAGGGATGCGGCATTCCTTCCGGATGAATGTGGCGGATGTCCGCCGGGGATACCTGGATGGTGGCGGAGGATTCTTCCCCGGAAATGGCGCAAATGTCGTGAATCCATTCACGGGCCGTCTGGTAGCGGCAGCTGGTCTGGGGAGCCAGCGCCTTGTCCAGCGAAAGCAGGAACTGCCGCGAGTAATAGCGGGTGAGCACAGGGTCGCTGTGCAGCGGCGGCATGCCGTCTTCCGTCAGGCGCACTTCCGCCCGTTCCGGCGGGTGGCCCGTGAGGAGGGCGTAAAAGGTGGCGCCTACGGAATAAAGGTCGCTCCAGGGGCCGATGTTCGTTTTCCCCAGCGCCTGTTCCGGGGAGGAATACCCCTGGGTAGTCAGGACGGTGGCGGCATGCAGCTTCAGGGCATGGCGCGCCGCGCCGAAGTCGATCAGCACGGGCGTGCCTTCCTCCGTCAGCAGGATGTTGCCGGGCTTGATGTCACGGTGGTAGATGTGCCTGGAATGGAGGTAGTCCAGAATCCGCAGCAGGCGGGTCAGCAGGCCCTTGAGTTCGTCCTCCGTGTAGCGGTGCCCGGTGCTGTGGAGTTTCTCCCCCAGGTAGTCCAGGGAAAGCCCGGTGATGTTCTCCATGGCGAAGTAGGCGGTGCCGTTGGCTTCAAAAACGGACAGGATTCTGACGATGCCGGGATGGTTGAGCTCCGCCAGCGTCTGGGCCTCGCTCAGGAAACTCTTCAGGGCCCAGGTGTAGTTTTCCAGGTCGTGCTCGTTGTTGGGCCGGATATGCCCGGTCAGCGGGTCCCGGTAGGAGCAGCTGGAGGGGAAGTTTTCCTTGATGACCACGTTGCGGTTCAGGAACAGGTCCTTCGCCAGATAGGTGATGCCGAAGCCCCCGCTGCCCAGGACGCGGATGATTTCATACTGTTCCAGGCGCGTGCCGGGGGCCAGCTCCCTCTGGTAAACGAAAAAGGCGCCTTTTTCTTCCGCGTGGGGGAGAGGGGGGCGTCCGGGCAGAATCTGTTCCAGGCCTGTCGTTGGAGCGGGAGGCGGGACTTGCCCTGTCGTCCGGGGCTGGTCGTCTGGCTGGCCTTCTTCTGCTGGCATGAGGGAAAGTTCCTGAAACGGAAGCTGCGGGCATTCTCATATGCCGGATGCGGCAAGTCAAGGTGAATGCCTGTTTTCCTCCGTATCAGGACTGCCGCCTGTGCGTAGTATCTAAAACGGCGCAAGTGGAATGGAAGGAATAAACCTAAAGGGAGAGATGAAGGCGGGGGATTCTTTCTGCCTTGTCCTTCCTGTACGCCATGTTCATGAAGTCCGTTCCCGTGAAAGCCGTTCCTTCGCGTTTTCAGGACTTGTGGCGCCTGATGAATTCCCGTGCGGCTTTCAGGTAGGCTTCCGCCGCCGTGCCGGAAGGATCGTGTTCAAAGATGGTGTGGCCGAAGCTGGGCGCTTCCCCGAGCCGGATGGAGCGGGGAATGACCGTCTTGTACAGCATCTGGGGCAGGTGCTGTTCCACCTGGTCAATGACCTGGCGGGAAAGGTTGGTGCGGCCGTCGTACATGGTCATCAGCACCCCTTCATGCCTGATGCGGGGATTGGCTCCGCTGGCGCAGATCTGCGCCGTCACGTGCAGGATTTTGGCCAATCCTTCCAGCCCGAACCATTCGCATTGCAGGGGAGTCAGCACTTCGTCGCAGGCGGCCAGGGCGGAGGTCATCAGAACGCCCAGGGAGGGCGGCGTATCCATGATGCAGTAATCATAGGCATCCGACTCCCGCAGGGGAGCGAGCGTTTCCCGGAGCCGGGTCAGGTGGTTGCCGGAGCGGGCCAGTTCTATTTCCACGCCGGCCAGGTCCATGGTGGAGGGAATGATGTCCAGCCGTTTTCTGCCGGAAGGCAGGATGCACTCTTCCGCCGCAAGCTGGCCGAGCAGGGCCGGGTACAGGCTGGGCATGTCTTTTCCGTCAATGCCCATGCCGCTGGTGGCATTGGCCTGCGGATCCAGGTCAATGACAAGGATTTTCTTCTTCAGCTGGGCCAGGGCGGCGGCCAGGTTGATGGCCGTGGTGGTTTTTCCCACTCCCCCCTTCTGGTTGGCGATGGCGATGATTTTCATTCGGGAAAAGGGTGCGGGGAAAAGGTAGCATAACGGGAGGCCCTTTCAACCATTTTCCCGGAGAGGCGGGGCGGCCTGCGGGCTGCAGCGGACCTTTCCCTTTAGGGAACGGCTTGTTGCGTGGAACGGAGGAGCAGGGGAAATCTGCTGCTGCGGGGGCGGTGTGCCCCGGCGTCAGGGTGCCGTGGGAACGGCGGGGCGGTCGGAAGACAGGATGAGGCGGAAGCCGAGCGCGTCATCCCGCGTGTTTTCCGGCAGGGGGGTGCGGATGGAGGTGGTGAGCTGCTTGGGGCGGAAGGAGAGGTAGCTGCCTCCGCGGGCCACGCCGTAGTTGCGGATGGGGAGGGACTCCGGCCCTCCGTAGGAATCGTCCACCCATTCCATGACGTTCCCCTCCAGGTCGTACAGGCCCAGATGGTTGGGCGGGAAGGTCTTCACGGGGGCCGTGTACGGCTGCCCGTCCTCATACCCCACAATGACGCGGGAGGAAGGAAGGTAAATCAGGGCGGACTGGTCCGCAAAATTGCCTGTTCTGTCCGGCGGCGGCCAGGAGAACCCCCATGGGAACACCTCCCGGGAGTTTTCATGAGGCAGCGTCTTTTCATAGGGGGAGGACCCCTTTTCATCCGTCAGGCGCACCCAGGAGCTCCATTCCTCGTCCCTGGGCAGGCGGTAGGAATCATGCTGGTCAATCAGCCCCTGGGCCCGTTCCTTGTTGGTAAGCCATTTGGCAAAGGCGCGCGCGTCCTGCCTGCTTACATTAACCACCGGGTGGTTCTCCCCCTGCGGGAAGCCGGGCCGGGCCGGGGCTTTTCTCCCCGTAGCTTTCAGGAACTGCTGGAAATCCTTCACGCGCACCTCATGGGACATGACCAGCGCGTTTCCTCCCACGGGCGCCAGGTCCATGCCCAGGCTGTTGGTCCAGGGTGATCCGAAGATCACGGATTTGTCCGGCTCCAGCTGGAGGGAAAGGTATAAATCCTGCGGGTCCAGCCCCCGGCGCCGCATGGTGGCGTGCCCCGGCAGTTTGATTTCAATCACGTAGGGCACCTGGTTGACGTATTCCTCAATGGGCGTGCGGCCGATCAGCCTGTTGTTGAAGAAGACGCTGGCCCCCGGCGGATTGGTGGTGACAGTGATGGGGACCTGGAACACGCGGGTGACGTTCAGGACGTAGGCGCTGTGGCCGTCCGTATTTCCGGATGTCTGCGGCAGGGGATCCGCATTAATGGAAAACTCCTTGCCCAGCAGTCCCTCCCGTTCGCATTTCTTGTTCAGCCACGCCAGGTAGGCCGTGATGCCGTCCTGCGTGAGCAGGGCCACGTCCTTTTCCGGATGGCCCGGTTCCGCCTGCTCCCTCTTCATCTGGTAGTTTCCCTTCTGGTGGTCCTCCTTCAGGAACTTGTTGAACAGGGCGGCGGTGAGAGGGCCTTGCGCCACATGGCGCGTTTCCGCGGGAATGTAGGTGACTCCCTCCGTATCCTTCCACGGCTGGCTGTCCGTGGGGGGATGGTATTCCTTCAGCACGCCGCCCAGGGCCAGCGTGGAGCCGCCCTTGACAGTTCCTGCCTCCTCCTTGTCCGCGAAGCCCGATTTCTTGATGGTGTAGGCCACGGAAGTTCCGGAAGGAAGTTCAATGGGGCCGTAGGGCGTTTCATCCAGGTAATTGCCGTCCGCATCATACACGGACGCTCCAGCCGGGGAGCTGGTCACCAGCACGTACCCGGTCCGGGACTCCTCCTCCAGTGCGGAGGAGTGGGTTTCCGGGCGCACGTCCGCGGCAGGTTCCTCCGCGGGATGCTGGCTATTGTTGAGCCACAGGGCCCCCCAGTAGGCGGTCAGGGCTCCCGCGACGGCGGCGGCCAGCAGCTGGAGGGTGCGCCTGAGCTTGCGGCGCTTCTTTTTCTTCTGGAGGCGGAAGCGGGTAGGCACTTCATACCCCCGCAGAACGTCTATTTTCTCCGCCAGCTCTTCCGCGGAATCAATGGCGCACTCCTCCACGCGGGGTTCCGCCGCCTGGCAGATGATGGTGTTGAACGCCTGCCACTTCTTGCGCACGGTGCCTTCCGGCAAATCATCCGGAAGCGCGGGAAAATCCATGCGGTCCTTTCCCGTGCTGATTTCATATAAAACCTTGGCCAGCGCGTAAACGTCCGCCCGCCGGGTGCCGGGGCCGTCCGGGGGGATGAACCCCTCCGTGCCTACAAAGCTGCGCTGGTCCAGATGGGCCACCAGGCCGATGTCCGCCAGCTTGGGCCGTCCGTTGACGAAGATGACGTTCGCCGGCTTGATGTCCCGGTGCGTCAGGTTCTTGCTGTGCAGGTACAGCAGGGCGTGGGCAAGCTGGCTGCCTACCTCCAGGCAGTAATCCAGGGGCAGCGGCTTGTTGCCGGAAAACTTCTTGTCCGTCTGGAGCGTGCGGGGAATATACTCGTCCGGCGTGATGTGGACCCCGGTGCGGGCGTCGTCGCCCAGCTCCATGACGTAATAGTAAAACGGGGAATCCTGGTCGTGCCTCCCCACGTGCAGGATGTGGACCAGCCCCGGATGGTTGCGGGCGATGGGCTCATACTGCAGGATGCCTTCAAACTCACGGTTGAACGTGCGCTCGTCCTCAAAATCCTCACGCCAGACGATTTTCACGGCGCGCCACGCCCCGGTCAGGGACCTGGCCAGCCAGACCTCCCCGTATGCGCCGCTGCCTATCTGGCGCACGACCTCGTGGTCCGGAATGGAAGGAGTGGGACGCACCACCCGTTTGACGGGCAGCGTCGGCAGATTGCCGCCGGGCATGGGTGATGCGTCCGAAGTCATGGAGGGTGCGGGAATCAGGAAATAACTCCCAGGTTCTTGCCCACCTTGCAGAAGGCTTCAATCGCCTTGTCCAGCTGTTCGCGGGTGTGGGCGGCGGAAATCTGCGTGCGGATGCGGGCCTGCCCCTTGGGAACGACGGGGTAGAAGAAGCCGACGGCGTACACGCCTTCGTCCAGAAGCTGGGCGGAGAAATTCTGGGACAGCACGGCGTCCCCCAGCATCACCGGGGAAATGGGGTGGTCCTTGCCGCCGATGGTGAAGCCCGCGGCCGTCATGGCGTCGCGGAAATACTTGGTATTCGCTTCCACGCGGTCGCGCGCTTCCGTGGACTGTTCCAGCAGGTCCAGCACCTTGATGGAGGCGGCCACGATGGCGGGGGCCACGCTGTTGGAGAACAGGTAAGGGCGCGCCTTCTGGCGCAGGACGTCCACCACTTCCTTCGGGCCGGAAACATAGCCGCCGGAGGCGCCCCCCAGGGCCTTGCCCAGGGTGCCGGTAGTGATGTCTATGTTGCCGAACAGGCCGCGGTATTCGTGCGTGCCGCGGCCCCGTTCGCCTAGGAAGCCCGTGGCGTGGCAGTCGTCAAAATGGACGATGGCGTTGTACCTGGCGGCCAGCTCGTGAATCTTGTCCAGCTGGGCGATGATGCCGTCCATGGAAAACACGCCGTCCGTGGAAATCAGCTTCACGCGGGCTCCGGCGGCATCCGCTTCCTGAAGCTTGGCTTCCAGGTCCGCCATGTCGTTGTTGGCGTAGCGGAAGCGCTTGGCCTTGCAGAGGCGCACGCCGTCAATGATGGAAGCGTGGTTCAGGGAATCGGAAATAATGGCGTCGTCCGCGGTCAGGAGGCCCTCAAACAGGCCGCCGTTGGCGTCAAAGCAGGAGGGGAACAGAATCGTGTCTTCCGTGCCCAGGAACTGGGAAAGGCGTTCCTCAAGCTGGCGGTGCAGGGTCTGCGTGCCACAGATGAACCGCACGGAAGCCATGCCGAAGCCCCATTCGTCAATGGCTTTCTTGGCGGCCTCCATCACTTCCGGATTATTGGCCAGGCCCAGGTAATTGTTGGCGCACATGTTGATGACGGAGCGTCCGTCCTTCAGCGTCACCTGGGAATACTGCTGGGAGGCGATGAAGCGTTCTTCCTTGTACAGACCTTCCGCACGCAGTCCGTCCAGGGTGGAAGTGAGGATATTTTTGAATTCGGGGGTATACATGTCGAATAATGGAATATGAATTGAAATAGCCAGCAAGTGGACGATCAAGGATCACACGGTTGCTCCCGCACCTTTATCATTATTGGTCCGTGAAGAAAAGCTTAAAGAACACAAATTGAAGGCCGGGAGAGGACGGAATGGAAAAGCGGAAACTCTCCGGTATCCCATAGTGGCAGGGAAAAACGGAAGCCGGTCAAAGGGGTGCGTTTCCTGAAGAAAAAGAACAGGAAAAATACTCACCGGTCCGGAATGCACGAACGGCAGGCAGGGACGGGGAGGAAGAAGTTCTCCGGAGTATGGGAAATGCATTTGATACACAAAACAGGTGTCAGAGTGCGCTTGAAAAAGTGAAGGCCGGTTCCAACCTCCGGCCATTAAACCCATCATACCCGATCATGAAACTATCCCGTATTTCCTTATGGAGCCTGACCCTGGCAGGATGCCTGCCTGCCGTGCGCGCCGAATCCTGGAACCAGTTCCCGGAAAGCGGTCCGGAAACCACGCTGGATTCCATGTGGGCGTCCGCGGCTTATGTGCAGACGCTGGTGGAAGCCTCCTCCGCCCAGATAAATATCTCCCGTTTCCGGCAGAAGGGGCCGTCCAACCTGTGGGCGGGCGCCCTGGGCAGCTTTGGCGATGCCGGAATCCGGAACAACCAGCCTTCCTTTGACTACTCAGCCGCCGGTTACGCGCTGGGGTATGACTACGGCACGTATGGAGAAAAATCCGGTTCCCTGCTGGGTCTGGCGTTCGGGCAGATGTTCGGGCACCAGAACATTCAGGAAATGCCGGACTATCCGGACGGTCCCCTAGAGGGAGACCGCTTCCGGCAGTCTGCGTGGATGGCCAACCTGTACGGCGCCTTCTTCCGGGAAACGGGCCCGCGGTCCAGCCTGCTTCTTGCCGCGAATGCGGCCTTCGGCAGTACGGAAAACAAATGCCGCCACAGTGATGCGTGGGGAAACGCCTCCAGGTGGGACTCGGAAACGTTCCAGGCGGGGCTTTCCGCCTCCTGGCGCTATCAGGTGACGAACTCCTTCAGCGTGACCCCCTTTATGGGAGTAACGTATGTGCACGGAGCCAACAAGGTGGACAGGGATGACCGGGGCGGTTACGGCGATTCCTCCTGGTGGGGGGATTACTGGTGGGATGACGACGACTGGGACGACGATGATGATTACAACCAGCGGCGGGACAACCGGGGCACGTTTGACAACGTGTCCATGGCGATGGGAGTGACGCTGGAACACGTTCTCCGTCTGTCCGGAAACACCGTATGGATCAATGCCCTGTCCGGGAGCTACTGCCCGGACATCTACCGTAACGATCCCCATTACACGTTCCGGGACGGCTGGTGGGAGGGGGATGAATACCGGGAATCCCGGTACAAGGGGAAGGGCTATTCTCCCGGAAAGCAGTCATTCAAGGTCAAGCTGCTGTCCAGAATGGTCTTCAATGACAGATGCTCCGTCTTCGCCTCCTACCAGGCGCATTTCAGGGAATCCTTCCTGGAGCACCAGGCGGCGCTGGGCGTCTCCGTCTCCTTCTGAACATTGATGCTGCCGGGGGAGAGCCGGAAGGAAAAAAAGTCCGGTTTCTCCCGGATGGCTCAGAGGGAAGGGGAGGCGGAGGGCGCCTGTTTTTCCTTGCCGGGGCAATCCCCGGTTTTCAGGGAAAACTCCAGCATCCGGTCCCCCTCAAACGTGAAAAACGCCTCAAACCGTTTCCCGTCCAGCATGGCGGGAAGCCAGAACCGGTCATCCTGCCACATGAGATCGTAGGGAATCCCGTCCACCGGGCACCAGAAAGGCTCTGCCTCCGGCGTTTCCGAAGGGGTGCCCTTGAAAGAGGACGCCATGAACACGTGGCAGCGGATTTCCGGAATGGTGCCGCACGTGAAGGAAAAATTCAGCACGCCCATTTCCCGGGCGTCCGCAACGTCAATGCAGAGTTCCTCCCGGACCTCCCGCAGCACACACTGGAGGGCCGTTTCCCCCGGCTCAAACTTCCCGCCGGGTCCGTTCACCTTCCCCGCGCCGATCCCCCTCTTCTTGCGTATCAGGAGAATCTTTCCGTCCTGCACCACAAACATCAGGGTGGCGAGGATATCAGGGGTCCACTGGGCAGGCCATTGAAAGCCGCTGCTTCTGTCTTGCATGGGCGCATGTTACAGGATGAGAGGGAAATCATGAAGAAAAATGCGAAATAAACCTGGTTGCCGCCAGTTCCGGGACATGGTTTCGCGCCGGTGAGGTATGAGGGTTGAGATGAAGACTTGCCGATTATGGAAAAGGAAAATCCCTCTCAACTTCTCATGGAAGTTGAGAAGGATTACCGTCAATAATTTGCCTCCTGCTACGGAGGACTCATCCCAGGAATGAGTGGTAGTTTTTCCTTAATAAAAAGCATCCAGGTGAAAGATATTGTTAAACCTGCCTTGGTAGCGATGATCAATGGTTAGAAATGCTTCTTTAAGTTCTCCTGGCAGATCGGTCTCGCTGTCGCATTCCAGAACGAAGAAGTTGGGGTCAAAAATGTGCACCTTCCCCTTTTCGTGGTGAATGCCGATGGCGTGTCCATTAGGTTCGGCTCCTCGAATGGCTAAAATAGTGTAGGTGACGTCCTGTTGTAAAATCTTGGAAATAGCGTAATCCATAAAATTATTTTGGAAGAAGTTTACTGGGACCATTTCGTTATGCAGCATCCGCATTCCCCCTTCAATAGCCATTTTTTCACGGCTACGGACAATGACATCCGCCATGTCGTTTTGTTCATGGAAAACGGAGGCTTTTGCCGCGTATCCCTCTCCATAGATAAGGGATGCCTTTGAAATGGACTGATTACGAGGCGTACTGATGCTGTGTTCAATATCGGCCCAGAATTGACTTTCTTCATGACGATGGCATGCAATGAGCCAATAAGTGACCAGGCCCAGACATATTCCGGAAGGATAAATATTCCCTGTCTGGCGAATCAACTGTCCCTGACTGAATGATTTTATTTCTTTCATGATTCTTCTTAATGAAATGGTTGAGAGCGCATCATTCCATGAAGAAGAGGCGGAGGACATGATGGTTTTCCCTGAGGGAAAATCAACTTCCCGGAGCATGGGACGGGCTGTTCCGCCGGACCCGGCTTCTCCCCCGGAAAAGAAATCAGTCCGTTCCTTCCAGCAGGTCTTCTTTCCTGACGCGGGAACCCGCAAGGGCATAGGCAAGCATGACCAGCTCACAGAGGAAGACGAGCATCCATGACCAGCGCCAGCTTCCCAGCGCGTCCGTCAGCGCTCCCTGGAGGAAGGGGAAAACAGCGCCGCCGAACACGCCCATCATGAAAATGCCGGAAGCCTTGGCGGTGTATTTTTTCAGCCCCACGGTGGCGAGCGTGAAAATACAGCCCCACATGACGGAATGGAACAACCCTACGGAAACCAGCACCCACAGGTTATGGGTGTAAATGGCGACCAGCGTCAGGATGGCCGCCGCGGAGGTTGCCGCCGTCAACTGGACACGGGGGGAGATATGGTTCAGCCAGCTGGAAACGATGCGCCCCACCATCAGGCCGCCCCAGTACAGGGAGGCCAGCAGGGCCGGAATGCCCAGGTCCACTCCCCACACCACCAGGTTGCTGGAGCCCAGGAACAGCAGCGGTTCATCCGAATTGCTGAGTTCCAGGGCGTGCAGGTTCACGTTGATGCCCACGGACACCTCTGCGCCCACATAAAAGAAAATGGCGATCACGCCCAATGTCAAATGCCGGAAGGACCAGATGTTGCGTTCCAGTTTTTCTCCTTCTCCGGCCGTGGTGTCCCGGATGTTGGGCAGGTAAAGGCGCTTCGTCATCAGGGTGACCAGCGCAATGAGGACGCCCAGGATAAGCAGCGGAAGCATCAGCTGCCGCACGTGGACGCTCTCCATGGGCAGTCCGGCGAACAGGATGCCGGTCACGAAAAACGGCGCGATCGTCGTTCCGAAGGAGTTTACGGCGCAGACGATGTTGAGGCGCTGGACGGGCTGGGTTCCCTTCAATTCATAGGACGTCACGTAGGGGTTGATGACGACCTGCAAGACCGTGGCGGAGGTGCCCATGGCATAGGACCCCGCCAGAAAAATAAAATAGCCGTAGGGGATGCTGGCCCCGGCGATCGTCGTGCGCAGGTCCCCGAACTGGACGGTGAACCATGCGGACAGGAAAAAGACGGCCAGCCCGAGCACCATGAACAGGAGCCCCCGTATCAGCGTGGTCTTGTAGCCGTAGCGGTTGATCCAGCGGGAGGCAATGTTTCCGTTCACCAGGTACGCCAGGAAAAAGAAAAAGGGAATTAGCGTGATTAACGTGTTTTTCAAGGCGCCGGCATCCGACAGGAAGGCGCTTTGCAAAGGCCCCTGGAACTGGCCGTTCACGGTGGACAGGAACCCGACAAGGAAATAAATGAAGGTCAGGGCAAGGAAGGGACCCAGGCGTGAATGCGGTTGTGTTTCCATGAGGAGGGTGAGAGGTGAAAATGCAGAAAAAGGAAGAGACCGGAAAGGTTTCTTCATGCCGCCCGGAACAGGGTCCGGAAGGCATGAAGAATTGTATGACTACGGAAGAATCAATTTTTCCAGAACGGGGAGCACGCCGTCTTTTTCAAGCTTCTCCACCATGCCGAGGTACTGGCTGACGAACTTGTCCGCCGCCTTCAAATCCGTGCTCCGGAAGGGGGAGAGGGCGAGGAAATCCAGCGGGTCGTCGCTGGCGATCAGCTTCCGGTCCTCCTTGGTCAGCCAGGGCTCGTTCACTTCATAAGCCTGGCCCCGGTCATCCTTTCCGTGCTTCAGGTAATGGCGGTAGGCGGCCACGAAAAACGCCAGGCGTTCCAGGTCGGCGCCGTCCCTGATCATCTTCGTTAAAACGGGCATCACATACACGGGAATCTTGGAAACGCCGTCAAAGCACAAGCGGCTGATCTGGTCGCTCACCGCCTTGTTGCCGAAGCGTTCCAGCAGGGTCTTCTTGTACAGCTCCAAATCCGTATTCCCCGGAGGCGGAACGTAGGGGCCCGCGTCCCGGTCCATGAAAAGGCGCAGGTAGCGGGCGAACCGTTCATCCCCTACCGCCTCGTCCACCCGGCGGTACCCGGCCAGAAAGGCGGGGTAGGACAGCAGGGAGTGGGACGCGTTCAGCAGGCTGAGCTTCATATTCTCATAAGCGGAAACATCGTCCGTAAACTCCACGCCCACGGTTTCCCAGTCCGGGCGCCCGGCAATGAAATCATCCTCAATCACCCACTGGATGAAATCCTCCGAATAGACGGGGGCGGCGTCTTCCACGCCGCTCTGCGCGTCCAGTCGCTTGACGTCGTCCGGCGTGACGGCGGGCGTGATGCGGTCCACCATGCTGTTGGGGAATGTCACGTTCTTCTTCACCCACTGCGCCAGCCCGGGATCCTGGGCCTCGATAAAGGAAGTGAACGCTTTCCGGGCCGTGTCTCCATTGTGCTGGAGGTTGTCGCAGGATAGAACGGTTACGGGGCCTGCGCCGTCCTTGCGCCTCTTCCGCAATCCGGCGGCCAGGAACCCGAAAACCGTCCGGGGATGGTCGGGATGTTCCAGGTCATGTTTCACGTCCTTGCTGTTGAGCATGAACTCACCGGTTTCCTTATCCAGATTGTATCCCCCTTCCGTAATGGTCAGCGTGATGATTTTAGTGCGGGGGTCCGCAATCCTGTCGATGACCTTTTCGGGATCCTTCGGCCCCCACGCCAGATCCACCAGGGAGCCTATCTCATAAAACTCGTCCTTGCCGTCGCGGCCGCAGACCGTCAGCGTGTAAAGGCCGTCCTGGCTCTTCAGCGCCTTGTAAAGGGGTTCGTCCTGAGGCAGCAGCGCCACTCCGGAAATTCCCCATTCGTCACGGCCGCCCATGCCCAGAAGCTGGTTCGTGTAAAACTCTTCATGCGCGCGATGGAAGTTGCCCACTCCTATATGGACTATCCCCGGCTGAATGGTTGTCCTGTCATAGGGGACGGGAGCCCCCGGAATCTTCGCCTTGCCCTGTCGTTTCAGTTCCTTCTTCATCATCTTGAAATGAGGTATGGTATTTGCCGTCTCATACTAATGGGCATTTCCGGAGAGGCGGGTGTTAGGGATATGCCAGACTTTTTCCCTATCCGGCGGATTGATCACGCGCCGCAGGGGACCGTTCACGGAAAAATCCCGGATTTTTTTACGGGCACGGTTTCCACAGGGCGCGATGGGACCCCGGCAGTACGTCCTTTGCCGGCATGACTGGAATGAACCTCTTTTTCCTTTCCCGGAACAGGCGGCGCGTTCTATGCTTTACTATCTCTCCCGGCTTTCCTTTATGCCGGAAGGACCACCTTCAACATTTGGAAAAGCATGTATGACGTCGTAGCCCTCGGAGAACTGCTGGTGGACTTCACCCCCTGCGGAGTGAGCGCCCAGGAACTGCCCGTTTACCAGGCCAATCCGGGGGGAGCCCCCTGCAATGTCCTCTCCATGCTGTCCCGGCTGGGGCGCAGGACCGCCTTCATCGGCAAGGTGGGGCATGACATGTTCGGGAAAATGCTCCGGCGCACGCTTCAGGAGGAAGGCATTGACGATTCGGGGCTGGTCTCTTCCCGGGAAGTCAACACCACCCTGGCCTTCGTCCAGATTGACGAACATGGCGACCGTGATTTTTCCTTCTACCGCAATCCCGGCGCGGACATGAAACTGACCTCCGGGGAGGTGGACATGGCGCTGGTGGAAAACACGCGCGTATTCCACTTCGGGACCATCTCCATGACGCACGGCGACGTGCGGCGCGCCACAAGGCATGCCGTCAGCCATGCCCGGGAGAAGGGTGCCCTCGTCTCCTTTGACCCCAACCTCCGGCCTCCCCTCTGGCCCAGCCTGGAGCTGGCCCGGGAACAAATGCGCTACGGCTGCGGCGCGTGCAGCGTCATGAAAATAGAGGTGGAGGAACTTCTGTTCCTCACCGGGTGCTCCTCCATGAAAGAAGGGCTGGATGCCCTGAAAAGGGAATTCGGCAATCTCCGTCTCATCCTCGTGACAGGGGGCAGGGAAGGAAGCTGGGCTTCCTATGGAGACACGCTGGTTTACCAGCCTACGTTCCTGAAGGTCAATACCATTGACACGACGGGCGCCGGAGACGCTTTTTTTGGTTCCTGCCTGGACTGGATTCTGGAAACAGGGCTGGAAAACCTGACGGAGGGACAGTTGGCGGACATGCTTTTATTCGCCAACGCCGCCGCGTCCATCGTGACGACGCGCAAGGGCGCCATCCGCTCCATGCCGAACCGCGTGGAAGTCCTGGCCCTGATGGCAGGGGGCGTTTGAAAGGCGTCGTAAATACACAGCTTCCTTCATTGGTTTTTACCTGAACTGTTTCCAGCGAGTAAACAAGAGGGAGGACCTTTCATTTCTTGCAGCACATTCCCGTTTCGTGTCGATAAAAGTTGTATAAATATACTGCGGTTTGTCTTGCAATTGTCGATAAACAAAAACCGCAAGCGCTTATGAACAGCAACTTGCGGTATAAAAGGGATGGTGCTCGAGAGGGGACTCGAACCCCTACGTCTTATCGACACTAGATCCTTAGTCCTATGCATTACTATTGATTATCAATAATAAACGTTTTTTAACTCCTCTCGGCTACCAATAGGCTACCAAACGTGCAGAAGCAAGCCCTTTTTGAATGCCTTTTCGCAGGTGTAAAATCTGCCCTCTTATGTCTTTTTAAGAGATTGGAAATTTACTCTATATTCAGAATTCACTGCATTAGTAAATTTCCGAATATGGAGTAAATCAAGCGAATGCAAGAAGGGTTTTGTTGGTCGAATGAGGTTGAGTATTTTCCTAGGACAACTTCACCATGTCCGCTAATTGCAGGAAGTACTCTGTCGACCAGATATTAAGCGTATTCTGATCTTTGATGAAAGGCATGACATCGTCCTTTCCAGAAAATTCAATTAGTTCTTTTTCTTGTTCGTCTTTTCGGCACATGCCCGGATAATGGAGATATCCATCCCGGTGATCATGTCCCAGTCAGCTCTCAGGTACTCATTCAAATAAGACCGCATGGTCTTCATCGACTGAATGTGAAGATTGGATGAAGAGACAATCAAATCGCACAAAGCTTTTTCGGGAGTCGCTGTCAGGTAGAAATACCCTTCTTCCGTCTTTTGCCGGGTCAGGCCAATCGGAAAATAAGCCTCGGGCGCCTGAATGTGTACTCGTAACGACCTGTCGCATTGTCAAACACCTTGCTCCGCTTCATGCAGGAGGACTTGAGAAGAGCCACCCGTTCCGGTATCACTCCTGCCCTGGATAATACCGTTTCATAAGAAACATAGGAGGAATGAAGAAGATGGTTCGCGACAAGTTCACGAGAATAAGTGCCCTCCCCTTCTTCAGGAAGACACAGGTAAATCTCCCGGCGAAGATTGAGAATGACGCCTTCTCTCTGCAGGAGGGATATTTTGACCATGGGAGCCTTGTACTCCTTAAGCGCAGACTTAAGGGTATGTGTATTGACAGGGACAGTCTCAAACTATTTGGACAGAAAAGAAGCCATGTGATCGAATAGAGAAAAGTTAGCGAGAATTGCAGGAAAAATCAGCTCAAAATGAAACAAGTGTGCAAAAATCGCTAAAATTGATGACGAACGTGAAGAATATTCAACGGTAACTTTGTCAATGAGAGGATAAATGCTCCCCTTGTAATCGCTCCCTCGTCGTACTGAGGTTGACAAACCAGATATTCCCAGACAGTGGATAAGAAGAAATCACTCGCAAGAACTCTTTCCGATACCTCTTTTACTGAAAATTGCTTCATTAACAACGCAACAAAGCCTCTGCCGCAGTCACGAGAGTTTGACGAATTTCCAGAGCCATTTCAGAAGAAACGTGTGTCCCCACAAAATCGGCAGCTTTGGAGGGACCTTCGTCTTCTTCCCTGCTAAAATAGGTTTCCAGACATTGAAGTGCGTCCTGTGTTGCCGTATTGCCCGATTTCTTCTCGAATGCAAACTGTTGGAAAATATTCCAGCCATCCTGATGTTTCCCATCGTAGTAACGCATGACGTAGTACAGGTCGTAGGCATCCTTGGGTTGGCGGCGATGAAGAAACGCCCGCAACTTAAGCATCAGGAAAGCTCCTGCTTCACAAACACGCAGAGGAACCTGTATGGCTTCCCCCTCTTCATCCGGAACTTCAAACATGATTTTGCGGGAGGACTCGATAGCCCGTTTAACGCCCAGCAAATTACTGGCTCTGATTCCGGCTATTTCTATCGAACTGGTGGGGTGGACGTGTTCTGTGAGAAAGTCAATAGGGATACGAATGCCATCTATATCTGCTATAAAACGTCCTCCTTCCTTCTGATCTTCCCGGTACCCCAATGCTCTCAATTTCCAATCGATAGGTGACATGTCCCCGTCTACAGCAACACTGATTCCCAAATCCACATCAAGAGTCACCGGCCTCAAGAGAGTGGTATTCATATTGCCGGAACAGATGAACCTGGGCACCAGGCCCCCTATTAAAACCATGCCATGACGATAGTTTTCCAAGGCTCCCCACAGGGAGGCAAGTACCTTTCCCGCATGATTCGTAATAACTTCGCTGTAGCTGGTATAATGATTAAATTTCATGATTCCTGCAAAAATCCGGACATTGTTCAAGGGCCTCCAGGGCTTCTTCACTCCTCAGCCCCTGTCCCTTCAAATCGATATAAATTTGCGCATCCGAAACCAGCGGGACATGACGGGAACGTTGGAGTTGACGCAGGACATCCTGATCTTCAGAATAGAACAAGAGCAGATTTCCCCCTTGTTCCACTCTTCTTCCCACCAACCCCGGAGACAATTCAGACAAATCCGGAATACGAGACACATAGGCACTACAAATGACTGGTTCCGTAAAAGAGGCGCGTTGCCAGGCTCCAACCCATTGTGTAAATCCTACCCTGGCTCCGTTCTTCTCCGCCCACTGGAGCAACATATCAGCCAGTTCGGCAATACCGATTCCTACAATGGAATACCGGACAACTCTCTGATGAGCGCGCTTTTCATGCCATATGTCCAACAACTCCCGTTCATGAAGAAGAGAAACTTGCCGATAAGGATGACGATCAATAAATTGCCTATCTTCCAGCCCCTTGATGACTTTATTCACCAAGGCTGTACTTGTTCTTGTTGATTCGGCCAAATCCTTTTGGCTCCATTTTTTGGAAACATTGAAAAGAAGAGCCCGGACAATGCGTTCGCTTTTACCGGAGAACAGGTCTTTGGCGCCTTTGTTGAATCGAAATCGTTTCAAGGGGCTTCCAGTATTGCCAAAATAAACTTTCCCTTTTTTGTAATAAAACGCTCCATTGGGATCAGCAACGGCAACATGAGCTTCCAAGGCTTTTTTAACGAACGGCCCCGCTGGAATACAGGGAAGAACGAGTAATTGATCCCTAAAGGAATCCAGATTTTGAGGCGGCATCAGCCTGTAAACCGTCGGCAGTTCAATGTATTCCTGCGGCCTCCCGGCATCATCATATTCCTCAAAATCAAGAACCACTCTGGTTGGCTCAATGGACAGTCGCGGAAAGTCCCATGTATCGTGAAGCTTTGCGAATGCCTCACGCAATTCATTTTCTGTAGAAATAAGGGATGCTTCCTGCCTTGACTCCATAGGACTTTTCTACTTGATCTGCTTTGTATGCACAACATAAATTTACTCTATATTCAAAATTCACTGCGTCAGTAAATTCTACCTATAGAGTAAATTCGAGCTCTAAAGTTTTTGAGTGAATGATTAAAAAGGGGGCAACGGCAACTATGTCAATGAGAGGATGAATGTTCCCTTTGCAAGCGCTCCCTCGTTGCCCTGAGGTCGACAAACCGGCTGCTTCCAAGGCACAGGATGCAAAGCATGCCGTTCTTTTCCCAGTTGTAGACGGTTCTGCGACAGGGGCAGGAGGAACTGTCGAACAAATCGGTTCCTTTCGGGAAAAGAGACAATTTGACAAGCTCGGTTTCTTCCATAACGTATCGGAACCCGTTGCCGAGGGCTTGCCGTGCCAATCGTTGAGACAGAGCTTTCATATCTATGTAGTTCGTCTTACCTATCCGTTTTACAGGAAGGCATCTGTCTTCAATCCAGGCATGGATAGTTCCCCAGGAGGGTGATGAGCCCGGAAAGAAAATTCCGGAGCTGGTCATGAATTGACCGATACGGCAGTATTGAGGTACTTGTATGGGAGATGCTTGTTTTGAATGCATCCCTCTGGAATTTACCCATATAGCCGAACTTCCTGACAACTATCGAACTACCGAGGAATAGATCGAATTTTATTCGTAATACGTTGATAAATAATAATCAAATATTAATCTTCCATTTTGCTTCTTGCCTGAGGAAGGCCTCATCTTAATCTAAACCACCTATAATCATGACTACTCAAGGTCGAGCTCATTTACCTTCCCTCCAATCCGAATATTGGGAGTACTCGGAGACTGTCTCTATCGAAACGCCACAGGGAAAACAAAAGCGGGTATCTTCCGCCAGAGATCGTCTTATAAGGAGCTGGAGAGAAATCCTGGCAAACTCAAAAACAAATCCGGGGGTATCTGTGAGAAAAAATCACAGAGAAGAAACGCTTCTTAAAGAAATTAAAAAGGACCTCAGAGAAAAAGGAGGATATCTGCGTGCGTGGAGGTATTCCCCAAATGCCCCCATTCGCATGGAGATCCACACATCTTCCTTTCAATACAGGCAGGCTCTTTTCCCCAGGCAGCTCCTGACCTCAAAAATCAAGGATGCTGGTGTAGTAGATGAATACGGACGTTTTTCGGAAGAGTATCTGAACCTTTACTACTCCTTGCCTTGGGAATTGTACTGCGATGAAAGTATTAGACTCGAATCACACCCTCTGTTCGACTCAAACTGTTCTCTTGATGATGAGAAGGTATTGAGAAGCGAAGCTGTATATGCGCAATCCATCGTTAAAACACCCCGGGAATGCGAACAGTTGATACTGAAACTCCGTAGAGCTGCTGGCATGTTAAGGGCATTGCCTTTGAAAAAGGCCGCAAAGTTCCTGGAAACGCCCGTTGAAGATTTTGAAAATGAATCTCCATTGGACGCCAGAGACACATTGGGTTGGACGTTGGATATCACCTCCGCCGAAATAGCCAAAGAAGCAGACAGAATTCTTGCCATGGATACGATCCTGCCGGCAGAAAAACACGATGGAGTCAATAGCTGGCGTGCCCTCAAACTTGTTTTCATCGCACTGTGTGCGGAAAAAGGATTTAAGAATTTCACTCGCTGGGATGTACGTGAAAAATGGCTTCAATTGTTTGCGCCTCCCACCTCCTGCAAGAAAGACTCTTTTTCAATCCTGTCCATTTCTTCCGGGTTGCAGGAAGGAGGAGCCAAATGTTCATCCAATACCAAGTTGGCACAGCTTTTGACTCGTTGGGGATTCGGCTGGTTTCCGACTTCGTAAAAATGGATTTCATTTTTCGGAAAATGAACCATTGAGTTTTTAAAAGTCGGCATGCAGGAACCATGTCCTCTCTGTATCCGTTTCTCATGTACTACGGATATGGGACGTGCTCGATATTTGGCATATTCATTGTAAGTTGCTTGTGACTGAAAGTCAGGAGAGGAAATTCCATGTCCGATAGTTGATTAAATTACCCGCAGTCTGAGTAGATTCCGAAAGGATGCGGTCAGCACAGGCATCCTCCATATCGGAATCTCAATGCTGTCGAATCAAAGAATTCGTAGATAATAACGAGATTTTTTCATTAGGCTCTACACCCTCCCGGGTACTCATTTATTCATGGATCAAAGAAGGAATTCTTCCCTGCAAAAGAATAAATGAAGAAAGGGTTATACATCTGTCGGCATTGAAGACATGCTTGGAAGCGCAGGCCCTGCAGAAGGGCTTCCAATATGAATTAGGGAAAACAACCCTTGTCAAATTGTCCCTTTTTCCTTCCTTGTTCCCTCCTTCTGCCATCCCGTGCCGCAGAACAGTCTACAACTTGGAGAAAAAGGGGCTTCTATGTGTCCTGAGTATCGGGAAAAGTCGCTTTGTAGACGTTAACGCAACGGAACAGCGTTTGAAACAGCGAGGTCATCCATCCCTCTTCGGTATGGTTCGGAGATGCAGATCCATCCGGAAGCCCAAGACAAAGGCTCTCTGTGAACTAGAAAATACATACCAAACTGAGCAACCATTCCAAGCAGTCCCTTCTCACACCCCATGCACTTGGGATACCTTCTTTTGGGGATGTCCACTTCCTTCTCAAGAAAAAGCCCTGCCTGACAAAATCGTTCTAACCGTCAAGACAGCTCTGCATGGCATAACCGATCTACATGGGTTCATCAAACATCTGGAGGGCAATCCTTCAAATCATGCTTTGGGGAAGAGCCTGTTGCACAACGTTCACCAAAAAACATCCCGGGAGAATGAACTGAAATTGTCGACCAGGAAGCTCACCCTCTATTTACCGTCCCCTTATCAAGGAGGGCCTAGGCCTCGGAATACTCCTGTCAACCATTGTTCATTGCCTGGACAATTCGCACCCTTCTGGCCATTTCCTTCGTTAAGGGAGGTCCCCCCACCTCTTTCCCATGTGGAGCTTGTCGTCAGCCAGAAAGAGGAAAGTATCCTCATAACCATGTATATCTCAGTAAACCTTCTGAGAACACTAAGAAATCATCTCTGGATGATAGATGGAACCGCCGATCAACAGACGGCTCAAGAGCAGTTCTCTCGAATTTATTTTAGCAATCCCGCCATTGCCGATCAGAAATCTGCTAACTGGTTAGCAGAACCCATTACTGCTGCACAACGCACTGCTAACCTCAAAAAGATGCTGAATGCTGTGATTGATATGGAATGGGAGGACATCAAGCGAGCTTACTTCCAAACCCAACAAGAAAAATATCCTGTGGGCAGCATTTGGGACAACGGAGTAAGCGTTACTCTTGCAGGCATGGAAGTCTGCTACCATTATCTTTCCGCAGGGAATGCTCCATTCATCGTTAATCAGATGAAGCCATTTTTTGAGAAGCATTTCAAAAAGAATCGATTTAGAACACACGGAGAGCGGGCAGGCGCCATTGATTGCGGAAAGGACGATCAGGAAAGCCTCGTGTCCTGCCATGGATATCCGCGTAATGGCATGGAACTTGTTTGCTACGCCAAGACAGCTGACATCTTCAAATTTGAGCTCAGATGTAATAGAGGCGCGCTTGTTGCGGATTTTCCTGAAGGCGAATGCAAAAGACGAATGTGTAGCAGCCTGGATGACTTGTGCCGCCTCATTGATCATGCCATTAAGCATTCACGGGGACGAATAGAGGACTTGGTGAATAGTTTAAGCAAACCATTGCCTTCTGCCGATTCCATAGCCCTATGGTGGTTTTCCGTCCTTAATATGGATCGTAAGCTGCGATTATGGTCTGAAGCTCTGGATAGTGAACTCCAGCTGAGAGCAAGCCGAATCAAGGAGGAAGCCTTGAAAGCTCTCATTATGCCGGAGGGATGGCCCATCCGAAACCTTGGTGTGGAAACGGTCAATTTCATGCGAAGAATGGAGAGAAAAGGATACGTGAAAAGACATGCCGGAAGATATCATGCCTTGGTAAAAACGAATTCAAATCATGCTCCCTTAAATTGAAGGGAGGGCCACCTTGGGCACGCCTTTAACGGGTGTGCTCAAGGTGAGGCGGAAGGGGTGCTTCCGTGTTAAATCTTGCGTCGTCGAGCGGATTCTTTTTTCTTTGAGCGAAAGCGAAAAAGAAAAAAGAGAGCCAGCGAACGGGGGGCGGAGCCGCCCCCCGCAAGATTACATCGGAAGCCTAGCTTCTGCTATAAATGAGGTATTTGATCGGAATCATCAGCCCCCTTCCTCCCTCAATTAAGGTGACGATGGTGTTATATGAAGATGAGCGGGACAAGTATCCGCCATTTCCCGGCCTCTACATGCATTGCGTGCAGAGGCCTTTATCATTAACCATCAATAATATCAATTCATCATGGCTATCAAACTCATCGCCAACTACAGCAAGCGCCTCGGCCTGCCGGGGTATTCCTCCCATCAGTTTGAAGTCTCCATCGAAACGGAGATCGGAAATACGTCAGAACTCGATTTTGCCGCAGAACGTCTCTACAGCTCGCTCCAGTCCGCTGTAGATACCCAGATCCGGCGGGTCGGATTTGTCCCTGATGCCTCCTATGGATCGGGAAGCATATCCGGTGCTCCGCTTCCTGCCATGCGTCAGGTTTCACGGCTGCCTGAGCCTCCGTCTTCGAATCCTCAGACATCTCACCCCGAAGAACCGGCGTGGAGCTGTTCGGAAAAACAGAGGCAGGTTATCCTATCGCTGGCACGTAAAAACGGGATCAACAATTCCGCACTTCATGATCTGGCCGTACTCTGCTTCGGCAAGGGAGCCTCGCAGTTGAACAAGCTGGAGGCATCTTCCCTGATCAACGAACTGATAGAAAAATCAGGAGGAATATCCCGCAAGGCTCCTTCCTTCGGAAGCTGTGCTCGACTTCAGGAGGTTGCTGCACCTGAAATGCGGTAAACATCTGCATATCCCTGTTGCCGGAGCCTTTCCATGGAGGGCTCCGGCAACGGAGTCTTGTTTTATCTGCCGTATCCAGAAATTCCTGAGCCGGGAAGTTTTCCGGCTCTAATCACCAAAACACTTCTTTTCAAAGCAAGCTCTTGTTCAGTAGTAGATATCTTCGGTTCCCAAAAATCACATCATATTGTGATTTTACCAGAAAACAGAGTAGACAGAACATTCAAAACATGATATTTCACATTGTATTGTGAATTTGAGTGATATCGGAACATACATTCGAGAACGACGCCGGATACTGGGCATTACCCTGAAGGATTTGTCCGAACTTTCCGGCATAGGGATCAATACGCTCAATAAAATCGAACTTGGGCAGGCCAACCCGACATTCAGAATCCTGATGGAACTATTCGATGTACTGGGACTGGAAATGTCGTTGAGCCCCAAAAGAACCGATGTGATGAAAGGGCCTGAATCATGAGAAACGCCCTTGTATTGTTGCGGAATATCCCTGCCGGAACGTTGACAGAAGAATCCCCTTCCAGCTATGTATTCCGGTATCTGGATTCCTACCTGATGAGAGAAGAGCTTCCTCCCATCAGCCTGACAATGCCTAAAACCTCCGAAGAGTACCGTTCCCCCCATCTATTTCCCGTTTTCTTCAACATGCTCTCGGAAGGCGTCAACAAGGAAATTCAGTGCCGTCATTTCCATCTGGATGAAAAGGATCATTTCGGGCTGCTCCTTGCAACAGGTCATGATGATACGATTGGAGCATTAACAGTACAGCCTTATACCAACGATGAACATTGACCGTTGCCCCTCGACGCTGGTTCCCGGATTCACCTCCTACAGCCCGGCCGGATTGCGGAAACTGTTCGACGGTAAAAAAGTGTCTCCGATTCTTCCTTATGACGCCCCCGATATTCATGGAGAGCCGGAAGAGTTTCTGAAAAACCGCGAGCATATTTCCATCTCAGGGGTTCAGGAAAAACTCTCTGTTCTTGTTGACCAGGGAACAATCCGTCTGACCAAGTCGGGAGAACAGGGAACGCATCTTCTGAAGCCCATCTCATCACGCCTCGCCCGGGCTTCCGACATGCCGGCCAACGAACACGTGACCATGCAAATTGCCGCTCAGCTATTCGGAATTTCAACGGCTCCCAACGGACTATGCTTTTTTCAGACCGGAGAACCAGCCTATATCACCCGGCGATTTGACATTACTCAGAAGGGCGGTAAACTACGCAAGGAAGACTTCGCCTCACTGGCCGGGAAAACATCCGCCCAGGGCGGTTCCAACTTCAAATATGATTACTCCTACCTGGAAATGGGAGAGCTCATCCAGCGTTACGTCCCCGCGTGGAAAATTGAAATGGAACGCTTCTTCCGTCTGGTGTTGTTCAATTATCTGTTTTCGAACGGCGACGCGCATTTGAAGAATTTTTCCGTACTGGAAACTCCTCAGGGAGATATGACCTTGTCCCCCGCGTACGATCTGCTCAACACAAGCCTGCACATTCAGGACAGCGATTTCGCCCTGTCCGGCGGCTTGTTTCGAGGCGCATCGACGCACACGAATCTCAACCTGTTTGAAGAGTTCGGACGGCAACTGGGGATGCAGGACAAACGCATTAGGACAGTCATCGACCATTTGATGAAATCCAGAGAAGAAGTAGAGACCCTAGTGAAGTGCTCATTCCTCTCTCCCCCGGCCAAACGAGCCTACATGCTCTCCTACAGAACGCGCTACAATACCCTTCGATGAAATTTACCTGCCATTTCCTTGCCCCCTATCATGAAATGAAACTTGTAGAGAACAGATTGCAGGGAAAGGTTTGAAAGCAATTCCGTACCGAGTAAGTTCCGAACAAGCTCAATACAAGTATCGGACAAGTTCAGGAGAACAGTCCCGACATCCTTCCATTCACTCAGACGATTGGCGGTAGGCAGCAATTCTTGCCGGCTGCCCGTTATATAGACTTGAAGACAGGCATTTAGCTTCTGTCTTCATCCCTCAACACCCGTTTCCCATTCGCAGGGGAGCGGGTGTTTTCGTTTCAACCCATATTTCATCATCAATATGTATCCTATCATCGCATTGCCTCATTGTCCGGCGACAGCCCGGCACATCCTGCCTTTGGAAGATACCAGACAGGCAGCTCACCTCCAGCGGAGAAACATCATGCCGGAACCGGCAACGGCTCCAGTAGTTCCTCCGACTGTATTCCGTAAGGGGCTTCTCCTCCATTGCGGGGCTGAAGTCATCGACAGGAGAACTCTGTCCCGTGTGGAAACCCCGTCCTGTACGGAATCGTGGTTCCCGATTCCCCACGACTTCCTTCTGAAGGAAGTGGAATCCCAGCTCACCGCCCACGGCTTCGGGATCGGGGAAACCACCCATGCCCTCAGCCATGAAGGAAAGCGGTATTTCGGAGTTCTCCAAATCCTGCGTCCTGACGATGGCCCCGACGACTACTCGTGGATTGTCGGCATACGCAATTCCCATGACAAGACCTTCCCGGCCTCCCTGGTCATGGGAACGCGCGTCTTCGTCTGCGACAACCTTGCCTTCACCGGAGAAGTGAAACTCTCCCGGAAGCATACGAGGTTCGCCGTGCGGGATCTGCGCTTCATGACCTCCCGCGCCGTCGGAAGGCTGGGAGAGCAATTCCACCGCGAAGACGAACGGATCGCCGCCTACAAAAGACAGAGACTGACCGACAAGGCGGCTCATGATCTTCTGATCCGGGCGGTCGACTGCCGGGCCATCATGCCGACCGTTCTGCCGGAAGTCATCAGGTACTGGCGAGAGCCGCTTCATGAGGAATTCCGGCCCCGCACCGTCTGGAGCCTGTTCAACGCCTTCACGGAGCAGTTCAAGGCCGTCAACCCGCATGTGGCTGCCAAACGGAGCCAGGCTCTGCACGGCCTGTGCGATTCCGTCTGCGGCCTGATCGCCTGAGTGTAATAAAAAAAGATAACAGGAAAGGAAACATCTCATGAATCCATCCTGCTCATTGACGGGAGCGCAAGCCGCCGTCCTGATCCTCACACAATCCGTATCCGGACAAACGAGCGATGAGCTGATCGCCTCCTTCCACCCGGAAGAACGGGGACGGGTCAGGCAAATCATTCGCCTGCTGGAACACCGTGGACTGCTCATCCGCCAAACGGAGGAAGACGATCTCTTCGTCTTCCCCCGCACCTGGCATCCCACCTGGGACGGGAGAATAGCCCTGTTGAAGTGGGCCGCCTACCTGGGCAACATCCGGCTGGCCGGCAGGAATACTCGGGCATCAACCGGTTCCCGGACAGTCATCGAACAGGAAGACCATCATCACTCTACATCCGTATGCTGACCTTTCTTCTCGTGACTGTGGCAGGCTGGTTCCTGTTCCCGTGGCTGTTCGCACTCCTCAAATGGGGAATCGTGCTGGCCTTCGGCTTGATAATGGCAGGGCTGCTTCTGTGGTTCTACCTTTGTTGAAGAAACATCCATCCAGATACCGGAACCATGTACCACATCGTCAAATACAAGAGCACGCGCTACTGGGCGGTTCTCCATCACAATGGGAAACTGCTCGCCGTCGTTGTGTACAAAAAAGGCGCTGAGGCCATTGTCCAGGCTTTGGAGCAAATCCTCATCGACGCCGTCACCCACTCACAAACGCCATGCCCATGATTAAAATCATCCTGTTCGAGCTCACCCGCATCCTGCTGGGCTATGCTTCGGACAAGGTTGGCGAGTTCATCCGGAACAAGCAGAGGAATGGTTCTCATCCTCCTTCCTTTTATGAGGAAGAAGAGGAAGATCCCTGGTCTCAACATCCACCCCGCTGATCCCATGATCCTCGCTCAGTTGTTACAAGCCATTTACAATCTCATCGCCCGACGATGAGATATGCCTTTCAAGACGAATTGTCTGAGGAAGGCGCTCAAGAGGCAGTCCAATCGACTCCTCTTTTTTAGCTGTCACATCTACATTTCTTCCTCATCAGAGAAGAAGGAAGGAGTCAGTTCCAGAAGTTGGTAGCGATTCTTTTTGACTCCCAGATTGTATTCCACGAGAAGAGAAACCAGTTGATCTCCATCAATCAAGTCAATAGGAGTATGGGAAGAGGAGCGGGTTGCTTCATCCCTGGCTCCTTTGGAGAAACTGGAAGTCGTCACGATCAAGCCTCGTTCATCCGTTCCCAGACTGCCGCGAAGTTGTTGAACGACAGGAGACTGAACATTGGCTTTCCATCATTTGGCTTGTACCGCCAACTTGATATGAATGACATCATGTACCGTCATAATGCCTCGCACATCAACGCCTCCATCTCCGCCGTAGGGAGTCCTGCTCACTTCGGAAAATCCCATTTTACTCAACAGAGTAGTGATTAATTCCTCAAAGTCCTGCGGATTTAATTGCATCATCCGTTCCATCAGGACTTTTCTTTGTTTGTCGTTGAACGAATCAATGTGACGTTCCAAACCGGTTGATTTCCAGATGGTCAGCCCAACCATTCCATTGCCCAACTTTTCGAAGCGCGGGATTTTCCCTTGCTTTTCCCTCCTCTGGATTTCTGTCAGGATTTGCGCGTACATGCTGGCCTCGGGAGTCAGCCCTTCCGTCTTGAGCCACCCCAACTCCAGGGCTTTGCTGGTAATATCCCTGTAGTGCATGGGGGCATTCCCGGAAAAGTGAAGGAGGACTTTTTCCGCACAGTCCGAAAAAGAATAAGAACCTGCTGACTTTTCCGGTTGTTTCCTTTTAACCGCCTTTCCTGCCTTTTCCCCTGAGTCCGACAATTCGATTTTCACGTTCGGGTTAAGCGCAAAGAGCCCTTCTGCCGCCTTGATGAACCGGGATTGATTTCCATGCTTTTTGATATCCTCATAGATACGCGCTCCGACTGTAGCGTCGGGAGTCTTTCCTTGAGATTGCCACATTCCCCACTGGATGAGTGCAGCGGCAAGTTCTTTAGGACGCATGGGAGATGCAGATTCTTGCAGAAGTAAATAGACGGAATCAAGAAGGCTCATAGTTGGAATCAAATCGTCTGGTATTTGCTGCTGCTGGAATGATGAATCTTCCTCTATTTATTCTGAAAATCATTGTACAATCTGTTGTTGCAATGCAGCTACCGATGATACGGGGCCTATAAATTCGGCTGGCGGGCAGGGAGTGCCGGGATTGTTCGCGAGGCATTCATTAAAATGCTTGCGCCCGCAAAGGATCTTCCGAGACTGCTTTTCATCAGGCAGTTCAAACAAAGAATCCACCCCTTTGGTTTCCACGACAAAATAGAGGTGTTCTTCACCATCCTTTTCATAGACGAGAGCCCAGTCCGGATTGTATGAACCCAGAGGGGTGGGGATCGTAAACCATCCGGGCAGCTTGACATAGCATTTTACGTTTTCACATGCGTCGGCGTTCTCGACAAAACGGCGTTCCACTTCGGAATCGCACACGACATAATCAGTCAGGCATTTATCTGTTTCTGCCGTTTTGATCACATCCGAGGCGTAACTTTGTATTTCGGTATCCAGTAACTCCTGAGCCCAGTAGGTCGTCCCTATGGTTACAGGTTTATAGGAAACGCCATCGATCAAAAATTTGGAAAGTCCTTTGTCTATGACCTTCTGGAATATATTCAAAAACTGCCGGGCATTGACGCGGACTGCCTTCAAGTTTTCCAGAGAGGTCAGTATCTGTACCAGAGTGCGGCGGGTTAATTGGGTGCGTTCCTGCAGTTCTGTCAGCAAATCAGGGACAGGCGTTCTGGACGTGTCTACCGCACCCATGTCCCTCTGTTTTTCGTTTGCACCCGTTATGCCTCCGGCTCCTACGATAACTTCCGTTTTGGTCAATGTAATCAGAGGTGCCCGTACCTGAGACAATTCTTCATCCAGAATTGGAACGACGTAGGAGACAAGAGCTTGAGAATCAAATTTCACTCTGTAGGTCGTCTTTTGCCGGATGCGGTCCCAGAGTTCCGTAAACTGGGGACTATCCAGTACTTTTTTCCGGGTTTTTACCTTTTGTGGTTCGTTGGCATTTTTGATCTGGAGCGACTTCGCAAGAGAAGTCAGGCGGGATTCGATGGCGTCTTTCGCCGCAGCATAGACCTCCGGAACAGAAAAAGTCCCGTTTTTCAACTGCTGCCTGAGCTCATCTGTTGCCTTGCCGCGGGAGTCAATCAATCCGCATTCGGTCAAATAGATAATCAGAGACTCCGCCTGAGTCTGCCCTAAACGAACAATCTCTCCGGCGCTATCCCGGTACGTAATAGCCCCCAGTTTTTCCTTGGTTACTAGGCCGAATTGCAAGCCTTCCTGTTCGTATTCTTTCTGTAAGGCTGCGGCAAACTTATTAAACTCCTCTTTGCCGATGACGGTCAGCCGGTTAATTCCGGTATCCCGAACGCGTTCCCCCTTCTGATTCACGCAAATGCGCAGTCCTCGCCCGATAGCCTGGCGGCGCGTCAGCAATCTCTGCATGTCACGTAGAACACATATCTGAAAGACATTGGGGTTGTCCCATCCTTCTTTCAGGGCCGAGTGGGAAAAAATAAATTTGAGCGGCTCGTCCAGGCTGAGCAGACGTTCCTTGTCTCGCATGATGAGCTCATAAGCACGAGCGGACGCTTCCCTGCCGGCGGCTGTTTTATCCGCAGTATCTTCCCACCTGTCAGATGTTTCCCCCTTTTTCCGTTTGGTGATGGAGAAGTACCCGTTGTGAACAGCTGATGCTTCCGGAGGGTGTGGATCATAGAGGCTGGCATATTTTGCCAGCCGGGACAGTCTGGCATATTCTTCTTCAAAAATACGGGCGCATAAGCCGTCCCTGTGGATACCGTCGGAACTGTAATCCGCTACATGCTCCAGGAAGAACAGGCTGAGGACCTTGATTCCCAGCGGGCGCAGTCTTACTTCCTTTTCCAGATGTTCCATGATCGTCGCCTTGATCATGGCTCTCAGAAGGTCATCCTGATAGTCGACTCCTGCCGAAGAACCAATATAAAGAGGTTCGTCCAGAGTTGATATTGCTACACAGTCTTCATAGATGTTTTGCACCATGGCGGAGCCATACATATCCAGCCCAGTCTGCAGAGACAGCATGTCCCCTGTTCTCAGTTTGATAGTTGAAGGGGCATAGTCGCCATTCTTCTTTCGCTCCATGACATCCATTTGAGCATAGGGGGAGCCCTTGGACTCGCCTGTTTTCAGCAGCTTCATGTAGGGAGAAGCGCTTTGCGTTTTCAAGGAGGCATCGGCCACCTCAATCGTCTTGACCAGTTTTTGTTCGGAGGCGTCGACGGCATTCAGACTGTAAACAGGATGATGGTATTGCTTGTGCGTCGCCGAATAGCGCAATGTACACAGAGGCGAGAGGTTCTTGATGCCTCTTTCCTCACCCGCGGCTCCTATGTTTTGGGGTTCATCAATAATGACAATGGGGCGGCAGCCACGTATGAATGTAATGGGACTTAGCCCTCCTGTTTTTTCGTTAGGTTCATGGATGACCCTCCGGGCTTTCTTGCCTTTTTTCGCTGTGTCGCTAAAGGAAGGCTCCGCAATATCGGTAATGGATTGAATGGTGCAAACCATGATTTCAATCTTGGAGGAGGTCGCATAACTGCGCACATTTTCCAGATTGGAAGAATCATACAGAAAGTAATGCATTGGCGCTCCGCTGTAGAGGCTGCGGAAGTGCTCCTTCATCAGATCAATGGACTTGAATACGCCCTCTTTGATCGCAATGGACGGCACGACGATAACGAACTTGGTAAAGCCATATCGCTTGTTCAGCTCAAAAATGGTGCGCAGATACACGTATGTTTTGCCTGTTCCCGTCTCCATTTCTACGGTGAAATCTAGTTCTCCGAGGCTCTCTGATGAGGGAAGTCCATTTCTTTCCTGAACCTGATGGAGGTTGTCCAGCAGTTCGCTCTCCACCAGGCACAGGCGGTTGCCAATCCCTTCTTCCTGCCCTATGGAACTGAGATACCCTTGCTGGATCATCTGTCCCCGGGAGGAATCCCATATTTGGGGTTCCAGGGAAAGGCCTCCGCACACGGTAAAGGCAGACTGGGACGTGCTCTCTTGTCCCTTGAACAAATCGCAGACGGCATCTATCGCCTCAAGCTGGTAGTCCAGATGGGACTCAAAATGTAATTTGACGTTCATAACGAGGCTCGGGATTCCAATTACAGCGCCTTGACGGAAGGAATGCCGTGCTGTTCCAGTATTTTGGCGAAATTCAATTTGTCGGCATCTGACCGGAACGCCTCGTCTATCACAAAAACGGCACACTGGGTATTGTCCGGAGATTCCTCATTTTTCCACTGGACAATCCCCAGCGCAAGGGATTCTATTTGATCGGAGGGAATTACTGTCTCCATACAGGCGTAATATTGTCCGTGACCAAGACTGTAAACGCGCTTCCCTCCCAACTCCCTGATTCGGGCATCTTCCGTCAACTCAATACCCTGCTTTAGAAGAATCTCATATAACAGGTCTTCCTGAGTCCTTCCGGGCAGAAGATGTTTTTCATGGGAGCCTAGCGCCAGTTCAAGATTATCGGCGTCCGGATTCCAGACTCGAAGGTTGGAACTATCCAACTTGTACACACGAAACCCTATATCCAAGTGCTGCCCTTGTAGGCCAGCTTCTTCTTTGATTTTTTTGCCAGCACGGCGTATACGTTCTTGAGCGATGTCACAGATATTTTTATATCCTTCTTGGGATGCAGTACTATTTTCCAAACATGGCTCAGGTAATTGAACCATAATAAATTTTCTTTTCCCTCCATCAGCCATATTCATATTAATGACCGCATGAGCTGTTGTTGAAGATCCCGAGAAAAAGTCCAATATAATATCATTTTCTCTGCAAGAATGTTCTATCATTCTCCGTATTAGTAAGGAAGGTTTAGGTGTATCAAATATTTTTGAGCCAAAAATATTCTTTATTTCTGCATTGGCTTGATCAGTATGTCCAGCAAACTCATAAGACCAAAAATTTATAGGGGTCATTCCTTGTCTTACTTCAGATAAAAATGTCTTTATATCAGGCACTAATTTATCTTTATTTGTTCCCCACCATAATCTTTTTTCGGACAAAAGTTCTTCAAATTTCTTTTTTTCATATCTCCAAGCCTTATTTGTAGGGTTTGCTACACTTTGTGTATAGGGATTAACGATAGGATAACATAAATTAGGACGTTTTTCTGGAGATACTTGATTAAGAAAAGGGGTCGCTTTCCATGGTCCTCTAGGATCGTTATCAGGATTCGAAAACCTTGAATTGGCAACATCGTCTCTTTCAAGTAAATTTACCTGAAATTCATCTTTCCCATAAACCACAATATGATCAATGACTGTTGTGAAATTATCTGTGTTATTGCTTCTTGTGTATCTTTTTTGCCATGATATGTTTGAAATGAAATTAACTTCACCAAATATTTCATTACAAATAGAAAGAATATTAGAAAGCTCATGATCATCTATTGAAATAAAAATAACACCATCATCTCTCAATAGATCCTTTGCAAGGATTAATCGAGGATACATCATATTCAACCAATCCGTATGATATCGCCCGCTTGTTTCTGCATTGGCTTTGAACACGCCCAATTGCCCGGTCAGTTTTTTGTATTCTTCAATACCATTCTGATAGTTATCAGGATACACAAATTCCTTCCCCGTATTGTAAGGCGGATCAATATAAATCATTTTGACCTTTCCCGCATATGACTTACGGAGAAGTTTGAGCACTTCCAGATTGTCCCCTTCCAGATACAGGTTTTTGGTTGTATCCCAGTCAACGCTTTCCTCTTTGCAGGGACGGAGCGTCCCCAGAGAAGGAGTTGTCGCCGCCCGGCGCGCCTGAGCCTTGCCTTTCCATTGCAAACCAAAGAGTTCGTCGTCCTTCGCCACATCGTCGCCCAACATCTGACGCAAGGCGTCAAAGTCAACTTTCCCTTCCCGAACGACAGAGGGGAAAAGCGATGCAAGGGCATTCACATGATCCGCAACGGGTGATTCGGATTGGGCTTCAGGAGAGGAAGATGTGAGTTTCTCGTAAGACATGGTATATAATGTGCTCTTGCCTTACGCTAACACAGGATAATCATTCGGGGAAAGCCCGAAATGGCAATGATGCAGCTAATGAGAGTATTTGTTCCCTTACATCAAAGCGTTTGTTGCCCAGCGTGACGCGATGGTTGGGCTGCCGTTCCTTGTTGAGCCGGGAATTCAAAGACTTCCATTCTTCGAAAAGTGTGGAAAGAGAACCCCAGGCCCGGGTCCCCGCTTCAATAGTGTCGGGGAGAAAAAATGGCTGTGGGTTTCCCATGAGCTCTGTCCACGGAAGGGAATGAATCATAAGCCCGTACAAGGATCGTATCCAGCGAATGTACAAATCGCGCAAGTTTGCTGTATGAGAAAACGAAGGATGCAGGGCTGCCTTAAAAGCCGGGACAAGTTCAAAGCTTCGGACTTTTGTGATGGAGTTTTCCCATACTTCCTTGCCTTTTTCCGCGCGGTTGTGCCGCAGGGGCACGGCAGATAAAAAATACGCAGGACCATGTGCCAGCCACAGAAACAGGGGATAGGGAATGGAACGATGAAACATCTCCTGAAGCCGGACGATGCCCGAAGAATTCGCTTTCTCCGACAATTCTGCATGGATGACGAGGAGTTCGTTATAAGAGCACTGTTCATTTTTATAAGCAGGAATCCCCACATTATCCGGCCGAAGAGACAGAACCCATGCCGAACGTATATTTTTATGAATCAGCGTTACATCCCCTTTCCCGGCGGGCATGCTTGCCAGCATGCTTGTTTTGGGCAGAGAAGTGCGTCCGTTCAGCGCGTCCTCAGGCAGCCAGTCGAATTCATGGAACTGTACAGGGGTCATGAGCGTGTGAGAGCCAGCATGGCGAGCACTTCGAAATCATCAATACCCTTGGCGGCCGCGCCTTTGCCCAGAGCAGTGCCTCCAGGGGTGAAAATACTTGCCGCCCTGGATTCGTTTTCCCTTCCCGTTACCGCATTGACGGCTGAAGCCAGCAGGCGGGTATAACGGCTCATGTCGGCACCATTTTTTGTTTTGGCGTGAAATTGTCTTACATGGGGCAGCGCCACTTCTTCATGTCCCCATACCGTTTTTTTCAGTAGATCCAGACAGACTTTCACATGCTTGTAATCTCCATTAACCGTACCGTCTTCTGCTACGTGGACAAGATAATAGGGGGCCAGGGGATAATCGGCGGATGCCGGAGCATTGGAATGGGAGCGCAGGCAGAAAAAGGCTCCGGCCTGAATGTCCGTATTCGATACATCAAGTGTGGCCATGAAATAGGAGGGCAATTGTTCGATAAGACCGGGATGCAGTTTGTCAAAGGCCGTTAAATCAGCCCGATAAGGCTCCATACTCAAATCCGTAATAGAAAGCCCTCCATCAACATCTTCCAGATCCACGACTTCTTTCTGGAGGCGTTCCAGCTGTTTGAGTCTGTAGGCAAGAGCCTGTTTTTCTCCACGGGCGGCAATGATGTTTTCATCTCCGGTTGCGGCAATATCCAGGAGAACCATTCTTCCTCGCACCCGGCTTTCCAAATTAATGTATTCATTCAGATTGTGCGTGGGCCAGAAATTGATCAGCTGAATGCACTTATTGGCACTGCCCAGACGATCGATACGTCCGAACCGTTGAATAATGCGCACGGGGTTCCAATGGATATCGTAGTTGACCAGATAATCGCAATCCTGAAGATTCTGGCCTTCCGAAATGCAATCAGTCGCAATGAGAATATCTATTTCCCGTCCCTGGGATATTTCAAGAGGGCATTCTTTCGAGCGGGGGGAGAAATGGGACAGAATGCCGTCCTGAGAAGAACGGACCCCATCCAGATTGGATGTGTTTTTCCTGGCTCCTGTCACCACGGCGGAATACACGCCGAATGTTTCTTTTGCCCAGGGAGCCAGTTCCTTGTACAGGTACTCGGCCGTATCGGCAAAGGCAGTGAAGACAATCAGCTTATGGTTGCCTTCATTGATAGGGGTTTCCATTTTAGCCTCGATGAGCTTTTTTAGCTCGGCCAGCTTGCAATCCTGCTGGACTCCTACGCGCGCCGCTTTTTCCGCCAATGCAGAAAGGACGGCGATGTCTTGCTCGAGATCGGAAATCCAACGCCGCATATCTACATCTTCCAGGCGTACTTCCACAGTGCCTCTTTGAATGGTATCCTCCAAATCTTCATCTTCCTCGTCTTCATAACATTCTGTCTGAAGTTGTGATTCAGAATGCCGTTCCAGCTTGTCAAGCAGATCGCGGCATGTTTTTAACTGTTTGTTTACAGTAAAGCGGAACGCGGCAATGGAACTTTCCATGCGTTTCAAAAGATTGACTCGTATGAGATTTGAAACGCTCCAGTCGCGGTCTATTTGCCTGAATTCTCCTTTGATAGTCGTCTGAGTATAGCGTTCCATGTACTCGTCCAGTTTTTCGGGCAAAACATAGGAAAGAGGATTATAGGCAGCCATATGCAGACGGACAATGTCGTTATTGACTTTCTTGATGGTGGGGAACAGAGACTCGTCCGCAATATTCGGGTAGAAGTTGACAGGTTCCAGTCGTTGGGGGAAGCCGCCGATGGAGTCGTCGCCATCTTTATAATAGCGTTCTATATGTTTTCGGGAGCGGGCAATCGTCAAGATATCGAGAAGCTGGAAATAATCCTGTCCCAGCAGGGAAAGCAGGCGAGATGTCGTTCTTTCCTCTTCCGGCAGGTCAAGCCATCGGACGAAGCGCTGCTGGGCATTTCTGGTGGTTGTCTCAATACTTGGAATGCCATAATGGGCAAATGCGTCGTCCCGGTCTCCGGAAATAAAAGCAATCTGATTTTTCAAATCCGCCACACGGTTGTTGACGGGAGTTGCCGACAACATAAGAACCTTGGTAGGCACACCGGCTTGGATGATTTGCTTCATCAGCAAACTGTACCTTGAACCACTCTGTGATATGTGGGTGGGGCGGTTGCGGAAATTGTGCGATTCATCAATAACGACGAGGTCATACATACCCCAATTGAAATGAGCCAGGTCTACTGTGCCGCTGCGGCCATTCTTCCGGTTGAGGTCTGTATGGTGCAAAATCGTGTAGTTCAACCTGTCCTTGACGAGCACATTGCGTTTATCACCCAATTCTGTAAATATGCTCCAGTTGTCTCTCAAGCGTTTTGGGCAGAGAACCAGAACATTGGCTCCTCTTAAGAGAAAATATTTGATGACCGCCAGAGCTTCGAATGTTTTTCCCAAGCCTACACTGTCAGCCAGGATGCAGCCGTTGTGCTTCATCAGCTTGGCTATAACGGCGCGAACTCCGTCTCTTTGGAAGGAATAGAGTTTATTCCAAACACAAGAATCGTAAATGCCGGTTTCTGGTTTAATGTAATCGTCCGGATTTTCCGTGGACTGCAGCAACGCATGGCATGCTTTGTAGTAGAACCATGTAGGAGGATGAGGGTCTGCCAGAAAGTGCAGTTGGCGCTGAAAGTTAGATATGGTCGTATCTATGTTGGCGTTCCAGTAATCCTTGAATTGAGCGGAGAACATTTCTACCTGAGGTCCATACATGGGCGCAGTGCTGCCCAGTGTCGTTGCCGGAGTGAGTCCCAATCCGTCTGTCGTTAAAGCACAATTTCCCAGAATGCCATAATTTGCCTCTTCTCCATGATGGTAAATGTACATCGACATGGTCAATGGCTTTTGGCTGAATCGAATTTGATTGCTCGGCCTCTCTATCCATTTAAGGCATTCGGACGCCCAGAGAGGAACTGTCAATTGATTCAAAAAGGGCCGATCCTGTTGGGAATTCAAGATTTCCCAATCATTGAGAACTGTTTCAGGCAGAAGCAGGTTCCATGAAGCTTGCCGTATTTCAAGGGGCAACATCTGAAATGCCGAGAGACTGAAAGAAGTCGACATTGCATCTACCCGCGTTACTCCCTGATTTTGAAGTTGTTTGAAAACATCCCTCGACGTGTCCCCATTTTTAAAGTTTACCTGAAGCATGAAACATCTTAAGTCTAAATTATTTTTCGTTGCATTTCAAGCATTCGTATAGAGGCTTACTCATTGTGTGAGCTTGATTTTCAAAATAGGCTGCATAGTCACTTCGAGATTCCCGTCTTCTCTGAAATTTTCGGATTGCGGGGAGTTCCGTCCGGATAAGAGGTTTTGTAAATACCGAATTCCTGTGCCTTTTTCTCCAGAGCGTGAGTGACGTTGCTGGAAGCGGCGTTGATGCGGAGGCGGCTTTCACTGATGTAGGAAGGATTGTGGAGGGGATGGGGGAATATCCTTGGCAGGAGCTGCGGGGATGACGGCGGGAGAACATCGTCGGAACAGGAACCGGGATGATTCTGCTTCCAGCTCCGGAACCATGCGGGTGAAGTCAGATGTTTATATTGCTGGGCAAGACCTTTTCCCTTGATGGCATACACGCGTTCCGCCGCCAGCAGGGTCATGTTGTCAAACTGTTGCTGCTTGCGCCATGCCTGTCTGATTTGTTCCAGATCTTCAGCGTTTCTGGCGGCGTTGATGGTTTCCAGCATCTTCCGGACGGAAGTTTCCTTCTTGTTGGCCAGATTGAGGAACATGCGGCTATAATAATCATGAAATTCCCGGGATTCCCGGTTGAATGCCGCGATTTCCGGATTTTGAAGCAGTTCTTCGACAAGAAGATCTTCAGGAGTTTTCCTGATCTCTTGCGTCAAAACGCCTGTCTCATAAAGTCCCCAGGTAAGCGTTCCCCCTGTGACGAGCATCACGGCGGCTATTGTCACAATTCTGCTCCGGAGTCTTCGCCTCCGATCGCTGCGAAGGGCATGATTCATCCCGGTCAGCCACGCTTCTGGAGAAAGAGACCGTTCCTCCCTCTTCAGGGAGAGGTTTTGAACAAGAAGACAGCTTACGCATCTCAGGGATTTCTCTTTTTGGGCCAGTGATACCAATAACTCTCCCGCATGTGCTTCACCGACCTTTCCGGACATGGTGTTCCAGGGATAGGAGGTCATCAGTTCATAAAAGCACGCTGCCAGGGAGTATTGATCCGCCCGGATGTCGGGTACGGCGTTTTCCGTGAACAATTCCGGAGCCGAGTATGCGGAATGAGCCAGGATATTGACTGTGCCATGAGGAGGGCGCAGAGAAGCGGTGCCGAAATCGGCCAGAACGGGCTGGCCTTTCCCGGTAAAGAGGATATTGCCCGGCTTGATATCCAGATGGACGATGTGATGTTGATTCAGACAATCGAGGGCCGAAACCAGAGTCTGAAGCCATGAGATGATGGTGCGTGGAGGAATGCGTTTGTCTGAGTGGATGACCTCCCGCAGGGTTCCGCCCTCAAGAAGAGGCATCACATAAAAACAGGTGGTGGGCGAAAGGCTGAATACCCGATGAATCCTGATGATGGAGGGGTGCTCCAGAGAAGCGATCAAGCGGGCTTCTCTGATGAACTGGTCAACAGAATCGGTAAAGGTATGAGCTACTTCTTCGTTCAGCGGAACCAGAAGGTGAGTCTCTGAATCTCTGCGACAAAGCCCCTGGGGATAATGTTCCTTGAGGACGACCTTTCTGTCCAGCGTTCTGTCATGGGCCAGATACGCGATACCGTTCGCCCCGTGGCCGAGGACGCGCTCAATGGCGTAAGGACCAACTTTTTGACCGGGAGGAAGGAAAACGGGGGCTTCATGCATGGCGGATGAATGATTCGATCATGCCCCGGCAGTACGGAAAAAATCAATCCTTGTCTTTCGAAAATTCCTCGCGTTCGATTTCATCGACCAGGGAAGGAGAGGCGGGAGTCCCTTCGCGAACAATCTCATTGATTTTTGTCGCCAGAAAATCGGTCAGCGTCATCTTGCTGTCGAGGGCCTTGCGCTCCAGAGCCGCCTGGACATCCGGCGGCAGTTGAAGGATCACGCGGGACTCCGTTTCCACCTTCACGGACGGAAGAGTCACGGGCATCTCCGTCATCAGGGAACGGATGATGTGTTCCTTGACCTCCGGAATCTTTTTCTTGGCCATCCAGTTGTAGACGGTCACTTCACTGACGAAGCATTGCTCAGCCAACCACTTGTAGTCCAGCCCACGAGCCTTGAGCCAACGCTTGACGTCGGCTTTCAACTCCATCTGCGGTTTGGAATCTGAACTCATATTCGTGATACTAGCTTTTCCGCTATTGCGCGTCAATTCCCAAGAGGCGAATGCCGGAAAAACCATCGTTAGAAGAAGGTGAATGAGTGATAACAAAGCTCTCTGAAAAATATCTATTTTTCCATAATAGCTATAATACTATTTAACAAAATGGGGTGGATAGATATAAAAAATATCCGTATGGCGAATATGCAGTGCGATATCACCGAGCTAATCGAGAAGCTAAGCGATGAAGCCAGATTGTATCTTCTGAAACGAATGGCCTCCCGTAACCTTTCCCTTCGGCAGGTTCTTCTGGAGATTGTCATCGGGATAAGCAGAGAGGCTGCGTCCGGCTCGAAAGAACAAGAAACCGCATGTTCCGCCTGTTTCATTCCTCATTTAACCTCTCACCCAAAAGCCCTCCACCAATGAAAACATTTTGCGTCTCCCTCATGGCTTTGATAGCCGCTTTCCTCTGTGTTCCGGCAGCCCATGCAAGTCTGTCATCCCCGGATGCTTCCCCGTCTGCCAACGACTACACCGCATGCCGACAAAGAGATGGAGTCAAAGTTTGCCCCGCCTGCAACGGCAGCGGCAAGTTCGGCAACACCACCTGCCTCCACTGCGGAGGCAAAGGCATTGTCCGCACAAACGGGCAAAGACTGTAAGCCATCCCCCCCCGATTCTAATTTCTCCTCGTAGTCAGAGAAGAACCGCACATTGAAAACGAGGGACAGGAGCAACATGACTACGAAAATAGAATATTCTGAAATATGTTACGACAAGATTATTCTACATAATTCCGAATTCTTTCATCAACATACCAACCATCATTACAGCTATGACATTGGATCAAATTACCGTCAATATGGACATAATCATTCGTGATGAAATATCAGAAATCCTTTCTACCAAACCTGAAGATCAGCGATATTTGAACTATCTTGACATGAGGCAAGTCTGCTCAACAATAAAGAGGTATTGTTGCGATTCAATTGGAGAAATACCTCAAGAAGTGGAAATGGCTTGTTGTTTTGCAGAAGCTGTATTGGCGCCGGATAAAAAAGAAAAAAAGAAATTGATCAAGCAAGCCGCTTCTCTCGCTTCCGGAACTGGAGGGGTGACTTGTATTGTGCTAGGAATAGGGGCCGCTCTGGGGTGGGGCTCAGGCGTTCTTGCGGCTATGACAGTCTTTTTTGCAGGTACATCCGTGACCATCCCTGTAATCGCCATCACTGGCGGATTAGCGCTTTCTGTTATTGCCGGATATTTTATGTTTCATGACGATGCGCCAACTCTGTCGAATAAGGCAATCAAGGCTTTGAGTAAAGGTGTAGAACAAGGATTGTCCGTGTACTGGGAAAGACGCAGCATAAACTTAACTAAATAACTTGCCGGGATATTTTTATGGCAGATGTTGTTACGTCTTCCTTTCTATGCTCATTGCTGTATGAAGAATTATTGCATAAGAACATTATCTGGTTTCGAAAATTTTACGAATCAATCCCATCGCACCAATGGCGGTGTTTAGTAGATAAGCAGTTTCCCTCTCTGGCGAAAAGCGAAACAGCAGATTTTATCAGCGGCGGGAACCATAGATGGAAAGGAGGACACGATCTTTTCATGGATGTCCTCCCCGAATTTTTTCGTGATCCTCCCAGAGCCATGCATGACCTGGGGCATATTCTCCTGACGGATTTCCTACCAAGGCAGGAATTCCTCTTCCCGGTTGTTCTCAGTCCGGACTGGGAGAATGGTTGATAAGCATAGGATTTCCCCAAAAATATCTATCAATCAATCTCATGGACGTGCTGAACGGGATAGACGGGGGGGGAATCCTGTTCAAAGGAATTGGAGGAATAAAAGAAGGACTTGAAGGATATGAGGATCTGATTTCCGCAATCTCTGGCGACCTTCCCATGAATGCGGAAATATTTCAAGATACCTTTGGAGAGGGGAGTATAGAATTGCTAACAGGAATAAGTACGTCCAATCCTTTATTGATTGGAGCCGGAGCCGAAAACATCCTGGCAGGTTTTATTTCGGCATGGAAAACTTATACCTGCTACATTGATCCTGCTTCATTCTTTAGTCATTCAATAACAGCAGCCCTACTGGGAAGTGGAATTTCTTATATTTTGAATAGAAATGTTCATAAGGAATCCTTGGTAAGCTCCGTTATGCGCACTGCTGGCCGATCTTCTTTGTTAGGAGGGTTTGGTGCGGTGTCATGGTATTTTTCGGCCGGGACATCCTTGGGATTTCTCGCAATGAAATTAGGGGAAATGATGGCGATTAATGCCCAAAGAGAGCAGATATTATCTTGTGCCTGTTCTCCAAAGACTTTTGAACAAATGAGAAAAAAGTTTTTACAGGATCCCTATATACGGGATTTTCGTGAAAGAGATAAGTTAATAAAAGTACGTTTGAAACGGACATTAGAAAAGCCATCCTTACCTGCTTCTGAACAGGAAAAGAAAAAATTCTTTCAAGATACCCGAATTAAAATATCGGATTCCCAGGCGAAGTATTTTCGAGAAAAAGACAAATTATTCAAAAGAGATTTATGTAAAAAATTGAAGAGTTCTTAACTATAACCTCCATCCACCATCATCATGAAGCGCATTTTCTTTTACATTGTCGGATTATTAGTTTTTTCGACCTTCTTGTGTGAAGGAGCCGGACTTGTAGCCTGGAAACAACATACCTTTTATGAAGATTCTCTCGCTCATGTCAGTACGTACAGTCGAAAACGATTCAACGGGAATAAGGGAATTTTTCATATCAATGGAAAAGATATCTATCTTCCCGGAGGTCGCTACTGGTTTATAGAAATACCCAATACCCTTCCGCTGGAATTGGTCGACTCTTGGCAATATGAAGATCTCCTCAGACAAAGACATGAAATGAGGGTGTTTCGTGACCGTTTTCCCAAGTCTTCAGCTATTCTCGATCCATGGCTGAAGCGATTGCAGGAATACCAAGACAACTATGATTCCGGAAAGCGTTTTGTCAATGGCGTCTGGATGGAAAAATCAACCTATGAGCAACAGCAGACCGCACAGAGGGAGAAGAGGAACCAACGATGCTTGCAAGAAGAACAGAAGAGAAAAGAGGCAGATAAAAATACTGTTGGGACGGATTCCAGGTCTGCCGGAAGAGAAGAAAAAAACCGGATACCGTACGCGGACGGTTCCTTGAAGGAAATAAGCGGAGGGAGTGTCGAGGGGGCCAGGACAGTCGTCAAAAGATTGGAGCAGAGTAAAAAGTCCTTGGATCCCGCAGGGCGGAATCAGGCGGAGCAGGTCATTCAATCCATCAAACGGCTTTTTACCGCGCAGTCTGCTTACAAAAAGGCCTTGCAGCAGCAAGCCGGAGCCAAGGCCAAAGCGGAACAATATGAACGCCAGGCGGAGAATAACATGAGGCCGAATCCATTGACGGGAGAGCCTAACTCCTATATGGCCAATCGTGCCCGTAAGCAGGCAAGAGAGATTATCCTGAACGCGGAACATGCTCTTATTAGTGGAAAGAGGGAACTTCTCCAGGCGTTGAAGCAAAGCGATACTCTGGCCTGCACCTTGTATAAGACCATTCCTCAGGACGCGGAGAGTCTGGCTCTTGCCGTTGCGGCGATAGCCGAGTCCTATCATGGAGAGATAGATTTCAGAAGCCGGTTTGAGGAAGTCAGGGATAAAGAGGACAGACGGCAGGAAGAAATTGCCCGAGAACAGGAAGAAAGGGAACAACAGTTAGCTCGTGAGAAGAACAAGGAAGAAAAATTTCAGCAAGCAAGAGCGAGAAAAGAACAGCGTCTGAGAAAAGAGCATATCGCCCGTGAACAGGAGGAAGAACGGGAAAGACAGTTAGTCGCCATGTTGAAAAACAGTTCGGCGGACGCGGAAGTCCTGGCCGCTAGAGTGGAAGATCTGTCCAAAGGAGATTATTATGAACTCATGCTGAATTGCATTTTGAGGGATGATGTTGATTTGTTTGACAAGATTGTTCATTCCGGGAAAGGAGACATCAATTATAAATATCCGGAAAGGGATCACCTTTCATTATTGCAATGTGCCGTCATGTTTGAAAAGCCGGACATAGTTGAAATCCTTTTGGAGAATGGATGCCTGGTGGAAAAGAAAGATTTTTTGCCTATCTTAAAGGCTGTCAAAGATGGAAAGTTTAATGAAAAAATGGAAGAAATCAATAGGTTACGCCAAGCATTTGATCCGGAAATAAACAGATTGGTGAATGAACGCGGTAAAGGTACAATAAATGATGATTCCTGGAAATCCGTCGTGGATCAATTCATGTCGGATAATCGTGAATACAAACCATCCCGCGCCGTGTGTGAGCATCCTTTTTTAAAATCACGAACAGCCTGGTTTTATCATCGACTTGCCGAAAGTAATTCAGTCTTCTATAAAAAAGCCTTCAAGTGGTTTTCAAGATCGGCGGCGGCAGGAGTTCAAGGCGATTCATTTATATTAGCCTCTCTCTATTACAAAGGAGAAGGAACACAAAAAGATTTAAAACAGGCATTGTTTTGGATGGAAAAAGCCGCAGCCCAAAGTGATGAGCTTGCTATTAAAGCATTACCCAAAATACGAAAAGAAGCAGAAGAGAACATGGATGCGGTAAAAGCGCCTTCCACACTGTTTCATCTAACAGTTCCGGACAGGCCCAAGGCACCTGCAACACCTCCCGTCAAGTACATGAGCGATACCGACACCAACAGGATGATATATCGCACCTTGGGTTCTCCTGACCCACGAGCCTTGGAGGGAATTGACGAGAAGAACAGGAACGTCATTCAGACGTCCACGGACCCCGTCGAGATCTCAAAGGCCGCCGAGAAAGCTTACGCCGACAAGGGAACCATTGACCCGGCCATGCGTCAGTACCTGACCAACATGGCCCACTACCGTGCTCTTTCGAATAAAACAGGACAGGGAACAGCCTATCACCCCAGTTTGTCCAGAGCCTTTCCTTCGTTACCTACTGTCATGGAAATGGGAGATGAGGTATGGGCGGAAGAGGTTGATAAAATAATAGGCACTTCACAAGAAACCTATGACCCTAATTTGTCTCTGGCATGCAGACAACGAGCCAGGGACATTATCGAAGCGAGAAGCCGCATTATGGGTGGTTCCATGGATCGCCCGGAAGATATTTATCGGAGACTTGGCATTTCAGAAGATACGGATCCTGTTTCAGAGGACACGAATTGTAGCCCGCTTTCCGGGATGGCTCTCCCGTTGATTTTTCTGGGGCTCCTGATTGTCATTCCTTTAGGAGTTTTTTGCAGGTTGCGCAGAAAATTGTAACAGCATCACGGATATCAGAACTCAATTTTCAAATCAAAGATGAAAAAATATTTTATTTGCGACGATTCCGGGAATCTGCAAGGCCCCTATTCCGAGCATGTGCTTCAAGTTCTCCATGAAGAGGGTTCCATACGGTCCGATACCCGTATTCGTGAAACTCAGTCTTCTGAATGGGACTCATATTCAGACATTGCGGCAAAAGTTTTGGAGGGCAATCCCCGGAAGGAGGCTGATGAATCCTCCTATCTGATCGCGCTGCCGGATGGAGAAACTGAAGGCCCTTACACCAAAGAACAAATGAAAGCCCTGTATCGCAACGGACGTTTGGCCGGATCTCTTCTTTGCTGCAAGATGGGCGCATCCTCATGGGAAGCGCTTGAAACGTTAATCGGGAAAAATGTTCAACAAACTGCTTCTCCTGAAATCACAGGAGGAAGGAGGGAAGGCTCCCGTTCTTCTTGCTCAAGCGAAGATGACAAGAATTCTCATTTAATGCCGGAAATGCCTCCTGTGCCCAAAACATCGCCTCCATTAGAAGAAACCGCTTCATACGGCAATCTTCCGTTGCAGGATGAAAGAGGTACTCCCTCTGGGCAGAGGTATGACATGAGAGCGTTCTGGACAATGGCCATGCTGTATCTTTTGTCCCCGTTGCTGATTATAGTGGCATCAGCAACCTATGCAGGTAATGCCCGGGTTAGCCTAACGGTTATAGGTATAGGAATATTATTCTTTTTGTATACTCAGATTGCATTGCTGATCAATACATGGAGGGCGTGGAAATGCATACAGCCCATTGCCCGGTATGGTCGTCGCGTCCCCTCAGCGGGGCAGGTTGTGGGGCTGTTGTTCGTTCCCGTATTTAATTTATACTGGATGTATGTCTGCTTTGTCGGATTAGCCGACAACGCCTCCTGGCTTGCCCGGGCCTCCCGGCAAACCAGCCTCCGGCTGAAAGCATGGCCGATGTTTGCCTTCGTGCTGTTTTCACAACTCACCTTTGGAGGCAGTATCATTACTGGAGCCCTCCCTGAATTTAGACCATTTTCTGATCTTCTTTCCTGGCTTTGGATCCCATGGCCGATCGCGGTGTTCTGGTACACGGAAAGAATTATTCAGGCATTTCCACGTCCTCAAGAAAGGAAAAAGAAATATTCACAACAAGAAGAGGCAAGATGAAATCTTATTTGATCAAACTGCCGGACGGAACTCAAATGGGGCCGTTTCCATGGGAGAAGATAGATAAACTATATGCTTCCCGAAGAATCAGCGGAGATGATCTGGTATGGACGGAAGGAATGCCGGCATGGCTTCCTCTTCGCGAAGTTCAAAAAAAGAAGGACGAACCGCATTCGCAACAGGCGGGTACATCAGACGCTTCCAGACCGGGGAAGGAGGAAGCGTCTTATTTTCTTTCAGCGGGCGGAGAAAGCCGCAAGGGACCCTATACATTCAAGGAAATAAGCAACTGGTACGCGACCGGACAGCTTTCTCCTGAGGCGTTCCTGTGGAAAGAGGGAATGGCCGAGTGGGTAAGAGTGGGGGAATTTATCAGCGGCTATCAGGAGGAAAGCTCCTTCTGGGTGGGGGTTTTTGGAATGCTATCATCTCTGACCGGCCTTTCTCCCATAGAAAGATTCAGTTTGAAAAGCATATTCAAAGGGGTATTCCGCCACAGGACGGCGCAGGAAAGGATAGATTTTTTTACGTCAGGCGGGTCGAAATCTACCCCAGCGCTGGAAGAAATATCTACGGATTGGCCTTCGCCATGGCTCTTCACCCGCATTCTCGCGCTTTCCCTGTTGATATGCATCGGGTGGAGACTCATGTTTGAGGCATTTAATAACGCTCCTGTAGTTTCTGGTGCCGCTTATTTAGGTCTGTTGTTTTCCATAAGTTTTGCTGTGCCCTTTTCCATTCTTGTCCTGTTTGCGGAATTTAATGTCAGAAGGAACATCTCGTGGTATTCGATTATCGTCCTGGTGCTAGGTGGAGGGATTTTGTCTTTGATTGTTACAATGATTTTGAACGAGCTTTCCGGTAATCCCAGGGCTGCTTACTGGGCCGGTCCCATTGAAGAAGCCGCAAAACTTGTTGTTGCCATTTTCTTTGCCCGAAAATTCTTTCTGAATGGGCAAATTTTAAATGGCATGTTGTGTGGTGCCGCTGTAGGCGCCGGTTTCGCTGGTTTTGAAACAGCGGGTTATATCGTGAATTCTGAATATACCGGCCCAGGTCCGGATCCATTGGATATAGCGGTAATGAGAGGAATTTTTGCTCCCTTTGGTCATGTTTCCTGGTCGGCAATCATGGCCGGGGCATTCTGGCTTGCGATGAAGAAACAACGGCAGAACAACATTCCCTCCATTCTTCAACCCTCTTTTTGGCGAATTGCCGTTATCCCGATAGGGCTTCACATGTTTTGGAACAGTCCTTTGTTGTATAAGTCGGCATTATTGTATTATGCAAAATGGGGGATATGTGCCGTCATTTGCTGGAGTATGGTCTTTTTACTCCTCAATGCAGGATTAATCCAGGTCAGGCAAGCTAGGGAACATAAAATAGACCTTTAGTATCATGTGCCGATATACTGTGTCCTCGTTATGCGCCGGCGCTGTTTTTGCCAACAGGCCGGGAATGCTGTATTCCTGTAGCGAGGATATTCTTCAAGTGTGGCAATTGAGCAACAGTCATTATCCATCTTTCAAGTTCCTTCCCCAAAAGAGGGCAATGGCTGGTCAAGCTCATCATTCACGGCAGGTGCTGTCTCTGATAACCCTTTTCACGCCATGCCGTATGTTCCTGCCAGGGGAACGCATGTCACCAACAAGGAAAACAACAATGAAAAACAGACCATCCATTACTAAAGAGGAGGATCATAAAAACAAGGAAGTGCCGGACATTTGTCTCAGAGAAACTGCCGCACACTATCATGATGAACTTATCAGGTACATCGAGCAGGAGTGCGGCCCATCAATTCCCCATGTTCATGATAAGCCCGTCCTTTCGAGAAGGAATAAGGCGCTTGTCTGCTTTCTTTTGTTCATCCTCTTAATGACCGGCGCCATTGTCTGGCATTGCTTTGCAAACCGGGCAGATCGGGATATTTACGAGTATCATGTTACTGAAGAGGTTATTATAGGGTCACAGATAGCAATTTCATAGATCCGTAAGAAAAACAGAAATAATGAATACTAGCCCGGCAATGACTGAAGAGGTGGGTCTCCTATCATGAAAGACAACACCATTTAATAACGCCGGCCTTCCAGTACCAAGATTGCTGTGTTAAAAGAAAACAAAGAGTTGACGGATTTTTGTCATCTTTACCCGTGAGTGGGTGGGCGAAAAGAGATGAGGGAGCAGAGGAAGAAAATAATAAAAATACCATACATTCATAATTATATCATATTTTTTGATGAAAATTAAAAATGTATGATATAAAATCAAAAAATATATTTCAAAAATAGCAGATGTAATGGAAAAGGGGGTAAATACGAGCCACCATTCTGTAATTGATATTACTAAGCAAGAGTCTCAAATGTAAGATTTTGAGACAAAAAGCGTTGACGCACCTTTTGTATAATAATGCGTTGATAGTCAACAAAATCTTACCCTAACTCAACATCGATCCAGTACAACATAACCTCATAATATCCTTAAGCTACCTGTTTGTTGGACAAAGTCCAACAAAAATCCAAGTCATAATAGATTTATCCTAAAAGTAACATGAAAATCATAGAAGGTGCATTTGTCTCTGCTGAGACATTATTGAAGAACTAAGGGGCATTTAGGAATGTCTGGAGGTTCTTCTTGCCCGGCAGGCTGCCGAATCCGGTTCGGTCGTCTGGGCAGATCAGGCTACTCTTGCCAAACGTTACGATACGAGTAAATCGACCATTGCAAATTACTGGCAGAAGCCATGAGTTCAAATCATGTCAGGATGATCCGTCCCCATGGGGGAATTCAGAAGCATCATGCCGCTGAATTTGACGCTTTCATGGTGTCTATTTCTCTTTCCTCCTACAAACAAACTAAAAATAAGTGAGAAGAGAAGAAGATATCCCAGGACTTATGAATCAGTAGGCAGTGTTATGCATTCCGGTCAGCGTAGAAATCTTCTTCGGGAACGATGTTCCAAAAACACTCCGCCATCTCTTGATCCACCCCAGACAGATTCATGTAACGGTGCATGATCTGGGTAGAGCTGGAGTGTCCCATTTCCAATTGAAGCCGGGGAATGTCTCGATGAGTAAGGACATGGTAGCTGGCGAAGGTGTGGCGCAAGGCGTCGTTAGGCCATCGTTTCCCATTGGCATCCCATCCCGCTCTATAACGAAGCCCTGCCCATCGGACGGGCCACTGGGGCGGACATATGGAGTTATCCTCCTGACGAGGAGCTATGCGCAACCAAGACTCTAATGCCGCACATATACTTACTTGACGTGTCCCTCCCGTTTTTGAGGCCATACTGCGTACTTTGATGACTTTTGACGGAGTGTCCAAAAAGATGTCATTCCAAGTCAGCCTGGTTACTTCCTGCGGGCGAATTCCGGCAAACGTCATGATCGCAAGCGGAGCCAGGCAACAGGTCAAATCCAATCTTGCACCTTCTACGGTTTTCTTTCTCGTTTTGGGCTGAGCCTTCTCTTCCGGCGATGGTGGACGGCACGCCATAAATAAGGCCTGTATTTCTTCCGGAATCAAGGGATGGATTTCATGTTCCTGAATGGAAATAATGTCAAGGGCTTGAGCCGGATTGTCACGGCACCATTTCCTCTTGATACCGAAGTTGAAGATACTGCTGAGGATTTTCCGTGCATCATTCTTCTGCTTATCAGGTTTGAAGGTTTGGGAGATCATCTGCCGGCAATCTTCCGTCGTGAGCTGAGAGAGCAATGTCACAGCGAAATCCGGGCAGCATTTGCCGATGCGTCCGGTTATGTAGCGGATCTGTGCAAGTGTACTTTCCCGACGCTTCTGAACGTCTTGTTTCACTTCCAGCAGCCTTGATACTGCGTCACAAAAAGGGATGGATTTGCTGTCTCTCTTTTCCTGCTCCAGCCCCATCCGGACAAGCCGTCCGATTTCCGAAACTTCCTGCACCAGTTCCAGCACCGGGGCCATTCCTTTCACAAAACCGAAAACATCCACGCCATAAGGCTCCAGAATGTCCTGCGCCTCCCGGAACAACTGAGCCTCTGCCGCAGAAACCTGGAACACGCTGCTTCCTTCCGCATTCCTTCTCGTTCGCAACTGAGCGGCAAAAGCGTTTCCTTCCCGTTGTGTCGTAAAATAACGATTCTGCCTCTTGCCTGTTTCCGACAACTCCGCCGGTATGGAAACACGGTAGACCGCTTTCCTGTTTTGAGCCTTGCGTTGTTCATCAAGAACGCATCGTATGACGGAAGGTTTGGGCATTGCCTCTTTGTAGCACATTTCCACGACAGGGTCATGCCTTGAATTCCGTCACTCCCGGAAGAAGTCTTCAAAAACAGAAAAATGACGGGGGTCATGTAAAATGTCTCCTCAAAAATGCTCCTGTAACATTCAAGGTTGTACATGCGACTGTAAATGTGGCTTTGGAAGAGCGATTTCGGCTACCAATGGCTACCAAACGTGTTCCGAATTTTGCGAATTCGTGCCTGATTTTGATAATGGCTATAAATTGGAGACCTTGCAATCCGGGTAAAGGAAAACCTCTTAATTCTTTCGGATTAAGAGGTTTATCAATTGGTGCTCGGGAGGGGACTCGAACCCCTACGGTTTATCACCACTAGATCCTTAGTCTAGCGCGTCTACCAATTCCGCCACCCGAGCATGGGTGCCTTAAGGCGGGGAGTTTTTAGCGCAGAGGAACGAAGATATCAAGCTTTTTCTTCTTTTTTATCCTTTCGATTCCGTTTTTTGAAGAGGGATTTTCTTAGCGGACCGGGAGGGAGGTAGCCACGGGCATGATGGCCGGGCGCAGAGTGACGGCCTTGGTGTCATATTTTTCCGAGGGTTTGAAGAGCCAGCCGGGATCGGTGCTGACAGCTTCAAACCTGGTCGGCTTGAAGATGGGCAGCCTCAGGTTGGAGTTGGGCTCGTAGCCGTATTTGCCCGTGTACTTGCCGTAGACCCTGTATTCATAGTTGTTGTCATAGGCGTAGCGCGGGCTCCCGGCGTATTCCGGCAGGCGGTCCGGGGTCCGGCAGGAGCTTTCATCCATGATGACGAGCTGGGCCGTTCTCCAGGTCTGGCCCGGCTGGCGCAGGTACCCCCAGAAACGCGTTGCCGGCACATGGTAACGGCGTCCGACGAAGTAGTTGCCCCTGGGTTCGCGGGCGATTTCCGCATTGCGGGCGTTGATGCCGGCGATGTCTTTTTCCAGGGAGTTGCACTGGGTCAATGCGGGAAGGAGGACGGCCCCCAGCAGGGGAAGCAGGAGTTTGTTCATGGCTGTGATGGTGTTTTTTTCTTGTTTAAGAGCGTTTGAATGGCGGCGGAAGCCGCGAAGAAGCCGAAGGTGCCCGTGATGTGGGTGATGGAGCCGAATCCGGAGTCACAGCCCATTTTCCCCTGGAATTCCGGGTCGCGCGTGCAGGAGGTTTCTCCGTCGCAGGTGGGGTAGACGGGAGTTTCCTGGGAGAAGACGCAGGGGATTTTCAGTTTCCGGGCTTTTTCCCCCAGCGGTAGGCCGTAGTCTTTTTTGAGCTTGTAGCGCAGGCTGGAGAGCAGGGGGTCTCCCTTGGTGCGGGAGAGGTCGCCTATTTCTATTTTGGCGGGGTTGACGCGTCCTCCCGCGCCGCCGCAGGTGACCAGCGGCTGTTTGCTGCGGTAGCAGGAGGCAATAAGATGGGCCTTGGGAATCAGGGAGTCAATGGCGTCAATGATGACGTCCGGTTTCGTCTCCAGCAGTTTTTCCGCATTGGAGGCCGTGTAGAAGCTGTTGATGGAGATGATTTCCGCCTCCGGGTTGATTTGCCGGAGGCGGGCGGCCATGGCTTCTGTCTTGGACTGGCCGATCGTGGTTTCCAGAGCGTGGATTTGCCGGTTGGTATTGGTGATGCAGAGGTCGTCCAGGTCCATCAGGATAATGGCGCCGACGCCCGACCGCGCCAGGGCTTCCGCCGCCCAGGAACCCACGCCGCCAATGCCGACGACGGCCATGCGGGAGTTCCTGAGGATGTCCAGCCCGCTCCTTCCATACAGGCGGCCTATGCCGCCGAATCTGGCTTCATAGTTCATGGCTGCGTGTTTGAACCGGAGTGGGGAATTAAGGAGAAGACGGGTGCCAGAGGGCCCTTCCGTTTTTCCATCGTGAAGATATAATAGCGGGGGGAAGCCGTTTGTTCCGGGCGGCAGGAGGCGGGAAGGCCTGCGCCCCGGTTCCAGCAGATGAGGCAGGTGTTTCCATGCACAGCAATCAGCATGTCCCATCCACCCCCGTTTTGCTGGGGGATGCCGTCTTTTTTATCCTGGTAGCGTACGATGCCGTCCTGCCGGACGGTAAAGAGGACCATGCGTCCGCAGGAGGGCATGGCGATGGCAGCCGTATTTCTGCATGCTACGGCCAGTTTTCCGTTGTTCCAGGAGAGGGTGACGGGCTGCCGGTTATCCCGCTTTTCCGTGAGGGTGAGTGAGGGATGCTGCCGGAGCAGGCTGTACTGGAGCGCCGGCTGTCCGTCCGGTGTGAGGAAGCAGGATGCGGGAAGCCGATGCCAGCCTTCCCTGTGGGCCATGTTTTGGTAGTCCCTCACGGCGTTTCCGTTGTGTCCGGAACATCCGCAGAGCGCCGTCAACAGGCATGATAAGAGGAAGGCGGTGGCAGTCTGCATGGTCAGGAGGCCGGTTTTTCCACGATTTTGCTGATGCGGGCGATGTTGAGGGCCCTCCCGGTGGCTTCATCCACCTGCACGACGGCTCCGCAGAGGCGCACGGGCCAGTTCGCCACAGGGAATTTGGCCGGCATGGAGGTGCGGAAGCGTTGGATAATGGGTTCCCGTTCCCGGCCCAGCACCCCGACGGCGGGGCCGCACATGCCGGCGTCCGTCAGGTAGGCGGTGCCGTGTTCCAGAATGGTTTCATCCGCCGTCTGCACGTGGGTGTGCGTTCCGATGACGGCGGAGACCAGTCCGTCCAGATTGTAGCCGGTGGAGATTTTTTCACTGGTGGTTTCCGCGTGCATGTCCACAAAGATGACCTGCACGCCTTCTTCCTCCCTGAGTCTTTTGGCTTCCGCTTCCGAGATGAGGAAGGGGTTTTCAAGCGGCGGCTGGATGAAGGAACGTCCCTGCACCTGCATGACGGCTATTTTTCCCCTGGGCGTTTCCACCACCACGCTTCCGTGTCCCGGTGTCCCCTGCGGGTAGTTGACGGGGCGCAGCACGCGCGGTTCGGAGTCCAGCCAAGGAGCCAGTTCCGCCTGGTCCCATACATGGTCCCCCGTCGTGATGACGTCCACTCCCGCATGCAGCAGTTCCTGCGCCAGACGGGGCGTAATGCCGCGCCCTGCGGCCGCGTTTTCACCGTTGACGATGACAAAGTCCGCCCCATGCTCCTTTTTGAGTTCCGGCAGCATGTGCTTCACGGCGGTGCGGCCAGGTTCGCCGACCACATCGCCTATAAAGAGTATGGTAATCATGAAGTGGGACGGGACTGGTGCGGATGGCGGTTTTTACTGCTCTTCCTTGGTGACGGGAACCACCAGCACGGGCACGGGGGATTTCCGCATGACGGAGCTGGCTACGCTGCCCAGAAAGACGGTGGAAAGGAAGCCGTGGTTGTGCTTGCCCACCACGATCATGTCAATGTGGTGTTTTTCAGCATAGTTGATGACCGCTTCGCTGATTTCAAATTCGTCTTCCACAGCCTGGATGATGGTTGCGTCCGTCAGCCGGGAGAGTTTTTCCGCCGTTTTTTGCAGATGGTTTTTTGCGATGGAGATGACTTCGTTTTCCTCCGTCTGGTCCATCACGGGGACAGGCACTTCATCCGGCAGCACGCCGGAGACTTCATAACAGATGCTGGGTTCCACAATGTGGAGCAGATGGATGATGCTGTCGTTGGGGCAAGCCAGTTTGCCGATCTGATGAATGACGGCGTCCGTGGCGTTGGAGAAATCAATGGCTACCAGAATATTCTTCATATCTTCCTGTATAACATTCCGTGCTTTTCCATGCCACTAAAAAACGTGTGCTGTCCCCGGTTCTCCCGGCATTCCATTCCCGGTTCAGATCAGGCCCACGGCCCGGCGCACCCTGTCCAGCACTACGGAGGCCGTTTCCCGCGCCTTGCGGGCCCCTTCTTCCAGCGTCCGGTGCACGTAGTCCTGGTTGGCTTCCAGTTCCGCCCTGCGTTCGCGCGCGGGACGGAAGTATTCCCAGTAGGCGTCAAAGAGGCGTTTTTTGAAGTCGCCATAGCCGCAGCCTCCGTTTTTGAAGTCGCGGACCATGTCTTCATAGCCTTCCGCAGAGGCGAAGAGCTTGTAGAGCTGCAGGATGACGGAGCCTTCCGTGGGTTTGGGATCTTCCACAGGGGTGGAGTCCGTGGGGATTTTCATGATGAGCTTGCGGACGGCTTTTTCCTCACCGAAGATGGGGAGCGTGTTGTTGTAGCTTTTGCTCATTTTTTGCCCGTCCAGCCCCGGCACGATGGCCGTGCTTTCCGCAATGAGCGCATCCGGCAGCTTGCAGGTGCCTTCGCCGAATTGTTCGTTCATTTTGCCTGCCAGGTCGCGGGTGACTTCCAGGTGCTGCTTCTGGTCCTTGCCTACGGGCACTAGGTCGGAGTCATACATCAGGATGTCCGCCGCCATGAGGACGGGGTAGGTGAAGAGGGCGTTGCTGGGGGAGAACCCCTTGGCGATTTTGTCCTTGTAGGAGTGGCAGCGTTCCAGCAGGCCCACCGGGCAGACGGTGCCGAGTATCCAGGCCAGTTCATTGACTTCCGGCACGGAGGACTGGCGGAAGAAGACGCATTTTCCAGGGTCCAGGCCCACGGCCAGAAAGTCCGTCGCCAGGTTTTTGCAGTTTTCCCGCAGGGCCTCCGCGTCGTGAACGGTGCTCATGGCGTGGTAGTCCGCCAGAAAGTAGTAGGATTCTCCGCGTTCCTGCATGCGGACGGCTGGTTCCATGGCTCCGAAGTAGTTGCCGACATGCAGCTTGCCGCTGGGTTGAAGTCCTGTGATGATACGCATTGCGCGCAGGATTTTGCCTGTTCGCGCCCGGCAAGTCAAGAAAGGGGAGAGTCAAAGACTGGCGGGGAGGCTGGCCGGGCGCCTCGCCTGTTCCGGTATGCGTCCTGCGTTTGTTCTCTCTCTTTTTCATGCCTGACCGGAGCGTTTTCTTGGGCATGAAGAGAAGAAGCGGCGGCGGGAGTTTATTCTCCCCCCGCTTCCAGCGCTTCCAGCACGTTGTGCACGCCGTCCGCAAAGCTTGGGTAGAGCGGCTCCCAGCCCAGGGCCAGAAGGCGGGAGCAGGAGATTCTCTGGCTGGAAAAGCCGCGGCGCGCTTCCGCCTGGAGCGGTTCGGGCTGTGGCGCGGGCATGCCCAGCAGTCCGGAGAGGTAGGAGTAGATTTCTCCCAGCTGCATGGGGGTGCGGTCCGTCAGGTTGTAGATGCCGGTGGGCGGTTCCCGGAGCGTGCAGAGCAGGTGCAGGGCGGCCACGGCGTCATCCCGGTGGATGTAGTTGATCCACCTGTCCATGTTTCCGGGGAGGGCCGCGCCCTTCTTGCAGTATTGGGAGACGAGCACGCAGCGGTCCGGTCCGTAGAGAGCTCCCAGCCGGACGACGGTGCCTCCCGCGGCCAGAACCGCCTGTTCCGCCTGAATGAGGAGGCCGCTTTTTCCGGAGGCGGGGTAGACGTTATGTTCCTCCGTGATCCAGCGTCCGTCCGTGATGCCATAGACGGAGGTGCTGGAGCAGAAGATGACCGGCGTTCCGGGGAAGGCTTCCAGCGTGTTCTGCGTTCCGCGGATGTAGAGGCTGCGGTAGGCTTCCTCTGAGCCTCCCCGCGTGCTGGCGCACATGACGATGATGTGGGGGGAGGGGATGCGGGCGGCCAGGCTGTGCATGGAGGCTCCCTCCGTGACGTCCGCTTCATAAATGGCTTTCTGTGCGTCAATGTCCGCCGTAAGGGCCGTGTGACCGGCTTTCCGCAGGCTCTCCGCCAGCGCTTTTCCCAGGTAGCCCGTTCCCAGAATGAGGACGGCGCGGGGTTCTGTACACAGGAGGCCGGTCATGAGTCTTTGCGGAGGTGTTTGAGTTCCAACAGCGTTTCAGCGCGGGAGACATCTTCCGGCCAGGTGATTTTGGGATTTGGATCATGGTTGTGCACCAGCCGCGTGGGATGGCCGATGAGCTGCAGGGCGGTTACTTCATCCGTCACCTGCATGTTCCGTTCCGTGACTTCCACATACGCATCCAGCAGGAGCGGGTATTGGAAGACCTGCGGGGTTTCCATGCACCACAGGCCGTCCCGGTCCACCTGCTCCGGCAGGGTGAAGCGTTCTTCGTCCGCGCGCTTCAAGGTGTCCGTCACGGGATGCGCGGAAGCGGCCGCTCCGCATTCCCTGGCAGTCTGGATGCAACGGGAGATTTGCTCTACCGTGATGAGGGGGCGCGCTCCGTCGTGCACGGCCACAAGTTCCGGCGTGTAGAGAAGGGCTGCCAGGCCGTTCTGAACGGATTCATGCCGTTCCGCTCCTCCGTCCACGCGGGTGACGGGTATTTCCGTCTCCAGGTCCGCAGCATCAATGGCGCGGAAGCGCTCTTCCGGGCAGACGACCACGATTTCCGTGATTTCCCGGCAGTTGGCAAAGGCCCGGATGCTGCGTTCCAGCACCTTGACGCCGTGCAGGGGGGCCAGCAGCTTGTCAAATCCGGCGCGCCGGGAGGACCCGGCCGCTACAATGATGGCGGCACAGCATTTCATGATAGTCTGGCTGACACCATGCGGGCCAGTTCCTTGCCGTTGACCCTGCCGGCGGTGCGTTCCTGCATGAGTTTCATGACCTGTCCCATGTCTTTTTTGGTGGAGGCTCCCGTTTCCTTCAGGACGGCTTCCAGCATGGCTTCCGTTTCCTCTGCGGTGAGTTCAGCAGGCATGAATTGCTTGAGGACGGCGATTTCCGCTTCTTCCTTGTCGGCCAGTTCCGGGCGTCCGGCGGAGCGGAATTGTTCCGTAGAGTCTTCGCGCTGCTTGATTTGCTTGCGGACCACGGCCAGCTCTTCCGCTTCCTCCAACTGGGTTCCCAGGCCTCCCTTGGCGATGGCCGTGTTCGTCAGAGCCGTCTTGAGGGCGCGCAGCGTGTTGAGGGTGACGGAGTCTTTTGCTCTCATGGCGGTTTTCATCCCTTCCATGATTTGGTCTGAAATCTTGCTCATATCCCCATTAACTAAGCGCATCCCCACGTGTACTTCAAGCCGTAAATTGAAAAAGGCCGCCAGCGCGGGAAATGCCCGCCGACGGCCCGGAGAGGGAGTTGAAGAGCGGAACCGCCCGGTTTATTTTTTCCCGCCGATGGGCATGATGTGGATTTTCTTTTCCGCCATGCCCGGAACCACGATCATGGAGTCATACAGGATAAAGTCCGCCGCGCCTTCAATGGGACCGGTGGCTACCGGCGCGGAACGCCCCGTTTTCAGGTCCAGCCTGCGGATGGCTTCCGGTTTTTTGTCCTTGGACCAGTCGCTGTAGTAAAGGGCGTTGTCACGGTACACCAGGCCGTCGTATTGCCCCCGTTCCTTGGAGAGTTCCGTGACTTCCCGGGAGACGGGGTTGATGGAGAGCAGGCGGCCGCTGGGCTTGCCTTTTTCATCCGTGGCGTATTCGCAGAGGTAGATGACTTTTCTTTCCGGGTCCCAGGCCAGGCCGTTCGGCTTGTAGATGGGCTGCTTGGTGACCAGCTCCCCGTAGGAACTGGTGTTCGTGTCCACGTAGAAAATCTGGTCGGTATCCGTGGAGGAGACCATGAGCCTGCCGTTGATGAACGCCAGGTCGTTGAGGAATTTCATGCGGGAGGGGGACAGGTCCACATACCCCTCAATGGTGCCGGTTTTGGCGTCTATCTTGTAGACCATGTCCACATCCGTGCAGTACAGGAAGCCGTCCTGGTACAGGAGCCCCTTGGGAGCGTCCAGGGTGTCCACGTCCGTGATCTTTTTAGGTTCCGTGGAGCCGTGCGGGATAACGCCCAGGTAGCCGTCCTTGTCCTTTTCCGTGGGCGCCAGTTTGGCGCCGATGCAGGTGAAGTAGATGTTGCCCTCCGCGTCCGCAGCCACGCTTTCCGGGTGGCCGTCAATGGCAATGGTGGCTTTTTCCAGCGGAGGCAGCGGTTTGGCCGGCTCCGGCTGTTTTTTGGTTGGAGGAGCTGCCAGCGCGCTGCACGCCAGGCAGAGAAGGAGTAGTGTTGCTTTCATGGGGTTGTACGGTGTAAAAGGCTTGGAATTTATGGCACGGAAGCAGGAGAAAAGCAAGCCATAGGAGCTGTCCTGCGGACGCCGTGCGGAGGTGCGCCCCGTTCGCGCATGCGTACCGGGGCGCTCCGGGTCAGATGGCTCCTGCGTCCAGATTGTTGGGCTGAGGCATGTTTTCCATGCGGATGGAGCGGTTGACCGCGTTCAGGTAGGCCCGGGCGGAGGCTTCAATGACGTCCGTGGAGGCTCCCTTGCCCACGATGGGCTTGGGCTGGCCGAAGTCCACATGAACCGTGACTTCTCCCAGAGCGTCCTTCCCTTCGGAAGCGGCGTTGACGCTGTAGCCTTTCAGCGTGCCTTTGCGCTTAGTGATGCGCTCAATAGCCTTGATGACGGCATCCACGGCGCCGTTGCCTGTAGAGCTGTCTTCAAATTTCTTGCCTTCCTTGAGCAGTCCCACCGTAGCCGTGGGACGCGCGTGGCTGCCCGCCACGAATTGCAGGAAGTCCAGTTCCCATAGGCCGGTGGAGGCATGCAGGGAGTCGTCCACAATGGCGGAAAGATCATCATCATAAACGAATTTTTTGGAGTCGCCCACTTTCTTGAAGCGTTCAAAGACGGTGTTGACTTCCTCTTCCGTGAGGACATGGCCCAGCTGTTCCAGCCTGGATTTGACGGCAGCGCGCCCGGAATGCTTGGTGAGCGGGAGTTCCGTGGCGCCCCAGCCGACCGCCTGCGGATCCATGACTTCATAGGTTTCCCGGCAGTTGAGGATGCCGTGCTGGTGGATGCCTGAAGAGTGGGCGAAAGCGTTTTCCCCCACGATGGCTTTGGACCGCTGCACCTGCATGCCGCTCATGCGGGCCACGATGCGGGAAGTGCGGACGATTTCCTTCGTGTTGATGTTGTCCGTGACGTCTCCGAATTGCCCGGCGCGGGTGCGCAGGGCCATGATGACTTCTTCCAGAGCCACGTTTCCGGCGCGTTCGCCGATGCCGTTAATGGTTCCTTCCACCTGGCGGGCTCCGGCGCGGACGGCTGCCAGGGAGTTGGCTACGGCCAGCCCAAGGTCATTGTGGCAATGCACGGAGATGACGGCTTTGCCGATGTTCGGCACATTTTCTTTCAGGTGGCGGATGATGCGGTAGAATTCGTCCGGAGTAGTGTAGCCCACAGTATCCGGAATGTTGACGGTCGTGGCGCCGGCGTCGATGACTGTTTCCACGACTTTGGTCAGAAAATCCAGGTCTGTGCGGGAAGCGTCCTCCGGGGAAAATTCCACATCCTGCACGAATTGCTTGGCATAGGATACGCCTTCCGCCGCCATGCGCAGAATTTCGGATTCCGCTTTTTTCAATTTGAACTGCATGTGCAGCTTGCTGGTTGCCAGGAAGATGTGGATGCGGGCGCGTTCCCCGGCGGGTTCCAGGGCCCTGGCCGCCGCTTCAATATCCGCCTTCACGCAGCGGGCCAGCCCTGCGATGCGGCATTTTTTGATTTCGCGGGCGATGGTGTGCACGGCTTCAAAGTCGCCGTCGGAGATGCAGGGAAAGCCGGCTTCAATCACGTCCATGCCCAGCCGTTCCATTTGCCGCGCCACTTCCAGCTTTTCGCGTAGGTTCATGGATGCTCCGGGGCATTGTTCTCCATCGCGCAGGGTAGTGTCAAAAAAATAGATTTGATCGGACATAGGTTAATGATGTTAAGCGGTGGCATGATAATGTTTTGCTCCGGTAACGCAAGCCCTACGCGCTGCATGCTTTCACAGAGCGTCCGGGCGGCGGAAGAGAACCTCCGGAGCAAAGAATGACGGAACCTCCCTTTGCCTAAAAGGAGGAGCTTTGTAGGATGGAAGGGTGAAGATCAGATTTTACCTGAATGACCGGGCGGAGCGCGTCATGGCTCTGTGGAGCGAAAGCCGCGGAGAATACCTGGTGGCGGATTCCGTGTTTGCGGAGGTGGATGCCTGCATTTGCGGGGAAACGGGATCCTGCGGGGAGGAAATAAAGCGCATTGCCGCGTTTCTGGATAATACCGCCGCCAAAGCTGTTGACCCTGAATGGACGATTGATACCGCGCTGCCCTGTTCCCCTTCCAAGCTGGTGTGCCTGGGAAAGAGCTATGCAGACCATGCGAAGGAGTTTGACGGGGATTCCGTACAGGAACCGGCTGTTTTCCTGAAATCGCCTTCCGCCATTACTTCCTGCAGCGATGTCGTTTTGTATCCGCCCGGCTGCGACAAGCTGGATTATGAGATTGAATTGGCCGTAGTGATTAAGGAGGTGCTGAAAAACGCTTCCCCGGAGGAGGCCGCGCGGGCTATCAGCGGCTATACGCTGATGTGCGACTATTCGGAAAGGGCCAACCAGCTGGAACATGGCGGACAGTGGACCAAGGGAAAGAGTTATGACAGCTTTGCCCCAATGGGCCCCACGTTCATTTCCGCTGATGAACTTGGGGACGGAGCCGGCATTCCCCTGGAATTGAAGGTGAACGGGGAAGTGCGCCAAAGCGGCAATACGGACGGCTTGATCTGGCCTGTTCCGCGCCTGATTGCCTATGTTTCCCGGTTCATGACCTTATGGCCCGGAGATGTGGTTTCCACCGGAACTCCGGGAGGCGTGGGGATGGGGATGAAGCCTCCGGTATATTTAAAACCCGGGGATGTAGTGGAATGGGGAAGCCCCGCTTTTGGATTCGCCTCCCAGGCTGTGGTGATTGATGATGAGGGGTAGGGGGACAATTCTCCGGCCTTTCCGAATATGGGGGGGAAGGGAAAGAACTTTCCCTTCCCGCTTTTGCGGACGGAGCGTTATTTTCCCGTGGAACGGGGCCGCCGGAGCGGGCCGGAGGGCAGATGACGCCTGCGTGCGGGGGCTGGGCGGTATTTTCTCTTGATTACTTCGCCGCGGTTTAGTGAAGTGGCCGCGTGAAAAACGTGGTTTTGTATGTGGTCATGGTGACCGGGCTGACAGCCCTCTTCGTCTGGCTGAAAGGCAGGAATGCGGAACGCGCCCCTGTTCCCGCCGCCATGGTGGTGTCTCCGGAAAGCGGCATGGCGCGCCCTATTGTGCTGGTGGATGTCCGAACTCCGGATGAGTACCGCACGGGACATAAGGAGGGAGCCTTGAATATTCCGGCAGATGAGGTGGAACAACGGGCTCCGCAGCTTCTTCCGGATAAAAACGCCGTGATTCTGCTGTATTGCCGTACGGGCAAGAGGGCGGACAAGGCGCTGGAAACGCTCAGGAAGATGGGATATTCCCATGTGGAAAACCTGCACCGGTTCGAAATGTAACTTTCCGTCCGATTGTTCTGTGCGGGGCTTCCGAGGGACGCCGGGCGTGCCGTTTCCTGGTTCGGTCAGGAAACGGCACGGGTACGGATTCATGAGGCTCCTTCCGGAAAGCGAATGAAATTCAAGCCGTTCATTCTTTAATCAGTTCCAATTTTCCATTGGAAGATTTTCCTCCCACGGAGCGGACCCTGGCTCTGAGGGAACATCCGTTGTTGGCATGGATTCCCTTGGGAAGGGAAAGTTTGTAGAAATTCCCGCGGGAAGGCTTGCCTGCCAATCCGGCGTGCTGGTCGCGGGCGATTATTTTGCCGTTTTCCAGGAGTTCGACGCCGTCTATTTCCAGGGCATGGCTGCCGGAAGTGAAGACGAAGCGCACCCCCCGGAGTTTTTCAAGATCAGCGGAAGAAACGGGCCAGTCCAGATAACTCCATTCCGTGGATACCGTTGCGGAGGTCCAGTTTCCTATAATTGACCCGGCTGCTTTTCTTTTCAGGGAAGAAGGCAGGGGCGGCGCCTCCCGGATAGCCTGGCGGCAGGCGTTGACCAGATCTCCGGGAGCGTGCGCCGCGCTTACGCCAGTGGAACGGACCCATTTTTCCTCCCATGCTCCCATATCCGGATTTTTTTCGGAAAGACGGCTTTGAATAAAGTGTTCCCAGCGCGGCAGATAGTAGTCCCTGATAAGGCCGCTCCATATTTTGGCGGCGTAGTCGTCTACGGGAGGCCCCCATCTGGTCACCAGCCTTCTGGCGTTTTGTTCATACTTGTTTTTTTCCTCCGGAGAAGTTCCGTGAGACCGGGCAAATGATAACCAGCGCGACAGCCTCCAGGTGGGGTGTCCTTCCAGAAAGGAATCCGCCCGAAGGGCGTATTTGCGGAAATATTCCATGCATTTTTCCGTATTCTCCATGTCTTGTTCATCCAGGGCTTCCAGAGCGGCCAGGATGGCTTCATTCATGCGTATGCCAAGGTAATGGGCGGTCATCTCAACGGCATCCTGGCGGAACAGGGGGGACTGTTCCAGGCCGCGAGTGTTGACGAACAGGGAAAGGCCTTTCAGAAAATCTTCGCTTGTGTTTACGGAACAGCCGCGGGTGCCGGGTTTCATTTGCCAGTTGAAACGGGGATGGTCCTTTAAGTTGGAATAGGCTGTGCGGCGGAACAGATTCCAGGCTTCCTTCATGCTGTCCGGATAATTTCCGTATCGGGCACGGCAATAATTTTCCAGATATTGTTCCACGTCCTCCTGGCGGTCCCTCCATGCGGCGTCCGTAACCAGTTCGTAGATAACGTCATTGTTTTCTATCCCTTCCGGGGCCATGCCCATTCCGGAGAGATGCCCCCTGGATGAAGAGTTCAAGGCTTCCAGATGGCCGTTGGCGTAAAAATCCATTACCCCGGTCATGGCGCATTTGCCGCCCATGTTGGGAACCACGCTGTAAACCCACGGTTTATTGAAAAAACCTTTGAAGACGTCCCAGTTCATGCCGTTGCGCCAGAAGGTCTTGTTGTAATCCGCCGCCAGGTCCAGAAGGAGCATCTTATCATCCGGAACCTTGCTGAGCAAAGCCTTCAGGGTATCTGCGTTCCAGATATTGCGCTGGTATCCGAACATCCATCCCTGCATGACCCATACCGCATCCGGGTTGGTGGAGGAAATGGAGCGGTAAATTTGTTCTCCGAGGGAACTGAGCATGTTGTTGCGGGCTTCGGCTCCTCCTTTGTTTTCAGGAAGTTCCATTTCATTAAAGGAGTCTGCAAGAAAATAGGTGTTTCTCCCGAATTCCTTCTGCCATTCCTGCATGTACAGGCGTCCTATTTTAAGGAAAAGGGGGTCTTCCGGAGAAAGAAAATGGGCGTGGTTTTTTTGAGGCCAGCCTCCCCACCCCAGCCGGTGAAGCTTCGCTTCCGGATAAAGGCGGAGGATTCCCCGGGGAACGAAACCGGAAAAAGCAGGACAAATGGGGGTCATGCCCAGGGATTTCATCCTGTGCAGGATGCGGTGCTGCAGGGCGATTTGTTCCTTGTGCCAGCTGGCGGGCAGGGGGCCGTCATGATTGACGATGTTCCCCATCCGCTGCCAGGGGAGGTGTGCCGGCCCTGTATAGAATTCTTCTATTTCTTTCTCCGTCAGTCCCAGCCGTTTCCATACCCGTATGGCGATTCCCTCCGTGGCAACCAGGGCCAGAGGCATATCTATGCCGTGCAGAGCCATCCAATCTATTTCTTTTTCCCAGCGTTCCCAGGTCCAGTAAGGCATCGTATAGCCATAAGTGACCACATTGAGGTAATAGTGGTTGCGGAAAGGGGAAACGATGCGGCGCGGCGCGGCGTCCGGCAGTTGCGCCGGCCAGCGGATATCTTTATTATCCCAGGAGACCATTCCCAGACGGTTTGTCTTCAGAAAATCATAGAATCCCCGGCAGAGGGCTGTACCGCTGCTTCCCCGGATATTCAGTATTCCGCCGGAGGCCTTCGTTTCAAAAACATCGTGCCCGTCTTCTTTTTCAATAATTTCCAATTGCAGTTTTTCCGGGGCTTTGGCCAGGGACGGAACGGTCCGCATGATTACTGAACGCGCTGCTTCCCGCTCCCTGTTTTTCTGTATATCTTCTGCGAAGACAAACAGATTTGTCAGCATGAAAAGGAATAGAATTTTTGAGAAGTAAAAGGTCATATTTATAATATATCACAGGCTGGTAAATGGTTCTTTCAGCGAAAAACGGATATTTGCGTAATCCGTCAAAGAAAAAGCCCCTGCATGCCAGCATGCAGGGGCCTCGGTTGAAAAACCGGAAAGCTTTTATTCCGCCTTGGGCTTCCGTGGAGCCCTTTTGCGCGGCGTTTTGGGCTTTGCCGGGGTTTTATCCTTGATGTGCAGGAAGGTGAGCGTCTCCGTTCCGTCCGTTTCCACGGCTTCAATTTTATCGCCGGGTTTCACGTCTCCCCTCAGCAGGGATTCCGCCAGCGGGTCTTCCAGCAGGCGTTCGATGGCGCGGCGCATCGGGCGCGCGCCGTACTGCGGATCGTAGCCGTTTTTGATGATCAGGCTCAGGGCTTCCGGGCTCAGGGCCAGCGTGATGTTCTTGGTCTTGAGGCGGGAGATGAGCTTGTCCGCTTCCAGCTGTACGATGCGTTCCAGGTCGTCCCGTTCCAGCATGCGGAAAACGGAGATGTCATCAAAGCGGTTCAGGAATTCCGGGCGGAATTGCTTGCGCGCCGCTTCCAGAATCTTTTCCTTCATGGCGGCGTAGTCCGCATTGTCGGCAGACATGGCGCCGAAGCCCATGGCGCTCTGCCGCTTGGCGGAGGCAGCCCCCACGTTGGAGGTCAGGATGATGATGGTGTTGCGGAAGTTGATCTTGCGTCCCAGGGAGTCCGTCACGCTGCCTTCCTCCAGAATCTGGAGAAGCAGGTTCATGACGTCCGGGTGGGCCTTTTCCACTTCGTCAAAGAGGATAACGGAGTAGGGCCTGCGCCGGACGGCTTCCGTGAGCTGGCCGCCTTCGTCATGGCCTACGTAGCCGGGAGGCGAGCCGATGAGGCGGGACGTGGTGTGTTTTTCCATGTACTCGCTCATGTCCACCTGGATCAGGGCGTCCGCGGTGCCGAACATGATTTCCGCCAGGTTGCGGGCCAGGTAGGTTTTGCCCACCCCGGTGGGCCCCAGGAAGAGGAAGGAGCCGATCGGGCGGCGCGGGTCTTTGATGTCCGCGCGGCTGCGCCGCAGGGCGCGGGCGATGGCGGAGGCCGCCTCGTCCTGGCCGATGACCTTGCTTTTCAGTTCTTCCTCCATGCGCAGGAGCTTGGTGGTTTCCTTTTCCTCCATCCGGGCCAGCGGAATGCCGGTCCATTTGGCGAGCACGCTCATCACGTCTTCATCCGTTACGGGGACGTAGTTGGTCTCGTAGGAGTTGCGCCAGGTGTCCAGCATGTTCTGGAGTTCCGCCTTGGCCTGTTTTTCCTCGTCGCGGAGGCGGGCGGCTTCCTCAAAGAGCTGGCCGTCCACGGCCTTGTCCTTGCGTTCCTTGATTTCCTCAATGCGGACTTCCATCTCGCTGATGTGGTCTGGGCGGGTCATCTGGGAGACGCGCTTGCGCGCTCCCGCTTCATCCAGGATGTCAATGGCCTTGTCCGGCAGGAAGCGGCCCGTCAGATAGCGGTGGGAGAGCTTGGCTGCGGCTTCCACGGCCTCTTTCGTATAATGAACCTTGTGGTGTTCCTCATACTTGGGCTGGATGCCGGCCAGAATCTGGATGGTATCCTCCACGGAGGGTTCCCCCACCTGCACCTGCTGGAAGCGGCGTTCCAGGGCGGCGTCCTTCTCAATGTGTTTTCTGTATTCATTGAGCGTGGTGGCGCCTATGGCCTGGAGCTCCCCGCGGGAGAGGGCGGGCTTGATGATGTTGGAGGCGTCCATGGAGCCTTCCGCGGAGCCCGCGCCCACGATGGTGTGCAGCTCGTCAATAAAGAGGATGACGTTGCCTTCCCGGCGTATTTCATCCATCACGGCCTTGAGCCGTTCTTCAAACTGGCCGCGGTACTTGGTGCCCGCCACCATCAGAGCCAGGTCCAGGGAGATGACTCTCTTGCTGCGCAGGAGTTCCGGAACGTGGCCTTGGGCTATTTCCTGGGCCAGCCCTTCCACGATGGCGGTCTTGCCCACCCCGGCTTCACCGAGCAGGACGGGGTTGTTCTTGTTCCTGCGGCACAGGATCTGGATGACGCGCTCAATTTCGGAGGCACGGCCGATCACGGGGTCCAGCTTGCCGTCCCGGGCCAGCTGGGTCATGTCCCGGCCGAAGGCCTGGAGAGCGGGAGTCTTGGATTTCTGCTGCCGGGAGTAGGTGGGGGAGGAAGGTTCGTCCGTCGGGATGGCGGGGGATTCGTTTTCCTCCTCGTCGTCATCGTCGTCCGGGATGATGTTGTCTTCATCCGCGTCCATCTGGTATTTGGGCGTCAGTACGTCCAGCAGCTCGCGCCGCGCCTGTTCCAGATCCACGCCGAAGTGGCGCAGAATCTGGCCGGCCACGCCGTCGCCGTCCCGGATGAGGCCCAGGAGCAGGTGCTCCGTGCCCACATACGTGTGGTTGAGTTCCTGGGCTTCCCGGTTGGCCATCGCCAGGACCTTGCGGACTCTGGGGGTGTACGGGATGTTGCCCTCCGCCTGGGGCTCCGTGCCCCGGCCTATTTGTTCCTCCACCTGCCTGCGCACGGCGGTAAGCTCCACCCCCAGGTTTTCCAGGATGGTGACGGCTACGCCCTTGCCCAGCTTGAGCAGCCCGAGGAGCAGGTGTTCGGTCCCTATGTAATGATGATTGAAGCGGTCCGCTTCCCGGCGCGCATGCGCCAGCACTTGTTGCGCCCTAGGCGTAAAATTGTTCATGTATTGTAAAGAAGTTTTGTTGTTGCATCAGTTTCCGGAAAGTTCCTTCCGGATAATGTCCGCACGGATCTGGTCCCTGTCTTCGGGAGTTGTCTGGTCCGTAGTGGACAGGCGGGCCAGGTGGGCCGGCTGAATGTTCAGTATGGTTTTATTGACGTTTTTTAATGCCTGGTGGGAAAAGATGTCCAGGGATGCTCCCATCCGGAGGAAGGAGAGCAGCGCCAGCGCCTCCTGCGTGGATAGCAGGGTGGCGTTGGTCAGGAGGCCGTAGGCGCGGGAAACGCGGTCTTTTACCTGGAGCGAGGAAGCCTGGAGCAGCCGCCTGCGGGCGTTCCATTCCTGGTGGGCCAGGTCGGAGGTGAAGCGGGTCATGCGTTCCACGATCTGGTCCTCGCTGTCTCCCAGCGTGGTCTGGTTGGAAATCTGGAAGAGGTTGCCGGTGGCTTCCGTCCCTTCTCCGTACAGGCCGCGGACAGTGATGTTGAGCTGCACGGCCGCCTGGACGACCTGTTGCATCTGTTCGGAGATGACGAGGCCCGGCAGGTGCATCATCACGGAGGCCCTCATGCCCGTGCCCAGGTTGGTGGGGCAGGCGGTGAGGTAGCCCAGCCGCGTGTTGTAGGCGTACGGGAGCCTGGCTTCCAGTTCGGAGTCTATTTTGGAGATGGCTCCCCATGCTTTTTTAAGCTGGATGCCGGGCAGGATGTACTGAAGGCGCAGGTGGTCCTCCTCATTGAAGAGGATGCTGGCGTTCTGGCTGCGTGAGATGAGAACGGCGCAGCCTTCCGAGCGCGCGGCCAGTTCCCGGGAAATGAGGTGGCGTTCCACCAGCAGCTGTTTTTGCTGCTGGGTGAGTCCGGAGAGTTCCGCGTAATAGCCTCCCTTCATGACGGGGATTTGGCGCGCTTCACCGGAGGTGAGCTTCAGCGTTTCCTCCCTCTGCTGGCGCGTGGCCCAGCCGGGAAAAGGGGTGGCGGTCAGATTGCGTGCCAGGCGGATGCGGGAGGTGAGAACGATGTCGTGTTCATCCCGTGATTCCACCATCCATTTGGCGGGGTTGTTTAGTAAGTCGTCAAAGAGCATGTACGTTAATTGGTCGGCGTGCGCAATTGCTTGATTTGATCGCGGAGCTTGGCCGCGCGTTCATAATCCTCTCTTGCCACTGCCAGGGAAAGTTGTTGTTCCAGATCACTGATGGTATGGGTTTCCGTTTCGCGCTTTTCCGCCCGTTCGGGCGTTTTTCCGTGATGGTGGGAATCAGGCTGAATCTGGGTGAGAAGAGGGAGTATCTCTTCTTCAAAGACGTTGTAGCATTCACTGCAGCCCAGGCGTCCTACATTTTTGTAATCCTGAAGGGTGAAGGAGCAGATCGGGCAGCTTGTGAGCGGTAGGGACTGCAGGGCCGGAATGGGGGCGGCGGGGTCCGCCGCGCCTTCCTTGCCGAACTGGCCCTGAAGGTTCGGGAACAGTTTCTCCGCCAGATCAAAAGCGTCCGGGTCCAGCAGGCCCCGCTCCTGGGCGCATTTGGCGCAGAGGCAGAATTTGGTGGATTTCCCGTTGATGATCTGTGTCAGGAACACCGTTGCCGGTGCAGAGCATATCTCACATTTTTTCACAACCCGCATTATAATGGCGACCCCCACGGCGGACTAGTAGTCTGCGTGTCATGGATTGTCATGAAAACGGGCCTTGTTATTGTACGGAGGAAGAATTCTTTCTGCGCTGTTTTAGAAGCCCGCACCGTGATGAATACAAGTAGGCTGCGCAGAAGAAGGTTCCCAGCACCAGAATGATGGTTGCGCCCAGGTGCCAGCCCAGCGGGAAGGACAGGTAAAAGGCCAGCAAAGAGCCCAGTCCACCGATGATTCCGCCCCCCCAGAAGAGGTGGGAAGGCTTGTTGGTGAGCATGTACACCGTGGCGGCGGGACCGACGAGAAGCCCCAGCGTCAGGAACGCCCCCACGGCCTGGAGGGAAGAGACGAGCACCAGGATGATGAGGGTGAAGATGCCGTAGCTGATGAGGCGGGAGGGAATGCCCAGCGTGGTGGCGATGTCCGGGTCAAAGAGGTAGATCAGGATGGGGCGGCGGAAGAGAAGCAGGATCAGGACGCTGACGGAACTGATGGCGAAGGCGATCCACAGGTCGGAGTCGGACAGGCTCATGATGGAGCCGAACAGCCAGTCGTCAATTTTCTGTTGCAGGCCCAGCCGCACTAGTACGATGAAACCCGCGGCGAAGGCCGTGGTGTGCAGGATGGACAGGGCGGTATCCTGGTTCAGCCGGGACGTGCGGGAGACGAATAGGGAACCCAGGCCCACCAGCAGGGCGGCCACCACGGCCCCCGTCAGGAGGCTCCAGCGGGTGAGGCCGAAGAGGAGCACCGCCACCGCTATGCCCGGCAGCAGGGCGCAGGAGAGCGTGCCGATCTGGAGAGCCGATTTTTTCAGGATGACCAGCCCGCTGACGAAGCCGTTGGCGAAGCCGATCATGACGCATGCCAGCAGGGAGCGCTGCGCGATGGGTTCGCGGAGGAATTGAAGAAAGTCGTCCATCATGAAACTTGGGTTTCCGGTTGAGGTTCCATTCCATACGTCTCCCGGATGCGTGAGGGAGCAAGCACTTCCCCCGGGGGGCCGAAGGCGACCAGCTCGCGATTCATCAGCAGGATGGTGTCAAAAATGTCCGCCGCCGTGTTCAGGTCGTGATGGGAGGCGATGACCAGCCGTCCTTCCGCCGCCAGGGAATCCAGCAGCCGCCCCAGGGACTGGCAGGCCGGGGCGTCCAGCCCTGTGAAGGGTTCGTCCAGCAGCAGGACGTGGGCTTCCTGCGCCAGGGCGCGCGCCAGGAATGCCCGCTGCTGCTGCCCTCCGGAAAGTTCTGAAATCTGGCGGTCCGCCAGGGATTCCATGCCCAGCGCGTGAAGGGATTTTTCTACGATGTCCCGGTCATGGCGCCCGAATTTTTTCCACAGTCCCAGGGACGGATAGCGGCCCATTTCCACCAGCGCGCGGACGGTGATGGGAAAGGACCAGTCCACGTCGGAACGCTGGGGCAGGTAGGCGATTTCTCCCGGCGTATCGTGAAGAGGGCTGCCGTTCCACAGGATTTCCCCGGAATCAGGACGGAGCAGTCCGGCCAAGGCCTTGATCAGCGTGGATTTTCCCGCGCCGTTGGGGCCCATCAGGGCCAGCGTGTGGCCGCAGGTGATGGAAAAGCTGATGCCGTCCAGGGCAAGAAGGCTCCCGTAATACACGCTGAGGTTCCGCACTTCCAGCCGGTGGCGGTCCGGGTGGCTGGCATGCGCGCCCCAGCAGATGTGGTCCTGGGCGCAGTGGGGGGCTGGACTGTTTATTTCCATGAGAAGGAGTAGCTGTCGTTCAGGGAAGGGCCGAAGGACCAGCGGGTGGCGGAGGAGGACGGCCTGCCCTCCGGTTCCAGTTCCAGCGTAACGGGGGTGTCCGGCGTGCCTTCCGGCCAGCGGGCGGAAACGGTGAGCGTCACGGAGCCGTCTTCCAGCGGAAGGCCGCATTCCACTTCTTCATGCAGGCCGGGCGTCCCGGATTGCCAGAGGACACGGCCTCCATGGGAGATGGAAAGAAATTCCGGACGGTGGGCGCACCTGACCGTGATGACCGTGGGAACGTCCGCGGCCTGCGCCGCGGGGGAGGAGAGGTCCGCTTCCTGTGCTCCGGGGGTGCCTGCCGTCATGTTATAAAGGAAGAACCCCAGCAGGATGACGACTCCCAGAGTAGGGAAAAACTGGCGCAGGGGCGTGCTGGTCATGGCCTGGGGGACGGGGAAAGGGCTTCCTTGATGATGCCGACGTTTTGCTTGAACATGGACTCGAACGTATGGCCGTCCGGAGCCAGCCCGTCGGTATTGATCGGCTTGGCAACGGGGATGTTCAGGGATTTGGCGATCTCCGTGAGGCTCTTGGGGTTGGAGGAATATTCCGGGAACAGGGCCTTTACCCCGGCTGCGCGCAGCTTCTTCAGCGTGGAGGCCAGCTGGGCGGAATTGCCTTCGTCTTCACGGCTCACCCCCTGGATGCTGATGCTGCGGAAGCCGAATTCCTTGCAGAAATGGTTCATGGCCGCGTGCCCCGTCACCAGGATGCGGTCCGCTTCCGGAATGTCCGCAAGCTCCTTCCTGGCCCAGGAGGAAAGCTGGTCCATTTTTCTGTTCCACCGGGCCAGTCCGGCCTTGTAATCCTGCTCATGGGCCGGGTCCATCCGCGTGAGCGCGGCGGCCAGGGCGCGGGCGGCGCGTTTCATATTGGCCGGGGTGTGCCACCAGTGGGGATCGTTGGGGCCGTGGGCGCAGCAGTCCCCGTCGTGCCCGTGGTCATGGTCTGCGGTGTCCGCCGCCACGGGAACGTCCGGAATGGAGGCCCCCAGGTCCAGAATTTGCGCCCTGCCGCCCAGGGCGTCCTTCAACTTGGGAAGGTATGGCTCCAGATTCTTGCCGGAGGCCAGAACCAGGCGCGCCTGCCCGGCGGCGGCGATATCCTGCGGAGCGGGTTCAAAGCTGTGCAGGTTGCCGTTGGGGCGCAGCAGGTCCGCCACCTGCACGTGGCTGCCGCCGATGGCGCGGGCCATATCCCCCAGAATTGGGTGCAGGGCCGCGATTTTCAGGCCGGGGGCGTCCTGGGCCTGAAGAGTGCAGAACAGGCCCAGAAGACACAGAAAAGGAATCAGAATGCGCCGGAGCATGTTCCGCATTATGAACCGCCCTTCAAGTGATGCAATGGTCAAATTTGTCTTCCAAAGTGAGATGACGCTAACTTTTCGGGGCCTCTCCCTGGCTCTTCTTTTTGTTCCTCAGCTTCATGGTGAACTTCTGGTACAGGAAGGAGGAGATGAGCACGATGGCGGCCAGCCCCACCAGGGCTCCCACGCGGTACAGTTGCCCGAGGCTGGAAATGTCATAACAGACGACTTTCAGCAGGGTGATGCCCAGCAGGGCGAGTCCCGCCATGCGCACCCTGGAAGACCTGATGTCAAACCCCGTGGCGATCAGGCCCAGGGCAAAGAGGCTCCAGGCAATGGAAATGGTGAGGTCCTGCGCCACGCTGCTCCCGAACTGGATCATCAGCGGACGGTCTCCCGGTGCGGCGAAGCCGCAGGATATTTCCGTATTCATCCAGATGAAAAGCAGGATGGCCCCGAAAATATTCAGGGCCGCGACAAGAACGCGGAGGCCGGAGCTGCGGCCCCCCCGCAGGCGTGGCGTCACTTTCTTCTGGACCCACCAGGCTCCGGCCATGCAGCAGAAAACCATGGTGGCGAACATCGTGCGCAGGGCCGGCATTCCGGCAGGGTCAAGCTGCACGAAGGCCTGCGACAGGCCGTTGCGGACGAACAGGAAGGCCAGCAGGAAAAATCCCGTCCAGGCCAGCCTGGACAGGGGAAATTTGCCGCACAGCAGCAGAAGGGCCAGCCCTTCCAGGGACCAGGCTACGGTCAGGGGGGCGCCCGTCCACTGGAGGCCGATGGCCAGCGTCAGCATGCCGATGGCTGCTCCATAATAAAAGCAGAGGATGGCGGAACGCTTCAAAAGCGTTTCCTCCGGCAGCCGCCGCAGGGCCAGGGCCGCCAGCAGCGGAGGCGCCGCACAGGCAAGCGCGACGGTGGAATCCCAGAAATGGGTGGCCTCAGGATGGTGGGCCGTTCCGAAGAGCCACCAGGAAAGGTAGAAGAGGGGGAATGCCAGGGCGGAGGCGCTCCAGGCCAGCAAGCCGCTGCGGAACCGCCGGACCAGCAGCAGGGGCAGCAGGAAGATCGCCAGGAAAATCACCGCGGAACCGGCAGGGTGGATGTCCTGATAGGACGCCGCAATCGTGTACCCGGCCGCCGCGGCCATCAGGGCCTGCCCTCTCCGGTGCCATGCCGCCATTCCGCAGAACGTGGCCGCCGTCAGGAAAACGTAAAAAGGGGAAGGTGAAAGCGGGTGCATGACCAGCAGCCACGCGAGAGCCGCCGTGGCGAAGCAGGAAATCCTGACGCCGGGCTGAAGCTCCGCCAGGTAGGCCCCTCCGGAAGGCGTGCGTGCGGACAGCACCGCATAAGACGCCGGAATCATAAACAGGCAGAAAAGGCCCTGGAGCTGGGAGGATATCCAGAGGGCAGATTGCGAGGCTTCTTCCGCGGAAGACTGGTAAAAATAGAAAACGGTGAAAAGCCCCATGGGAAGAAAGCAGGACCAATACGTGCTTTTGGCGCGGGCCAGCGGGAGCAGGGCGATCATGGGGAGCATGCCCGCCAGCAGGAGAAGCAGGTGGGAGGAAGGGGAAAGGAACCGGAAGCTGCACTCCGCCTGAAGGCGGAATGCCGTCAGGCAGGTGACCGCAATGGCGCAGAAGGCCAGCAGGAAGGGACCTCCCTTCCGGTCCGGTTCAGCCTGCCGTGTGCCGGCATAAAGGCCGTAGCCCCCGTACAGGAGCAGGGTGCAGATGGACAGGATGACGACGGCGAGAATATGGGAGGGGCCGCCGTATTCGTCAAACCAGCCCATCAGCAGGATGGTATAGGCAGCCAGTCCGGCTCCTCCGGCTCCTGTCCACCTGGTTGCGGCCACGACGGCTAGCAACCCGGCGTTCAGGATGGTCATGTACAGGAACAGGGAGGCCGTATGGTCCTGGCCGGTGGACAGGATGACCGGGGTCAGAAAACCGCCGATGATGCCCAGGAAGGCGATTATGCGGAACCGCAGGCGCACCGCCAGGATGAAGGCCGCCGCCGTGGTGGCCGCCAGCAGAACGGTCGCGATGGCCGTCGTGAAGAAGGGAAGCTCGTAAAACATGCGTCCGGCGCAGGTAGCCAGGTACAGGACCAGGATGCCCGTGGAGGTCAGCGTGCCGGAAAGGATGGGGTACTTCTTCCTCAGCCGCGACAGGCCGGCGCCCAGCAGGCCGGCGGCAGCCAGATACGTGAGGGTTACCCTCCATTCCGGAGAAATCAGATCATTGTCAATGCTGTACTTGACGAAGAACCCGGTTCCCAGAAACAGCACAAACCCTCCTATCCAGGAGAGCAGCTTGGCGCCGATGAAGTATTCCCAGGAAAAGGACGCGGGGCGCGACGGTGCGGGCCTGGCGTTCCGGACCGGCTGCAGGCTGTGCCGGGAGGGAAGGGCGCAGGCGGGTTCCCGTACCGGGGCGGCGGCAGGAAGCGTACGGATGGGCTGCACCGGACTTTCCACAGGGGGCGGAAGGCTCTTTCTGGTTTCCGCGGGGGGCCTTTGGGGGGAGGAACGGGAATTCAGACGTTCCTTTAATCCGGAGACTTCCGTTTCCAGAGTGCGGACTTTTTGTTCCAGAGAAACGACCTGGCAGGCCTTCACAAAGGTGAAGACCATTCCGGAAAGCAGGCCGAGGACCAGCAGAAGAATGAAAAATTCCATGGGGAGGGAAGGGGTAGGGAAAATGTATTCTACACCGGAAGAATGGGACTGCAAGACGCAAAAAGGTACATGGCCGCCTGTCCTGAAAGAGCCGCACGGAACCGCCGGCTGAAGGCCGTCCCGGCGGTGGATTTCATGCGGGGGGTGGAATGGGCCAAGGCGGCACAGGAAACGTTCGCGGGGAAGAGACCGGAAGGCGCGCCGCCTGGAAGCCCCCTTCCGCGCCTTTCCCGGGTTGACGTATTGAGGAATGGGAGCGGACGGTTTTTTCTTGAGGTGGAAAGTGTTTTCTGATTCCATTATCGCGCATCATCATGAATGGTTTTCAACTTCTTCAATGTGGTTTGAGCGTGGCTGCCCTGCTGGGCGGCTCCGCCCTTGCGGCGTCACCTGCCGTGTACCCGGTTCCCCAGCAGTCCAATCTCTCCTCCCAGACGGTTGCTTTCTCCGGAAAGCCTTCCGTGGTGATTCGCTCCGCCAAGACGGCGGCCAGCAAGCTGCTGAACGGCGTTCCGGAAAAATCCGGGGCCTACAAGCTGGTCGTCTCCCCGCAGGGCAAAGTGGCCATAGGCGCCCATGACGAGCGGGGCGCTTTTTACGCCATGCAGACGCTGCGGCAGCTCGGCACGAAGGCCGGCGGCGAAGGCGTGACCTTGCCCGTAGGGGAAATCACGGACTGGCCGGACATCGAATTCCGCGGAACGGTGGAAGGCTTCTACGGCACTCCATGGAGCCATGAGGCCCGTTTGAGCCAGCTGCGCTTTTACGGCCAGAACAAGATGAACACATACATCTACGGGCCGAAGGACGATCCCTACCACTCCTCCCCCCACTGGCGGGACCCCTATCCCGCGGACCAGGCCGCCCAGATCAAGGAACTGGTGAAGGTGGCGAAGGAAAACCACGTGGACTTTGTCTGGGCCATCCACCCCGGCAAGGACATCAAGTGGACGGAAGAGGACATGAACAACGTCATCAAAAAATTTGAGATGATGTACAAGCTGGGCGTCCGGTCCTTTGCCGTGTTCTTTGACGACATCTTCGGCGAGGGAAAGAGGGGGGACATGCAGGCGCTCCTGCTCAACAAGATCAACAACGAATTCGTCAAGGTGAAAAAGGACGTCACCCCCCTGGTCATGTGTCCTACGGAGTACAACCGCGGCTGGGCGGACTCCAAGCCGGGAACCTACCTGGACATTCTGGGCGACCGTCTGGACCCCTCCATCCACGTCATGTGGACGGGGGACTCCGTCTGCCATGACATCACGCTGGAAGGCCAGCAATGGGTGAACAAGAGAATCAAGCGTCCCTCCTACGTCTGGTGGAACTTCCCCGTAACGGACTACTGCCGCTCCAACCTGTGCATGGGCCGCGTGTACGGCCTTGCCACGGAACCGGGCGCGAAGGAATCCATGGGCGGCTTCGTCTCCAACCCCATGGACAAGCCGGAGGCCTCCAAGGTCTCCCTCTTCGGCCTTGCGGACTACACCTGGAACATCAACGGCTTCAAATCGGAGGAATCCTGGAAGGAAGGCGTCAAGCGCCTGTTCCCGCAGGCGGCGGAAGCCATGCAGGTCTTTGTGAACCACAACTCCGACCAGGGGTCCAACGGCCACGGCTACCGCCGTGAGGAATCCGTGGAAATAGAACCCGTGGTCAAGCGCGTGCTGGAAGCCGCCCGGGAAGGCAAGGTGGCCAAAGCGGATACGGCCCTGCTCAAGAAGGAATTCGCCCGCATGGCCGCCGCCGCGCCCGTCATCCGGGCCAAGGCGGACAACCCCCGCTTGATGAAGGAAATCGGCGCGTGGGTGGATGCCTTTGAACAACTGGGCCGCGCCGGCCAGCATGCCGTGGCGGCGCTGGAGGAAAACAACACCAGGGACGCCGTGACCCAGCTGGTGCAGGCCACGCAGGCCCTGGCGGCCATGGACGGCATTTCCCGCCGCCACAACCAGGAAGGCCAGTTGTACCGCTCCGTGGTGAAAACCGGTTCCCGGGTGATGACCCCCGCCGTCAATGAACTGGCGGACACCGTTTCCAAAAAAGTTTTCCCCGCTATTGCGGGCACTCCGGCCCTTTCCCCCAAGCCCCTGGTCAAGGGGGGCAATATGGACAAGGCGGAACTCTTCTGTGACGGAGACCGCGGCTCCTTCTGGCATTCCGGCGCCTACGGCGAGCCGGGAGACTGGTATGGCGTGGACTACGGCATGCCGATTCCCGTGCGGAGCGTGGAAGTGCTCATGGGCCGCAATGACAAGGACGGCGACTATGTAGCCAGGGGGCAGCTGGAAGGCTCCCGGGACCTGAAAACCTGGAAGCCGCTGGGACCGGAAACCTCCGGCATGCAGGTGGTATGGAAGGCGCCCAAGCCCGTCTCACTCCGTGCCGTGCGCTACCGCGTCATTGAACCGAAGAAAACGGACAACGGTCGCGCCGTCTGGACCGCCGTGCGTGAAATAGCCGTCAACACGCCTCCTTCAGCCATGGCCGCCTCCAACGTGGCGGGGCTGGAAGGCGTCTCCGTGCAGAAATCCGACAAAATCGTGCGCATCAACCGCGTGATGGAAACGCACAAAATGAAGCCCGGCGAATTCATCTCCCTGCAATTGGAAGGCCCCACGGACGCCACCTGGCTGGAAGTCAACCTGGAACGGGATGACGTCAACTCCTGGGCGGAAGTGGAGCTGGACGTGGAAGGCTCCGCCAAGCCCGTGGTGCAGAAGCTGGACAAGCAGGGTAAAAACTTCATTGCCAGGGCGAACCAGCTCCCCAAGGGAATCAAGGGCATGAAACTGGTCAACAAAAGCGGCAAGGAACAGGACATCGTTCTGAACATGTTCAAATTTGACGTTCCCCCGTCGGACCCCGGCACCAGCCTGGTCTCCCTGAGCGACAGGAACCTGAAAACGGTTTACCGCGCCGACAAGCCGCTGGACGTGATCGTCCCCAATCTGGACAACCCCAAGGCTGCCAAGGTAGTCGTGGTAGGGTCCGCCGCCTTCGCCATCCAGGCGCGCCGCGGCGAGGGATCCTGGACGCCGGTGGGCAAGCGGAACGTCGGACCCGGAGTTTCCGAGTTTGCCATTCCGGCCGGGACCACTGCCGTGCGCCTGACCTACAAGGCCCCCCAGCCGGACGCGATCATCAATGAGGTGATCTTCTCCTCCCGGAAATAGTTATTTCAGGCGCTGATGCCTGATGCTGCGGCTCCGTCCGGATTTTCCCCGGACGGAGCTTTTCTCTTTGAAAAGATGGAAATGCAGCGTGAAGGCCGTTTCCATGCATCATGGGGGAAGGAGGAACCCGCATTCCGGCGGGAACGGCGGCCATTCTCCCGGAAACAGGTTAGGCACCTTCTTCTTCCCGCTTTGGCAGCTTGTTGTGGAAACAACCTTGACCCTGTTGGATGCGGGGCTAAAATACTGCCATGACACCGGGCTTTCATTGGACTCTCCGCCCTTCCGTGAAGGAGGATGATCCGGTCTTGAAAGCGTTTCCCGCGGAACTGCCCCTGCTGGTCAAGCAGCTTCTGCTGCAGCGCGGATTCACCGGGGGGACGGAAACGGAACTCTTTCTGGACCCCAGGCTTTCCCACCTGAGCGACCCTTTCCTGATGGGGGAAATGAGGGCCGCCGTGGAACGCATCTTCCAGGCCGTGGACGAAGGGGAAACCGTGTGCATTTACGGGGACTACGATGTGGACGGAGTCACCTCCGTGGCGCTTCTCCGGGCCATTCTGATGTCCTATGACCTGGACCCCCAGTACTTCATCCCCGTCCGTTCCCGGGAAGGGTACGGACTCAGCGAGGCGGGCATAGAGCGCTGTCTCTCCGAATGTGCGGAAAAACCCAGCCTGCTCATTACGGTGGACTGCGGCACCTCCTCCGTAAAGGAAGTGGAAATGCTCAATGGCCTGGGAATAGACGTCATCATTCTGGACCACCATGAAGCGGGGCCGCTGGGCCGGCCGGACGCCGTGGCGGTGGTCAATGCCAAAATTGAGGAAAACAGCCCGTACACCTACCTGTGCAGTGCGGGCGTGGTCTTCAAGCTGGCGCACGCCCTCCTGAAGGAGCGGAAGCTGAAAACCTTTGACCTGAAACTTTATCTGGACCTGGTGGCCGTGGCCACCGTGGCGGACATCGTCCCCCTGGTGGATGAAAACAGGATTCTGGTGCGCCACGGCCTGGGAAGGCTGGCGCACAGCCGCCATACGGGCCTGAAAACCCTGACGGAAATAGCGGGCATCCGCCCTTCCGACTCCGCCAACCACGCGGGCTTTCTGAATGCCGCGCATGTGGGCTTCAGGATAGGCCCCCGCATCAATGCCGCCGGGCGCATGGACTCCCCCATGGACGCCCTGGAACTTCTGCTGACCATGGACAACAGGCGCGCCGTGCAGCTTGCCCAGATGCTGGATTCGCACAACCGCAAGCGGCAGGAGGAAGAGGAGGCCATCCGTACGGATGCGGTGGAAATGCTCCACAACTCCTTTGACCCGGAACGGGACAACGTCATTGTGCTCGGTTCCCGCGCCTGGCATCCCGGCGTGGTAGGCATCGTAGCCTCCCAGCTCATGAGGCGGTATCACAAGCCCACCTTCGTCATCGCCTTTGATGAGAGCGGCGTAGGGAAGGGGTCCGGCCGCTCCATTCCCGGCGTATCCCTGGTTCAGGCCATCCACCACTGTGCGGATACGCTGGTTTCCGGCGGCGGCCATGACATGGCGGCGGGCCTGGTGATTGAGGAAGCCCGCATGGACGACTTCCGCCGGGCCTTCAATCGGTACGTCTCTGAAACCACGACGGAGGAACAGCGCAGCCCCGTGCTCAACATAGACATGGAAGTCTCCTTCCAGGCGCTGACGCTGGACTTGCTGGACAGCTATGAAAAGCTGGAGCCCTTCGGCAACTCCAATCCCCAGCCCCTCTTCATGAGCTCCGACGTCTTCCCCACGGAGCCGCCCAAGCGCGTGGGAACCAACCACCTGAAACTCTTCATGCGGCAGGGAATGGTGGAGCGTGACGCCATCTTCTTCAACGGGGCGGAGCGGGAACTCCCCAATCCCCCCTGGGACATCGCCTTTACGATTGACCGGAACGTGTACCGGGGCCGCGCCTCCCTGTCCATCTCCATTCAGGAAATACGCTCCCACCGGGAAATGTAGCTTCTCCTCAAGGGGGGAGTGTGCACGGTTTTTTCTGCGGAAAAAGTCATGCGTCCCGCCGTTCTTGACAAAACCGTGTCAAAAATGCATCGTCTGCCTTGTTCCCCCATTCAGGGCGGAGTTATGGTAAAAATAAGCAAGATGAACACCCTGTTCCTTCAAGGTCGTCTATTGCTGCTTCTCGGACGGTAGTCCGTGAAGATATCTTGATATGCGCCGGTGAGCCGTTCCGGCGCCAGGGAAGTAAACGGCTGGTCTTGATTTGCGCCAAAGGAATGATTCCATAACAGGAGCGTTTTCCGTGCGCAGTTTCCGAAGGAACGAACCCTTAACATTTTTTACTGTAATGAAAGAACACATACACATTTTTGATACGACGCTGAGAGACGGGGAACAGTGCCCCGGCGCGGCGATGACCGTGGAGCAGAAAATACAGGTCGCCATGCAGCTGGAAGCTCTGGGAGTGGACGTAATTGAGGCGGGCTTCCCCGTCATCTCGGACGGCGACTTCCACGCTGTCCGCACCGTGGCGGAACGCACGGAAAAAAGCCGCGTCTGCGGGCTGGCACGCTGCGTGGAGAAGGACATCGTTGCCGCCCATGAGGCGTTGAAGGCTGCCGGAGACCGGGAACGCATCCATCTGGTGGTGGCCACGTCCCCCATCCACCGGAAATACAAGCTGGAAAAAAGCCGGGGGCAAATCAGGGAAATGGCTGTCAAGGCCGTCGCCATGGCTTCCGGATTATGCGGGGAAGTGCAGTTCTCCGCGGAGGACGCCTCCCGAACGGAGCCGGAATTCCTGGCGGAAATGGTGGAAGCCGTGATTGATGCGGGCGCCGCCGTCGTCAACATTCCGGATACGGTGGGTTACACGATGCCGGAGGAATACTACCGCCTGATTTCCTACCTGAAATCCAATGTTCCCAATGTGAGCCGCGCCAGGCTGTCCGTCCACTGCCATGACGACATGGGAATGGCCGTAGCCAATTCCCTGGCAGCCATCCGCGCCGGAGCGCAGCAGGTGGAGGGCACTATCAACGGCATTGGTGAACGGGCCGGAAACACCGCTCTGGAGGAAGTCGTCATGGCGCTGCATTCCCGTCCGGATTTCTTTTCCGGCGCGGGGACCGGAATCCGGACGAAGGAACTGGTGAGGACCAGCCGCATGGTGGCCGCCATGAGCGGGTTGCCCGTCTCGCGCTCCAAGGCTGTGGTTGGGGCGAACGCCTTTGCCCACGGTTCCGGCATTCATCAGGACGGCGTTCTGAAGAACCGGAGCACTTATGAAATCATGGATCCGGAGGAAATTGGCTGGGGAGCTACGGAACTGCCCCTGACCAAGCATTCCGGGAGGCATGCCGTGAAAATGCGCCTGGATGCGCTGGGCTTCTCCGTTCCGGATACGGACATGCCGCGCCTGTTTGAACTGTTCAAGCAGCGTGGGGATCAGTGCAAGTTCGTGTATGACGACGACCTGGCCGCCATGGTGAACGCCATTCATGCGTAAATCTCCGCCGTCCGGAAATTCTCCTCAGGATTTCCGGGCGGCGTTTTACAGGAAAAGGGAATTCCATGTAAAAACACGAGTTCTATATGAGGCACGGAGAGATGGCAAGGTTGGTTGTTCCATCAATAACAGGTGGACTGAATTTGGTATTTTATGGTCGGTGAACCTGCTTTTCCCAAGAGGAAAATATACTATGAGATTGTACGGCTACCTGATGGATTTAAAAAGCTTGCATGGAAGATATGAGGATGTTGGGTCTGTCTTCGTTCAGATTGACTAGCTTACATGGGCCTGTATAATGCCCATCAATTTGAGAAACAGGGAATGAAAGTAAAAATCGGGTTTATGCAGGGCGCTGAGGAATGGCAGATCGATGGTTTTCTATGCCGTTTCAGGAAGATAGATCCATCTATTCTTGAACTGGAAATTGACAGGGACAACGCAGATTTTCTTATTGCCTTTCCTTGGTTGTATACCTCTTCCAAAGAGATGTATCTTCAATTTTTACAGGACTCCATAGGAAAAATTACGATCATGGATGTATACGGAGAAGCCCTCGCTCCAGATTTGAATTTGTTCGATTATCACATAGGGTTTGATTCCGCCGATCATGGGGGGCGCGTTCTGGAGATGCCTTTTTTATCCTCCTACCGTGTCCAGGCGGATCAGCTGCCATTGGAAAATGTGGCTGATGCCCTGAACCGGAAAAGCGGATTCTGCAATTATATCTACTCCCATGGAGAAGGGCATCCCTACCGCATCCAGTTGTTTTCCCGGCTTTCTGAATACAAGAAGATCAATTCCATAGGAAAGCATTTGAACAATACACCCTGTTCCGTTCCCAGGGAGTCCGATGACTGGCTCAAGGGAAGTATTCTGTTGAAAAACCCCTATAAGTTTTCCTTTGCGTGTGAAAATGCCTGGTACCGGGGTTATTCAACAGAAAAAATAATCACGAGCTTTCTGGCCCGCTCCATCCCTATTTACTGGGGAAATCCATTAATTGAGGAGGACTATAATCCCAGGGCATTTATTAATTGCCACCGGTATTCATCTCTGGACGAAGTTGTAGCGGAAATCAAAAGAATTGATGAAGATGATGAATCATGGCTCGCCATGATGGCTGAACCTAAACGGCTCCCCTGGCAGATTGAACGGGCTCAGGAAAAGGAGGCCAGACTGAAGGCAGCTCTAATTGAGATATTTACTTCTCCCGTGGAACAGGTGAGGAGAAGGGGAAACGGATTTTGCGTCAATAACTACAGGGATTTTTTCATCCGCAATTTGAGTGGCAGGAAGAAAACCCCCAGGGAAAAATTAGAGGCAGGTTTGAAAAAGTGGAACAAAAAACTGTTTCACCGCTCCTAGCCCGGAATGCTTTATGTGAGCATTGGTGCATTCAGCCATCACATGGTGCATCAGTTATTTTGGAACCATTATAAACTGAAAAAGCCGTGCGTGGCGGAAAGCATGACAAAATCTGAATGCCATAAGAACCGTTTGCGGTGGAAAATCTTGCAAAATAGAGGCATAGGTAAGGCCACTCAAGAAAAAATGGTAGGCCCGGTAGGGTTCGAACCTACGACCAAGGGATTATGAGTCCCCTGCTCTAACCGCTGAGCTACGAGCCCGTTGAAGAACAACGTGGAGAAACGATAGCAGAATTTGACGGGAAGAGCAAAGTTTTTATGCAGGCATCACGTTTTGGATTTGCACGCGTCCGGGAAAGGCGTCCGGGAGGTTAGACTTGCAATTTTGTCCAGCTCCGGCCCTTGACGATTTTATAGAGGATGGCGGACTGGACGGCCATTTCAAAGGCGAAGAGCAGCCAGATGCCCCACAGGGTCATGGTTTCCGGAGCCAGCTTGAACCAGACCCATGTGCAGACGACGCGGAAGAAGCCCATGATGCCGTAGGAGATGAACATGACCCTCCGCGTGTCGCCCGCGCCGCGCAGGGACATTTTCATCACGATGCAGGCGGCGAAGAAGGGCTCCACCAGCAGCATGGTGCGCAGCACGGGAATGCCGGTGTCAATGAGCGTCATGTTGCCATTGGAGAATATCTCCATGAAGAGGGAGGGGAAGGCGCAGAAGAGCACGCCCAGCCCCGTCATGAAGATGATGGCGTACCGCATGCATTTCCAGATGGTGATGCGGGCCATGAGCGCGTTCCGGGCTCCCAGGTACTGCCCCACCAGGGTGGAGGCCGCCATGCCGATGGCGAATCCGGGCAGGAAGCTTAACGATTCAATGCGGACGGCGATGTTGTGGACGCCCAGCACGCCCTTGATGGGCAGTTCGCTGATGATGGAGAGGCAGAACATCTGGATGCCCCACATGCCGAAGACTTCCACGGCCTGCGGCAGCCCGATTTTCAGGATGCGCTTCTGCATGCCCATGTCCGGCCGCAGATGGGAGAAGCTGAGGTACAGCGGCGGAGCATAGTGTTCCCCGCGTTCCTTGACGAGTTCTTCCAGGGATTCGTTTTCTCTTCCCGCGAATATTTTTTTCCTGCGCCGCAGCATGATGAAGAGGAGCGCGCACATGCTGATGCCGTAGCCGCAGACCGTTCCCGCCGCAATGCCTCCGATGCGCCAGCCGCCCAGCGGGGCGTCCGCAAAGACGAAGGTGACGCTGAAAATGACGTTGAGGATGCCCACGCCCATCATGATCCAGAAGGGCAGCCGCGTGTCTCCGGAGCCGCGCAGGGCGGCATTGATGGCAAAGACCACGCCGCTGAAGGGAGCGGCGAACGCGGCCACATAGACGTATTGCAGGGCGTAGGCCCTGGCGGCTTCATTCATGGTCAGCACGTGCGTGACCAGGAAGCCGCTGCATGCGAAGAGCAGCCCGCAGGAGATGATGCCGGCCAGCAGCCCCAGCATGGCGGCCTGGTGCAGCCCGTGCTGCGCCTGGGGGTAATCCCTGGCTCCGGTCATGCGGGAGACGATGGCCGTGGCCCCCATCATGATGGCCCCCTGGATGACGAAGCCGAACCACATGAGGAAGACGACGGCCCCCATGCCGTCGGAGATGTTGATGGTGTCCTGCGCGTTCAGCCCGATTTTGGTAGCAATGAAGAGGTCGGAGGAGGTGACGAAGAAGCTCAGAAGCTGTTCCAGGAAGGGCCAGAAGGCAATGACGGCGATCTGGCGGGGCAGGGACAGTCCGGCAAGTTTACCCCCCAGGCGGGCGCGCGACGCCCTGCCGCGGATAATGCCCTCTCTCGCGTCACCCGCACTCATCGCTGGGCGGTGTAGATGCTGGCGATTCCCCCGTTCAGGGGTTCTGCCGTGATGTTGCTGTAGCCGCAGTCCCGGAGCAGGTCCTGCATGGCCTGGCCGCTGGGAAAGGCTTCAATGCTTTCCGCCAGGTAGTCGTAGGCTTCCCGGTGGCCGGTCATCCAGCCTGCAATGACGGGGAGGATGCGGTGCAGGTAAAAACGGTAGGGGCTTTTCAGCAGGTTTTCAGGCAGGGAGAAATCCAGAATGAGCAAATGGCCCCCCGGCCGCAGCATGCGGCCCATTTCCCGCAGGGCGTCCGGATAGCTGGCCATGTTCCGCAGGCCGAAGGCGACGGTGACTGCATCATAGGAGGCGGAGGAAAAGGGCAGGTTCATGGCGTCCGCACAGACCAGGTTGTCCAGTCCGCGTCTGGCCGCTACGTCCAGCATGGGCTGGCAGAAGTCGGAACCGGTCAGCCGGATTTCCGGCATGGCGTTCAGGATGGCCAGGGCCAGATCCCCGGTTCCCGTCGCCAGGTCCAGGAGGCGTTCCGGCTTCCATTCGGAGACGAGCTGCACGACGCGCTGCCGCCACAGCAGGTCCACGCCCATGCTCAGTACATGGTTGGTGGCCACATAGCGCGGCGCAATGGCGGAAAAAGCGGCTTTGACGAATTCTGGATTGCGCATGCGGATGGATAGTAAAAAAGAGCACCATAAGTGCTCTTTTTCATGAAGGAAAGGGGATGGGGTGTCGGACGGGGCTCGAACCCGCAACAACCAGAATCACAATCTGGGGCTCTACCATTGAACTACCGACACCATTTAATGTTGTGGTGCGGCAGACATTACCCGTCCTCTTCCGTTTTGGCAAGAAGAAAATGAGTTTGATGAGTTTTTTAGACGGAATATTTTCTCAAAAATAAAATAAGGGACGGGTAAAGCAATTATTTGTTTCCCATTTGGAAAGTTACGGGGTGTTTGCGTGGTCTTCTATTGAATCCTCCTGGATTTGATGTAGACTTTTTTATTGTGGGAATTGATGTAATACACACCGCCTTTCGGGCCAACCCGGTAGGTTCTGTTTTCCCGTGCCTGGAGGGCGCGGGGGGAGGTGTGTTTTCCGGGCACCATTCCGGCACACAGGGGCGTGTATTCCGGAAGGAGCGGCTTGCGGCTGCATTGGGGCAGAGAGAGGAGAAGAGGAAGGATGGCCGCCGGGAGGAAAAGAGAGTGCTTCATCAGAGCGTTATTATCTTTTCCAGAAGGTTGTTTTGTCAAGTTGGAGAGTCGTGCTGAACGGTTTTTTATGAGAAGAATATGATTTTTTCTGCATTATTTGAAAACGAATGTTTGAATTTATTTTATTTCCAATTATTGTTGCCACAGTCACAGATGCCTTTGAGTCGTTAACCAGCCAGTTGTCCCTATCCAAGCCATGAATTTCTTTCCTCACATTCCCATGTTGTCCACTGTGTTCAGCAGTATCGGCTGCTATTTACTGCCTTTTGGCATCGTTTTACTGTGGCTTCTGTATGAATCAAGAAAAGTAAAGGCCATCCTCCTTGCCGGGCTGGTGATTCTGAGCATGGTGTGCATGTTTTTTCATGAGGCATGTGCTCCCAGCAGGGAATATCCGTGGGACTGCATGGTGGAGCACATATTTACAGGAACGCTTCTCCCGTTCCTCTGTCTGCTGGGATATATTCTGTACGTGTTTCTTTGCGCCTGCATCCCGGTGTACAGGAAGGTGTGGAAGGGCATCGGCTTTTTTGCCCTTGGAGTAATGAGCCTGGCTTTTGAGTACGTGAATGTTTCCTTTCCGGTGATGCTGCTGGCGGGTTATTTGTTCCGTTTCTTCCTCTTCCGGAAGTTCCGGAACCACATCCCCTTTGTCAGGAAGTGCCACGGAGTGCTTGCGATAGGAGTGGTGCCCGGAATTTGCCTGATCAGCGTTGTCAGCGCCATTTTGTTTCCCCCGCCGGAGAGTTTTATTTGTGAGAAGATCAATGAGGAAATGGCGCGTGACATGGCCCTGTGGAATTACCAGAGCAACCTGGTTCTGCTGTCCAGCCGTTTTCTGAATGTGGAACGCAAGAAGGACTGCATTACCGTAAAGTATTATTGCGAGACGAATATGGGCCCTGCCGTGTACAAGGCATTCTGCAACAATTACGGCGGTTATGTAAAGGCGGAGTGTTCCCTGCTGAACAGGCATGCTCCCTGATGACGGAGGACAACGGCGTTTTTCCGCGAGGGGCCGGTCAGAGTTCTATGTCTCCGGTAAAGACGAGGTCCGCCGGTCCGGTCAGCGTCACGCTGGTAAAGCGGTCTCCCGTGCGCTGGAAGCCTACTTTGAGCGTGTCCCCTCCCGCTACGTCCACTTGAATGGGTGAAGGGGCATCCGTCAATACGGCGTGCAGCAGCGCGCTGGCGGTCATGCCCGTTCCGCAGGCAAGCGTTTCATCCTCCACGCCGCGTTCATAAGTACGTATGGCGATGTGCCCCGGAGACAGGATCCTGGCGAAGTTGGCGTTGGTGCCTTTTGGAGAGAATGCGCTATGGTAACGCAGGTAGGCGCCCAGACGGGGAACGTCCAGGCCGTCCAGCTTGTCCAGAAACGCTACGGCGTGCGGAACGCCTGTATTCAGGAAGTGGACGTCCGCCCCCACCGCCGGGTCCGCATTCAGCACAAAGAGCTGCAGGGAGTGGGGATCCGTCAGGTTCACGGTGACATTCCCGTCCTTTTCAAAGGTGGCGGTCACGATGCCGGCCATCGTTTCAAAGGGGAGGGGAGCGGATTTGTCGTGATGAAGCAGGGCCGCGGCGAAGTTGCCGAAGCAGCGGGCTCCGTTGCCGCACATTTCCGCTTCTCCGCCGTCGGCATTGTAATAGCGCATGCGCACGGTTCCCCCTTTGCCCCGGGACGGTTCCACGGCAATCAGGCCGTCCGCCCCGATGCCGAAGCGGCGGTCGCACAGGGCTTCAATGGTCTCCTTGTCCAGCACGGAGGAAAGTTCCAGGTCACGGTTGTCCACCATGACAAAGTCATTTCCGGCGCCCGTCATCTTGTAGAAATGAAGCAGCATAATAGTAAGTTGTGTTGTGCCGGAATTTTAATGCGGCCGTCCGGATTTGGCAAGGCGGCTTACATGAATGACATGGCGTCCACGTCGATCACGGCGGTCAGGTCGTCCCCCAGCCCGGCTTCCTGCACCAGCTTCCGCAGGGTGCGGGAGAGGATGCGGGCGGACGGCCCCTTGACCGTGATCTGGAATCTGAACTGGCCGTGTGCGCGGGGAATGGGCGCCGGCATGGGGTCCGTCATCGTGGCTGGAGGGGGCAGCATGCCGCGGAGGCGCGCCGCGAGCGTGCGCGTGGCGAATTCCGCCATGTTTTCATGCTGGGAGCGTATGGTCAGCACGGCGATGTGGGTGAAAGGCGGCAGGTCGAAGGAGCGGCGCATTTCCAGCTCCTGCGCCGCAAAGCCGTCCGTATCGTGATGGCGGGCGTACTGCAGGGAAGGGGACTGGGGGGTAAAGGTCTGGATGATGACCTCCCCGGAAAGGTCGCCGCGGCCGGCGCGGCCCGCCACCTGCGTCAGAAGCTGGAAGGTGCGCTCTCCCGCGCGGGGATCCGGGATATGGAGACCCAGGTCCGCGTTCAGCACGCCCACCAGCGTCACGTTGGGAAAGTCCAGACCCTTGGCAATCATCTGGGTGCCCAGGAGAATGTCTATCTTATGGGCGCGGAACTGGTTCAGAATGGTTCTGACGGCGTTTTTGCGCCGGGCCACGTCCGCATCCACGCGCGTGATGCGCGCCGCAGGAAAGGTGCGCCGCAGGATTTCCTCCACCTTCTGGGTACCGTACCCCTGGAGCATGATATTGGCGGACCTGCACTCCGGACAGGTGCGGGGCGGCAGGGCCTTGAACCCGCACAGGTGGCACATGAGGCGGTCCTCCGTACGGTGGTAGGTCAGGGGCAGGGAGCAGTGCAGGCACGTCACCACGTGGCCGCAGTCCGGACACTGGATGGAGCGTGCGAATCCGCGCCTGTTGAGCAGAAGGATGACCTGTTCCCCCTTGTCCAGCCGCCGGTCGATGGACATTCTGAGCCGCTCGGAGATGACGTTGGGGCCGGATTTGTTTCTGCCCTCCGTCTTCATGTCCAGAATGCGGATGAGGGGGAGCTGCTGGCCGTCCGCCCTTTCCGTCAGCTTCACCAGGGAATATTTTCCGGTCAGGGCGTTATGGATGCTTTCCAGGGAAGGGGTGGCGGAGCCCAGGACCACGGCGCAGTCTTCCAGATGGGCGCGCAGCACGGCCAGGTCCCGCCCGTGGTAGCGTGGGGAGCTTTCCTGCTTGTAGGACGCGTCATGCTCCTCATCCACAATCACCAGCCCCAGGTTCTGAAGAGGGGCGAAGACGGCGGAACGGGGGCCGATGACGATGCGTGCCTTTCCGGAACGGATGGCGTGCCATTCGTCAAAGCGTTCTCCGTCCGATAGGAGGCTGTGCAGCACCGCCACGGAAGAGGGCAGTTCCGCAAAACGGGATTTGAAGCGCTGGACGGTCTGGGGCGTCAGGGAGATTTCCGGTACCATGATCAGGGCGGATTTTCCGGATTTCACCATTTGGGAGACGGCCTGAAGGTAAACCTCCGTTTTGCCGGAGCCGGTGACTCCTTGCAGGAGCACCGGTTTTTTGTGCTCCGCCGTGCACATGGCCGTGATTTCTTCCAGCGCCTTCTGCTGCTGATCGTTCAGCTTCATGGGCTGGCTGGGGACGAACTGCTCTCCAGTGCTGGGGTCGCGGTGCACGGATTCCTCCTTCAGGGAGATGAAGCCCTTGGCCGCCAGGCTGCGGGCGATGTTCAGAGCCCCCGTGCCGAATGCGGCCAGAGGCGCTTCCATCTGTTCCGCAGATGAAAAATAATCCAGCATTTGGGCCTGCCGGGGCGCTTTGCGGTACAGGGCATCCAGCTCCTCACGGGACGGACGTTTTTCCAGATGCACCATTTTCCGCATTTTTTCCGCCGTGTTTTCCTGACGGACGGTTTCCGGGAGCAGGCAGCGGATCATTTGGTCCAGCGCTACGGAATAATAGTCCGCCGCCCAGGAAGCCAGATTCATCATGACCGGGGAAATCAAGGGTTCCGGGTCGATCAGTTTCAGAATGGGCTTGAGCCTGTCCTTCCAGGCAGGGTCCGGCTCGGACAGCGTAAGAACAGTGCCGGTGGCCGTCCTGTTGCGCAGGGGAACCTGCACGCGGCAGCCCGGCCTGACGTCCCCAGCTTCCGGCGGAATGCCGTAGTCCAGCACCAGATCGCTTTGTCCGTCAACCAGAATGCGCGCCGCCTGCATGGAGTGAAAGGGGGAAGGAATAATTGTTAATGATAACCGAAGGGGAAGCGGGCTACGCCGCTCATGTCTTTCAGCACTTCAATGTAATTATAGCCGTAGCCGTCCATGATCTGCGTCACGGCTGCCGCCTGGTCATGTCCGATTTCCAGGGCTACGAAGCCGTTTTCATTCAGGTAGTCCCGGGCGCGGGCCAGAAAGCGTTCAATGATTTCCCAGCCTTCCGGGCCTCCGAACAGGGCCGTATGGGGATCTTTCATAACTTCCGGGGCAAGCTCCTCTCCATCCGCAATGTAGGGCAGGTTGGCCACGATGACGTCAAAGCGCATTTCCCGTCCGGCATCCTTCTCTTCCTCCTCAGGCACGGAAGCGGAAGAATCCGCTCCTTCCGGGCGCAGGACCGGTTTTTCCAGGGGGATGTTTTCAAACAGGTCCGTCTGGACGGTGGAGACTCTGGCTCCCAGCCGCATGGCGTTTTCCAGCGCCAGGTCCAGAGCCTGCGGGGAAATGTCCGCCAGAACGACTTCCTTCGCGCGCTCCTTGAGTTCCAGAGCCAGCGTGACGCCGATGATGCCGGAGCCGGTACCCATGTCCAGCACGCGTACCGGACGGTCTGGGATTTTCTTTAACACCATTTCCACCAGTTCTTCCGTTTCCGGGCGGGGAATCAGGGCACGCGCGTCCGTCAGGAAATCCCTCCGGAAAAATTCCGTGAACCCCAGCAGGTGCTGCAGCGGTTCTCCCGCCGCCCTTCTTTTCAGCAGCTCGCGGAGGGGAGCCAGTTCCGCTTCTTCAACAGGCCTGTCAAACCGGGAGTAAAGAGCCGTGCGGTTGCAGTGCAGAACGTGGGCCATCAGGTGCTGCATGGTGGCGCGCGCCTCGTCACAGCCCTGGCGCGCCAAGTAGTCCGTGCCGGACTGAAGAACTTCCAGTAGGGTTTTCATGAAAGGAAAAGGGGGTTAGGACATGCCGGCTTCCGCCAGGCGTTCCTGCATTTCCGCATGCTGGAGAGCCATGATCAGGTCTTCCATCTGCCCCAGCAGGATGCCGTCCAGATTGTGGGACGTATAGCCGATGCGGTGGTCCGTCAGGCGGTTTTGCGGGAAATTGTACGTCCGGATTTTTTCTTCACGGCCGCCGGAGCCAATGAGGTTGCGGCGTGCGGCGGAATATTTTTCCGCCTCTTCCCGCTTCTTGGCTTCAAAGAGCTTGGCGCGCAGAATCTTCATGCCTTTTTCACGGTTCTTCATCTGGCTGCGCTCTTCCTCGCACCGGACATAAACGCCCGTGGGGATGTGCCAGATCTGCACGGCGGATTCCGTCTTGTTCACGTGCTGGCCGCCGGCGCCGCCGGAACGACACACTTCAATGCGGAGGTCCTCCGGGCGGATTTCTATGTCCACTTCCTCCGCTTCCGGCATGACGGCCACGGTGGCGGTAGAGGTGTGGATGCGTCCCTGCGTTTCCGTGGCGGGAACGCGCTGCACGCGGTGCACGCCGCCTTCATACTTCAGGAAACGGAATACTTCTTCCCCGGCAATGCGGCAGACGACTTCCTTGAAGCCGCCCACGTCTGACGGGCTGCTTTCCAGATGCTCAAAGCGCCAGCCGCGTTCTTCCGCAAAACGCTGGTACATCCGCAGCAGGTCTCCGGCAAACAGGGATGCTTCATCCCCGCCCGTTCCGGCGCGGATTTCAATAATGGCGTCCCGGTCTTCCGTCGTGTCGCGGGGAAGCAGGCTGTACTGCACGTCGCTGCGCAGTTTTTCCAGCGCGGCTTCCAGTTCGGGAATCTCCATGGCGGCCAGTTCCGCCAGCTCCGGGTCATCCGTCTTCGCCAGCTCCTGATTGTCTGCCAATTGCTGTTCCGTGGCGTTCAGGGAATCCCACGTTTCCATCAGTTCCTTCAGGCGGCGGTGCTCCCTCATGGTTTCCGAGGCCCGCTTCTGGTCATTGAAAAAATCCGGTTCGGCAATGACCGTTTCCAATTCTTCCAGGCGCTGGCGGCGTTTTTCAATGAGAGGTGTGTAATCCATGGCGTTTGCGTGTAAGGAATTCTAAAAGATAACAGGGCTTTCTGAAAGCCAAATCCGGGGGATGTAAGACATGTTCCGGCATTTGAAAAGGAGGGGGATACCGCTTCCTGCTGTCCTGTCCGCGCTTTCCTGATTCCGGAGGAACCGGACCAAAAGAAAACCGCAGCCATTACGTTTTTCCAATATGCCTTCCCTGGAGAAGGAGAGCGGAAGCATCGTAACTGCTGCGGCGGTAAAGCTGGCATCGCGTACGGGACTCGAACCCGTGTTGCCCGCGTGAAAGGCGGGAGTCCTAGACCGCTAGACGAACGCGACTTTTAGGTTTGCAGGGACTGCGCGGCGAAGTAAATACTACCGGAGGCCGAAAGGCAAGAATTATTTGAATCTGAGTTTAAAAAAATCGTTATCTGCCTTCCGGAATGTGGGAATCGTCATAATCGTCCAGCCTGTGCTGCCAGAGGTAGTACCGCGTTTGCTGGACAAGCACGCCGGAAAGGGCCAGCAGTGAAATGAGGTTGGGAAGGGCCATCAGGCCGTTGGCGCAATCCGCAAACACCCATACCAGGTCTATCTTGGAAACGCAGCCGGTAAAGACCGCCGCCACCCAGATGACGCGGTAAGGCGTGATCAGCCGGATGCCCCCCAGGTATTCCAGCGCTTTTTCCCCGAAGTAGGACCAGCCCAGGATGGTGGAAACCACAAAGGTGACCAGGCTGAGCGTCAGGAGGGGGGAACCCATGTAGGGAATTTTGCTGAAGGCCAGGGTGGTGAGTTTGGGACCGTCGCTGCATGAAATGTCCGGATGGGCGATGATACTGGTGGTCAGCACGATGCCCGTCAGGGCACAGATGACAACGGTATCCCAGAACGGCCCGCTGGAGGAGATGAGCGCCTGCCGCACGGGGTTGCGGTTCTGCGCGGCGGCGGAGGCGATGGCCGCAGAGCCGAGGCCGGCTTCATTGGAGAAAAGACCGCGGGCTACGCCGGTCCTCATGGCCGTCATGACGGCCGCTCCCACCACGCCCCCTGCGGCGGCTTCCCCCGTGAAGGCGCAGTCCAGAATGTACCGGATGGCCGGAAGGACGTAGTCCGCCTGAACGGCCAGAATATACAGGCACCCCAGAATGTAGATGACGGCCATGAACGGCACGAAGAAGGCGCATACCCTGGCAATGCTCCGGATGCCCCCCAGCATGACCATGGCCGTGAGGACAGTCAGCACGATGGCCGTTCCCCATGAGGGAATGGAGAATGCGTGATGGAGCTGTTCCGCCGCGGCGTTCCCCTGCGTCAGGTTGCCGATGCCGAAGGCGGCAATGGCCGTGAAGACGGCGAAGGCCACGCCCAGCCATTTGCATTTCATGCCGCGTTCCAGTACGAACATGGGACCGCCGCTCATGTTGCCGTCCTTGTTTTCCACCCGGTACTTGATGGCAAGCAGACCTTCCGAATACCGCGTGGCCATGCCCAGTACGCCTGTGAGCCAGCACCAGAAGATGGCTCCGGGCCCCCCTGCGGCAATCGCCACGCCTACGCCGATGATGTTCCCCGCGCCGATGTTGGCGGCCAGGGCCACCATCAGGGAGCTGAACGGGGAAATGTCCCCCTTGTCCGTATGGTCCTTCACAAAGTACAGTTTCAGGGCCTTGAGCAGGTAGCGCTGAGGAAAGCGCAGGATGATGGTGAGGTACAGGTGAGTGCCAAGCAGCATGATGAGCAGTGGCCATCCCCACAGGAAACTGCTGAAGGCGGACAGCCAGGTTGTGAGCGCGTCCCCGGTCTGGAAAAAGGCGTTTTGCAGGGCTTCAAGCATACCGGAAAGACTCTAAGGAAAAATGCTGTGGTGGCAAGTCCTTAAAACACGGGAAGGGCACGGAAAAACAACTTCTGCGGTTCCGGCGCAGGAAAGCCTTTTACAAGGGCGCGTTGGCTTAATCTTCCATGGAGAACGGCCGGGGCTGGCCCGGAAGCCAACTTCCATGTGATCAATGTGGAGGAGTGCCTCAAGCCCCTCCGGCTCTCCTCATGCTGTTTAATGAAGAATGAAGGAAGGGATGATAGTTGCTTGTCTCCGGGGTCTGCGGTCTTTATCATAAGGACTATGACGGGAGCGGCAGATGACGTTGCCCCATTGCCCGGCATGCGGGTGTCACGCTGCATTCCGGCCATCATCTTGAACCAAGGGGAAAAATGATTGTTTTTACGGAAGAAAAGAAGTTTACCAGGGAAAAAGTGCAGGAGCTGTTCCTGTCCGTTGGATGGATTTCCGGCCAGTATCCGGCCCGGCTGTACAAGGCCCTGATGAATTCGTCCACGGTATTTACCGCGTGGGATGGCGACCGGCTGGTCGGGCTGGTGCGGTTGCTGGACGACGGCGAGCTGGTAGCCTACATGCACTATGTCCTGGTGCATCCCGACTATCACGGCAGGGGAATTGCGGGAAAAATGATGGAAATGGTCAAGGAGAAGTACAAGGACTACCTGTACATTGAAATCATGCCGGAGGAGAGCAGGAACGCCGCCTTTTATGAAAAGCATGGCTTCCATGCCATGGAAGACGGCGTACCCATGCAGCGGTGCAATTTTTCAAACAGGACTTGACGCCCGCGGCTGGACAGTCAATTTCCGGCAAGCGCGGAAGGCGGCGCGTTATTTCGTGTGGCCGGGATACAGTAAACCCGCGGGTATCCTTTCGGATCTTGGCTCCGCGGGTTTACCTTCTCATCCCGGATTAGCTCCGGAAAAGGTTCAGATTCAATTCCTTGATAATGGATTGAAGAGCTGCTTGGCCCTTGACGGTGTTTCCGGCGGGGTCCAGGGGCGGGGAGAAGGCCGCCATGGCCATCTTGCCGGGGACCACGGCCACCAGGCCGCCGCCCACGCCGGACTTGGCCGGAACGCCTGCCTTGTACATCCAGTCCCCTGTGGAATCATAGAGGCCGGACATGCACATTTCCGCGAGGATGGGAGAAACGTTCTCATCCTTCACCACCCGCTTTTTGCTGACGGGGTTGACGCCCCCGTTGGCATAGCAGGCGCCCATCAGCGCCAGCTGGGAGGTGGTGATATTCAGAGAGCACATGCGGGTGTACAGGTCCACGATCATGGGCGGCGTATTGTAAAAATAGCCGTAGCTGTCCAACAGCCACGCGATGCCGCGGTTGTGCTGGTTGGTGGCGCTTTCCGACTTGTAAATCTCCTGGTTCACGGTCAGGGCCGTATTGGCGAAGTTGTTGAAATTATGGATCATGTTCGCCCATATTTCATCGGAGTCCGAACCGTTGACCAGGCTGACTGTCGCCATGGCCCCTGCGTTGACCAGGGGGTTGAGGGGCTTGCCGCCGTGCAGCTCAATCGCCATCACGGAGTTGAAGGGCTCCCCGGTGGGGTCTGCCCCGATCTTCGTGCGCAGCTCCTTCATTCCGATCAGATCCATGACGTAGGCCAGGTTGAAGGCCTTGGAGATGGATTCAATGGCAAAGGGCGTGTCCGCGGAGCCTGCGGTCAGGATATCTCCGTTGACAGTGACTACGGCAATCGCCAGCAAGTCTGAGGGGACTTGCGCCAGAGCGGGGATGTAGGAGGCGTTTTTGCCTCCCTGGACCGTTTTGGCGTAGGCGTACGCGTTGTCCACAGCCGTCTGGATTTGTTCATTGGAAGGGACGTTACTCATGGGATATGGTATGGATTGGGGTTGATGTAGAATGGGTTCCATTGGTTTTTTCCCATCCGAAGGGTTCGAAGGCGTCTTCAGGATCCACAGGCCGCTTCCAGGAGGGCTTGGCCATGGCATGGATGATGAAAGGAATGCCGGCGAAGATGAAGGTGCCTATCACCAGAAGCATAATGTACATCGTATTGCTGCCGACGGTAATTTGGTTCGGCGGAATGAAGCTCACCAGGAAGGCCGCCAGGCTGGCCAGGAAGCCGAGGCCGCCTACAATCCACATGCCGAGGGTCTTGCCTCCGGGAATGCGGAAAGTGCGGGGCGTATTCGGTTCCCGGTAGCGCAGATAAATGCCGGAGGCGAACATCAGCATGTACATGATGAGGTACAGGATGATGGTAAGCTGGGAAATAATCTGGTAGGCGGACTGCACGGAAGGCATGATCACGAACATGATGGAAAGCAGGGTGACGATGCAGCCCTGAATGAGCAGGATGCCCATCTGGACGTTGTTCTTGTTCCGCTTCTGCATGACGGGCGGCAGGTTGCCAGCCAAGCCTACCTGGTACAAGCCTTTGGAAGGACCTCCCACCCACGCTGTTACCTGGGCCAGAACGCCTACGGCCAGCGCAAGCGCCAGAATCCAGTTCATCCAGCCGAGGCCGAAGAAGCTGAAGTAACTGTCATAAGAAATCAGCAGGCTCTGCACCAGGTTAATCTGGGAGTTCGGAATGATGAAGCCGATGGCCAGCGTGCCCAGAACGAAAATGAGTACCGTAATGATGGCGGAAATCAGAATGGCCAGCGGATAGTTGCGGCCGGGGTCATTCACGTCCTTCACATGCACGGCGGACATTTCCATCCCTGCGTAGAACAGGAAGATGCTGGCGGCCAGAACGAGGTTGTTGAAATTGCTCATGTCCGGTATCAGCTTGTCCCAGCTCATGTCCAGCAGAATCGGGTTGCCTCCGGCCCAATAGCTCAGGCCCAGCAGAATCAGGATGGCGCCCGGAATGATGGTTCCGATGATGGTGCCCCATTTGGTGACGCCTGCGGAAGTCTTCATGCCACGCAGGTTGAGCAGGGTAGCTGCCCAGTACACACACAGCACCACGATGAGCACATACCACTTGTTGGCGGCAAGAGCTTCATCCCATCGCTGTCCGGGCCCCATGAAAGCCAGGGAGACGGCGGCGAAGGTCAGTACGGTCGGGAACCAGATGGTGCTTTCAATCCATTGCAGCCAGATGGCCAGGAACCCCCATTTTTTCCCGAAGGCTTCGCCTACCCAACGGTAAACGCCGCCTTTCTGCGGCCATCCGGTGGTGAGTTCCGCGGCTACCAGGGAGACGGGCACCAGGAAAAAGACCGCTGCAAAAATATAGTAAAAAACGGAACTGAGTCCGTACGTGCTTTCCGCAGGCATGCCGCGCAAGCTGACAATGGCGGAAACGTTAATCATGGCGAGCGTAAATACCCCCATGCGAAGGACGGATTTTACCGCCGGAGCGTTATTGGTTGTAGCGGGACCTGTTGGAGAGGTCCCTGATTGAGTCGTATTATTCATTGGTTTATTCCGGGTTGAGAATTGGGACAGCGTATAGAAGTGCCGACACCGACCTTATCTGAACGACCAGAAAAAGAGCTCTTTCGTTGAAGAGATGGTGCAGATAGGGGTGCCGGAGTCTGTCTTAACGGCGGTTGCCGCTTTCCGGATGGAGAAGGAAAGCCGCCCGCTTTCATGCTGGCGCTTTTTTGAGCGGCAAAGCAGGAGCATACGGGTAGAACGTCCGGAATGGCTCTCCGGCTGCGGGGGATTATCTGCCAGGAATGAAAATGAACGCTGCTAATGCCACTTAAGGGGATTCCATTGTTTCAACCCAGTTTTCTGTTTCCCGGGGGACGGCTCCGTGTAGAAAAACGGGTAAGAACGGAAAATGGATTGGTATGGTCCAATTTTTCCCTTCTGGCGGAATTCCGGAGGGGGGCTTCGGCTTGTAAGGATCATCGCCCCTTTGACGGGGTTCCACTCGTAGGAATAAACCTTGACGGGAGCTCCCTGCGGGACGGCTTCTCCGCGAACATTCCTGGAAGCCTGAGAGACTCCGTATTGGGAGATGGTGAGGTTGTTGGAGGAACGGCTGAAACTCAGCATGCCGTCCCTGGAACTGGTGATGCTGTTGATATTCCCCTGGCTGTTTGGAAATGGATACGCTGGACCTGCGGGCCGCGGAATTGATGGGCGAGCAGCGCAACGCCCTCTCCCGCATGCACGACGAGGTGATTCTGGGCATGACGGAGGACACGGACAACACCTATCGCATCCGCACCCAGGAGGAAGGCATTTGCGGCGGAAGTTTTGGAATCAATTATACGGGGGATGACGGTTCCACGGTGGAGGCCATCGACACGTCGGAAAACTCCTTCCAGGTGATCCCGGTGGATTTTGTCGCCAAAGGCACCAGGACAGTTGCAGGTATGATCTCGACAAGATTGCCGAACTTAAGTGCCGTTACCAGATCATCAACGCCTGGCGCGCCGGAAAGGGGGACGACATTGTGGTGGCTATTTCCCCCAAGCAGCACATGGATATGGTGCTCATGGAACAAACACAAAACAGGAACTACGGCTTTTCCTCCCTGACTAATGGGGAAGTCAACGAGTTTTTGAAGGTGAAATTTTTGGTGACCAACATGCTGCCCATTGATGAGCAGGGTAACCGGCTCTGTTGCGCGTGGCTGCGCTCGCGCGTCAAGTTCGGGGTGTGGCGGGACGCGCAGTTCCGCGTGGAGGCCCGTTCCGAATACGTGGACGTGCGCGAACAGATCACCGTGAAAGCTGGCCCTGGGTGCCACGCGCCTGGACAACAAGACCGTCTTCCTGATGCCCTGCAAAGAGGCATAGGTACAAATGTGCAATAGCATAACGTGTCCGGATGTTTGCCTGTAAAGTAAAGATCATCAATTATTCATACAATACAAAAAATCCAACGTTATGCTATCACACCCCATGAATTGCCGAGGGAGATAACCCACTGCACTTTTTTTCTGTTTATTTCTCCCGGAAAGGTCCCTGGCAGCCGCCAGCCTTCCGGGCATTTTCCAGGGCGGCTGCACCATCATATCAACATCAACAAATTAAATTAAAATCATGAAAACAAATAATTCCATGAACATTCAGAACGGAGTTTCCTCCGTTCCCGTCTACCAGAGGTGGTATTCCAGCCCCAAAATGGTTCAAGCAGCCCGTGGAAGAGCCATGGTTCTGAATGAGGAACCCGAACCTGAACCCAAACCCTGGCATGTTATCTGGGATTTCTCCTCTTCCGGCAGCTACTATAAGGGAGGGCCGTCCGACAGCGGTGATCATATGGAGACCGTTGATTTTTCTTTTACGGTACCCTCCGCCCCCGTTCCCGAGCCAACAACGGAGAATCCAGTCCCCGAACCCCCGGAACCACTGGAAGCGACGTGCAACATGACCCTTACCGTGGATGACTGGGGCAAGATGTCCGTAGGGGAACAAACCATCGACATGACTTCAGGAGGAGAAGGCCCGCAGGGGGGACATGCCAAGTGGAGCAAGGAAAGCGGTGAGTTCACCTTGAAATCCGGCGAATATACCCTGCATGTGGAACAGAGCAACATCGACTACGATCCCAAGGAAAAAAACCTTTCCATCTGCGATTACGATTTTAAGGCCTATATAGACAAGGAAGGCCCCGCTACCGCAGGCGGCAAGAAAAAGCCAACCTGTGATTGCTGCAATTTTGATGGTCAAGGAGGGGGTTGCCCTCCGCCCCCGGCAGGAAGATCAAGAAGCCTGGCTTCCGTTTTTGGGAACACTTCCTCCGGAGGTGAAAACGCACAGGCAATCAGCGACGCTTCCCTGATGTACTGGGGGGCGGACTTCGGCCATTTCCGCGGGCTGGGCGGCATTCCCACCGGCTCCATTGAGTTGCTGGCGACCGATTCCACCGATGGGCTGAACCATCCCCATGCCCTCTGCTACGACTCCATGCTGGCAAGCTTCTTGGATATTCCGGAAGTCGGCATTGTGGCTGGAGGCACGTTTGATATTGTCACGGGAACCGAGCGTGTTTGCGTTCAATGTGGAGTGGACAGGAAAACGCTGACGATCGTCGGCGAGTTTACGTCCTCCGGGAACCGTGCCTTCTTCACAACGGTGGACGGTGTTTTGTGCGTCCAGTGGATGAAGGCGGACAAGAGCGTTGCCGTGTATAACGCCAGAACCGGAGCCCTTGTTTCCTACACGACCAGGTGGGGCAATATTTACACAGCCGAGCAGATTGGCGCCTATCTGCGCGTCAACAGGGACAGTGCAGGAGACCTCCTCCAGGTATGGAACCTCTGGGACGGCCTGCTCAACATTGAAGCCGTCACGGCTGACGGCTATACGATTGCCCTTTACACTCCTTCCCAGATTACCGGGCAGGATGAACAGGGGCTTTACACTGTTATGGGAGAACCGTTCAAGAAGTTCGTGATGGCCGGAGATGCCGCCACGGGCCATTTCTCCGTCACCGAACAGACGCCGGGAAGGCTGGATTTCAAAACGGAATGGTGGCTTAATGGCAAAGCTTGGAACATGGCGCAGGGAACGGATGCTGAAGCCATCGTGACCCGCCGCACGCGGACGGAACTGGAGAAAGATACCTGGCAGCTCGTTACGGCGGTTTCCAGGGGAGAAGACGGAGCTGCCGCCTCCCATGTCTGCGAAGTGTACCAGACGACGGCTTATGGCGACCTGCTTCTTACCAAAGTGGATGGCTATGGCAGCGATCTTGCACAGACGACCACCTATGAATACGACTACTACGGCAGGAAGAAGAAGGAAACGCGCCCGGATGGAGGCGTATGGGAATGGTCCTACGACATGCTGGGACGCCTGACGCTGGAAAGGCAGCCCTGGTGCGGCGGCAAATCCCAGGACACGACATACCGGTATGTGACCGGGGATGGAGACAGCGAAGTAAGCAGCGATGTTGCCGAAGAACGCCGCCTCATGCGCGACGGTTCCAATAACCCCATTGAATTGTGGAAGAAAACCTACACGTACAGCCAAGCCGATCATGTCAGGCGCGTGGAAATCCGCACGACCGCTCTTGAGACGGAGACCGTCCAGCTCGAAGTGCAGGAAACGTGGCTGGGGAGCGCTCCCAACAGCTACGCGCAGGGCCGCACCAAGATGACCCAGGCCGTCAATGGCGTGCAGACCCATTATGAATATGCCGCCACGACGCAGCATGGAGCCGCTTATACGGAAACGCAGGAAACCCGCGTCAACGGAGAAGTGGTTCCGGGATTGAGCGTCAGAAAAGTCTCCTTCATTACCCCCCAGGGCAATACGGTGAGGGAAGAAAGCCATGTACTGCTTTCCGACAATACCTGGACGCTTACGGACAGCGCGGACTATGAATTTGACACAATGAACCGCTGGACGAAGCGCACCCGTGGCAACGGGCGCGTCTCCGAACAGGAATCCATCTGCGACGGACGCATCCTTTGGGAAAAGGATGAAGACGGCGTGCGGACAGACTACGGTTACGACAGTGCAAGGCTGCTGGTTGAGACGATCCGTTCCGCTACAGCGACAACTCCGGAAACCATCGTCAGTTACACGAAGGATGCCCTGGACCGGGCCACTGTGACCCGGACCGACACTGGAGCCATGAGCGTCGCCACGGAAACGGCCTACGACCTGCTGGGACGCATCACCTGCGAGACAGACTCTCTGGGACGGATAACCACTCACAGCTATAGCGCGAATGGCCTGACGGAAACCGTCACGACTCCCATGGGAGGAACGCTCATCACCCAGCGCCATGCAGATGGAACGATCCTGCGCCAGCACGGGACGGGCCAGCAGGACCTCAAGTTTGAAACCGATATGGCAAGCGACGGCCTCCGCGTGACAACGACCGTTCTCAACGGGACGGCGCGCGTTGTCCGGGGACGCGTCATTACGGACGGCTTCGGCCAGCAAATCCGTGTGGCAACGGTGCATACGAGGAATGGCAGCAATTACCGCCATCTGACTTACAACGCCAAAGGCCAGCTTGTCCGCGACCAGCTTGAAACACTGGCTCCCACCCTGTATGAATATGATTCCTTTGGCAACAAGACGAAGGAAACCGTGGCCCTTTCCGATGAACTGACCACGCTCAATTCACGGGTTATGGAATATGCCTACACCCGTGAACAACGGGAAGAGGGAGTCTACGGACTTGTTACGACGACGGAATACGCAGCGGAAGGCACGCCCATTATCCGAAAGGAAGCCACGCTGGTTTCTTCACTGAACCCCGTGCTGGAAAGCAAGGTGGTTACGACGGACGCCAGGGGGCATGACAGCGCCGATTGGACGGAATACGGGGAACCTGCCGCCAGGGTGCGGAAAGTGACCCAGCCCGGAGTATCGGATGTTGCCGTGATTCATACCGTGGACGGTTTTACCACCACTGTGACCGATTATGCAGGAATCTCCACCAGCCAGAGCCGCTCCTATACGGCCCAAGGCATGACGATGGCCTATACGGACAGCCGCGGCAATACCACGACGGAAGTGTACGATACAGCCCTGCGCCTCCTTTCCGTGACGGATGCCGCGGAAAACAGCACGTCCTATGCCTACGGGCAGCCGCTGGACCAGCCTACCTGCATCACCGACGCCATGGGCAAGACGGCCTGTTATGCCTATGACGCCAGGGGACGCAAGGAGGCCGAATGGGGAACGGCGATTCAGCCAGCCGTGTTCTCTTACAACGATGCGGACCAGATTACCGGCCTGACGACGTTCCGTGGTTCCTCGGAAGCCATCACGACTGATCCGCGAGAACGAACGGATGGAGACATGACGGCCTGGACTTACAACGCCGCTACGGGGCTGCCCACCCGCAAGACTTATGCGGATGAAACCCACGAGGACACAAGCTACGATACGCTCAACCGCGTTTCCACCTTTACGAACGGAAGAGGAAATGTCATGACGCGCAGCTATGACGCCCTGACCGGGCTGCTGACAGGCGAGACTTATGGCGACGGCACTCCCTCCATTACGGCTGTCTATAACCATCTGGGCCAGCTCACCGGCATTACCGATGCCAGCGGGACGCGCAGCTTCACCTACAACCAGTACGGAGAAATGGAAGGGGAAAGTACGCTGGGACTTGTAGAAAGTTCCCTGGCGGCAGTGAAGGACGCCTACGGGCGAGCTTCAGGCTACAGCCTACAATACGGAGGCAGTACTGTTCTGCAAACGGGCTGGGGGTATGATTCCGCAGGAAGGCCTTCCACGGTTTCCCTCAACGCGGTGGCGACTCCGTTTACCTATGGCTACAATGCCGCCAACGGATTGCTGGAGACGCTGAACTATCCCAATACGCTGAAGAGATGGTACACGCTGGAAGAGAAGCGGGACCTGGTGGTCAAGATGGACTACCTGCGCCCAGGAAGCCAGAACTACCCGGCCAAGGTGGATTACACGTATGACGCCCTGGGACGCCCGGCGACGAAGAAGGATTATTTCAATACTCCTACTCCGGATCTTGTTCATACCTACACTTACAATGACCGCAGTGAAGTGATTTCCGATTCGTTGGGCAGCGGCAGAAGCTATAGCTACCATTATGACAACATGGGCAACCGGACCACATCCCTGGAACATGGCAACATGGTCATCTATGTAACCAATCCGCTCAACCAATACACGTCCGTCCGTCCTCACGTCATCATCAACTCCATTCCCGATGCGGCACCTGCCTCCCTGCCGGGAGAATTTTTCCCGGAATATGATGCAGACGGCAACCAGACCCTGGTAAAAACCGCAACCGGAATTTGGACGGTAGCTTACAACGCTCAGAATCAGGCTACAGCCTTCACCAAGGACACTAAACGCATTGAATGCGTGTACGACTACCTGAACCGGCGTGTAGAGAAGACCGTCTACGACGGGGACACGTTGGTGTCCAGGAAGCGTTTCATTTACCTGGGCTATTTGCAGGTAGCGGAACTGGACGCCACCAATGAGACGGAGACGGCCTCCCCCATCCTGCGCAAGACCTATCTGTGGGACCCGGTGGAGTCCGTAGCGACTCGCATCCTTGCCATGAGTGTCTTTGACGAAGCCGGTGTTTATCAGGAAGACCTGTACTACACGCACGACTTGCTCAAGAACACGACGGCCTTGTTCGGCATCCAGGGAGGAAGGCGCGCCTTGTATGAATACAGCCCCTATGGAGACATCATCAAGATGGAAGGAAACGCGGCGGAGATCAATCCGTTCCGCTTCTCCAGCGAATATCTGGATGACGACCTTGGGCTGGTTTACTACAATTACCGCTACTACAACGTAGTTGATGGACGCTGGATCAACCGCGATCCGATGGCGGAAAATGCCGGGTTCAATCTCTACTGCTTTGTAAGTAATAAGTTGTCGATAGATTATCTTGGATTAATTGAGCTTGATAATGTCTTGAAGCAACTTAAAGAAAGACTGGAGAAGAAGGCTCGGGCAGAAGCCCAGCAGAGATGTATTGCATTTTGTAAAAAGCATGCTCCCAAAGGAACTCCGGATGAAGTTTGTACCCAAATCGGCAAAGATCTGGAAAAGAAACTGGAAGAAATTGCCATGATGATCGCCAAAAAGGCGGAAGATAGTTTGGGGAAGACTACTTCAAAAACTGGAGGAACAGATAAGGGAAAAGGTGGCGGTGATGGCTCTGGAGACCAAGGGACTAAAATTAGTTTCACTGGCACTTTTACACACCCTATCGGAAATTCTGGATGGGGGGGATCTGCAACTGGTACCGTGAACATAGGTTCAAACGGGATTACGACAGGAGGAAATGTCAGCCCAGTCCAAGGAGCCATCCCAAGCGTTGGGTTCGGGGCAAGTGCCAGTGGTTCTTTTGGCAGTAGAGGTGGTTCATGGAGGGTTGGTGGAAATGTTAACATTCCAACTAATGGAGGACATGTAGGATATACGTTTTTTGGAGGGATAAGTATTACTTTCTAAAAAATGCTTGATATTTTGGTGTTATGATATATGTATATCGTAATGTCAAATTATCCTGATGCTATTCCATTTCTTAATCTCCCTTCTCTGTTGAAGCGAAGGGAGATTAAATTTTATATATATAACATATTTGCATGTCTTTTTTTGACTTCGGTTGCATATCCTTCCCAGGAAGCGGCTCTTCCTTCTGCCATGTCTCAGGCATCTTCTTGTTCTAGTATTGCGCAGATAGATTCAATAAAAAAGTCGGCTCAACAGGGAGATGCTAAAGCCCAGTGTAATCTTGGAATCATGTATTCACAAGGACAGGGGATTACAAAAGATGATAGGGAAGCATTCAAGTGGCTTTCAAAAGCTGCGGAGCAACAATATGCTCCGGCTCAACTTGAGCTTGGCGTGTTGTATTCTCAAGGTCGAGGGATTAAAGAAGACTTGAGAAAAGCATTTGAATTGTTTTTTTCTGCGGCCCAGCAACAATGTGCTCCGGCTCAGTACAATCTGGGCGCTTTTTATGAAAAAGGAACAGGAGTGGAGCAAAATTGGAAAGAAGCCGTGAAATGGTATACTGCTGCGGCCCTGCAGCAGTTTGCTCCAGCGCAACACAATCTTGGAGTATTGTATGCGCAAGGTCAGGGCGTTGAACAGGATTGGCGGGAAGCTTTCAAGTTGTTTTCTGCTGCGGCTAGGCAACAATATGCTCCGTCCCAAAATAATCTGGGTACTTTGTATGTCCAGGGAAAAGGAGTTGAAAAAGATTTAAAAGAAGCGGTCAAATGGTTTTCCCTTGCGGCTCAACAGGGATTCGCTGATGCCCAAAATAACTTGGGAATGTTGTATTTTCAAGGAAATGGTATTCCCCAAAACGCTCAGGAGGCTGTGAAATGGTTTTCTGCCGCGGCTCAACAAGGGCATGTGGATGCTCAATATAACCTGGCATGGATGTACCAGGAAGGCTCCGGAGTAGAACAGAATGATCAGGAGGCATTCAGATGGTATGGAAGAGCGGCCAGATCAGGGAATGCTAACGCGCAATTTCGATTGGGTGTGCTTTATCAACTAGGAAGGGGAACGGAAGAAAATGAGGCAGAAGCCCGGAAGTGGTTGGAAAAAGCGGCCCAGCAAGGGCATGAGCAAGCCCGGGATTTGCTTAAACTACTTGATAACCCTTTGTAGAGATAATTTTACATAAGCGTCGAATTAGAATATCAATGAGAGATCGGTATCATTTTCATGGTGGATTTTCTTGGAATAAATCAGTAGGATTAGGGACTGTTTCCCTGTCTCTCCATGAATATGCCTCTTCATTGCTTGCTGCTCCAGACGCCGGGAGAACTCCTGGAAGGTGAAAAAGACTTCCTCCGGCTGGGGTATGCCGTGGAAGCCTTTCCTTTCATGTAGGACGCCTCCTGCCTGGATGATGCGGAACCGGAAGAACTTCCGCTGCATGCCTATGCCCCCGGCTGGCGCCATGGCGACCTGCCGGAGGTCCGATCCCGCCGTGCTTCTCTGGTCCGGATGCTTGCCGATCCCCGCTGGCAGAAGGAGGATCATGCCCGACAATGAACCGGCACAAGTCCGCAGGAACATTCGCCAGACGCAGAACAGTAACTGCCGTTGCGCGCAGACTGTGGAAACTCAGAGGTGCAAGTCTCCGCCTGTTTCCTTTCGCTGCTGGAGGATTCTTTTCAATGTATCCGAATTTCTTCAGCAGAGCGTTGAATTCGATGGAAAGTTTGCTCGACGTATGATCCGCCTGCGCGTGACGCATTGCCGCTACCGGAAATACGTAATCGCTCGCACGGTTGGCAAGTCGTCTGTCCAGCACTTCCTTCAAAGGCAAGATGATGGGGTTGTTCATGTGTCTCTTGGTTTTTTGGGCCGTCATCGAAATGATTCCACCCTCCATGTCAATTTGTTTCCATTGGAGGGTAGCGATGTCGCCCAAACGCTGGCCTCCCGTATAAAGGCAGACGCGTATCATGTCGGGCCATTCCTCCGGCAGGATTTCGGTCAATCGTTGAGCTTCCTCGACTGTGAAAGCGCGCCTTTCGGTAGCATCGGCACGGTTGATCTTGCTGGGACGCACCCCCTTGAAAGGATTGTACGGAAAGAGCCGTTCGTTGACTGCCTGTTGAAAGGCTGCATTCAAACCGTATAGGTAAATGCTTACCGTCTTGGAACTCAGCAATTCCAAATATTTTTCCATGAACCTTTGCGCCTGGGCCTCCGTCACCGTGTCCAGGGGCATTTCCTGTTTGGGTCCCAGAAAGTCGAGAAAACACCGGATAGCCTTCCCGTAACGAAGATTGGCGCGTCAGTTGGGGCGGGTTGCCAGCCATTGATGCAGATAATCCTTGTCGCTGGGCATGTATTTTTTGTTTCGCAGGACGGACTTGGCCTTGTTCCCGGCGAGTGAAACGATAACATCGGCATTTAGAAGTGCCCCTTTTGCTTCCTTCTCCAGCTCTTCTGCGATGATGCGCGCCTGAAGTTCAGCTTCTTTCATGGCGGCGTTCTTCAATTTGCCTGGAGTAACCAAGGGAGTGATCTTGATGCCGGTGGTACGAACCTTGAGTTTGTCTCCAACTCGGAAGCAGGCGTACCATGTGTCTTTTCTTTTGATAATTCCAGCCATAATGTTGTGGTGTTAGCGGTTTTGAATCTGCTATGCACCGGAAAGTCGATGTATAGCACAGTGCATAACAAAACCATGTAATAGGACTGAATATCACACAATCTGCTACCAAGGGAGGCCTTGTAAAATGAGGGGTTTACAATAAACCCGAAGGCAAAAAATGGAGCGGATGATGGGATTCGAACCCACGACATCAACCTTGGCAAGGTTGCGCTCTACCCCTGAGCTACATCCGCTTTGGATGACCGGAGCCTTGCGGCATCCGTGTGGCAGAAAATATATAGGGTTATCCGGATTTGGCAAGATTTTTTTAGAGAAAAATTCATGTTCACCGGAATAGGGCCATGCTGCCGTACCTTTTAAAGAGGACTGATGGTTCTGTGGAAGGAGCGGGGAGGACGGGAAGGTGCCAGGCTGCTTTTTCCGGTTGTTCCGGTTTGACTTCGGGGAAGGCGGCGTTTTGTTGCTCTTTCAGTTCCGCGGCCGTTTTGGTTCCATGTTCCAGCAACAGTTTTCCTTGGCGGCGTCATGGCGGTTCCTGGCGTGGGCCAGCATGGAAATCGTTCCCCTATGTACGGCATTGACGTTGGCTCCCTGTTCCAGATAAAATTAACCTGCTCCGTATTGCCGCGGCAGATGGTATTCTTGAGCGCCGTATCTTCGTTAACCAATCGTTTGCAGTGTGGTTCCGTAGGTTTCAGCAGTTGCTGGGCCTGGGGCGTGCGGATGACGGTAAAGGCGTACGGGGTGAATTCATCCGGCTCCGGGGCCAGGCGGTTTTCCGCCACGGCGCGGACGAGCCGCTTGACGTTTTCCGCCAGCAGGTCTTCCGAGTCCACGCTTTCAACCGGGCGAAGGCCAGCAGGTTGTCCCTTCTGTCCCGCCATCAGGAGACGCAATCCTCCAGAGGATGACTGTGGTCGGCATCTCGGGGTGGTCTTAACCGGAAGAGCATGTATTTATCCCTTATAACGGCGGAAGGGCGTCGGTGTCCGAAATGAAGCGGTTTTTACGGCAAGAATACGGGAAATCATGAAGGGCTCCCTGTTGCCATAAAAAACGGGACTGTTCCGGAAGGCGCGTTTTCCTTGCCCTGGAACAGTCCCGTGAAGAAAGGGAGCCAATGGAGGAGATCAATAGCTTCTGGCCCAGAGGACGCGGCGTTCCGTCATGCGGCCGGTGAGGATGCAGGGGGCGGGCTCCCCGCGTCCCAGTTCGCCGAGCGGGATGCAGCGGATGGAGATGCGCAGGCGCTTGGCGAGTTCCTCTTCCTCTTCCGGGGAGCCGTCCCACGGCACCTGGAGCCAATCGGCGTCTCCTTCTCCGGAGAAGTTTTCTTCCAGTTCCCGCAGGGTGCAGGCGGGGCGGATGTGGGCATCCCGGAAGGCGATGGCCCGCTGGAGCAGGGCATCCTGGATGTTCTGGAGAATGTCCGTAACGGTATCAACCAGTTCCGTTTCCGGGACAAAGGATTTTTCATTGACGGGCAGGTCGCGCCGCTGGAGGCAGACGGAGCCTTTTTCCAGGTCCCGGGGGCCGATTTCCAGGCGCACGGGCACTCCCTTCTTCACCCATTCCCATTTCTTGGCGCCGCCGCCCAGGTCGCGCCTGTCCACCAGTACGCGGAGCGGCTGGCCATGGAAATTCTTGGCGCGGAGGGTGCGTGCCAGTTCCTCGCAGTGGTCCAGAATGGCCTGGCGGCTTTCTTCCTTGGGCGTAACGGGGATGATGACGATCTGCTGGGGAGCCACGCGGGGCGGGCAGACCAGGCCGTCGTCGTCGGAGTGCATCATGATGAGCGCACCGATCATGCGGGTGGAGACGCCCCAGGAGCTGGTCCAGGCGAACTGCTGGGTGTTGTCCCTCCCGGCAAAGCAGATGTTCTGGGATTTGGAGAAGTTCTGCCCCAGGAAGTGGGAGGTCCCGGCCTGGATGGCCTTGCGGTCCTGCACCATGGCTTCCACCGTGTAGGTCTGTTCCGCGCCGGGGAAGCGTTCCGCCTCCGTCTTTTCTCCGGGGATGGTGGGAATGGCGAGCACGTCCCGCTGGAAGTCCTCGTAAACCTTGTGCATGGTGAGGGTTTCCTCAATGGCCTCCTCACGGGTTTCATGGGCCGTGTGGCCTTCCTGCCACAAGAATTCAGCCGTGCGCAGGAAGATGCGGGGCCTCATTTCCCAGCGCATCACGTTGCACCACTGGTTCACCTTCAGGGGCAGGTCGCGGTAGCTGGACGTCCAGCGGGCGAAGGCCGCGCCGATGACGGTTTCCGAGGTGGGGCGGATGACGAAGGGCTCCGTGAGCTCCCCGGTGGGAATCATGCGGGTCTTTCCGGTGGCTTCATCCTTCTGCGCTTCCAGCCTGTGGTGGGTGACCACGGCGCATTCCGTGGCGAAGCCTTCGGCGTGTTCCGCTTCCTTTTCCAGATAGGAAATCGGAATCAGGAGGGGGAAGTAGGCGTTCGTATGGCCGGTGTCCTTGAAGCGCTGGTCCAGGTCCTTCTGAATGAGTTCCCAGATGGCGTAGCCCCACGGCTTGATGACCATGCAGCCGCGCACCTCGGAATTTTCCGCCATGTCGGCGGCCTTGATGACTTGCTGGTACCACTCGGGAAAGTCCTGGGCGCGGGTAGGGGTGATTGCAGTTTGTTGAGACATATTGGATGGTATGTTGAATGGAGCGGGCGCGGCCCGCAAAGGAAGCTCGGAATATTAAAAGGGGGCGTTTCTGTATTCCCGGTAATTGCTGTAGGCGAAGAGGGCCATGAATATGGGAATGAAGTAGCCGTGGAAGAGCTGGAAGCTGAGCAGCCCGATAATGATGGACGTGATGAATCCGGTCATGAACACTTTTTTGGGGGAGCGGATGAACTGGGCGATCAGCTGGCCGCCGTCCAGGGGGTAGATGGGCAGCAGGTTCAGGATCGTCCACCATTCCCCGATCATGATGAGGCAGGAGAGGATGTAAAGCTGGGGGGAGATGGCCGCCGCCGTGAAGGGGCTGATGGCCAGGTCCCAGAAGGTCAGGTTGTGCGCGGTCATGACCGGGGCGACGATGTTCCAGGTAATCCACAGGCTGATGATGCCCAGCAGCAGGGTCATCATGGGGCCCGCCAGAATCATGAGGGCCCTTCCTCCGCGGGTCAGCTGCATGCCGTGGCTACTCGTCAGGCCGCCGAAGAGTTCCAGAACGATCGTCTGCTGGCCCCCGCCCAGCCTGCGGCCCACCAGCGCGTGCCCCATTTCATGGGACAGGATGGCGACGAAGCCGGCAATGACGAACAGGGCCGGATAAATGAGGCCTTCCACACTGTTGATGCTGAGAGCGCCGCCGAAGATGGCCAGCACCACCCAGAAGCTGGGGCGGATGTAAACAGGTATCCCGAACAGGGTGAAATGAATCATGCGCGAGAGGTTAAGGGCAGATTCCCCTTTTGCCAAGCCCGGAGAATGTGCATGCACCGTTTTGGCGTTGGTGCGGTGCAGGGGATTGTGTTAAAAGGCCTTCATGAGGCTGTTTCCCATCATCCTGTGCTGCGCCGTGCAGGCCGTACGGGGGTATGACGGACCCCCGCCCCTGACGGAGGTGGACGGCCGTTCCCCCATCCGCATGGGTGGGGAATTGCTGGGCGGCTACCGTTCGGACTACATCCACCGCGGGGAAAAGATGGGGCCCAATTCCGTGGAAGGCCAGATTTCCGGCGGGGCCTCCCTGTCGGACTCCTGGGCGGTCAGCGGGGAATTCTTCGCCATCCGCAACTGGCAGGGGCGCAATTTCAGCCAGACCACCCTGCACGGGGAACTTCAGTATTACCTGGCGGACGAGTGTACGGCCGGACTGTTTGTCAACGGACAGTGGTATGATTCCTGCCCCCTGAAAACCGGGACGGAGCCCGGCCTGTCCCTCAAGTGGAACCCCATGCCGTCCTGGTCCTTCAGCGGCTCTTTCCTATATGACTCCGGGCAGGAGGGGATGTACTCCCAGTGGGGCGTTACCTGGCAGCCCCTGCTGTGTGAATCCGTCGCCATGGTGAATACGGTTTCCCTGGGGTTTTCCCATGATTACCTGGGGAGAAACGGCTTGAAGGAACTGATGGTGCGCACGGGCGCGCGGTGGGCCGTTTCCGGCAGTCTGCGGTTGGAGCCTTTCCTGGGGTGGTATTGCGGCTACGGGCGGGACGATTTCAAAAAAGTGGTGCTGGGCCTTTGGTGCTCTTACGTTTTTTAACGGGCGGATTTCTCCGGTTTTCCGGCATTTTCCAGTTGCCAAACGGGGAGGCTTGGTCATAATGGCCCGCGTATTATGAAGCCTACACTTCTTGTTTTAGCAGCTGGTATGGGTAGCCGTTACGGCGGTCTCAAGCAACTTGACCCGATGGGTCCCAATGGTGAAGTCGTTCTCGACTATTCTGTTTATGATGCCATCCGGGCCGGTTTCGGAAAAGTGGTATTCATTATCCGCCGTGACTTTGAAGACATTTTCAAGGAAAAGGTCGGCAGCCGCTTTGCCGGCAAGATTGAGGTGGATTACGCCTTCCAGTCCCTGGACGACCTGCCTGAAGGTTTTTCCGTGCCGGAAGGACGTGAAAAGCCCTGGGGCACCGCCCACGCCCTGCGCGCCGCCCGCCACGTGGTGAAGGAACCCTTTGCCGTGGTGAACGCGGATGACTTTTACGGGGCGGATGCCTTTGTGCAGGCCGCCAAGTTCCTGACCTCCACCACGGATGAACCCGGGAAGGCCCATTACGGCATGATCGGCTATCCGCTGAAGAACACCCTCTCCGACAACGGAGACGTGAACCGCGGCATCTGCTCCATCAAGGACGGTCTGCTGGACGGCGTGGAAGAATTCGTGAAAATCCAGGCTGATGAAGACGGTGTGGTGCGCGGCAACAACCTGAAGGGCGAACGCTTGCCCGTGGACCCCGGCGAACTGGTTTCCATGAACTTCTGGCTCTTCTCCCCCTCCTTTATTGAGCTGACGGAAGACCGTTTCATTGACTTCCTGAAGGAACACGGCCAGGAACCCAAGAGCGAATGCTTCATTCCCACCGTGGTGGATGCCCTGATTCATGAAGACCGCGCGGACTGCGCCGTTCTTCCCACCTCCTCCACGTGGTTCGGCATGACCTATCCCGGTGACAAGCCCATGGTCGTGGAAGGCATCAACAAACTCATCAAGCAGGGCGTATACCCTGAAAAGCTCAACTAAGCCTCTTTTCCCATGCACGATCTCAAGGCTGTATCATCCCTGTTCGATCTCCGGGGCGACTTCGTCCACGGTTACTCCTACGGCAGCGGCCACATCAACGACACCTACTGCATCTGGGTGGACCAGGCGGGGCAGCGCCTCCGCTACATCCTCCAGCGCGTGAATCATAACGTGTTCAAGCAGCCCATCCCCCTGATGGAAAACGTGAAGCGCGTGACGGACCACGCCTTGAAGCGCCTGAAGGAGGAGCAGTGCCCGGAAGCCTACCGCCGCACCCTCACGCTGGTTCCCTCCGTGGACGGCAAGCCGTACGCCCTGGACGCGGACGGCAACTGCTGGCGCGTGTACCCGTTCATTGAACGCGCACGCACTTATGACCAGATTGAAACCACCAGGCAGTGCCAGGAAGCGGCGCGCGCCTTCGGCGAGTTCCAGAAGCTCACGGCGGACCTTCCCGGTGAACCCCTGTTTGAAACCATCCCCGATTTCCACAACACCACTTCCCGCCTGGCGGCTCTGAAAGAAGCCATTCAGTCCGATCCCCTGGGCCGCGTGAAGGAAGTGCAGAAGGAAATAGACTGGTACCTTTCCCGTGAGGCTGACTGCCATCTGGTGGTGGACTACCTGAAATCCGGCGAACTGCCCCTGCGCTGCACGCACAACGACACCAAGCTGAACAACGTGATGCTGGACGACGTGACCGGGGAAGGCATCTGCGTGATTGACCTGGACACTACGATGCCCGGCTCCGCCATCTACGACTTCGGGGACATGATCCGCACGGCCACGTCTCCCGCCGCGGAAGATGAAAAGGACACCTCCAAGGTCACGATGCGCATGTTCATGTTTGAGGCTCTGGTTCAGGGTTACCTGAGCTCCGCCAAGAGCTTCCTGACGCCCCTGGAAAAGAGCCTTCTGCCGTTTTCCGGCAAGTTGCTCACGATGGAATGCGGCATCCGCTTCCTGACGGACTACCTGTCCGGAGACGTTTACTTCAAGATTCACCGCCCGGAACACAACCTGGACCGCTGCCGCACGCAGATGGCCCTGGTGGAATCCATCGAGGCGCAGATGGATGAAATGAAGGCCGTTGTGGACCGCTACTAATCAATACCTATCAACATCGGAAAAACACATGAAGATTCTCGTAACCGGCGGCGCCGGATTCATCGGTTCCCACATTGTGGAACACTATCAGGACAAGGCGGAGGAAATCCGCGTGCTGGACAACCTGCGCACGGGCTACCTCAAGAACCTGGACGGGCTCAGGCACACCTTCATTGAAGGCTCCATCTGCGACCGCGAACTGGTTCGCCAGGCGGTGCAGGGCGTGGACTACATCTTCCACATGGCCGCGCTCGTCTCCGTGCCGGAATCCATGAGCAAGATCAGCGAATGCGTTGACATCAACGTCAACGGCCTTCTGAACGTGCTGGAGGAAGCTTCCGCCGCCGGGGTCAAGAAAATCGTGCTGGCGTCTTCCGCCGCCATCTACGGGGACAACCCCACCGTGCCCAAGCTGGAAACCATGTACCCGGAACCCAAGAGCCCCTATGCCATCACCAAGCTGGACGGGGAATACTACCTCAACATGTTCCGGGCGGAAGGCAAGGTCAACACGGCCGCCGTGCGCTTCTTCAACGTCTTCGGCCCCCGGCAGGACCCCAAGGGGGCCTATGCCGCCGCGGTGCCCATTTTCATTGAAAAAGCCGTCAAGGGAGAAGACATCACCGTGTACGGCGACGGCACCCAGACGCGCGACTTCATTTACGTGAAGGACATCGTGGGAGCCCTCACCTTCGTGGCGGAGCATCCGGAAGTCACCGGCGTGTTCAATGCCGGGTACGGCGGCCAGATCACCATTGAAGAACTGGCGCAGAACATCATCAAGGCCGCGGGTTCCTCCTCCAAGGTGCTCCATGCTCCGGAACGCGCCGGCGACGTGAAGCATTCCCGCGCCTGTGCGGACAAGCTCCGCAACGCCGGGTGGCAGCCCAAGCACACCCTGCCGGAAGGCCTGGCGACAACGCTGGAATACTTCAAGGGAATTCTGGGCAAGTAACTCTCCGGAATTTCCGGTTCATCATCATTCAGGGACTGTCTCCGCTCCTGCGGCGGAGGCAGTCCTTTTTTTGTGGGAAAAGAGGCGCGTGTATGACAAATATGACCGGAGCCGTAAACTGAATCATTCAAAAGGCTTTTTTCCGGAGCGGGAAAAGCAGGAGAGACGAATCGCCGGGAAAAATGGAAATTCATTCATCATGAAGCATGTTTTATGGAATGCGGCAGTATGTTGAAGTTACAAGAAGATGATTGGAGCAAGTTGATATTTCATGTTTGTTAGAGAACGGTACTTCCTACGGAAAGGATAGTCTCCGGCATTGAATATCATTGACAGGAGGAAGGGTTAATAATAGAGACCAAAAACGATATGAATCCCTACAGAAATTCTTCTGCCAACCAATTATCTGCGTTTAATGATCCCTATCTTGAACTGGTGATGGCCCGCCGGAAGGAGGAAGCCCGCTGGGGATGGATACCTTTTGCCGCCTTCGTTTCCTTTCTGCTCGTATACCGCATCTTTGGCTTTCTGATGCCTACCAATGACACGGACGGCTCGGAACCCTGGCTCTTCGTGCTGGCGCTGGCGGGCTGGGGGCTTCTGGCGCTCATCCACATGATAGTACTCCCCATCTGGATGCTGATAGCCTCCCTCCGCTATTGGGAGGTGAACCGCAGGGGACTGGCGGTGGCGGGGCTGCTGTTCAGCGTGCTTGCCCCTGTCTGCATGGTGCTGATGCTCTCCTGCTGGTCCGTTTTTGGATAACATGGAACTCCCCTCCCATTCCCGGGCGGGAAACTTGCCGCATTCCGGGGATTGGCCTTTTCTCCGCTCCGCCGACCAGGTAAAGTGTCTTTAATGGATCTGTTCAGTTTACAGGAAGCGGAGGCGCGGGAAGGCTTTGAACCCGGATCGGACATCTCCGCCATGCCTCTTGCCGCGCGCATGCGTCCGCGTTCCCTGGATGAAGTGGCCGGGCAGAAGCACCTGCTGGCGCCGGGAAAACTGCTGAGGCGCGCGATTGAAACGGACCGGTTCACCTCCTTGATTTTTTACGGGCCTCCCGGCTGTGGAAAGACCACCCTGGCCGCCGTCATCGCCCAGACGACAAACGCATATTTCATGATGCTCAACGGGGTGGAATCCAACGTGGCGGACATCCGGGAAAAAATCGCCCAGGCGCAGATGAGGATGAGCATGCACGGGCGGAAAACCGTCCTCTTCGTGGATGAGCTGCACCGGTTCAACAAGGCGCAGCAGGATGTCCTGCTCCCCCATCTGGAAAAGGGAACGGTCCGGTTCATCGGCGCGACCACGGAGAACCCCTACTTTGCGATCAACTCCCCCCTGCTGTCCCGCTCCCAGGTCTTTCCGCTGGAGCCAGTGCCGGAGGAAGAACTGGCCGCCCTGCTGAGACGCGCCCTGGCGGATGCGGAGCGCGGACTGGGCGCGTTCCGCGTGGACATGGAGGAGGAAGCCCTGAACCATCTGGCCGCCAAGGCGGACGGAGACGCCCGGAAGGCCATCACGGCTCTGGAGGTGGCCGTTCTGTCCACCCCTGCCGGAGAAGACGGCGTTATTCATGTGAACCTCTCCGTGGCGGAGGAATCCATCCAGCGCAAGGCCATCAAGTACGACCGCTTGGGTGACTCCCATTACGACACGATTTCCGCCTTCATCAAATCCATGCGCGGCTCCGACCCGGACGCCGCCCTGTACTGGCTGGGAATGATGCTGGAAGCCGGGGAGGACATCCGCTTCATCGGGAGAAGGCTGGTCATCGCCGCGTCGGAAGACGTGGGGCTGGCGGACTCCAACGCCCTGCGCGTGGCGCTGGACGCGGCGCGCGCGGCGGAAATGGTCGGCATGCCGGAGGCCCGCATCCCGCTGGCGCACGCCACCGTGTACCTGGCGACGGCCCCCAAGAGCAATTCCGCCTACATGGGCATCAACGCCGCCATGGATGACGTGCGCAACGGAAAAACGCTGGCGGTGCCGGAGCACCTCCGCACGCCCACGCGCAAGAAGCTGGCCGCCGCCGGCGGTGCGGACGCCGCCAGGCTGGAATACCTGTATTCCCACGATTACCCGGAACATTACGTCCCCCAGGCCTACCTGCCGGAAGGCCGCGTGTACTACACCCCCACCGGAAACGGCCTGGAACTGCGCATCAAGGAGCGCATGGAATACCGCCGCAAGCTGGCGGAGGAAGCGAAAGAAGGCGGGAAGAAGAGCTGAACAGGATAGTTCCCTTCCGTCTTCCGCCGGGAAAAAGAAGAAGGCAGGAATTCCCGCGGGAATATCCTGCCTTCCTGAAGGTTCTGATTGTGGTGTTTTGTACGTCTGCCGCTTTCCAGAAGGGAATCAGGATTCCTTGGTCACGATGATGTCGCAGTCCGCGTCAAACCAGCCCTGGCCCTGGCAGTCGAAGACCAGGTCCGGCTTTTCCGAGCCGGAGAAGCGCAGAGTGAATTCCCGGCCGTTTTTGTCCTGCTGGTCCTTGGGCAGTTCGCTGACCACGCGACTGCCTCTCATGAAGCGGGGATTGCGGATGTTGCAGCCGCCGCTGTTCATCTTGAAGGTGATCTTGTAGTTGCCGGGGCCGTTGAGCATGCTGCCGATGTTGACGCGGGTGGGCGTAAATTCCGGGCGCAGGTCATAGCCCGTGAAGCGCGGCTCCTTGAGGGTGATGGGTTCCGTCAGGAAGCGGTAGTAGTTCTGCGCGCCTGTTCCCATCAGAGTCTTGGGGGAGATTTTGGCGATGTCCGCCAGGGTTTTCAGCGCCTGGTCCTTTTTCCCCTCGCTGCGGTAGAGCCAGAATCTGGCCGCCATGACCTGCTGTTTTTGCAGGGGCGTCAGGCCGGGGATTTTGAGCTGCTTGTCCACATAGGCATGGGCGGCCTTGTAGTCTTTCTGCCCGCCGTTTTTGCCGGAGTCTTCCACCATCCGCTGCACCTTTTCAATGTAGGGCAGGTGCTTGAAGGTGTATTTGAAGTGCATGCCCCTGGTGTCTTCCGGGTCCGCCTTCTTGATTTTTTCCAGAATGTCCTTCCTGGCGGAGGCCGCGTACGGGGGAAGCTGCTGGAGGCCTTCCCCGTAGAGAAGGGCCGCATTCGCGCCGGAAGAGGCGTCCGCCTTTTCCCACAGGGCATTGGCCTTTTCCTGCTGTTTCACGGCTTCCAGCGCCTGCTTCATGACGGCGGGCAGCGTTTCCTTGGAAACGCCTTCGGACAGGAAGACCATGCCGCCGGCGGGGGAAACCACCTGGATGGCCGGGATGTTCCAGATTTCACCGGGAGGCTTGGGCAGCTTCTTTTCCTCTTCCGTCATTTCCTCCCGTTCGTCCTGGATGCACCAGAGGACGGGTTCCGGGGAGTCTTTGGCCAGGTGCTCCACGGCGCGGGTGACTTCGCGTGACTTGGGGGACCAGTCCGTTCCGGCCCACACGACGATCATGTATTTGTTGACGGTTTTGGCCTCGTCCTTCACGGCGCTGTAGGCCGGAAGGGCCGCCTGGACGGGCGCGGACAGGAGGAGGGCTGCGGCCAGCAGGCCGGGAACGATGTTGAGATGATGAAACATGGCGTTAATGGAAAAGGGTGCAGGGGTTATTTTTCGTAAACGAGGATGTGGCGCAGGTGCATGAATTCCGGCTGGGCGTTCTTGGCTTCCACCTTGATCCACTTGGCCTTGGTGCCTTCCGGAGCGGTGATGACCCATTCCTTGGGCATGTTTTCCGTGGCGGCCAGGGGGAACCAGGTGGCTCCGTCCGTGGAGGTGGAGACCTCCATCTTCTTCATGCGGTCTTCATTGCCGTTGCGCTTGGTGACTACCAGCCCGGCCAGGTCCACGCCGTTTTTCAGTTCCACAATGACGTTGGGGTTCGCTTCCTTGTCCGTATGCTGGGAGCCGCCGCAGGGGCGCAGCAGGTTGATGTGGTCCCACGGGCTGTCCCACTGGCAGGTGGTGGAGCACCGGACCATGCCGTCCGCGGGCACCAGCTTCCAGCCCTGGGGGATGGCGGCATTGACCGTGTTGGCAGCCGTATCGGCGTCAGAGAAGGAGGCGGCCGCTTTGCTCAGGGTTTGGAAGGCCGGAATGGAGCGGGCCATTTCCGTGGCGTAGATGGCTTTGCCGTAGGCTTCCTTCAGCTTCTTGGGGTCGGGGGCTTTTCCGGAGGCTCCGGCTTCCCCCGTCTGCTGGGCTACCTTGGCGAAGGCGTTGGAGAAGACGTCCGCCTGGCCGTTTTCCACAAAGGTTTTAACGGCCCATTCCAGCGCCTGGCCGAAGTTGGTGCCGTCTCCCGTTTTCAGGTGCGTGGAGAGAACCGTTTCCAGATAGGCCGCCTTTTCCTGCGGATTGGTCAGGAAGGCGGACTGGGAATCCAGCACGGGCTGGAATTTCACCGCCCAGGAGGTGGGGGTGGTGGCGATGGTTTCATGCAGGTCCCGGAACCAGGCGATCCGGTCTTCGGACGGGATGTCCATCAGGAACTTGTTCTGCACGTCCTTCAGGATGTCGAACGCGGCAAAGCCGTTCCCCTTGTAGTGGGAGAGGGCGTCCTTGGCGTACACGTACCAGTCGATGGGCTGCATGCCTTCCTTTTCCATCAGCAGGCGCTGAAGCTCCGTGCGGAAGAACGGATGCAGCGGGGTTTGCTTGAGCGCTTCCCCCCAGGCCTGGATGGCCTTGTCCTTGTTACCGGCTGCTTCGTCCAGGCGGGCCTGCGCGGCCCACAGGTAGGCTTGGTCCGCCTTGGCGTTGTCCGCAAAGACGTTTTCCATCAGCAGGTAGGAGGTGGGGGCCTGTCCGCCGAAGATGTGGTTGTGCATGCCTCCGTCCGGTCCGCCGAAGCCGCCTTTCCATTCACCGCGCTTCACGCGCACCGCATAGGCGCAGTGGCCGGGCTGCCCCACCGGGTAGGCCGGGATGCCGTGGGCCTGGGCGGCCATGGTGCCGAAGTAGGAGAGGCCGCCGCAGACGCCGCCGATGACTTGCGTGTTTTCCGCGGAGGTGTTGACGTCGCGCCACGGCACGTAGAAGAGGGGTCCCTGGATGGTGTCTCCGAAGAAGTTGTTGCCCGTATAGGGGGCGGCCCAGCAGGCGTCCGTATAGCGCCGCCAGGGGAGGTTGACATGTTCATTGCTCCATTCGTAGGATTTGTCGTCCCACGTATGGCCCACGACGAAGCGCATTTCCCACGGGCGCAGCTTGATGAAGCCGGGATGCAGCTTGTTTTCCTGATGCAGTTTCTTGAATATCTGGTAACGGCGCACCGGGTTGCTGTTGGCGGAGTTGGTTTTCAGTTTTCCCGCCATGGGGCCTGTGGAAAAGACGGAGGCAAGCCCGGTGGCGAGGGGCTGGTAGTCCCGGAAGTCCGCGCTCCTGCCGTCCGCCTTCCAGATGTCGGAAAGGATTTGAAGGCCCTCCGGGGAGTTTTCCGGAATCAGGCCCGCGCCCAGGTAGAGTTCCATCCATGCCGGGTCCTGTAAAAAGGCCTTGATGAAAGCCGTGTCCTGCGGGCTTTTGGAGAAAACGGCCTTCACGTTGTCCGGTCCCGTGACGCGCAGGAGCTCGTGAATGTCCAGCAGGTGGCGGTATTGCTTGTCCTGAAGCAGTTTTTGCTCCGATTTGGTTTGTTCTCCAGCCTTCAGGAGGGAGGAGCGGAGTTCCGTTTGCAGACCGGCAAAGTCGCCCGCGGCTATTTTCTGCGCCAGGGGGGCAGGAAGCTGGCTGGCGGCGGACGGCGCTTCCGTTTCAGGTTCCGTCAGATCCTGCGCCATGCAGACGGGCGCGGCGAGCAGGGCGGTGCAGAGAAGAAGATGTGAAATATTCATGTGGAAAAGCTTGTTTAAGGATAGCAGAAGAAGGGGGGAGGAAGCCAGTGCGTTTTCCGACTTATTACGATGCCGGAACAGTGTTTTTATCATCCGCCGCGAGGCATTTTTCAGCACAAATGGTCGCAGAGCATTTTGACGCCCAGGCCGATGAGAATGAGCCCGGCCCCCGCTTCCAGGTGGAACGTGGGGAAGCGGTGCAGCCGCCGGGTCAGGAAGAAGCCTGCCGCCGTGCACAGGAAGGTGGTGAAGCCGATGACGGCGGCGGGGAAAAGTACGGCGTGGAGGGTGGGGGATGCGCCGCACTGGGCGGAGGAGAGGTAGATGCTGACGCCCGCCACCAGGGCGTCTATGCTGGTGGCAATCCCCACGGCCAGGAGGGTGGGCAGCGTCAGGCTGGTGACATGGGGCATGTGCTCCTCTTCATCACGGTGGTTCCAGCCTTCCCTGATGACGTTGATTCCCAGAAAGGTGAACACGGCAAAGCCCAGCCAGTGGTCCCAGGCGGCAATGTACTGGTGGACGGAACCCGTAAGCAGGAAACCCAGCACGGGCATCAGGAATTGTCCCGCCCCGGTGGACACGGAAAGCTTGATGCCGTTGACCAGACGTTTTTGCTTAATGAGCAAGCCGTAGGTGAACGCCACGACAAAGGCGTCTACGGACAGGGCGAAAGCCAGGAATAACAAGTCGGCAAGCGGCATGCTCATTGCGGAGAGGCACTCTAGGACATCCCCGGGAAAAAGCAATTTTTTTGTTCCCCGCGGTTTTTTCCGGGTTCCGGGTGCATGGGAGAGAGAAGAATCGGCACGTTCCCCATGAGGGACTGCCCAAATGCATGGAAGTCTGTTGTAGAGAGACTTTTCCGTTTTTCGTCAGGAGATTCGCCTATGCAATATTACTCTTTTCAAATGCAAAAACTGCTGAATAACAGCCTTTGCGTGATCGGGGGATCAGTTAATTTGGCGTTGGCGGTTTCTTTTACGCCCAGGTGCAGTAATTCAACGGAATAGCGATTGTCATGAAGAAGATAATGAGAATGGGAAAATTCGTGGTGTTCTCTGTTTTTAGAATTTCCCCTTGATAGATAAAAATTTTGTTTATTCATTAATTTACTCAACGTCAATATTTTAGATTACTTGCATATTTTCTTGCTTAAGAAAATGAATGAGACGGTAAAAAGTAATGCAGCAATAGATGAAAATATAATAGAAAATGTGCTATGGAACCATTCATCAAAACACAGTTCTCTAAGTCCGGAACATACACATAATACGTTGAAGATAGCTACACTAACGAGAATAAATTTCATTTTCAAAGGGTATTAAGCGAAGTAATTTAATCCTGAGGAGTGAAATTCTCAAGCATAAAGGACTGAAAATGTTTCTGCAGGAGCCGTAAATTTCCCCTAATGATATTCCCGGTGCTACGGCTCCATAAACTGAATGCTGGAAGAGGGACATTTCTTCCGTCCGTCATGCGGTGAAGAAGAAAGGAGAGGATTACTTGCAGTATTTTTTCATGTAGGGCAGCACGGCGTTTGCCCAGATGGCATAACCCTTTTCCGTAAAGTGCAGGTTGTCCCTGCTGATGCCGGGCAGGAGCTTGCCTGCGGGGTCCAGAAAGCGCTTGTTGATATTGGCGTAGGTGGTGCGGGGCAGTTTGCACTGGGCCAGGACGGCATTGATTTTGTCATTGTGCTGGCGCAGCTTGTCCTGCGGCCCCGTGCCGCGGGGGAAAATGCCCAGCAGCAGAACGTGGGTGTCCGGGAACCTAACCAGCAGATGCTCCACGGCGCCCAGAATGCCCATGGCCGTTTTTTCCGGAGCTTCCCCAGCCTTGAAATGGCCGGTGTTATTAGTGCCGATCATGACGATGCAGAGTTTGGGTTCCGTCTGGGCCGGTATGCCGGAATCCGTGATGCGGTAAATCAGGTTGGTGGTCTGGTCTCCGGAAATGCCGAAGTTGCAGGGATGGTAGGGTTTGAATTCCTTTTCCCATACTTGTTTTCCTTCTCTTTTCCAGTAGTCCGTGATGGAGTCTCCCAGGAAAAGGACGCCGCAGGGATTGTTTTTCACCTGTTCCACCTGCTGTTCATACTGCTGCCTCCACCATTGGGGCTGTTCCCGCGGCAACGGGAGCAGGGGGGACGGCAGGTCGGCCGCCGTCGCCATGGAGAGGGAGGCCAGGAGGGAGAACGCAATTGCATGCAAGGTTTTCATTTACTTTCATAGTATACGCATGTTTTTTTTAAACGTTACATGAAAGTTGTGGTCTTTTTCCGCTTCTGCTGTGCGCTGGCAGCTCTTGCGCCGGGGCGTTCCCCCTTGCCAGATTCCGGGGGGTGGTGTAGCTTGTGACGGTATGAGTGAGGTATCCCTGCAGCATGGAATGGCGCGCCAGATGGCCGCCTCCCAGTCCATGCAGGCCGGGATGCAGATTCTCCAGGCCTCCGCTCTGGAATTGAAGCAGCTTCTCCGCCACGCGCTGGAGACCAATCCCATGCTTGAGGAATTGCCGGACGCTTCTCCGGAAGCTCTGGAGGACGGTCCGGACGGAGACGCCTGGAATGAGCGGGAGGACGGCTGGAACGAGTTTACGCCGGAAGGCCGCCCATCCGCGGAGGCCGCCGCACGCCGCGATTTCATGTATGAGTCCGTGGTGGCTCCGGAGTCCCTGAAAACCCATTTGATGGACCAAGCACAGCATTCCGCGCTGACCGGGCGCGCCCGGGACGCCCTGTTCCTGCTGATTGACGCCCTGGACGACCGTGGCTTCCTGACGGAGTCCCCGGAGGAGCTGGAGGAACGGGAGTGCTTCAGTATGCGGGATATGCAGGAGGCCCTGGCCGTACTGAGGGGGATGGACCCTCCCGGCGTGGGGGCGGTGGATTTGAGGGATTCCCTGCTAATTCAGCTTGAGCAGCGCGGCCTGAAGCGTTCGCTTGCCTTCCGCCTGGTCAAACGCTGCTGGCGGGAGCTGGCGGCGCACAAGTATGAGGAGGCCGCGCGCTTGCTGGACGTGGAGCCGGAAGCCGTGGCGGAGGCTCTGGAAGTGATCCGCAGCCTGACGCCGGATCCCGGCTGCGCCTATGCTCCCGGCGGCAATCCCCATCTGCTTCCTGACGTCGTCGTGGAGGAAGGGCCTTCCGGGGTTCTGGATGTAGTCCTCACTTCCGAGTACCTGCCGCGCCTGTCCATGAATGAACGGTACATGGAGCTGATGGCGGAGAGCTCCGGCAGCCGGGAGCTCCGGCAGTACCTCCGCAAGGCCTTCCGGGAAGGGCAGGAGCTGCTGCGCGCCCTGGACATGAGGCAGGAGACCGTGCTGCGCCTGGCCCGCGCCATTGTGCGGCGGCAGAAGGATTTTTTCAGGTTCGGCCCGTCCCGGCTGAAGGCCATGGGCATGGAGGAGGTGGCGGAGGAAATGGGCGTGCATGTCTCCACGGTTTCCCGTGCGTGCCGGGACAAGTACCTGTTGTGCAAGTGGGGAATGAAGGAGCTGAGGGCCTTTTTCAGCGCGGGCGTTCCGGCTGAGGGGGGCGCTTCCCCGGACGGAGCGGGCGCGGAGGCCGTGGCGTCCGGCGCCGTTCAGGAGCTGATGCGGCGGTTGATTGCAGAGGAAGATTCTTCCAAACCCCTCAGTGACGCCAGGCTGACCGCCGCGCTGCAGGAGCAGGGGGTGAACATCGCCCGCCGCACGGTGGCGAAGTACCGGGAGCAGATGAAGATTCTGCCCGCCTCCCTGCGCCGGGGGATATGACAGTCCACTATATTTTTTTAATGGTTTATTGATAGTTTATTATCAATAATTTATGTCTTGTTCTGCGGGAATGCTTTCCCTGTTTTTATTTCCGGCGGAAGAGGCGGTTGACTGATGCGGCTTTGGTGCTATAGTCCCCGCTTTATCGTGATGCGTACATTTACCTGGCCTATTGCCCTGCTGCTGGCGGGGCTTCTTTTTCAGACGGTGGCGTTTGCCGTTCTGAATACGGTGGTTCCGCTGTGGATGGAACAGTCTGACGCCGCCACCTGGGAGGCCGGGCTGGTGGGGGCTTTTTTCTTTCTGGGGAACCTGGCGGGCACGCTGATGGCCGGCGGGGTGATCCGCAAGGCCGGGTTCAAGGGTAGCTACCAGTACGCGTGCATGTTATGCGCGGCGTCCACGCTGCTGCTGCTTGTGTTTCCCGGCGCGCTGGCCTGGAGCGGCCTCCGGCTGCTGACGGGGATAAGCTGCGCCCTGGTCTGGGTGGTGGTGGAAAGCGCCCTGCTGAGGGCCGGAACGCTGAAAACCCGCGGCATTCTTCTGGCCTCCTACCTGGTGGTTTATTATCTGGGAACGGTGCTGGGCCAGCTCCTCCTGGGCTGGTTCCCCAGCGACATGTCCCTGGTGGTGACGGAGGTGTGCCTTCTGTCCGCAGTGGGCATGATTCCCCTGCTGTTTGCCCGCCTGGAGTCTGATTCCGCGGGCGCCCTGTCCTCCGTGCATGTGGAGGTACGGACGCTGCTGAAACGCCGCAGCGTGTTTCTGGGCGTGGTGGGGTGCGTTATTTCCGGCGTGGTGCTGGGAACGATTTATTGCCTGATGCCCCTGTTCCTGAAACACCAGGGCATGAACCACTCCTCCGTGGGGTACTGGATGGCCCTGCTGATTGCCGCGGCCATTCTGGGCCAGTGGCCCATGGGACGGCTGGCGGACAAGTACGGGCGCGCCTTCGTCATGAAATGCCAGTCCCTGCTGGTGGTGGCCGCCTGTGCCGGACTGGTGCTGAAAGGCGGCCTGATGGCCCCCTCCCTGATCGCGCTGGGGCTGGCGGGTTTCTCCCTGTACCCCGTCGCCATGGCCTGGGGGTGTGAAGAGGCCTCACGGGATGAGCTGGTGACCATGAACCAGCTTCTGCTGCTGAGCTACTCCATTGGCACGCTGGCCGGGCCTTCCCTGACCTCCTTCCTGATGCAGCGGTATTCCGACAACTGGATGCCGATGGTCATTGCGCTGGTGGCGCTCTCCTTCATGCCCGTGCTGATGCTGGGCGGCGGCCACGGAAGAAGAAAGCTGTCCCGGTAAAAGAAGAGGGGGAGAAAGAGGCGTCAGGGTTTTTTCTGGTCCGCCGCGGCGTTTTTCTCCGGTTTGGGCACGTCATTGTCCGCCACCTGGTGAATCATGTCCGTCAGGGCGTGCACATAGTCCTCCGTATGGGAATCCGTAATGGCGTACTTGCACAGGCATGAGACCGTGGGGATGCCCAGCGCCGCGTAATGGCGGTCATTGCCCGCAATGGCGGAGGGCTCCCGGTGGAAGGTGGGGGGAGCCTGCTCCCAGGATTTGGTGAAGGGAGTGGCGCACTGGCCCGCGAATTCCTTGCCGCGGAGCGTGGTCATGAACAGCACGGCTTCCTGCGGGGATTCCGGTTCCGGCTGTTTCTGCTCCGCAGCGGCGGCCAGTTCCTGCGGTTCCAGGTTGATCATGCCCAGGATGTTGGCCGCGCCGATGCTGCCGCTCAGGGTTTTGGCGTGGACGGAGGCTCCTGAAGAGGCGGATGCGGGTTCCGCTCCGTTCGCATACGCGACGAAGTAAATGTTGTGGTTGGTGGGAATGTCCTTGAGGCCCCTGGCCGTTTCCAGCAGCAGGGCCGCTCCGCTGCCGTTGTTGAGCCGTTCGCTGGAATCGTAATTGGCCCCCACCACGATGCTCTGGTTGTTGGAATACAGTCCGGGCTTGTAAACCAGGACGTTGTAGATGGCAGTCCCCTTTTTCACATCCCCTCCGGAAACGGGCTGCAAGGTGACGGCATAACCCATGTCCGAGAAGCTTCCGGCGATGTATTTGGCGGCGGCTTCCATGGATTTGGGCTGCCGGGCGTTTCTGGGCCCGATGTCTTTTTGCAGGACTTCCGTATGCTTTTCCATGCGCGCGCCCAGGCTCCGCGGCGTATCCGGGCTGCCGGAGGAGGAAGCGGGAAGGAGGGTGCAGGAGGAGAGGCCGGAGGCCAGCAGCAGGAATCCGGCGGTCAGGGCGGCGTGTTTGTGAATGCGGGTCATGTCTTACAGGGTTTCAACGTAATGCAGTTCACGGGCAATCTGAGCGGCCAGGGGAATTTTCAGATGGTCCGGCAGGACGCTCCACGTATAGGTTTCCACCTCCAGGTGGGGGTTCAGGCCCGGATGGCTGCGGAGGAAGGCGTGCGTTTTCAGGATGAAATCCTCCGTGCCCCGCAGGGGCGGTTCCGGGGAGGCGTACAGGGGAATGTGGTAATGAATGCGCCATTGGGAATCCCGCGTTTCTTCCGCGTAGTCCCGCCCGTAGGCCAGGGCGTTCGGCAGGTCCGGGAAAAGCATGGTTCTGCCCCGGTGGAGGATGCTGGTCTGGTGGAAATAAACGCCGTCGTCAAACTGGCGGAGGCGTTCCAGGTCTTCCTCCCCGCGTATGCGGCATTCCAGGGCGTTGGAGAACTGCACCTTGCAGAGGGAGATGTTGTTTTCCTCCCAGGCGGAGAGGGTGTCTGCCGGTTCCTCCCGCAGGATGGCGAAGTGGCAGGTGTCATACGTTAGCCCCAGGTGGCGTTCAATGAGTTCGGGGCGGCGGGAGTGGTTGCGCAGGCCGTTGAAAAAGCGGATGGCGCCCTCCGTATCGTGGAAATGGCCGAAGGGCTCCGGCTCCAGCCCAAGCTGCATCAGGCGTCCGGTCTGCCTGCTCAGCACGTCCAGGAATCCGCTCATGGCGTCCAGACGGGAGAACATGCGCTCCTCCTCCGCATGGAACCAGCTGTGGGAGGCGGGGAGCGTGCTGACGGTCAGCCTGTCTGCGTTTTCATCCCCGATGCGGGCCAGGATGCGGAAGAGGTTGCAGGTGTATTCAAAACGTTCCGGCGTGGTCCAGTCCGGCTGGAAAACGTGTTCCTTCACCCGCTGGCCGTGAAAGTTCCCGTAGGGAAAGCCGTTGAGGGTTTCCACGCGCGCGTCGTGTTCGTCCAGCCATGATTTCAAGGCTTCCACGGCGTGCGGCGTTTCCAGCAGTTCCGCTGCCGCCCTGGCGGACAGGCGCAGGCCGATGCCCAGGGGGCGGTCCTTCAGGGGGGAATTCAGTGCGGCCAGTTCCTGCCGGATGCGGGGAACGTGGGTCTGGAGGGCTTCCCGGGTTTCCGCCCAGGATTCGGCGGGATGGATGTTGGTGCAGTAGGAAAGCATGGCGGGGCAGTATGTGCTGGTTTGGGGAACGGCGTTCCACTCCGGGGGAAAATAGTGGAAGATGCGTGCGCATGGGGCGTTCCTCAAGCCTACATACGGTTCCGCAGTGAGGAAAAATTTCATGGAATTGCGGCTTTTGGCGTCATCCGGAAGCGTCCTTTCCGGCGGAAAGAATGGCTTTGAAAAGGCTCCGGATATATGGTAGTATCTTTCCGTAATGCGTCCGTTCTTCTTTCTCCTTCTTGGTGTTCTGTTCCACGGGAACGTCCTGCGCGCGGCGGAGGAATCAACGGCCTGGAAATCCTCCCTGATCCGGTTCAGCCGTCCGGCGGAATGGAAGGAGACGCGGCCCCAGAAGGGAACCGGGGACAACTCCTGGGCGAAGGACGCCACGCCGATCGGCAACGGAAGAATAGGAGCGCTCATTTACGGAGGCGTGGAAAAGGACCGCCTGGAGCTGACGGAAATCAGCATGTGGTCCGGAGGTTTTTGCAGTGCGGAAGTCAAGGACAAGGGGCCGGATTCCGTCAAATTCGGATCCTACCAGCCGTTCGGCACGCTGGAAATCACGTATCCGGCAGCAGAGAACGTGCAGGATTATAAAAGGACGCTGGATGTGGCGGAGGCGCTGGCCTCCGTGTCCTACAACTCCGGGGGAGTCCGTTACCGGAGGGAGTATTTCGCCAGCGTTCCGCACCAGGTGGTTTCCATGACGGTGCAGGGGGACAGGCCCCGTTCCGTGGAAGCCTCCTTCCGCCTGGCGACCTTGCATCCTCAGGACAGGATTACGGCCACGGCCGGAGGGGGCAGGGGAATGATTCTGATGCAGGGTTCCCTGAAAAACGGATTGACCTATGAGGCACGCATTGCCGTTCTTCCCAGGGGTGGAAGTGTCACGGCTGACGGCGGCTCCATCACCGTCCGGCAGGCTGATTCCTGCCGCGTGCTGGTTTCTCTGGCTACGGATTACGTGCTGGACGCTTCCCGGAACTGGAAGGGGGAGCCGCCCCGCAAGAGGAATGAAGCCGTTCTGGCCCGTGCGCTCAAGGCGGCTCCGGAGCAGCTGAAAGCCGCCCACCGGGGCGCCTACGGCAAGCTTTACCACCGCGTTTCCCTGGACCTGGGAGAGACGGAGGACGCCACGGCGGAACTCCCCGTCAACGAGAGGCTGAAGAGGTACAGGCAGGCGGTGGACGCCGGAAGGGACGCCCGTGATCCCGATCTGGAGGAACTGGTGTTCAACTTCGGCCGCTACGTCATCCTTTCCTCCTCCCAGCCGGGGAATCTGCCCGCCAACCTCCAGGGCCTGTGGAATTACAGCCTGATTCCGCCGTGGGATTCCGACTACCACAATAATATCAACATCCAGATGTGCTACTGGGGAGTGCTCCCCTCCAACCTGGCGGAATGTTATGACCCGCTGGTGGATTACATCCGGGAAATGGCGCCCGCCGCGCGTAAAATCACCCGGGAGGAGAAAGAGTTCAGGACGGCTGGCGGCAAGCCCGCTCCGGGCTGGACGTCCAGGACGGCCCAGAACATTTACGGGGGCCAGGGATTTAAATGGAACAAGCCCGCTTCCGCGTGGTACGCCCTGCATCTGTGGGAACGCTACCTGTTCACGATGGACAGGGAGTATCTGAAAACGACGGCTTACCCGATGATGAAGGAAATCTGCCGTTTCTGGGAAAGCCAGCTCAAGCCCCTGCACGCGGGAGGAAGCAATTTCCGGACGGAGGACAGGAAGGTGACGCCGGAAATAATCTCCCGGGAGTTGAAGGACGTGAAGGAAGGAACGCTGGTGGCTCCGATGGGCTGGTCCCCGGAACACGGCCCCAGGGAGGACGGCTGCGCGCATGACCAGCAGATCGTGTGGGAATTGTTCAATGATACCGTACAGGCCGCGGAAACCCTGGGCGTGGACGCCGCCTGGAGAAAGGAACTGACCGCCAAGAGAGACCTTCTGGCCGGTCCCAGGGTGGGGGAGGACGGCCTGCTGCTGGAATGGATGATCGCCCGCAAGCCGGGCGGCTCCTGGGACCCGCGCCACCGGCACACCTCCCACCTGTTTGCCGTTTATCCCGGCAGCCGGATCAACCCGGAAAAGACGCCGGAATGGGCGGAAGCCGCCCGCAAATCCCTGCTGGCGCGCGGAACCACGGGGGATTCCCGCCGTTCCTGGACCTGGGCGTGGCGCGCCAGCCTCTGGGCGCGTTTTCTGGACGGGGAAAAGGCTTATGAGATGATTCGGGGCATGATGCGCCACAGCATGATGGACAGCCTGTTCACCACGCATCCGCCCATGCAGGTGGACGGGACCATGGGCATCGTGGCCGGTTTTGCTGAAATGCTGCTCCAGTCCCGCACCGGCCGCCTGCATCTTCTGCCGGCCCTGCCGGAAGCCTGGAAAAACGGGAGCGTGCGCGGACTGAAAGCCCGCGGCAACATTACCGTGGACATGGACTGGAAGGACGGCAGGGTAACGCAGTTCCGCCTTTCCTCCCCGATGGCGCAATCCGTCCGGGTGGCCGCCAATGGCACGGAAAAGACGTATGAACTGACGCCGGAGACGCCCGTCAGGGGCAGTTGAGGAATCTTCAGAACGGTTCAGGACCGATGTCTCTCACGCAGTTACAGCTGTTTTTCAGCAGGTACAGCCTTGTTTCTGTTGTAATGCGCCCCATTTGCCAAGGGAGTAATGCGCCCGCTGATGCCCGGATGAACAAAAGGGCTTGTGCCTGCAACGGGAAGTCGGGGCACGGAATGAGTTTTTGACATTTCCGCAGGCGGATATTAAAATTAGTAGAATGGAAGATGCGCCTTTGAATACGGATTTTATCAATTTAACGGCGGACAATCTGGCCAGTGAACATTTATGCTGCATTATCCGCAGCCGGGCCCCCCATCCGGGCGTTGAAGCAAAGCGGCAATGGCTTTCCGGCCGGATCAGGGAAGGCCACGTCTTTAGAAAGTTAAATGCCAAGGGAGTGGTTTTTATTGAATATGCCCCTCTGGAGACGGCCTGGGTTCCCATCCTTGGGGACAACTACTATTATATATATTGCTTGTGGGTTTCCGGCAGCTACAAGGGGAAAGGGTATGGAAAATTGCTGATGGAATATTGTCTGGCTGATGCCAGGGAAAAGGGCAAATCCGGTGTTTGCATGCTCGGAGCTGAAAAACAAAAAGCCTGGCTTGCCGATCAATCCTTCGCGAAGAAGTTCGGCTTTGAGGCGGTGGATGCTGCCAGCCATGGCTATGAACTGCTTGCTCTTTCCTTTGACGGCACAACGCCGAGGTTTGCGCCGAATGCCAAAAAGGGGAGAATTGAGAGCCGGGAGCTGACAATTTATTATGATATGCAATGCCCCTTTGTGCATCAAAACATTGAGATCATAAAACGGTACTGTGGAGAGAACGATGTTCCGGTATCTCTCATCAGGGTGGATACGCTGCAAAAAGCAAAGGAATTGCCCTGCGTCTTCAATAACTGGGGCGTGTTTTACAAGGGGAATTTTGAAACGGTGAATTTGTTATTGGACATTGCCAATCTAAAGAGAATCCTCAGGAAATGAGTTGAGTCGGCGCTTTCATAAATTATTCAGGCTGTGTGGTTGTACCTTCCGGGTGCAAGGCATTCTTCCTTTCCTGCCTTTTTCACTAACAGCAGGCAGGGAACCAATGCTTATTGCGGGTTTTCATGCTCCGTCTTTATGAACGTGAGCGCCCGTTCCATCAAGGAACAGGGGGGCTGCCAATGGAACAGCCTGCTTCCTTTTGCCCCTGCAACCGCTGTTCACGCCAATAAAAAACAGGCACGCCTTGCAGCGGCCTGTTTTCTGAACGGGAAATCCGCTCCGGCCTGGAAGCCCGCTGTAAAGGCGGAAAAGCTCCAGGCCGGATGGGGAATGAGTTTTTTACTGAACGATGCCCAGCGGGGCGGTCGTCTTCCAGTCTCCGCGGGTGAAGTCCGGGAACACCTGGGGCATGCCGCCCTGAGCCACGGAGTATTCGGAAAGCTCGGAGACGGAGGACCAGAAGGCGCCTTCGTATACGTTCTGGTCCATCGGTTCGCCCTTGCGGAGGCATTCGATGATGCGGTAAAGCATCACGAAGTCCATGCCGCCGTGGCCGCCCATCTTCAGGGCCAGCGGGCCGACTTTCTTCCAGAGCGGGTGATCGTACTTTTCAAAAATGGGGGCCAGTTTTTCGTTGCCTTCAATCCATTCGTGATAGTTGCCGTTGCCCAGCTTTTCACCGGCCACGCGGGTCGGGAAGCCGGCCAGCGTGCCCAGGGTGCCCTGAATGAGGTTCAGGCGGGAGTAGGGGCGCGGGCTGGTTTCATCCCATTCCACCAGGATGGTGCGGCCCATGGTGGTCTTGATGATGGAGGTGTTCATGTCGCCGCAGGCGAAGTCCAGCTTGTTCCACTTGTGGTCCGCCGGGAAATTCTTCTTGGCATAGGCGGCGCGGCCCAGGGCCGGGCTGGAGAAGGAAACGAGCCTGCCGAAGCAGTCGTCCTTGCGGGCCAGGTTCATGTACTGGGCGATGGGGCCGAGGCCGTGCGTGGGGTAGACGTTGCCGTTGCGCTTGGCGTAGTGGTAGGTTCTCCAGGAGCCGGTGCCGCGGTCCACCTGCTTCATCTGGCCGCGCAGTTCGTGGATGTAGGCGGCTTCCCCGTACAGCAGGTCGCCGATGACGCCCTGGCGCACCATGTTCAGGTACATGAGTTCTTCACGTCCGTAGTTGACGTTTTCCATCATCATGCAGTGTTTCCGGGTTTCCTCGGAGGTGTTCACGATTTCCCAGAGCTCCTTGATGGAGACGGCCATGGGCACTTCCACAAAGGCGTGGGCGCCCATCTTCATCACGTCGCAGGTGACGCGGCAGTGCCATTCCCAGCTGGGGCAGACGATGACGGCGTCCGGCTTGACTTCCTTCATCATGCGCTTGTAGTCTTCCGGGCCGTTCGTGAAAATGGGAGGGCGCTTGCCCGTCTTCTTTTCCACCAGCGCCGCGTTGCGTTCCGCCCAGTCCTTGTACAGGTCGCAGATGCCGACGACTTCCGCGCCTTCAATGACGGCCATCTGGCCCACGTGCATGGAGCCGCGTTCACCTACGCCGACGAAGGCCACGCGCACCTTGTCCAGCTTGGGGGCCCTGAAGCCGCCCATGTAGATGGCGCCGGGCTTGCGCGGGGGCCACGTGGTCATGGGACCGATGTTGTTCGGGTCCGGAACGATGATCTTTTTGGGAGCCAGGGGAGCTACTTCCTGGGCGTTGGCGAAGGAACCGGCAGCCAGGGCGCCAGTAGCCAGACCCAGGGTCTGAAGGAAACGACGGCGTGATGATGAATTATCCATGGATGGTAATTATATGGAAGGATTTGAGTCCTTAGTTTGCCATACATACCCGGACTTGAGAATCTTTCTTTCACGGATGGTGCAAAAAATGCATTCTCCTGCGGGAGAGAGGTGCTCCGCGCCGGAGGCGTCAAAAGAGGGGAAGGCAGGCTCCTTCCGGGAGGCGGGCATGAAAAAGGCCCCATTCCTGCCGCAGTGCGGGAAGGACGGGGCCTGTCAGGTGCATCACCCGGTTGTGCCGATGTTGCATGCCGTTGCTTGGGAGTGAAGGGGGGTGAGCGTATCGCTGCACCGCGGTCCGAAGGATCGGCCCTGCATCGGAGGACATCCGGAGAGTGTTGCGTGGTGTCGCCGGCGCTGGCTGTTGTTTCCTTTCCTGGCGACGGGGAAGATCATTCCGTTTCCTGCGGCTTCTGTTCAGGGAACCTTGACGGGGTCCGCATGCCGTGGAATCGGGATCATCTTCCCGGTCGTTTTGAAGTGGTCCGGTTACTGAGCCGTGCCGGCGGCGGGAAGTTTTGACGCGGCAAGCCTGGCATAAGCTTCATTCAGCGCCTTGCCCAGCCTGGGGCGGAAAACGGTGGTGGTCGGCAGCTGCGTGCCTTCCATGTCACAGGAGCGGAGGATGTCGGGAATGGACGGGGCCAATGCACGTTTCATGATATTCATGCAGTCTTCCAGGTCCACTCCGTATTTTTCCTCCATCAGGTTTTCAATACGGTCCGCCATCTGCTCCATCCTCTCAATCTGTTTTTTAGTCAGAATCGGCTGAATGGTCGCGTTCGGGTCGGGGACGTAGCTGGTCAGCATTTCAATGGCCCGTTTCAGGTCGTCCGGCAATTCCGTTGCATTGCCGCTGTTGAGAACCTGAGCCAGAACCTGATAGCTGCTGGTAGCGTTTTCGTCATAATCATGAATGCCTGAGGCCAGCGCCACGCCTGCGATGCTCTGCACGTAGCGGGCTACTTCCGGGGAATAGTTGCCTTCCACAAACGTGGAGGGAACGTCATCCGCGTAAGCCTGCATGGCGGCCTGGCAGGCGAGGGAACCGACGGTACCCACGCACAGTGTCTTGATGATGGACGAGATGATTTTCATGATTGAAACTCCGGTTGAAGCTTCCCGACTGGAACGGTCCGGTGAACCGTTTGTAGCAAGTGAGACTGTGCAGCCCCTGATTTCGTTCAAAAGTTTTTTTGAATGATTAAAATCATGCGCCCGCACGGCTTCCCTGCCTTCCGGCGGAATTCCGCCTTCCGTAACTTTTCCGCGGCCCCCTGCGGGAGGCGGAACGGTTTTCCTGCATGGAGTTTTTCCTTTCCCGGTGCGTGCCGGGAACCGTCTGCAATTCAGACGGTATGGTAGCGCTGGAGGAATGGACGGGAAGGAGGCGCCCCAGCAGCTTGTGCACGTCCCTGGCTTTTTTGATTTCATCCGGGGAACAGAGGGCGATGGCTTGCCCGGCGGCTCCGGCGCGTGCCGTGCGGCCGATGCGGTGCACATAGACTTCCGGTTCTTCCGGCAGATCGTAGTTGATGACGAGCTGCACGTCTTTCACGTCAATGCCGCGGGCGGCGATGTCCGTGGCGACGAGAATGGGCGTTTCCCCGGAACGGAATTCCCGGAGCATGCGTTCACGCGTGCCCTGGCTCTTGTCGCCGTGGATGGCGGAGGCCGGGTGGTCCTTTCCGGTCAGGAAGGAGGCCAGGCGGTTCGCGCCGTGCTTGGTCCGGGTGAAGATGAGCGTGCGGCCCGGCTGTTCCTGCTGTTCCAGCAGATCCAGGGTAAGGGGCCTTTTTTCCGCCTGGGAGCCAACCATGCAGAGGGACTGTTCCACCCTGTCCGCCGTGGCGGCCGGGGGGGTGACCATCACCGTTTCCGGTTCCTGAAGCAGGGACTGGGCCAGTTGCAGAATGTTGTCCGGCATGGTGGCGGAGAACATCTGGGTATGGCGTTTCTTCGGGATTTTGGCGACGATCTTTTTCAGGGCCGGAGCGAAGCCCATGTCCAGCATGTGGTCCGCTTCGTCCAGAATCAGGGTTTCCACACCGCCCAGGTTGACGGTCTGGCGTTCCAGATGGTCAATCAGCCTGCCGGGCGTGGCTACCAGAATATCCAGGCCGCCGGCCAGCTTCTTGAACTGGGGGGCGTACCCCACGCCGCCGAAGATGACGGCGGTGGACAGGTTCAGCCCTTTGGCATAGGCGCAGATGTTGTCATGAATCTGCGCGGCCAGTTCCCGGGTGGGGCTCAGGATGAGCGCCCTGACCTGGCGGGCAAGCGGCTTTCTGGGATGTTCTGAAAATTGTTGAATGAGGGGCAGGGCGAACGCGGCCGTTTTGCCGGTTCCGGTCTGCGCCAGTCCCATCAGGTCCTTGTTCTGCAGCAGCAGGGGGATGCAGGCTGCCTGGATGGGGGTGGGGGTCTTGTACTCCAGTTTCTCCAGCTGGCGGAGAATGGGAGCCGACAAGCCAAGCTCCCTGAATGTGGTTGATACCATGTTTATTGATGTGTCTGTGAATGCGCCTCGGCTGCAATGAACTGACGGAATCACGACAATAGCGGAACAAAAAGAAGCCCGCAGGAGCGATACTGAAAGGATCAATACGGAGACGCCCGTATTCCGCCAACCGCAAATGACTATCAAAAATCAACAACCAAGCACCATTCGGCGGGAACAGGGCCATAAAAGCACGGCAAAGGACAGCCGTCAAGAGAAATAAAAACGTCCCGCACGTCATGAATTCTTTTTCTAGCGGTTCCGGAAGTGGCGGGAGTATGGTTACAGGATGGAATCCGGTTCATGGTACCGGGAGCCCGGCAATATCCCATTCCCGCATCATTTCCGTTTTTCTCTATCTGGCTCTTTATTATTGATAATAATCAAAAAGCGAATTGTTAATCCGGAGTCAAGCTTTGATTTTAAAGGCAAGCAGCTTATGGCCCCCGACCGTTTCACTGGGGGAAGACTTCCGGGTTGTGTAGCCGGCACCTTGAGCGCCGCAAGCCTTTGCGGCCCTTGAAAGTCATGTGCCTGTCAGGACGCACTGACTTTCAGGGAAAAGAGCGGCAGGTATCCGAATTCCGCAAGGGCTTGCGGCGCTCCATATGGCATGGGGATCATTCCATGTTAATCCATAACGGATTAACAATCCGTTAAATACTTCATGTAACCTGTCTCTGATAAGATGATGTATTATGGAAAAACAAGAAAGGTTTTTGTCTATTTTTTGATGATATTAACCGTATGCTGTAGCAGTCATTTCGTTGCTTTTTCTCAAACCGGAGAGTCTGTTGATTTAAGCAAACCCCGAATTTGGACAGCAGTGACGGGACATCAATTAAAGGCGGCGTATGAGGGAAGAGAAGGAAATAAAATTCGGCTGCTTGTGGATGGTGGAAAGGTAAGAACCATTTTGTTGGAAAAACTTTCGGAAGCTGATCAACGGCTTCTGGATAATCAGATGCAGGAGGAAAGTGGAGGAGAGGGAGAGAAAATTGCCTTTTCAGGTTCCGGCAGGAGGGGCATGAATCATCCCTTTGTCGAATTTCTTTCTGAAGCGAAGCAAAAACGCCTCACTTCTGCGGAAGGAGTGGAATATTATCAATATGTTATTGACGCGCTTTCTAAACAGGTAAGTGAGTATAATTTCCAATATCCGAAGGATTTTGTAAAAGAAGATCATTCTTTTAATATGAAATATTTAAAGAAAATTGTGGAGAAGAAAAAACCTATTTCCCAGCGTAAAAACCTTTTTACCGGAGAATACCTGCCGACTCCTGTATATGCCAACGAACCTCAGTGGAAAAATGTGATGCAGGAATCACGCTATACATTGGATGAGAGATATGTATATCTTGAACAATGGGATACCTTGTACTCTGGCAGTGATGAAAAAATTGTTAAATTTGGTATTGGTGTAGATAGAAAAGGGAAAGATCAGGATAATGTAAAATATTTTGCCTGGTACAAGGAAGACAGCAGGGAATATTTATATGTTGTGCAAACTTTCGTTGAGCGGGGGGAGGATGGAGTTCTTCTTTTGGGAGGAATAAGGGGTATGAGGGATGGGGAAAGGAATGGTGAGTGGGCGCGATGGCACAGTTACGATGTTCGAAAGGGTATTTTTTATTCGTTATTCATTTTAATTGGCCAGAATGGAAAGATCTCAATTCGCGATTCAGAAGGAGGTTCATTGCAATTTTTTGCTTCCGCACCGAACAAAAAAACTTTCAATTATCCCAGAAATGATGATAAGAATTATTACTTCGATCTAGATAGCAAAAAGTTTGCTCTTGGGCGGTATGATTTGAATGGAACTCCGCTTTCTCTGGAAAGCTTATGGGAAAAGGCCGGCAAACAAAAGTCGGGGGCTGCCATTGGTGCCAGGCCTACCGCCAAACACGATGATCCTCTTAACGTTTTTGCGGAACGCAATGTCAAGGATAAGTGAAATTGCCTGAAGGCAGTGAGGGCCGGAAAAGCGGAGGGAGGAACTTCAGGGATTCAAGGCGGCAGCATATATCCAACATACTCGCATGCTTTCCACACGGGAAACTTCCTGAAAAAAATAAACCCTCTCGTGGAAATATCTGTTAGCTAATGAAAGCCAATGCTTTACTTTTTCTGACAGGTGTAGAGAAGAATATTTTTCAGCGTTGCAGGAATTTGCGCGCGCCCACGCAGTAAACGGCTCCGGAATAAACGGTCAGGATGATGGAGCCCCACAGGGTGAACTGGTACAGGAAGTTGGAAGCTCCGGATCCGTGCCACAGACAGAGCGCCGCAAGCTGGTCCAGGAAGGAGGGCAGGTATTCCGGCGTATGCGTCCAGGTCAGGGCCAGCAGGCAGGCGATGCAGAAAGCCAGCTGGAAGGCGGTTTTCCATTTGCCGGACGTTCCCGCAGGGATGATGATGCCGTGGTCCTGGGCGATCTGGCGCAGGCCGGTGACCAGGAATTCCCGGCTGATGATGAGAATGGTGACCCAGACGGGGCAGAGCCCCACGCCCGTCAGGTAAATGAAGGCGGCGGAAACGGCAATTTTGTCCGCCAGGGGGTCAATGAGCTTGCCGAAAGTGGTGACCTGGTTCAGGCGGCGGGCCAGGTAGCCGTCCAGCCAGTCCGTGCAGGCCGCCAGGATGAAGGTGACCAGTGCGGCCAGGTATCCCCAGGAATACTGGTCCGCGATGCTGACTGCTGCCGTGAAGACGACTACCAGGGCAATCCGTGTCAGGGTAATAGCGTTAGGCAGGTTCAGCATACGCGGTTTATTAGGGAGCAGATGACGGTCCGTAGCAAGCTTTTTTGCAGGATTCAGGAATTAAATTCCCGGAATGCGGCACACGGAAAAAATCAGACGGACCATGGAAGGGAGAAGGGGTGGACGGAGGGGGCGCATCGGGCGTTTTTGCCTTGAGCTCCGGCGGCCTGTTCCGGCGGGATGGAACAGGCGGAAGCCTGCGGCATGATGCAGGGAACGGGTTTCTGTAGCGTCGATGGGAAACAGCGTAGGGTAGGGATGGCGGCCTATTCCCCGACCAGCTTGTTGAAGTCTTCCTCGGAGATGACGGGAACGCCCAGCTTGAGGGCCTTGTCCCGTTTGGAGCCGCCGCCGCTGCCTGCCAGGAGGTAGGAGGTGGATTTGGAAATGGCTCCGGTGGCTTTCCCCCCGTGGGCGGCAATGAGCTGTTCAAAGTAGTCCCGCGGTTGGCTGAGCGTTCCGGTGATGACGAAGGTCTTGCCGGACAGGGCCCCCGCCGGGATTTCCAGAAGGTTGGCCCGGTAGGACTGGGACTGGGGATTGATGCCCAGGCCGCGCAGAACGTCCATCGTATGGTTCCCCGCTGCGGAGGTGAAAAAGCTCTGGAGGGATTTGGCCGCCGCCACGCCGATTTCGGAGCCATAGCTGAACTTGGCCGTATTTTTGCGCAGGTAGCCCGTTTCCAGATAGGGGGAGGTCAGGCGGTCGATTTCATCCGTCAGTTCCTGATGGCGCTCCTGCACCGCCTCTGCGGAAAGCGCGCCTTCCTTCACCGCCTTTCTGTTTTCACGGGTGTTGGGGTTGGTTTTGGCGGCTTGTTCCATCAGCTCGTCCAGGCGCACGATGTCCCGGAGGTAGGGGGAGTCCGCCACATGCTCCAGGTCCGGGTGCGTGTCCGCCAGCGCCTTGGCGACTACTTCCCCCACCAGGGGAATGCCGAAGGCGATGAGCCAGCGTTCCAGCGGAAGCTCGCGCGCGTTTTGCAAGGCGTCCAGCGCTTTCTGGGCGTTCTTTTCCCCATAGCGGCGCGGTTCCTCCGGCGTGCCCAGGTTCAGGTTGGCGAGCTGTTCCAGCTTCAGGGAGAAGAGGTCCAGCGCGGAGGCAGCCAGGCCGGAGCTTCTCAAAGCTTCCGCCACGGAAGAGCCGATGCTTTCCACGTCCAGCGCGGAGCGGGAGCAGAAGTGGGTGATGCCCGACACGGCCTGCGCAGGACAGGTGAAGTTGGTGCAGCGCCAGGCCACTTTTCCCTCCTCCTTCATGATGGGGTTGCCGCACGCGGGGCACAGGCCCCCCGTGGCTTCCAGAATGCTGTAGGGCCTGGCATCCGCCGGACGTTTGGAAAGGTTCACTTTCAGAACGGCGGGGATGATTTCCCCCGCCTTTTCCACCAGCACGGTATCTCCGATGCGGACGTCCTTCCGGTCGATTTCATCCTGGTTGTGAAGGGTGGCTCGCGCCACCGTGGAGCCGGACAGCAGCACGGGCTTGAGTTCCGCCACGGGCGTCAGCACCCCGGTGCGGCCCACCTGCACGATGATGTTCAGCAGGGCGGTTTCCTTCTGTTCCGGGGGGAATTTGTACGCCGCCGCCCAGCGGGGGGCGCGCGCCGTGGCTCCCAGGGCCTCCCGGGTGGCCATGGAGCTGATTTTAATGACGGCGCCGTCCGTGCCGTAGGGGAGCGTGTGGCGGAGCCTGTCAATGTCCCGCACGGCCTGACGGGTGGATTCCAGGCTGTCCGTATAATACACCGGATCATTGCAGGGAATGCCGCAGTGGCGGAGCATGTCCCAGAAATCCTTTACATTCGTGAGTTCCGGCCCTTCATACGCGCCAAGCCCGTGGGCCAGGAAGGCCAGGGGACGGGCGGCCACCTGCCGGGGGTCCAGCTGCTTGAGGGTTCCGGCGGTGGCGTTGCGCGGGTTGGCGAAGGCGGGGAGCCCTTCGGCGTCCCGTTCCTCGTTCAGTTTGGCAAAGGCTTCATTGGGCATGAAGACCTCCCCGCGCACTTCCAGCACGGGAGGGGCGCCAGGGGGAAGGGTGAGGGGGACGCTGCGGATGGTGCGGACGTTGGCCGTCACGTCGTCCCCCACGTCTCCGTCCCCTCGCGTGGCCGCATAAGCCAGCTGGCCGCCGCGGTACATGATGGAGAGGGCCACCCCGTCAATCTTGGGTTCCACGGAGACGGGCACCGTTTCCGTTTTCAGCGCCTTGACCAGCTTGTTGTAGAATTCCACCAGTTCCTCGTCCGGAACAGGGGCGTCGCGCTGCTCGAAAATGTCGTCAATGGACAGCATGGGCACCGCGTGCCTGATCTGGTTGAAGCCCTGGAGCGGCGCCCCCCCCACACGGCGCGTGGGGGAATCCGGCTCCGCCAGTTCGGGATGGGCCTTTTCCAGCTTTTCCAGCTCCAGGAACAGGGCGTCATATTCCGCATCGGAGATCTCCGGTTCCGCCTGTTCGTAATACAGCCGGTTGTGGCGGCGCAGTTCGGAACGCAGGTAATCCACGCGGTTGCGCACGTCTTCCTCCGTCTTGCCGGGCTGGACGGGGGCGGCGCTTTCCTGCGGTTCTCCGGCTTGGGATCCCGCTTCATCCTTTGCCTGCTGTGACGGCTGCTTGCCGGCCGCCAGGGAAAAAAGGTCTTCCTCCATAAGGAAAATGAGTGGAAAAGAGGGCTATTTGCTCAGTTTGATGACGGAACAGGGCGTTTTGGAGTGTTCGTGCGCCTTGAACAGAACCGTTCCGTTGACGACGGGCAGGGCGGTGTTGTCTCCCAGCAGCACCGCTTTGGAGTAGCCTGCGGGAAGGGAGACGGAGGTTCCTTCCTCGTCCTCGTATCCGGTGGAATCCAGCGGCTGCATGCGGGCGTATTCCGCGCCTTCCGTCAGTTCCTTCATGGTCCCTTCGCTGGGCGGCTGGGCCGGTCCCTTGTCCGGCGGCGGAACCAGGAAGACGAAGATGTCCCCCTGCCGGTTGATGGAGGCGGGCTGGTCCAGTTCCGTGAAGGCCCGCGTGCCGTACACGGCCTCCCCGTTGATCTTGAGCCACTGGCCCACGCCGCGCATGGTGGCGGCCACTTTTTCCGGAACGGTTCCGTCCGCCATCGGGTTCACGTTCAGCAGGAGGTTGCCTCCCTTGGTGACGCATTCCACCAGTTTTTCAATGACGGTTTCCGGAGACTTGATGTTGGTGTCATACCGGTTGTAGCCCCATTTGTCGCTTACCGTCATGCAGGATTCCCAGTCCACGCCGGGATAGCCGCGCCGGGGGATGAAGCGTTCCGGGGTGATGTAGTCCCCGCAGCGCAGGTCCAGCGTGCCGGCCTGGTCCCGGTTCAGGCCGGAATAGGCGTACAGGCGGTTGTTCATGATGACGCCGGGATTGATGGAGCGCACCATGTCCATCAGTTCCGGCGCTTTCCAGCCCCTGGCCCCTTCCATGGCTCCCTGGGAATAATCCCACCACATGATGTCAATGGGAGCGTAACGGGTCATCAGCTCCCGGACCTGGGCGTGCAGGTACTTCTGGTAGGCGGCGTGATCCCGCGGGATGTTTTTTCTTTTAAGCATTTCCGCCTGTCCCGCGGGGTAGCAGAGGTCCGGGCAGATGGTGTTGTCATAGGACGGGTGGTGCCAGTCGATGACGGAGTGGTAAAGGCCTACCTTCAAGCCGCGCTTGCGGCAGGAGTCCACGTATTCGCGGATAATGTCCCGGTTCACGGCGCTTTTGGAGTCGTAATCCGTCTGGGCGCTGTCAAACAGGCCGAAGCCTTCATGATGCTTGCTGGTGAGCACCACGTATTGGCACCCTGCGTCCCGGGCAAGCCGGGCCCATTCTTCCGTCAGCCCTTCCTTGGGCTTGAACAGGGGCAGGGCTTCCGCAGCGTAGGAATCCGTGTCCACTTCCACGTTTTTCTGAATCCATTCGGAACCGCCGGGCTTGCCTTTCCATTCCCCGGCCAGCCCGGAATACAGGCCGTAGTGGATGAACATGCCGAATTTGGCGTCCCTCCACCATTCCATGCGACGGTTGCGTTCTTCCGCCGTTTCCTTCACGGCGGCGTGGTTGGCGTCCGCGGGGAGGGGAAGTCCGGGGGAGGCTGCCGAGAATTCCGAGGGGACCGTGGCGGGGGCGTTTTGTTCCGTCCTGCCGCTGCGCAGCCGGGCCGCGAACTGTTCATCCAGGGCCAGCGTGGGCTGCCCGTTCTCCGTAACGATTTTAGTGGCGGACTGCTGGGCCAGAGAGGGAAGTGCCAGGGTGAGGGCCAGGGCGGCAATCGTAGCGATTTTCATGGTTTTTCAGGGTGGTATGAAGCGGGGGGAGAAAGATTAAGCCGGTCAAATGACGTCCGTATCCGCGTAACTGCCCAGGATTTTCAGCATGGAGCAGTGCTGTTCCAGCTCCGGGAGGGTTTCCCGTAGGGGGGATTCCTGAATGTGGCCTACGGCGTCTATGTAAAAGACGTACTCCCAGTTGATGACCTTGGAGGGGCGGGATTCAATGCGGATCAGGTTGTTGTTGTGCCGCTGGAAGCAGTTGATGACTTCCGCCAGGGTGCCGGGCTTGTGCTGGATGCGGATGAGCAGGGACGTGCGGTCCCTGCCGCTGGGCTGCGTTTCCTGGCGGCCGATGACGGCAAAACGGGTGGTGTTGCAGGCCTGGTCCTGCGCGTCTTCTTCCAGAATGTTCAGGCCGAACAGTTCCGCGGCCAGCGGGCAGCCCAGGGACGCCGCGCCCATGGAGGCGTTCTCCTTGGCGAGGATGCTGGCCTTTGTGGTGGAGGAGGTTTCCACGAGCTCCGCGTTCGGGAAGTGCCGCAGAATCCAGTTCCGCGTCTGGCCGAGAACCTGCGGATGGGAATACAGGATGCGGATGTGTTCCCGCGGGATGTCCGCCATCAGGCTGTTGCGGATGTTCAGATTGATCTGGGCGCAGATTTTGAGGGGGGAGGTGACGAAGAGGTCCATCACGGCGGTCACGGAGCCTTCCGAGGAGTTTTCCACGGGCACCACGCCGTACTGGGCCTTCCCGCGGTCCACCATGTCAAACACGTCCTTGAAGCTCTGGCACGGGATAAGTTCGCAGCTTTTACCGAACTGCTTGAGGGCCGCCTGGTGGCTCCACGTGCCCTTGGGGCCCAGGTAGGCAATGGTAAGCCCCCCTTCCAGGAAGAAGGAGCAGGAGATGATTTCACGGTAAATGGCCTGGAGGGAGGCCTCCGGCAGCACGCCCGCGTTCAGTCGGTTCAGCTTGCTGAGCAGGGCCGTTTCCCGTTCGGGAACGAAGATGGGGGAATTCCCCTCCTTTTTAATGCGGCCGACTTCATGCACCCATTCGGCGCGGTTCTTAAGCAGCTCCACAATCCGGGCGTCCACCTCGTCAATGGCCAGACGCGCCTTCGTCAGGGCGATGGTCTGTTCATCCGTGTTTCCGCTTTTCTGCTGCCGGGGGGGATTGGCCGGGGAGGCGGAATCCCCGTGTTGAGTGTTCTCCATGTCTCTGTGAAAGCTGTGTGTTTAAAGCCGCGTCAGGGTAGCGGTTCCGCGGGGGCAAATCAAGATTAAAGGGGGGGCTTCTCCATGGCGGATTTTTCTTGCATGCACGGAAGATGCAGGGTAGGTTTGCCTCTCTTTAATATGATGAAAAAAACATTGTTGCCGACTGCCGTGGCATGTTTCCTGGGCGCCGTTTCCCAGATAGCCTGCGCCAGCGGACAGGCCGTGAACGTTTATGTCTCCCAGGTCTCCCTGTCCTTCCCTGATCCTGCCGGCGTGGATGACATGTTTAACAGAAATAAGGATGCCGTGGAGGTGGTGCTGGGTTTCGTTGCTCCCAAGGGCTGTAAATTCGTTAAGGGCGGTGAGGACTCACAGCTTGAAGTTACGGATGGCCGCGGCGCCAGGACAAAAGCCAAATTCGACAATTTCTTTACCCGTATTGCGGATTCCGGAGCCTTTGCCAAACATTCCCTGAGGCTGAAACAGAAACCTGTGTTTCCCCTGAAGCTGGACGGAGTGGTCAACATGAAGGTTTCCGAAGGAAGCAGGACTTTTCCGGGCCAGGAGTTTGACGCGCGGAAGGGCGCCAAATTCAAGGTGGAGGGCATGGAAATCACCGTGAAGGATGCAAAGGACCACGGCAAGGCTTCCGGTGAGGTGGAACTGGAATTCAGTGATACGCTCCATGTGGAGGAAATAACGCTGACTGACGCGGAGGGCGGCAAACTGGAGATACCCGGCGTGTCCAAAAGTTCGTTCAGCTTCGGTTCCGTTCCTTCCCGCACTTATACGTACCAGGTAAAGAACATGCCCGCTAAAATGAAAGCTACGGTGGTGGCCAGCAAGGGCGTCAAGGCCATGGATGTTCCCGTGAAGGTGACCGTGGATTTGAATGCTCCGCCCAAAAAGGGGGCATAAGGGAATATTTTTATGTTGGACTGTTTTTTACAAGGGCCGGGAGGCCCTTGTTCCCGGTTGGCTGTTTGTTGATGGGACGCGGGGGCGGTTGTTGAGCCTTTGCCGGGAGAATGGGGGCCGCCAAAAAATCGGCGGTTTAGCTCTTGTGCGTTTTCTGTCCAGCCGCCAAGTTAGGTTCCGGCCTTCTTCCTGAAGAACCGTGGTGCGGCGCGCCGCTGAATTCTTTCTTTTCCCGCTCCCGGCAGGTGAAAAACAAATGCAAATTCCTGTTCCTTCGTTCAGCTTTTTTCCCGGCCTTCTGAAGCCGGCATTACCTGCCTGTTTTCCTCCTCTTCAGAATACGCTCCGGCGAATAATCTTGCTTGACCGTTATTTTTTTATTGATAATGATGGGTCTATGAAAAAATCCATCAAACTGTGCTCTGTTGCTCTCATGCTCGCCGGATGCGGTGTGGCCGGAATGTTTTCCGCCAGCGCGGATACTCCGGCTCCCAAGGCCGGGGAGGCTGCCGTTTCCGCCGTGGGGAAGGCTCTGGAAAAAGCCGATTTTTTAACCAAGGACAGGCCGAACCCAAAAGCCAAATATTATCTTTTCCTGTATTCCGCCAGTTGGTGCGGCCCCTGCTGCCGGGAAATGCCCCACGTGGTGCGGACCTACCGGAAGATCCGCCAGACCGATGATGTGGAACTGGTGCTGTTTTCCTGTGACAAGACGGAGGAGGCCGCCAAGGCATGGGCCAAGGAGGAACGGATGAAATTCCCCATCGTCAAGCCGAAGAAAGGGAACGGCATTCCCGGTTACAAGCCGGGAGGCTCCATTCCACGGCTGGGAATTGTGGATGGCACGGGCAAGATCATCATCACAGGGCATCCCGCCACGCTTCTGAAAGACTGGCGCAAGTTCTGCAAGCCGGAGGAAGGCAAAAAATAGGGGCTTCCTTTGCCTTTTGGCGCTCCCTCCGCCGTTTCCGAAATACGGAAAACAGGGCCGCTTCAGCTCTGCTCCCCGTTTTTCCTCACCGGGCGCGGCTCCGGAACGGCTCCGTAAAGCCCGTTGGGAAAGAGCTGGAGCCACGGCGTATATTCCGGCGGGATGGGCGCTTCAAACTCCATGCGCTTTCCCGTGCGCGGGTGGTCGAAGCCCAGCCGCCACGCGTGGAGCATGAGCCTGCCGGGTTTCGCCTTCTGCCGGGCGGGTTTGGCGTAAATGGGGTCCCCGATGAGCGGATGGCCCAGATGGAGCATGTGCACGCGTATCTGGTGGGTTCTGCCCGTGTGGAGCGTGCACAGGACCAGGGAGGAATCCGTGGCCGGGTCTGCGCACAGCAGGTCGTAGTCCGTAATGGCGGCTTTCCCGGTGCCCGGATTGACCACCGCCATTTTCAGGCGGTTCACGGGATGGCGCCCAATGTGGGTGAAAACCGTGCCGGAGCTTTGGGAGGGAATGCCCTGGACAACGGCCAGGTACCGTTTTTCCGTGCTGCGGGCCGCGAACTGCGCCGTCAGGGACTGGTGTGCTCCGTCGTTCTTGGCAATGACCAGGCAGCCTGACGTATCCTTGTCCAGGCGGTGGACGATGCCGGGGCGTTCCACGCCGCCGATGCCGGAGAGGTCCCCGCAATGGTGGAGCAGGGCGTTCACGATGGTGCCGTCCGGGTTGCCGGCGGCAGGATGCACGACCATGCCGCTTTCCTTGTTGATGACCACCACGTCTTCATCCTCATACAGGATGTCCAGGGGAATGTCCTGCGGCCGTGCTTCCGCCGGTTCCGGCTCCGGAATGCGGACGGTGATGGAATCACCGCGGGAAACTGGGTTTTTAGGCTTGGCGGGAGTGCCGTTGACCAATACGTCCCCGCTTTTGATCAGGCTCTGGATTCTGGAACGGGAAAGCTCCGGAAGGTGGGCGGCAAGGTATTGGTCCAGGCGGATTTTCCCGTCGGCATCGTCCGTGGTCAGATTCATGATCCGTGGCGTTTGGTCAATGGCTGTAGGCGGAGGGCGGCAGGTCGATGAAGGCATAGTCCAGACCGTAAACGTCCTTGAGCAGATGCCCCAGGGCTTTTACGCCGAACGTCTCCGTGAAGTAGTGGCCGCCGAAGACCAGATTGACGCCCAGTTCATGGGCCATGGGGATGTTCCAGTGGGAACCCTCCCCGGTCACGTAGGTACGGCAGCCGAGGGCTGCGGCCTGGACAAGGTCGTCCCCGGCTCCTCCGGAGCAGACGAAGACGTCGCCAGCCGGGGCAGCCGGGGAGTCCGCCCAGAAAGTTTGAATGGACGCTCCGAGGACGGTTTCCAGCCGCTGCGCCAGCTCCCGGCACGTGCCGGGGAATTCCCCGTGCGTACCCAGGGAAACGCCGTGGTAGTCCAGTCCTTCATTGGAACATGGCCGGATTCCGCAGGCCTTCGCCAGCAGGGCGTTATTTCCGTACACGGGGTGGACGTCCAGAGGAAGGTGGGCGGCGTAAATCGCCAGGTTCCCGTCCATGGCGGCTTTCAGCTTCCGGTATGCAATGCCGGTAATGGGCTGCATGGTCTGCCAGAAAATGCCGTGATGAAGGAGGAGCAGGTCCGCCCCCGTCTCCAATGCCGCATGGATAGCCTTCTCCGAGCCGTCCACGGCGGCGGCTACCCTGGAAACGGCTCCTCCGTTTTCCAGTTGAAGGCCGTTCAGGGCGCGGGATGCGTCCGGAATGGAATCCACGGAAAGGATTCCGTCCAGAAAAGCGGTAACGGTGTGCAGCTCAATACTCATGCGGGAGGAATGGTCAGTTGTCTTCCGAGAGGCTGGCGCCGAGCAGGCGCACGGCGTCCATGTTCAGGATAAAGTAGTTGGGGGATGTATTCACCCTGCCGTAATAAAACCTGCTGTATCCGGCCTCTCCTGCCGGAGCGATTTCCAGCGTGATGACTTTTTCCTCCGTCTCCGGTTCCGGGGCGAAGGTGATGTCGCTGGGGCCGGCCTGGGACTGCACGGGGGCCGCCTCCTTGTAAACCTGGAGGATGAGTTTCAGGCGGAAAACGGGGTTCTTCAGGGCCTCGTGCGCCGTGGCGTCCGTATAGGGCAGCCAGGTGCTCACCTCCATCTTTTCCAGCTCGTCCAGATAGCGGTTGGCGCGGTTCGGATTGATGTTCAGGGTTTCATCCTTCCCATCCTTGGCAGCGGTCCAGGAATCGTCCAGACGGTCGAATTTCAGGATCAGGGGACCGCCGGAGCCGATGCGTTCCAGATGCATTTCCTTGAGGTCGAACCTGCTGAAAGAGAAAAGCATCTTTTTCTTCCAGGCCAGGGCGTCCGTCAGCAGGTCCTTCATGTAGGCGCTGTCCAGCATGACGACGGTGGGCTTGCCGGCCTGGCGGGCGTACCAGGAACCGTCCGTTCCCTTGGAGAAAAACACCGTCACGGGGGGGCGCGGTTCTTCACCGGGCTTGGGCAGCAGGGACATGGTGAGCGTCATCCTGGGATTGTCCAGCCCGTACACGGAAAGGTCCGTAGCCTTGTCAGAGGCGAAGCCGGCCACCTTCCCCAGCTTGACGGTTTTCAGCAGGGAAACGAGATGCTCCGGATTGGCCTCCTGGTAGCGGGAGCCTTCCGCCGTGTACAGCCAGGTGGGCTTGATGCCCTTTTTCTCATCACCCTGAATAAAGCGGGCGATGGTGGGGTAATCCTGAAAACTCTTGCGGATGGAAAGCCCGGTGATCTTGTAATCCCCGATGTCCGTCAACTGCTTGGAGCGCAGAAGGCCCAGGTCCAGCGGAATATTGCGCACGCCGGGCACCTCCTTGTTGGTCTCCGTCGTCTGCGCCAGTTCAAAGACGGCCTTGCGGTCGGAAACGGTGGCCTTCACCAGTTCGGACAGGCTTCCGTTGTCGGAAGGGGGGTAAATGCGGAGCGTAACGGGCTGTTCCTCCGTTTGCAGGGATTTGCCGTCCTCCGTGGGGCGGCCTGTGAAATTCCTGATGGAGACGGAGGTGATCTGGTCGTCCGTCATGTCCGGCACGCTGGTTTCCTCCGGATTATACACGCGCACGGCGGTCAGCTTCTGGAGCGTGCCCAGCAGCACGTCCATCATGGCCGGGTCCGTATCCAGGGAAAGGGGGTACGTGATTTTCCAGGGGCTGCCGGGAGTCTTGCGCTCCAGGGCGATGCGCTGGCCTCGGTTGTTGATTTCAATGGAGGCGGGCATGGCCGGATGCAGGAGCAGGGGGCGGTGGTCCCGGAGCTGGCGGATGCCGGACTTGAACAGGGGCAGGATATTGCCGGTGCCCACCAGGATGCGGGTGTCCCGCCCGTAGAAATCCGTCTGCATGTAGGTGGTATCGTCCGTGGTCTTGTTCTCCGGATCGTCCACCAGCCAGGGAGCGAGGGACCCCAGCGTGTAGCGGGCCACGGTGGAGGAGCGCTTGCCGTCGTCGCTCATCTCCTTCAGGGTGATGGTGACGGGCGTCGTCTTCACGCCGAACTCCTTCAGGGAGGCGGAATCAATCTTGTGCAGGGGCAGCGCGTCCACGATGCTGGTGGAATATGTGTACTGGAGGATGGCCGCCGCCGCGCGCGGGTCCATGCGGTCGTCCCACGGCTTCTCGCACCACCAGACGCCGTTGGGCTTGCGGCGGAACTCCGCAACGTCCCCCATGCAATTGATGCGCATCCAGGAAACCTCGTTCATCTCCTCCCGGGTATAGGGGAAAAGCCGTTCTCCGGAACTGAAGGCGGTGCGCCCGATGATGCGGGACAGGTTGCCGTCAATGGTCAGGAGCACCGCCGCGCCGATGGCGGCGAGGGTGACGAGGATAAGAAGGATGAAGCGGAATGTGCGCATGTGCTTCCGGTGATGGGCGTGGTGGAGTTAATGGCGGCGCGTGTTCCAGATAATCAGGGCAATCAGAAGCGCCAGCAGGGGAAGGCCGATGTTTGTCAGGAGTTCCAGAATGCCCAGGGCGTTGCGGTCCAGGTTCAGCTTCACGGTCAGGTCATGGCGGGAGCCGAGGCCGCGCAGTTCTTCACGGTCCGTCATCCAGCCGACCAGCGTGCGCATGAAGTCCCGCTGTTCCGGCTTGATTTGCCTGGGCTGGAGCAGGTCCGTATTCCCCAGCAGCACCAGGCGCCCGGTGGTCTTGTTCTGGTTTACGTCCCCGGCGTTCCCGCGGATGAGGGCCGCGCCGATCATCAGGGGCCCCGGGTTGTCTTCCCGCGCGTCAAACTGGGCCGGGAACTGGTTGTACTTGGTTTCTCCGTAATAATCCTCCGTAGTCACCAGCAGGGGGTATGGCGTGATGCGCTTCTGCTCCATGGCCGCGTTGTCGGAATCCAGGATGAGGGAGATGCTCTCCCCTTCCAGCCCGGTGCTGGAATTCCAGAATTCGCGCGTGCAGTTCAGGGAGGGCGCGAAAATGGCGTTAATCTCGAAAACGGAGCGGTTGCCCCTGTTGCGGAGCATCACGCGGTCATTCTGTGGGCGCAGGCCCTGTTCACGGAGGAACCGGTAAAGCTGTTTGGGCGTATCCTGCTGGGGTTCCAGCATGACCAGGATGGCGGCGTTCGGGCGCGCCCAGTACCGCTGGAGCACTTCCGCCTCCTGCGGGGACAGGTCGTACTTGGAGCCGATGATCATGAACCCCGCGGCGTCTTCCGGAATCTCCTTCAAGCCGCTCATGCGGATGGGAACGAGCTGAAGGTTGACGGAACGGCAGATTTTCCCCAGCGTGGTGAAAATGCTTTCCTCCTGGCTGTTGCTCAGCGCCTCGTTGAAATTGCTCTTGTCCGCCGCAATATACATCTTGCGGGGTTCTCCATTGGCCGCCCCGTAAATGCCGGCGGTCATCATGTCTTCAATCTGGAGGGCCACCGCCTTCATGCTCTTGCCGTCCGGGCTGGGGGCGTACACCACGAAGGCGTCTCCGGGCAGGATGCGCACGTGGGCGGCGTCCGCCTGGGTGCCTTCAAACGTCTTGAGCGCTTTTTCCGTGTCTTCCCGGGCATCGATGATGACCAGGTTCTTCTTGAATTCAATCCCGTAAATGTTCGCAATCTCCCGGGCCTTGTTCGGCTGGCGGAGGGGGTCCACGTACTCCACCTTCACCTTCCCGTTGGAATAACGTTCGTACTCCTCAAGCAGGGAGCGCATGCGGGTGTAATTCTGCGTGGTGCGCAGGAAGGCGAACGTGATCTTGACGGGCGTCTTGCGGTTCTGGATTTCCGGAGATTTCAGCATGTTGATGCTCTGCTGGGAAATCTCATAACGCTGGTCTTCCGTCAGGTCCCGGCGGTAATATTCGTGGCAGCCCACGTAATTCAGGCATACGACGATGAGGAACAGCAGGAAAAGCTTGATCCAGGTCATCCAGGGGCGTCTGACCTTGCGGGCGGGAGGGAGGGGGGATTCCGTGGCCGCGGCGGGGTTGTCTGGTGCTTCGCTCATAGATAAAAATGAAAAGGGGTGAAAGGGAAAAGGCGGGGTAGATCAGTGCTTCCAGCGGCGGTGGTCAATGATGCGGATGGTGACGGCCAGCGTCAAGACCGTCATGGTCAGGTAAAAGACGACAGGGCGCGTATCAACCAGCCCGGCGGAAAAGCGGTCCAGATGTTCCGAGCAGGACATGTAGTGGAAAATCCCCGCTGCGGGGAATTCCCCCCATACCACGGGAATAAGCCCCATGAAGAAAATCAGCACCAGCAGGCCGATGGTGATGATGCCGGAAATGATCTGGCTGCCCGTCAGGGACGAGGCGAAAATGCCGATGGCCGTGAACCAGGCGCCGACCAGCAGCAGGATGGCGTACGCCCCGGCCCAGTCCGCCAGGCGGTAGGGGAGGACCATGCCCGCATCATACCCGTAAATCCACTGCACGATCAGGTTGGACCAGTCCGCCAGAAGGGGGTACAGCAGCATGGGCAGCCACAGGATGATGTAAAAGGCGTATGCGGAGAAATATTTGCCCAGGACTACCTGCCATGTCTTGATGGGCGTGGTCAGCAGGGATTCCAGCGTTCCTGTCTTCTCTTCCTCCGCCAGGGAACGCATGGTAAGCAGCGGGAAAATGAACAGGAAATAAAACCAGAACATGGGGGAATGCAGGATGAAGAACAAAATGCCTTCCTTCTGCGGGGCCAGCTGGAACGCCTTCAGCGTGCCGGACAGGGAAACGCTCTGCAGGGCCATGACGAAGGCCAGGATGACCCATCCGTACGGGGTCATCACGTAGCTTCTGAGTTCTTTTCTGAAAATGGTAAGTACCGGAGACATGGGGAGAAAAGGAAAATGCGGGGTGGTGGATAGAGAGGGAGAAGAAACGGGCGGTTAATCTTTACGGGTCATTTCCACGAACACCTCTTCCAGGGTGGGGGTGTGGCGGTAAATATGGCGCAGGGGGCAGCCCTGTTCCGCAAGGAGGCGCGCGGCCTTCTCACGGGTATCCGTTCCGGCCTCCGCGCGTACGGTCAGCGTATGCCAGCCATCGGCGTCCGTGCCTTCATGGATGACCTTCTTCACGTGTTCCAGGCTTTCCAGCTTCTGCGTAATCAGCTCCAGATCCCCGCGGAACTCCAGCGTAATCTTGCCGGCGGCGCGGAGGTTGGCCGTCAGGTTAGAGGGGGTATCCGCTGCCTTGATGGTCCCCTGGTCAATGATGATGACCTTGTTGCAGATCATCTCCACCTCACTCAGAATATGGGTGGAAAGAATAATGGTGTGGTTGGCCGCCAGCCCCTTGATCAGCTCGCGTATCTGGCGTATCTGGTTAGGGTCCAGGCCGTTGGTGGGTTCGTCCAGAATCAGCAGGTCCGGTTCACCCAGCAGGGCGTCCGCCAGGCCCACGCGCTGTCGGTAGCCTTTGGAAAGGGTGCGGATCATCTTGCGGCGCACGGGGTCCAGGCCGCATTGCTCCACGACCTTGGAGACGGCGGGCCATATCTGCTTGGAAGAAATGCCTTTAAGCCTGGCGCGGAACTTCAGGTACTCCGTCACGCGCTGGTCGTCGTAAAGAGGCACGTGCTCCGGCAGGTAGCCCAGGTGCTTGCGCGCCTCCAGAGGATTTTTAACGATGTCGAATCCCGCAATCGTGGCGGTCCCGGAAGTGGGGGGCAGGTAGCCGGTCAGCATGCGTAAAGTCGTGGTCTTGCCTGCGCCGTTCGGCCCCAGGAACCCTACGATTTCCCCCTTTTCAATCTGGAAGGAGGCATTCTTTACCGCTTGAAAGCGGCCAAACTCTTTGGAAAGCTGGTCGGCGTGGATCATGGAATCAATGGGAACAGGGTGATTCTAATCCAAACCGCTCCCGTCTCAAGCTTATTCTCCCCTGTGCCGCGGAGACGCCGCCGCCGCTTGAAAAGCACCACATGCTGAAAAGGAACAGCGGCTGTTCCAACATTACTGGGGAAGGGCTGCCGGGAAGGAAAATCAATCCTTCAAATCCTCCTCCAGCCGCAGGACGATATCCCGCACGCGCACGTCCTCCTCCATGCGGGAGGCAACCAGCTTGTTGGCATGGATCACGGTGCCGTGGTCCCGGCCTCCGAAGGCCTGGCCGATATCCTTCAGGGAGCATTCCGTCAGGCGGCGGCTCAGGTACATGGCAATCTGCCGGGGAAAGGCGATGCTGTTGGGGCGGCGCTTGCCGGTCAGGTCGCTCACCTTGAGCTCGTAAAAATCCGCCACGCGCTTCTGGATGGAATCCACGGTCAGGATGCGGCTGGTTTCTTCCCGCAGGATATCGCGCAAAAGCTGCTCGATCTTGGCGATGTCCGGCATGTCCCCGGACAGGGAGGTAAAGGTGGCTACGCGGAGCAGGGCCCCTTCCAGGCGGCGCACGCTCTTCTGGATGCGGCTGGCGAGGAACTCCAGAATCTCGTCAGACACGTTCATGCCGGCCCGGTCGCGCTTGCTGCGCAGGATTTCCAGCCGGGCGTCATCATCCGGAAGATTCAACTCCACCGTAAGGCCGGACTCCAGGCGTGCCGCCAGACGGGAATCCAGGTTGGAAATATCGCATGCGGCGGCATCGGCGCAAATCACGATCGTTTTGTGGGCGTGGAATAGCTCGTCAAACGTATGCAGGAACTCTTCCACCGTCTTCTCCTTGCCGGAAATAAACTGCACGTCGTCCACCAGCAGGACGTCCGCCTTGCGGTACTTGCGGCGCAGCTTGGCGAAGCTCTGCCCGTTCTGGGTGCGGGACGCGTCAATAAACTCATTGGCGAACTGTTCGCCCGTGACGTACACCACATTCGCGGAGGAATCCTGGTGAAGCACCTCATGGCCGATGGCCTGGAGCAGGTGCGTTTTCCCCACGCCGGACTTCCCGTACAGGAAAAGGGGATTGAACAGGGCCCGTTCCGACTGGGCGATGGACAGCCCTGCCTGATAGGCAAAGCGGCTGTCTTCATAAACCACGAACGAATCGAACGTGTACAAATCATTCAGGCATGCCCGGGTTCCCTGGCTGCGCTGTTTTTTGGCCGGAGCGGCAGGGGAATCCTGCACCTGGGGCGTTTTGGAGCGGGAGGAAGCCTTTTGCGGCTGGCCTTCGGCGGCCGGCAGGGATGCCACCTCGTCCGCGCAGATGAACTTCACCTGGCGCTCCGTGCCCAGGGCCAGCATGGCGGCCTGCTTCAGCTCCGGCGTATAGCTGTTCTCCACCCAGAGGGCGGCCATGGGATCGTCACACACCAGCGTCAGCGTCTTTCCGGAATCCTCCAGGAGGGAAAACTTGGGAAACCACAATCCATACACCTCCGGAGACATGATTGTTTGCAGGGCTCCCGTGATCCTGGACCAGGTGGCTGACAATTCTGATGGTGGCGTCATTGTTGTGAAAATAAAAGATGTTGCTGGTTATAAATGGCTGTGAGGCCTTCCGTCTCGCTACGAGGCCGCCCGCGGATGGAACCGGAATGGGTTCATCCGCAGCCGTGACAGCTCGTGGCGTCCATCGGGATGGAGAAGGCGAACTCATCCGCTTTCAGCTCGACACCCCGGTCGACGGAAGCGCCAAAGTACTGATTTGCGCCTGAGGAAAAAATATCTTTTTGAAGCAGCGTGAGTCATCGTTCCGCGGCTCTACGTTCCACGGGGGTTCCACACCAAAAAATATTTTAGTCTTGCTTCCTTCAATAATTTAGTCCTCCTGAGTATATTCTTTGAATGACACTATAATTATTTTATTATCAGTGAATTACTACTTTGTTATTGGGGTGTGTGACGAAAAGGAAACAATTACGCCGCCGTAAATCAAGCACTTACAGGCACCGGACCAGAAGGTCCCGGAGAGGTTCCGAAAGGGGGCAGCCGGGATGGTTGACAAGAGGCGCCGGGAAACCTAACGTGGCTGCATCATGGAACAGATGGAACAAACCGGGGAAACATGCCATTCCCTCTGCCGGGGAAAATTTTTGGAGCTCTTGAAAGAAGGAAGGTGGGAATACGTGCGCCGGGTCAATGCCAATGGAGCCGTCATGATCGTGGCCGTGACGGAGGACGGCGAACTGCTGCTGGTGGAGGAATACCGGGTTCCCCTGCATGCCCTCACCATCGGACTGCCTGCGGGCATCTCCGGAGATGAAGGGGAGGAAAGCACATTGCAATCCGCCCGGCGTGAACTGGAAGAAGAAACGGGATACCGGGCGGATGCCTGGACGTACCTGTTCACGGGGCCTTCCTCCCCCGGATTGACCACGGAAATGGTATCCTTCTACCTGGCGGAAGGGCTGCACCAAATATCGGAAGGCGGCGGGGTGGCTCATGAAAACATCACCGTGCACCGCATTCCTCTTCCGCTGGTGCATGGCTGGCTGATGGACCAGACAGGGCAGGGAAAAGTGGTAGACCCGAAAATCTTCATGGGCCTCTATTTCCTGTCCCGCTCTGTAAATGGCGTGGGACTGGAGGAATAAGGACGCTCTGCGCCGCAAGTGTCCGGACGCAGGAAACGGCCTGGGCGGCAGGCTGTGTGAAACGGTTGGAGGAAAAGAACGATTCATCGTCAATGATTTTTCTGGATGGAGAAGCGGGCTGTCGTGATAAAATGCTCCTGACCCATAAAAAAATCTGGACATTCTTTCCAATCCGGGCTAAATATCTCCCCGCTTTCCAGCACCAACCACTTAACGGCAGGGTAGCTCAGTGGTAGAGCAGAGGACTCATAAGCCTTTGGTCGGGTGTTCAAATCACCTCCCTGCTACCATCTCCAAAGTCCCTTAAATCTAATGGTTTAAGGGACTTGCTATTTTAAGAGTATAGTTTCAAATCCATGCTAGAAAACCACGAAAAAGGGTATAATATGGTCAAAAAAGTATGCACAATTATGCACAGCTTGGTTGACGACTGGAAGCCCTCTCCGTGCACTTCACGCCCTGGCAAACCGTGGCGCGTTGTCATCCCTGCGCGGATCTCTCACACAGGGAAACAAACGTCGAAGTATTTCGCCACAAAGGGGGAAGCGGAAGGATTTATTGCGGAACAGATCCGCAATCTGAAACGTTTTGGAACGGTAAATGGAAAAAGCATTGATATTGATGCTTATAAATGGAACACGGTTGATGAAATACTGTCAGAAATAGGGGTTACACCTTTAGAGGCCGCCACTCATTACGTGGCACTTGTAAAGCGCGCGGGCTCGGTGGCAAAGCTGGGAACTTTGGTAGAAATGGGGCGCGGGGTGGCGCCGCCGGACGCGGATATGTCTCCCTCCCTCCGGGAGCTTGCCAGCACGGCAAGCACGGCCAAAGCGCACAATAGCCGCGTTACGGTCATATCCCGGAAAACGCGCCTGGGACGCCTGGAACGTCTCTGCCCGGATTTGGTGGCCAGACCGTGCGCGGCCATTACGCCGGCCATGATCCGGGACGCCCTGGACACGTGCCACGCCGGCCACCCCACAAGTTGGAACAACCTGAAGCGCGAGCTTTCCACCCTGTTTAACTTTGCCATCAAGCGCGGCTGGATCATTAAAAATCCTGTGGATCCCATTGATAAGCTGCCAGTGCAAGAAGCGGAAATAGTAGCGTTGACGCCGGATCAGTTGATCGCCTTGTTCCAGGCATGCACGCCGCCCCAGGAGATAGACAAGGCGGCGCCGGTCTATCAGCGGCGCGTGGCGGCCCAGGACACGATAGACTTACGCTTATATGTGGCCCTGGGGGCGTTTGCCGGCATCCGGCCATGGGAACTCACGCGGTTGACCTGGGAGGACATTTCCCTGGAGGACGGCGTTGTTTCCGTCCGGGCCAAGCATTCCAAGACGGGCGGCGCCCGCCATGTGACCATTCAGCCCGTGCTGAAGGCGTGGATCCAGGCATGCCGGCCACACAATGCCGGCCCGGAAGATCCCGTAATTAATCCGGCAGACCTGAAAACGCGCCTGTTTGCCCTCCGGAACCGCGCCGGCTACTCTCCGGAAAACCCCTGGCCGCATGATTGTTTGCGGCATTCATTTGCGTCCTATAGCATGAAGGCCGGGCATGATCTGAACCAGTTAAGCAATGACATGGGACATGTCGGAACTGCCTTGTTGAAAACGCGTTATCTTAACATGCGCGGACTGACGAAAGATTCCGCTGCCCGTTACTGGTCCCTTACTCCGGAATATCTGGCCACCTACAGCAAAAAATCCGGCCACACAGCTTGAACGGACAAAAAAAGGAGGATCCCGGAACGGAATCCCCCTTGAAGACGGCTTACATGCGCGGCTCGGAAAGAATCACTACATTATATTGTGAAGACACGGCATCTTCCCGGCGGCCGAACGTGAAGGCGCGGCCTGAACTGTCCACAAATTGACGGCCCTTGAGCTTCCGGAGTTGGTGCCCCATGCTCTGATTCTGGTTTTTGCCGCTGCAAATAATGTCCACCAGCCCCAGGCGCCCGGCTACCTCCATGACGGCTTCCACGGTGTAAAGGTGCGTCAGTTGAGCGTGCGGCCCTTCCGGGGGTTCCGGCTGGATTTGGTCCGCCAGGGCCATCAGGAGCCGTTCTAGGGCGTTCCCGCGCACGTCCCCCCCGTCCGTAGTAGCGGGACGTTTTGTGAAGGGGGAAATAAAGCCCGCCTGCATGACGATGGATCCCACCACTTCCGCAAAACCTTCAAAGGACGGCATGGCGGACGAGGGGCACACGGACGGGCATCCCTGCTCGTTCCAATGCCAGACGAGGGACCAAAGCGCCATAAGCATTTCCCGCCGCCATTGCGGGCGGCTGAATACTTTTTCCGTCAGCGGGTTCTGGATATTTTTGTCGATGGATTTGCAAGCGTCAAACAAGTCAATGATCATGCTGCGGCGCTCAATGTCCGGTGTAACCGTCAGGTTGTTCCCCGTGCTGATAATCTGCATGCGGTTGGCCCCGCAAAATTCCGTGTTGCCCCCTAAAACACGGTCAGAAATGGCCTCACTGGTGGCGTACTGGTTGAGCGTCGTGCTGCTTAAATTGATCAGGTCATCAATGAGGACATATGGCGCCCCGGAAATAAGCTTGGTAAACAAAAGCTTTTGAAGGGCAGCATCATCCTTCGGGAACGGCGTAGCATTAGGGATGCCGTAAATGGGGCCAAGCGCAAATTTGGCAAGCAACGTTTTACCCGTCCCCGGCTGGTTGCCAATAATCAAAATCATGGGCTGGCGCCCTATCAGATGGCGGCAAAACTGACCCAACATATACGCCATGAAGCAGGAGGCGGACCGGACGTGAGTAATGGGCCCAGCGGCCTTTTCGGCCCAGGGAAAGGAGTCCAGGGCCTTGTTCAGCGCCCGCAAAACGGCGGCCACCGGGTACACCTTGCTTGAATCCCATTCCACGGTTTCCGCGCTGTAGATGCGTGTGGCCGGATCATAACCGGCGGGCAGGATCCGGAGAAAGCGTTCCCCTTTTGGTCCCACCCCCCAGGCGGGAAGGCGCACGGGCATGATTTCCGTGATTTCCGGTACGGATGCCCGCAAGTAATCACTTGCAAGGATTTGATCCGCAAGGATTTTTCCGATACTCTCTACAGGTTTTTTTTCTCCGGCGGAAAACGTCATAAACTGTTCAATCCAAGTGGTGAACCGTCTAGCGTCCATGGGCCTTTTTTCCAATTCGGTGATTGTTTCCCCGTCCTGGTTTACACTTTTAATGGTGTTAATGGTGATAAATTCATCATGATAGCGGTACATTGCCCCGTAGGGCAGGTTATCCGCTACCGCCTGGGCGATCAGGCTCGCCATTTGATTGGTACGGATGTTAGGACGGCTATCCACCTGCACGGGCGCCGTTCCCAGGATTTGCGCGGTTGTCAGGTCACTCATTGTCCGGCCTTTCTGGTTTTACGGGCGGGCATGGTCAGGATTGGCACGCCTGGGACCGCGGCGGGGTTCAGGTAAAGGAGTTCTTGCAGCCGGGGCTTATCGTATTTGAAATATGTGCCGTTTTCACCGCTGGCGCCGTGCCTCATGCAGCCAGGGAGGCGGGACAATCTCACGGGCGTAATGGCCGCGGCATCCGCCCCCACGGAAGACAGGCGCAAGACGTATTCCGCCTTAATCGCATTGAATTCTTCCGGCGTGGCGGCGGAAACTTTGACCAGGGCATGGACGGATTTTCCGCCGCTGGTGTATACGGCAACGATTGGATCCGCGAGTTGCACCAGGATTTTCAGCCATACGTCCGCCGTTAAAACGTCACTTTCTAGGACCAGGTACGGAAAGGAGGTGCAGCACGCCGCATGCCGGCGCCCCGGCATCAAATTCCCCATGGCATCACGCTTGCCGGGATTCGGCTCCCATTTGCCCGTGATAGGAGCCGTTAAGTACCAGACGCCGGAATCTCCGCCAGCGGGCAGCCTGGGGGCTTTCACGGGCGCCACGCCGGGTTTCCGGCCCAGCTTGTAAGCGCCGTCCCCCACCACGTACATATATTGCCCCTGGGAGGCAAAAGCAGTGAACACCAGGATCCGGGATCCGGTGGGGTAAAGTTCATTCAGGAGCAATTCTCCACAGGCGCGGTTATTGTCCGGAATTTCCACTGGGCTATGACTCTTCAGCCAGTCAAACGTTATTTCTTCTTCCACCCTGGCCGCCAGGGCAAGGGCAAGATCTTCATTCAGGGCTTCCGCTTGCACTTTGCGCGCCTTCGGCGTGGCGGGCAAGGGGCGCTGGTATTTAGGCGTTGGCTTGCGGGTGCCGCGCGTTCCGCGTTCCTCTGCACTGATAGCCCGGTAAAGCACCCTCATAAAGTCATCACGGGCCCCCTGGCAGGAGTTATGAAAGCAATATTCATGCGGTTTTCCCTCACCGTCAAACCAGATCCGCCAGTCCCGCGGACCGCTTTGCGCCGTGTGCAGCGCGGCGCCAGGGCAGGGGGCGCACCCGTCTTCTCTGATCGGATACCCTAAAATTTCTTCCGCAATTTCTTTGTGTGATCTCATAATGCGCTCTCCTTTCTGGACGTTACCTCTTCCAGGCCAAAAGCCGCGGCATAGGGTTTCCGTCCTGATCACGGGGCGGAAGGTCAAAGAGGTACTTATTCATTCTTCGATTTCCAGCACTTTGAACTTGATCATCCACACCCAGGGATCATTTTCCGCCGCGCCGGCACCGTTGATGCGGTCCCACCACGTGAAAAAGGAGTCTCTGGCGCGGCAGCACATCCCGTCCGGAGACAGGTAGTTTTTCCAGCCGGTGGCGGACGTGTATTCATCGTAAAAAATTTCTTCAATGCCTTCCGCTATTGCTTCTGTTGTTGTAATTGCTCTTAACTGTTTTAATTCAATATCAGTTATTTCTAGCAATATACGGGATGCCGCCCGCGGCATGAACATGGCCGCTCGCCGCCGCAAGACAGATCTATCTGCCCAAGGTTCCATACCCGTTTTTTGATAGTCTTCCAGGCTTTGTTCTTTCAGGCGGCCCAGCCAAGCGGGGGCAGGGGCGCACGCCGGGAAACATACCCGCCGCATACCGTCCGCCAGGTATTCCACCTCAAAGCCGCCAAATGGCGGGAATAACCCCACTTTCCACGGTTCACGCACCCACAAACGATCCCCCGTCTTGCCGTAGGGGCATTTCACAACGGGGTTTAACCCTGGCGGGCAATCCCCACGTTTATCCAGGAAAACGGCGCGCCAGATCCCCGGATCTTCTTCCGTGAAATAGCATATTTTCCAGGCATCTTCATGTAGGGGGATCCTCCAGTCCGGCCAGCCATTGAATCGTTCCAGGCCCCGCGGGCGGCACGTTTGCGTTTTCCAGCCTCGCAGCAGCGCAAGTACCATGTCCGGGGAAAAGGGAATGGGGCGTTCCTTAATATGGGGTTTCATAATTTTTTGATAGTTATTTCTTTATTTCATCAATCAGGCGCAAAATCTCCTTTTTGTGCCTGTACATCACGTCCTCGCTGACGCCCAACCGGTCACACAATTCCCGCCATGTGAAGGAGCGGGGATCACCTATCCCAAGCATTTTGACCAGGATGCCGGCATTCAGGGCAATGTGCCACAGGGTCAGATCCATGCTGCCAGGATGCACGCGGAAAAGCCTGAAGAACTGTTTTACCACCTCTTCACGCTTCGCGTGGTAATATTCATCCAGCAACACAAGCTGATCATCCGTGAATTCATCCCGCGGAAAATCAGCGGGCAAGCCTTCCCCCGCTTCACTATCCGCCAGCGGGCACCCCGGCAGTTGTTCCATATCCTTCACACGTACCCGCAAGTACCAAGCTGCATATTTATTGCTCATGATTAAGTGTTAATTGTTAAGAATTCCCAGCTTGATCTTGTTTTTTTTCAGGGTCATGTGCAGATCCACAAACAGGGACGTTCCTATTTTCACCATGACTAGGGTTCCATTTTTCCGCCATTGGCGCAGGGTTTCGTTGCTGGGGGCGCTTTCCGGCAGGAACAAGCCCGGTGTTTTTGGCAGATCGTACAGGCGGCAAAAGCGGGGCAAGTATTTGATCTGATCCCCCGCCGTCTGTACGTTCCCCAGGGCCGCCACGCATTCAGGATTCATTTTTTCCATCTCTGTCAGGATTCCCTCCTTTCTGCCCTGATACCTTGACGATTACTCCGACAAGGCACAGCAATTCATTCAGACGCTTCACAGTGATTTCTGATACGTCCATGATTTGAGCCAAAAGGAGCTCTGATAAGATAGCTCCTGCTATCCCTTCCAGTTGTTCCCGTGGCATGCTTTCCACCATTCCACGGGCTGCACCCACAATATGTTCAATGACTTCTTTCCCTTTTGGATTGATCAGCCTTGTCTTGTAGATACGGGCTCCAGGCATTTTCCCGCCTGGGGCGGTCTGATTGTTTGCGGTATTGTTTTTCATTATTGTTGTATGTTGATATTTAGTTGTTATTGATTTTGATGCCGTAAGAGGCCAAAGCTTTTGAAACGCCCTTGATAAGAGGGTGCCCTTTTGAGGGATCACGTTCCGCAGCCTTCAGGGCTACGGCATACAAGCACATGACATGCACCAGGACTTGCGCCTTCATTTCTTCCGGCCATGTTGCCACGGCATTTACCATGCCATCATAGAGTTTTCCGCTGGATTCCAGCAGTTGTTCCTGGCACTGGCGGGCCTCACAATTTTTGTTAGTGTACATTATTGTGTAGGGCGAGGGTTAACCCAGGCTAAGATCCGGATCAGCGCCGTTTACCACTACCGGGCGCGGAACACCCGCAGCCCCTGCCGAGGGAATAGGGGCCGGAACCGAGGGCAACGCTGTCGCTAAGTGAGAATTTTCTCCCTTCCGGCGTTCTGCGGCTTCACGGATGATTAGTTTTGAAATATCCAACCCTTGCTGGGCTGCCTGTATAGCAAGTTTGCCATACTGGAGCACTGGGATTCGGAGTTCTAATTTATCATTTGTATAATGTTTTGCACTCATGACATCTAAATATTTAGCGTTATCGCAGTAAATGGTCAATAGAAATTTATCGCGTATGATAAGAAATATTTTTGTGCTTGCGATTTCATTAGCATTTCGCTAATAGTATCACATGGATTATTCAGTTCAGGAAATAAAGGATTGGCTGAAGCGCATTGGAAAAAATAGAAAATGGCTTGCTGAAAAATGCTTCGTTGCGAAGAGTACGGTAGATTGTTGGCTTGCTCCTACTCGTGATATCCCTCCTGCAAAAGTCGCATATATAAAAAAGCTTATGGAAGAATCTTGGTCTATCGGATCTTCTTCTCCTATCAATTATGATGCTGTGATAACCTTTCCGGTGCGGCTCACTCCGGAAGAATGGGAAATGCTTTTACCTCCGAATATAGATCCAAAAGACCACGCTGCGGCAGAAAAATACGTCAGGGATTTGCTACAATCCGTGGTTGATTCAACGCCCCCTATGCCGCGGCCTGAGGATGATGAATAGATATTGCTGGTTTTGTTTATTTCATTCATAAATTGGTAATTTCTTCTAACAAATAGATAATTACCCTAGAAGGTAATACTTTGCAATAAAATTTTCCCTAAAAGGTAAAATATCCAGAAAAAGCTTGTCAGTTTTACCCTATTAGGAAAAATGCGCGCATGGATGACATCAAGACTAGACTCAAGGATTTCCTGAAGGCAACCAGGATGACCAGGGAAGAGCTAGCCAGACGGAGCGGCGTCAAAAAGAGTCAAATTGATAAATGGCTTTCCACGGTTCCCATGCCTGATTCCCGGGTGAAATTTTTTGAACTTATCATGAAGGACTGCGGATACACGGCGCCGGAAGCCCCCGCAGAAATCAGAGTCCGCATTCATCCTTCCCAGTGGGAGAAATTCAAATTGGAAGCTGATCTTCACGGACTCACCGTCAATGAATGGACCGTTTCCGTATTGGATGCTCATGCCTCTATTCCGTGTAAACGCCGATAGACTCGTCATTTTCCATGTACTTGACAAATGGACTTGTTCCATTTATATGAGCCGGTCATGCGCTATATTCTTTTGTTTTTAGGCCTATGTTGTTTATGGCCCACAAATGGTGTTTCTCAAACTAGCAAAAAACAGGAAAAGATTGTATTGATTCCAAAAGAAAAAAGAGGAAGTGAGATTCCAGTCACTCTGCCTTTGTTTTTTTCCCGGAATACTCCCCACGGAATGCTGATGTACCGAACGAAAGTAGTTGCAAGCAAAGAATATGTGGAAGTTTCTTATGAAGTTGCAAAAAGCAGTGGGCTGACGGCTCACAAGAAGTCCAACGGAAAATATGAGATATATACTACTGTTAAAAAAGTAGTGAAGGATCCGGAAAAAATGATCCTTCTTGTTAATTATAAAGGCAAACCGTTGGCAACGGGTGAAATGGTGAAAATGATGGTAAAGAGGATTGGCGTGCTTGAGCAGACAGACGGTCGCACGTTCCCAGCTTACGCAGTGGAGCCATGACCGAACCCGGCAATTCAGAATAAAAAAGGCCGCCACCCCTTAAGGATGACGGCCTTCTTTTATAATGTGAGCCTCTATTTATTTTTGAACCAGATCCCCCAGCATACGGAGGCATCCGCGCTCACACCGGATGATAACCCGCTGGCATTGAATGATAATGTTCTGATACCGGACAAGGTAGCCAAACGCGGCCAGACAGGCCCCGGACAAGATCCCACAGGGTACGCCCATAAGGGCATATACCTTGATTATGGTAGGAGTATCGGAAACGGCTATCAGGATCGCCGCCAGGATCGCAAGAACACAGATCAATCCCCCTCCATAAATCAGCACGGAAACAACCCAGGAACCGCCGCTTTCTTGGATCTCTTCATCCAAAGCGGCATCCGGACGCACAACTTCTTTTGATGAGGCCTGCGCTGTCGGTGACATGGCTTGAGAAAAAGGGGCAGTCACATTATTCAAGGGTTGTGGTGCCGCCGGGGTAGCACTGGCTGGTGATGATGAAGTGCTAAATATTTCTCCATAAGGTTTCCATTTGTCTTCACCTGCCGGGCACACTAGTGTTTCAGCATTGATTTTCTTCTGGCCGGCCAGCAAAAACAGCCCTCGCCGGCTGAATGGGCCCTGGCTTCCCTCTTCGGGAATAAATACAAAATATTGATCTTGATCCATGACAAAAACCATTATTACTCCAGAAAAACCTATCTTGTCAATATCTCCCAGATTTAAACCTGACAGGGACAGAACAAATACACCGCCCTTGTATTCACTATTCCGTGATGATATATTCATGGAATGCACTCGAAAAGTGACATCAAGGAATGGATGAAGGAAAACGGAAAGACCTGTAAATGGCTCGCTGACCAATGCGGAGTCAGCATTCATACGGTTTACGGCTGGATGTCAGTCCGGCGGGAAATACCATCCAAGTCACTTGTTCGAATTCGGGAGTTGATGAGAGAAGCGGCCCCATCTTTGGGAGCTGTCAAAGGAATAAAAGCAGGCAGCTTGAAAGCCCTGCAACTGGAAAATACCATCCTGCGGGCATATATTGCATTGCACCTGAACCCAGGAGAAACGCTGGATCTTGATGAATGGATAAGAAGCAGCGTGGGGAATAAATGACCCCCTTAAATGTTGGAAAAATCTATTCTGCTTCACCTTCTAATGAGTTAAGCATATTATTTACAAACACTTGCATATCACGTACCATTTATTGCATATGAAAGTGCTCTCTCTCATTTTCGTTGTCGTGTCTCTCCTTGCCGCTTCTGATGCCCATCCTGGCGGCTTGGATGCCAATGGAGGTCATTACAATCGCAAAACGGATAAATACCATTATCACCGGAAACCGGTAAAACAGACCTCTAAAGCTCCAGTCGAAGAAAAGGCATACTGGATCAGCTCAACAGGCAAAACCCACAATAAAAGCTGTCGGTATTATCGTGCTTGTAAAGGGCATGCCAGTGATACCCCAAGTGGTGTGAATTGCAAAATTTGTGGAGGAGCTAATCATTAATTTTTATTAAAATCACATATCGGTATTTCAATATATGAATTACATGATGGCTATAATAGCAAATCCTTATCTCACTATTTTAAGTGGAATAACATTCGGTATATTATACTCTGCCCTTGTTGTATTTTTTATACAGATTAAAAAGAAAAAGGCTATTGACTACAATAAGGATTTAACAAGAGTGATGCAAGACAATAAAAGAAGAATGTCGCCAGCATCAAGAATAAAAAATAACTTTACTGAAATACAAATAAGCCTTCATAGCACACAGGACACTATTCAAAAAGTTTTGGAAGATATAGAAAAACAAATGAAATTGTTTCAAAAAGAAAAAGAAAAATCTGAACAATTTAAACAAATAGCATCTATTAATGAAGAACAATATTCCGCATTTGAAAGATCGTTAATTCATGTTGTAGAGCAACAAAACGAAAAAAATAATAAACTCAACCTCAAATGGGGTATAATATTTTGCGTATTAAGTGCTATCTTAGGGAACCTTCTTCCTCCTATATCTAGGGTATTCTCCTCTATATTTTCATAAAGTATTAATTGTAATTATTCACATTATGAGAACAGACTTACATTCTTTTAAGCGGGCAAGAGGTGCATCCAGAGATGAACAGGCAGTATGGCTGCGATTCATCCGCACATGTAAGAGGAATAAAACTCTACGTTATATCTTCATCATCATTTTATTGCTGTTTGTCATCTTTTATATATGGGCTACGAACTTTCTCAATCTAAAAGATCTTAGTAAAGTTGGTGATGCATTCAACATTCTCAATACTTTTTTTACCGCTCTTGCGTTCATAGGTCTTATTATCACGATTCTCTTACAAAGAAAGGATTTGGCGCTACAGCGTGAAGAACTGAAATTGCAGAAGGAGGAACAGAAGCGTCAAGGTGATGAACTTGAAAAGCAAAACAGAGTAATGAAAATTCAGCAATTTGAAAGTTTTCTTTTTAAGCAAATGGAATATCTGAATTATTTAAGCAATAATGTACGGATAAATGGAAATTCTGGAACTGATATTTTTAATGAAATAGTAGATAATGTTAGAGATTATTTAAAGATTATTCAATATTGTGGATTAGTTGATTTACCGGTTTCGCAAAACTCAAGCTATAAAATAAATGAATATAAAAAGAACTGTCGATTGTTTGTGAAAAATTTTAATGATTTGCTTGCTTGGTCAAATAAATTTTACTTTCTAATTCGTTATGTTAATGAAGCTGATTTTTTTAATGAAATAGAAAAGGATGTGTATTTTTTAACTATTATGGATAATTTTTCTGATAGGCAAAAATATCTGCTTCAAATCATGGGACAAATTTCTTGTAATAAACTGCAACACAAAATGGAAGAAGAATTAAGGAAAGGCGGATATTTTCATATGGAACCCAAATTGATTTTCGGTGAAGAATATGAAAAAAATAGGAGAATATTTAAAGAAAGTATTGGGTTGGTATCATAACGTTATGATAATTTTTATTGTCATAGATGCGGTAAAGTTCTGAATCTACGGGAAAATACAGCCGTTCTGGTCAGATAACCTGCCGCCGTTAGTCTTGCTTGACAAACGCCCGCTTGACAAATCCGGAGGAAAGGGCTCAGTAAAGGCATATTAGGTCAATGTAGTCTCAATCATTGATTCCTTTTTACGATAAAAATAAAAAAGTTCACAAAGTATACTTTTTGCTTGCTAAAAGAACACAATGTACTAAATTACACTCATGCCACGGAAGAAACGAGAGTTAAGGAAAGACCTTCTCAAAGCGGGTTTCAAGGAATTCCCCGGTAAGGGTTCCCACCGGGTGTTCAGGCTGGGGGCCCTGTCATGGGTGCTCAGCGGACAACTGGGGGACGATGCTGACCACTACCAGGAAAAAGCCGTGAAGAACCTGATGGAGCAAGCCAAAAAACAAAGGAAGGGTGAATAACCCTTCCTCCACTCTCAACCCTGGCAAAAAAATTAGTAAGATATGAAAACGAAAACACACTACACCAGAATCATTTACTGGTCTGATGAAGACGGAAAATACCTGGGAAGGCTCCCGGAACTCACCCCTTATCCCTGCGTAAGCGGTCAAACCGTGGAAGAAGTCAATTCCGAACTGGATCAGGCCGAGGAAGCCTTACTGGACGCCCTGGGGGATGATCTTCCCGCCAGGGGGATCCGGGTAGTTGTTCCGGGCTCCCGGCGGAATTGGATTGTAAAAAACAAGGTAGCCAAATTGCGTCAATCCCTGGACATGGGGCAGAAAGAATTTGCTGCACTCCTGGGCACCTCCATATCCACCTTGAAAAAATGGGAAAGCGGGGAACGCACTCCATCAGGAGCGGCGGCCAAACTCCTGGAAGTGCTGGAACGCAATCCGGACGCCGTTTTAACCAAGTAACAAAAAAGGCGCCCTCCAAACGGGGGTGCCTTTCTTTTTGCCGGCATTTACAGCCGGGCAAACTGGACGTGCATCCAGTCATAATCACGCTCACGGCCCAGGGAAACAGCTCCGTGCGCCTCCCATATCTGCCACCACTCTTCACACTCCGGACGGGAAAGCCCGGCGTGGGGGGCCTTGCAGGAATAACTGTTCCGCTCCGGATCAAAGTCCAGGGCAATCCCCCAGGCGTGCATGCTCTTGCTTTTGCCGGTGGCCGTGCTGCGGTCATTGTAGGATCCGCCGTACTGGTCCAGGTGCAACGCACGGATGCGCTCCAGGCCGTACACTTCCAGTACTTCCGCCAGGGCCTCCTTGACGTCCTGGGCGATTGCCTCATGCACGCGGATCGTTTTCACGGGCCGCCCCTCATAATACAGGGGGTAGGGCGGGGCAATGGAAACAAGGTTGCCTTCATCCCCTGGCCGGCCAAAGATGGACAGGCCAGCCCGGACGGACGCCTGGGAAGGCCAGGAACGGGGCAGGGCAATATCCAGGGCGGCGGCAATGCCGCGGGCCGTGGCAGGGCCTGGGATGCCGTCAGGAGCCACCTTCACGGCGGCCTGGACCGCGGACCATATTTCATGACAGCGCAATTTCAGGGCAACGGCGGCCAGCGTTTTAGGCCCCGGCAAGCCGTCCGGAACCAGGTTTAACGCCCGCTGGACGGGTTTGAAGTCATCACATTCTTTGATAATCATAGAGTTATTTTTCTAATTTTCTTTCAATTCCATTGATGCGGACGGCCAATTCCTGCAGGGCTTTCCCCGTTTCCATCTGGGCGGCGGATTGTTCGTGCATGACGGCAAGCATTTTGTCATTCCAGGAGTCAAATTTTTCGCCCATCCAGTACGCCACCCAAAACCCCGCGATCATGCACGCGGTTGTTTTGTGCCTGTCAATACAGTCTACGAGTTTTAAATACCATTCGGCAGCCTTGCACATGACTTACTTTTTCAAGGATTGCACGACGGGCGGAACAGCCGTTTCCGGCTGGGCCTGGGAATAGGACAAATGCCCCGGTTCCAGCACCAGGCAGGAACCGTCCTTGCAGATTACCGTCTTGCCCTGGGTAACGTCCACGTTATGCCCGCACCCGGCCAGGGACATTCCCAAGCCGCCAATGACGGCGCCGGCGATGCCTGCTCCGGCCCAGTACAGAGCTTTTTTCCACCAGACGGCCGCGCCGGAAGCCTTGATGCCGAGATAGTCTTTCACGTCACCAAGCGCGTGCTTGCCAATGATGGGCAGGGCCTCTTCAGCGACATATCGCCAGCCTAACCTTTCCGCCGGAAGAAGATTATCCCAGGGGATATACGGGTCTCCTGCCCGAATGAACGTTTCATACATATCTTTTGCGATTGCATCAGTATGATTGCATTGATTGTTAGTATTCATAGTTATATTTGTTTACTTGTTAGGGATAGTGAAGTGTTTGAAAAACGCCACGGCAGCAAGGCTCGTGATCGTGAATTCCGGGTAGTCCGCAATGGTGAACATCCGGCGGCCGCCCTGGGGATTGATGGCCTCGACGGTTAGCTCCACGGCCTCAATCTCTATCTCCGCGGGGTCAAATGGCTCATCCGGTGCAAGAGCGGTTACATGCCCCAGCCGCGCCCACACCTGCGCCGCCTGCCACGGTTCCGCCAGTCCCACCAGCGCGGCCACGACGGCGGACATAGCCGGGGCCTGATCGGCGGGTATGTCGTCCTGGGTGTAGCGATCCGTGTGTGTGTAGCTGTCCGCATCCTGATAGATGGCCGTCAATGTGAATTTGTCCCGCTCGCTGGGCTGGGGGAACTGTATTTGTATTTCTGCGTTCATCCTATTGGCACGTTAATATCTTCAAAATCAGTCGTTTCTTCGGTTTCAATGGCATTTTCGGCTATCGCGGCCAGGGCATAGTAAACCGGGTTGACATTGCCCGGTTGGTAGTTGGTGCGCTCCGCAGACCCGACAAGGATAGCAACGCTACCGTCTGCAATCCCCGGCACGTCTGACACGATGCGGTTAAACCCCGTCCCCGTCTCAAAGGTTGTAACGCCGCGGACCGTAGCAATCATCCACAATTGCTGAATGCTACCGCTTCCGGTCAGCAACCACAATGCACCGTAAGTATCACCATAATCCCCCGCAATGTAGGAGCGTGGCTCATATTGCTGATAGATGATCTTGTTGACGATGTAGGGAATTGGCTCATTGCCGGAAGCCGGGATAAAGCTGGTTGTGGTTTTAACCTTCCAGATCTGCGTGGACTCGGTACAGTATATTTCACGGACGCGGATCACATAGCCATTGCGGGCCGTATCGCGCACATTATCAAACGTAATATCCAGTATCTCCCCGGTATTGTACGCCAGATTATTACCGGGAATGATGCTGTATGAGTCCAGGGATAAATCTTGCCGCGGCGTCTTGCTCCCGCGCCCAATATCTACGGTGATTTTGCCAGCCGCCGTTAATTGGTAGGGGATGGAAAATCCGGCGAAACTGGAATAATTCCATTGGCCGTGCGGCCCCGTGAAAGTATGTATAACAGTACTGTGCGTATTGGCCGGGACGTTTGTCTGCGCGTACTGGCCAGGTATCAGAATTTTAGTAAATGCCGTACCTGTCGCCGTAATAGCGCCCGTGTTCAGGTAGACATGCTGTGTATAGATGTTGGTTGCTCCGGCCATGCCTGCGGCATACAGGCGGTTGACGCCCATCATGTCCGTTGGAGCCCCGGCAGCCAGCGGGATATTGATGCCGCCATTGGCGTTGATCATGGCGTCATAGGTCTGCGGCTGTGTCCAGTTATAGGATCCGGCGGGATTCACGTCTCCCGGATCTCCTTTCTCACCGGGCGCACCCTGGGGCCCTTGAGGCCCAACCGGGCCGCGTTCTCCTGTCTCCCCCTGGGGCCCTTGCGGTCCAACCGGTCCACGTTCGCCTGTCTCCCCCTGGGGCCCTTGCGGTCCAACCGGGCCGCGTTCTCCTGTCTCCCCCTGGGGCCCTTGCGGTCCAACCGGTCCACGTTCGCCTGTCTCCCCCTGGGGCCCTTGAGGCCCAACCGGGCCGCGTGCGCCTGTCTCCCCCTGGGGGCCACGGGGGCCTTGCCCCAGGATGATTTCCACCCGGCCCGTTTCCGCGGCGGGTATGGTGGCCGTCACATGCCATTCCTGCCGCCGCTGCGGATCCGCGGGAGTGACCCGCGGGGCAATGTCCATTTCCCCTTTCAGGATCGGAAATTCCGCCCCGGAAGGGAAGGCAAGGAAAACGTCATAAAAAGCCCATCCGGCGGCAAGCCCCGGAAAGTTAATAGTAATGCAGTTATCCGCAGAAATGGCACTGCATTTCAAAATCCGGCCACACACGCCGCCGCCCCGGCAAGCGGCCCGGATGGTGCAGCCGGATAGATCCACATTCGGCGGGGGAACAAGCGTTAAAACCAGATCCCCCGGCACGTGCGCCGTGGCGTGAATATTGAATGTAGCGGGCTCTTGCATATACTTATATCCCTGCTGTCTCTTTTGGCTTTTATTTCGCCATGACGATTTGTCCGGGCTGCCAGCGGTCCAGAATTTCCTTTATTTCCTTGAGCGTCATAGTTTGTTTCTCTGTTGCTCCCAGGATGGACGATGACATGCCCAGGCTCTTTCCGCCGTTGCCTACCTCAACGCCGCTCTGCTTGATAATGTCATTCAGGCCGGGGCCTTCCCCCAGGGCTTTCTGACGTTCCTGGATCCGGTCCAGGGCTACGTCACGCCGGGCCATGCCGGCGGCGTCCTTTTCATCCATGCCCGCGGATTTGTAGCTTTCCGTTTTTTCCCGCAGGGCCATTTCATCCCGGATCTTTTGCGCCCGCTTGTCCAGCCCCGCAATTTCCGCGGCAAGCAAGTGTTGATTCTGCCGGGCTCCGGATTCCATTTTTTCATAATCCTTCCGGGCGTCAGCCAGTTCTGCATATTTTTTCCGCAAGTCGTCCAGGGCTTTAATCTGCTTCATAATGGCGTCCGTTGGCTCCTGCCTGGACAAATCCGCAATGCGGGCCGTGATGCCGTCCATCCCAGGGGCGGCGCCCATGCCACGGGCCTTCTGGTCCAGCCATTCCCCACGTTCCCGGAGACTCTGTTTTTTGTATGTCCGGTCAGATTCACTTTTCATCCAGGCTTCTTCCAGTTCCCGGAGTTTCTTCCGGTTCTGCTCCGCCTGCTTTTCCGCCTTTTCCCGCTCTTTGGCGAGTTCTGCCAAGCGCTTTTCCGTGGCGGCCTGTTCCTGGATCCGGGCCAGGGCTTCCACGCGGGCGGACTTGTACACGGTGTAAAGATCCGTCAGGCTATCCACCACGGCGGCTTGATTTTTCCAAGCTTCCGATTCTGTGCCGGCATCCGCAGCCACAGCTTCCAGTTCTTCTTCCGCACGCCGCAAATTATTCAGGATCCTGTCTCCAACTGCGTTGACGTCCGTTTCCGTTTTGGCCGTCTTCATGCCCTCGTCAAACGCTCGCCATTCATTGTCAAGAAATTGCCCCTTCCGCACACGATCCCCCGCCAGGGTGCGGGCCTCATGATCATCTTCCGCGCCGGCGGGCGCTGCCGGCGCTCCGGCAAGCTGCCGGTAAATGTAGGCGATTCCCTCACCAACCGCCACCACGGCCAAGCCAACGCCCGTTGAAATGATGGCGGACTTAATGGCGATCATGGCGGCGCGGACGGATGCCGCAATTCCCGCGGCGGCGGCGCGGACCACGCCCGCAGCGGTGGCCGCCCCCGTCCGGATCGTGTTCCACAAGCCCGCCCAACTGCCCTTAGCGAGCAATACCCAGGAGGACATTGACGTAAGGCTGCCTTTTGTCTGCGCCATGGCCGCCACCATTTGAGACCGGGACGTGAGAAAGGCCGCCCCGATCCCCAAAATGGCCGTTGTGACATGATCCGCATTATCCGCTATAAGGGCCAGGGCGGGCCCTACCGCTTCGCCGAATGCTATTGCCGCATCAGCGGCCCGGAAAAGAAGATCCCCCGCTTTTTGGCCCCATTCTGCGGCTCCGTCCCCCCAGCCCACCAGCCGGGAGTCTACTTGCTCCATCAGGGCGCTTAATGGTTCCAGCAAGCCGGCGCCAAAATTTTCTTGCAGATTGCCCCAGGCGTTTTCAAAACGTTTCAGCAATCCTTCCCAGCTTTTCCCCACTTCCTGTTCCGCGTCTTTCAGGGCGCCGCCGTCTTTGGCAAGCTCACGGATGGCCGCGGCCACGTCGTCAAAGCCAATGCCTTCTTTCAGTTTTTCCTTCAGGGCCTCCCCGGACAGGCCAGACGTTTTTTCCACGGCTCCCAACAGGTCCACCTGGGCGGCGTTGAACGCCTCCATGATTTCCGACGTAAAACCCTTCAGGCCCCCGGATCCCTTGACCATGGCGGCCACCAGGGCATTCATCTTGCTCTGGTCCCCCTGGGCAATCGTAGCAAGCTGGCGGACCAGATCCGGCGCAAAGCTTTCGGAGATGCCGCCCCGGATTAACTGGGCGGCATTTTTGAACATTTCCGTGGGGGTGTATTGTGACGTCAGGGCCCATTCATTGATGTTTTCAAGAATGCGGTGCGCTTCCGCTGCGCTGCCCGTCAGGCCCGTCAGTTCTTTTTCCACGCGCTGGATAGCGGCGGATGGTGCCACAAAATCAAACGCCTTTTGGACGGCCCCGTCAATAGCGGCAAAAGCCGTTGAAACCATGTCTTTTACACCTGTAAATGCAAGGCCCAGCCGCGCCGTTTTGGCCGTGGTGGAATTCACCAGGACGTCCATGGACTTCTGAATTTCCGTCAGGGCTTGCTTGAATTCGGCGGAATCCGCTCCCAGTGTTACAGTTACATCAGACATGACGACAAGAAACGGTTAAAAGCCCAGGAATCGTTCCACGCGGTCCATGGTGGCCCGGGAACTGTTTTTGGAAAACAGGGCATACCGGGATCCGGTCCGGACCAGCACCATGACTTCCTGTTTCTTCACTTCGTCCACCAGCCGCCGCTTGTTGTGAAAGCCCGTGATGATATAGGCCAGGGGATCCAGATTGTTCGGATCATTCAGCCAGTTCCAGTCTTCCCACCGGGCCAGCACTTGATCCATGGTGTATTTCCCGTCACGGCTGCGTTTTCCAAACCACCATGTGACCGCCCCACCGGGCCCCGCTATGCCTTCGCCAATCACACGGGAAAAACCCGGCGTGTCATTAAGGAGGGGGAACCCCAGTGTGATCAGGCATGCGGCAAGTTCCGTGTTCCGCGTGCTGTCAAAATCTTCCGGCGTCAGGATGGCGCCCCCGTTTCCGATCTTATTATCTGGCATAATATTTATAATATATTAAAATTGAATGAATAATTCATAAGCGCACTTGTAAACCATGTACGTTTCAGAAGTGCCGGGAATCGCCGGGGACAATTCCGCCCCCAGGACTACCCAGGCGGCGGGATCATCCGGGCCGTTGCTGCGGCCAATAAGGGCCCGCATCACTTCCGCGCACGCCTGGGAAAAAGCGGTTATGTCCAGAACCAGGCCGGACGGATCCGCTTCCGCGGACCGCTGCCGGTACATGATTTCCCCGGAAATTTTGTAGGTGTAATTTCCGGGTATGATTTCATCGGCTCCGGTTACATTCACCAGCAGGGCCGTGTCCCCGTCCTTTTCTTCGTCCGTTGGTTCCCAAATGGGGACATTGGCGAATTCCGGGCGCTCATGCAGCGCTCCGGCAATGATTTGTGCAACAATTTCGGCGTTCATGGCTAGTTGTCGTAAAGGTCTTTATCCCAGCCGTCCGGGCCGGAAAGCATGTAGGAATCCGTCACTTGCCATTCCTGCCCGGATCCTTCTACGGCGGTTCCCAGGCACAACCAGTTAAACTTTCCGCCGGGAGATTTGAACGGGCCGGGCGGGCTCGCTATCGTGCAGCATTTTTGATAACTGACTGTACCGGGGTCTTTTACCTTGTAACGGGCCTGAACAACAACCTGCGGGACATAAAAGCTCGTGACGCCTTTTTGCAGCTTTTTAATGAGTTCGCTTGTATCGCCTTCAAGGATGCTCCGTATAGTTTTTTGCGTGAGGGGCTGGCCTTCTTTTGATATATCCACCAAGCTCCCCATGCACCCTCCGTTTACCAGCCTTTTCAGCGCGTCCAGCTTTTCCCCGGAGTAGCTTTCCGCAAGTTTGTGCGTCAGGATGGGCTGCGGAACACTGGTGGCCGACAGGGAATACTGGGGGTTCTCACGGGAATTTCCCGGCATTTCAAACTCTTCTTTTCCATCCATGGCTTGCCGGCGGATCCTGCATTCCGCAAAATCACCGGGCTTGCGGGTAACGGTGGCCGTGATGGACCATCTTTCCCCACCGGAGGCGGCTTCCCGGTCCGCATACGCGCACATTTCAGCCCAGGATCCTTCCCAGGTGTCTTCCGTATAGCCTCCGGAGACAGGTTCTCCTTTTCCCTCATGCACTACGCAATAACTGCGCTGTACTTGGTTAATCGCCATAAGTATTTAAAAATGAATTGTCTTGTTCAATTATTTTCGCAATCCTATTCCGGACGGCTCCCTGTTTCACTCGGTCCACATGGGCCCAGCGGGTAGCCTGTCCCTCCTGGACAAGCCACGCATGGACGTATTGGAGCAGGACTTTCAGGGGCATGTGCTTGATATAGTGTTCCGTCCAGCCGGTCGCACGGGCCATGATCATGATCAATCCCGCCCATCCGTCCGGCTCCGCTAGTTTTTTGAGGGTGCCCCGTCCGGATCCTTGATCCCTTCCGTTTGCGCGGACATAATCGCGTTCATTTCCTGCGTCATCCCCGCCACAATCTCACCAAGGGAAGCAAATCCCACTTGATCAGCAAAGGACAGGACGGCCCGGCGGATGGCCGCCGCATCGTCAAAACCACCGCCGGCCACCAGCCGCACCACCTCTTCTTTTGGCGCCGCGTGGATCCAGACAAATTCCGCTAGGGCGTACATGCTGTACTTTTCCGGTTGATCTTCCGCCGGGGCGGTAGGGTCTTCTTGCGGCGCCGTGGCGTCCTGGCGCCGTCTAAGCTGCGTCAGGCAGGCATTATTCAGGAGTTCCAGCATAGCCATGCTGGACAGGCTGACGGGACGCACTTTCAGGCCGTCCACTTCCGCCTGGGGCAGATCTCCGGCAATGATGGATGCAGTATTGATAATTTCTCGCATATACTTATATCCCCCCCGTCTCTTTCTCTTTTCGATCCGTCGTCAGTATTGTTCCCATCACGCGGGCGCACGCTTCCCGGATGGTCCCCCCGTATTGCTCCACCAGGGGGGAATAGAAGGATATCTGCCCGCAGTGCACGGCGCACACGCCCCCCCTGGCAATTTCCGCAATCCGGGCCAGCAGGGACGGTTCACATGTCCGGACGCCGATTAGATGGCGGCCGCCGCGGAATTCCAGGACGTCCACCCCGGCTTGACCGTACAGGTACAGCATGATTTTAGAGATTGTTTCGTCTTCAGGGTACTTTTGCTTATTCTCCGGCCATTCCCGCCGGGCCAGTAGTTCCAGGGCTCCGCGGATGGCGGTCCGGGTCAGCCAGTAACAGCACCCGCTCCACCCCAGCGGCACGGCGCACTGCATCCCGCCGGCCAGCTTCCCGCGCTCAACCAGGGACCGGGCAATTTCTGATTTGTCCATCAGCAAAGTATCTGCATCAATCTTCACAACGGGATCAGTTCCGGGCAGGTCCAGCATGCAGCCCAGCATTCCGCGGACACATTCCAGGCCGTTCAGGTTCCCCCTCCGGGCAAAATAAGTTACCTTGTAACACACATCGTCCCCGGCGGGCACTTGCTCCGGATCCAATGGCGCGGCGCCGTCGTCAAACAAGTGAAATTTGGCGTCCTGGTCTACACGCCGGATTTGTTCGATGCACAATTCAAGACATTTATAGTCTTCTCGATAGCAAAATATTACGTAGTTCATATTAGTTCATTGGTGAGTAAATTCCGGAGGTCACAATCCATTCCCCTTGCTGGATATAGATTCTTCCTTTTTCGTCACGCTGCAGGCGCAAGGCATGATCGCTATCGCATGCAAGTGCCGTCCAGGAATCACTGATAAGGCTATCAGTGCCATCAGGTTCCGTTTCTGCATGCAGTTCCACGGCCAAAGTGCCGTTTTGGTCAAATAGATGGGCGCTTATACCGTTCACGGGATCGCACCAGGATTGAGTATAATCCAGGACCACATATTTCCCATTTTGACGGAGGGGAGCCCGGAACGATAATGGTTCTTCCGGTTCGCCGGATGTTACATCCAGGGCAAGAGTGCCTTTGGTGGCCGTGGATAAGGCTACTTTGTACCCGCCTCCCACGTCATGTTTTTGCGTGTCCACGGTCAGATCCAGTTCCCCTTTCAACCCCGCGGGGGAAACGGACAAATTCAACGGCCATTTTCCACTTTCTCCGCCACCGGAATCCACAGAGGAATCAATCCTGATTCTTAATGTGTCAGTTTCTTCCTCAACTCCTTCCCCGTTCTGTTGCTTTTCATATTCCAGGCCGTCCCCGGCCTTTGGCATTTTCCCGGTGGCGGATAGGTAAATGCGCCCGTCTTCGTCCCGGATTGAAACTGATTCATCACTTGAACATAAAAGCTTTAGGTAAATAGGATCTTCTGTTTTTGGATCATCCTCACCGCCGCCAGAATCGGAAATAACGTAAATCAGGGAAACGTCTTCCGTTGTTTTTTCATGGGAATCCCTTATGTCTCCACTGACTTTCCATGTTTTTCCCTTGTCTTTGCCTTCCCCTTCTTTTTTCTCTTCCTCCACCTGGATTCCTTTTCCTGCCTTGATAATAATATTATCATCATTAACGATATAGACAGGGCCGCCGGCATGTTTCCAAACAAGCTCTTCCCCGATGGTAGCCAGGGGAAATTCCCTGGTCGTGTCGCTGCCTTCCCCGGCTTTCCCCTCCTGCACAGTGCCGGATAAGAATTCCCCCTCGTCATCCAGATTGACCACAAGCTTAATGTCCCCGGTGTAAGTATCATTTGAGATCAGGGTCCATTCTTTTTCTCCTACGGGATGATCTTTTCCTTTGACGATCACGCGGCCCTGGTGGCAGCACCAACCCCAGGCCCCCGCATCATCCTTGCGGAACATGACGGCAAAATCCATATCAGGGAGGGGCAGGGCGTCAAAGTGCTGCGGGACCATCATTTCCCACGCTGCGGAGCTGCCGCCGGCCAAGGTGCGGATGCTATCCCCCAGGGCATTGAATTTTCCCGCGCTTAAAGGATCGCCAGCCTTGAAAATAGGTATCATGATTTAATGATATGTAACCGGTTATCTCCTCATGGTCCGCTTGGCTTTGTTGAGCAGGTGCTTTTTCACAATGGCATCACGCTTCCGGATTTTGGCGCGTACCGCTCCGGAAAGTAACTGGTCACAAACAAATTCCATTTGTTGCGTGTGATACCCGGCGGAGTTTGTAATGACGATTTGCCACTTGCCCCCACGGTGCACCAGCCGGGCACGGCCACCGTTGGCGCCGTGACGCTTCACCCAGGCGGGGATCCCGGTCTTGCGGCCACTCAATAACGCCCCGGCCATCCAGCCCGCGGCCAGACGTCCCACGCGGGACAGCCGGCGCTTATATTCTGCGTTCAAGGCTTGCTTGGTGGTCCAGGCCCGCGGGCCGTGCCAATCCAGCTTCATTCCTTTTCGACCGCGTTTCATTCCAAATTTTTTCAGGTGTGCCCGCGGATCTACAATCAGGACGGGATCTTTTGGACGGGCAAGCATGAAAGGTGAAAGGTGGTGCGCCCCGTCGTCATACGTCATCAATTGGCCGTGCCAGCGGTAATAGCGGGGCTTGGCAAATTCGGATCCCATAATGTCCCACCGGATCCGCGTTTCTTGGCGGTTCTTTGCTTCCGCCCCCTGGACGCGGGAGCCATTTTTTCCCCCGCCTGAAGGCGGCGTCCAGTCAATGGCCTCCTTCGTAAAAATCCGGCCATAATCCAGGGCGGCTTCATGGGCCGCCTCATTTGCCCCGGATTCCAGGTCATGGCAAAGCCGGGAAAATCCGGCCATGTTGAATTTTGCAGAAGTTTTCATGAAGCAAGGTCCATGTGGATCATGGGATCTGTGTTGCCGCTCGTTACCGTCGTGACGTAATAGATAACCGGCTGATCCCCCAGGGGGGCGGAAACCGTAAGGCGGTCCCCGGCTTTTGGCATCTTTGGCAGATCATTTGCCCTTACCATGCAATGGGCCGTGACCTGTTTTTCCGCGCCACCAATTTCCACCGTGTACCCCACGGAGGCAGGGGAAACAACGGCGTAACAATCCGCATACACGGTCCCTTTCCGCAATAGGCGTACACGGTCCCCCATTTCCCGGATCATGTCATTCCCGCCGGCTGCCAATAAATCCCGTACACTCATTCTCTTGTAGCTCAAAAGGGCCGCCGCCGGACCGTCTGCACGGCTTCGACGGCGGCCCCACTTATGGATCAACAATATACCGCAAAAGTTATTCCACAGGATCTTCTTCGCCTTCTCCGGATCCAGAGACTGGGGCGGACACGGGGGCCGGGTCTGACGTGGTGGCCGTGCTCAACAAGCGGAGGTTCCCCGGCATGGCAACAACGGTTCCCACGGCGGCCTCTACGGAGTGCATAATGCCTTCCATTCCGGGCTTGTACCATTGTTTCAGGTACAACTTGACCCCGCCAATGCTTCCAAGTTCAGACACGAAAATAGCGCCGTTTTCGGTGGGGATCAGGGGCTGGCGGCTGATAATGCCGATGGCGTTTTCATATCCCATGTAACCAATGGTCTTCTTGTCGTCAGACAGGGCTTCCAACCCGGTGGCCTTGTAAATGCCGCCAATGCCATACACCCCTGTTTCTAGCTTGAGGCTGTCCGCGTTGTAAGGCGTCAGCTTGGCGTGGTAGGTGGGGTTCACGGTCAGGGCAGAAACTTCCGGGATGATCATGCCGGAAAGTTCCGTTGCCACGTATTCCGGCGTGAAGCTGGCCAGCGTCAGACCGGAAATCACTTGCGGGTTGGCGGCCTTGATCTGCACATGCAGATCCTTCACCACGGATTTGACAACGGCTTCCACGGCTTTCTTTAGCTTACCTTCCAGCCGGCTTCCGGCGGCCATGTCATAGGACGTGACCAGGAACGGGCGGCTGTAACGGTGGCACACAATGTTCACAGGTTCCGTTTCCACGGCGGAAACGTCCCAGTCGTCCGCATCCTTGATTGCTTCCCCTACTTCCTTTGCAATTTCAATGGTCAGCGTTACAGCCCTGCCAGGACCAAAAGCCACAATTTCATCAGTGAAATCCGTGGTGTAACGGTCCAGGGGGGCAAACACTTCCTTCACTTCCGCAAGGCTCTTGCTTGCTACAGTACGCCAGCCCAGGCCGGCAATGCTGTTCGTGTTTTCCGTCATGTGCATGCTGGGCTTCTGGTCGGTCATACTCGTGACCGGGAACAGATCCTTCATTTCAAACGGCTTGTTTCCTTTGTTGGCAATAGTCATATTTTATTGTTTTCTAATAGTTGAATGTTAGAGTGTTGTTATTCTCCGGAGGGGCTGCTTCCGAACGCATACACGGTCCCGCTCACGTCCAGTTTCACGGGGCCCGTGTTGGTCATGCTGCGCTTGACGGTCTCGATGAATACCGTGGTTGCTTTCGGCGTATTGTTCCAGATAGGCGGAATGGTATTGTTCAGCAAGAGAGTGCTGCCCATTGTCAGCGTATAATCTCCACCCAGGGGCAGGGCGCCGCCCATGCTGAAGCTTAGTTTTTCGTCAATGATGTAAACACCAATGACTTTTCCCATATTGTCCTTCTGTTCGTATTTCTCCATGCTCCCGTCAAAATTCATGCTTTCGACAAGGATTCCGGATTCACTGTTTTTGATCCCAAATTCCGGCGTAGTACCGTAAAGAGTTGGCATGTGATTATTCCTTTCTTGGTTGGTTCCCCGGTCTGACGGGCCGGGACGTAGGGATCTCAAATAGCGGTTAGAGGTATTTTTTCACGTCCTCCGGATGGGCGGCCATGACGGCAAGGCGGTCATCCGCGGACAGGGCCAGGAATTCTTCCCTGCTGGATGGCAGGGCCACCGTTTGTTCCGGGCCGGGCGTTTCGGTTTCCGCCGCCGCCGGAAGATCCGATGCGGTAATTCCTAGGGCGGCCAGACGGGCCGTGACCTGTTTGTCCACCAGTTGCGCCGTAACGGCGGCCTGTCCCTCCTGGGAGGCTTTCAACTTCGCCACTTGTGCCGTCAGGCCCTTATTCATGGCGGCAAGGCGGCTGTTCTGCGCTTGCAGGGCTTTCACAGGATCCTTTTTCTTGCTGGCTCCCGTAAGGCCAAAAATCCGCATGCAGATGGCGCCCGCGGCGCTTTTCAGGTTAAGGCGGCTTCCGGTCATGCCCGCTGTAGGCGTTTCGTCCTCGTCGTCTTCGTCGTCCCCTTCTTCCGCGGTAGGGTCTTCGTCCTCGTCGTCGTCTTCATCGCCGGATCCGTCTTCCGCGGTGGCTGCCGTTTCGTCTTCGTCACCGTTCCCGGTGCTTTCTTCCTCGTCGTCTTCACCGTCTCCGGTGCCTTCCTCGTCATGGATGACTTCATCGACAAACCCGTAGGCAATGGCTTCCGCGGCGCCATAATAGACGCTTGCCTTATGGTCATTGCTGACTTGCTCCCAGGACTTGCCGCAGCGTTCGCCATAGATGGCAAACATGCGTTCCCGCTCTTTGATCAGCATTTCCGCGTAGTTCATAATTTCGTCCGGGTTGCCCCACACGCCCGCATAAGGCTGATGCACCATGAATTTGGCGCTTTCGCTCATGGCTACCGTATCGGCGGCCATGCACAGGAGGCTTGCCGCACTGGCGGCCAGTCCGTGCACTTCCGCCCGGACAGGCAGTTTGCATGAACGGATGGCGTCATACATGCTCAACGCGGAAAACACGTCCCCGCCTGGGGAGTTAACGCGCAAGGTGATGCTGGCCGCGCCCTGGTTGGCTGCGGCTTTCAGCTTGTCGGCAAATTCGAGGCATTGAGCGTCATCCCACCCAATAACCCCCGTAACGTCCACTACCGCCACGGCGCCGGAGTTTCCGGCTTGCATGGTCAGCGTGGGCAACTGATATGTTTTTTTTCTACTCATGGTTTGATACAGGTTTCCCTATATATTTTCCCCGCCGTCTCTTTTGCTCTTCTCCCCGGTGCCGGCATTTTCCGGTTCATCATCTTCCGGCGGCGGCCCCGGATGGACATCATGGGCGGCGTGTGTGGAGCCGATGGCGCCGGGCAACAACTCCGTGATGGGGATCCCGTGCACGTCTGAAATTTCATGTGCCCGCCTCAACAGATCCGCGCGGCGTTCCAGGATGCTTTCCGCCGTCATGCCTTCCGTGGCGAGCGTCCAGCGGTCCGCGTCCGCCAGTCCTTCCCTGATCAGGTTGATGGCAAGGCCGCCTTCCCGGCCAAGATCGATTGTCAAATCCCGCTGTCCCACCCAGGCCACATTTTCCCAGGCGGGATCTTTGCAGCGGGGGAGGCGTCCCGCCTCCATTTCCAGGGCCAGCACATGCCGGTATATCCGGTTCATGTACACTTCCCGCGTGTCCTTCCGTTCATCAATCCATCGTTTCAATTTGGCGAGGATCAGCCGGGCCGCGGCGCTTCCCAAGGTGTTAATGTCGTAGAGGACTTCTGCGTCCAGCCCCACGCCGTAGGCAATTTCTGCCAACAAATCACGGATGAAGGCGGCCACGTTAGGGGAGGGCCGCTGGTCATAGATGGCTTTCAGGTCACGCCCTGGGGCAAGGCTTACCACACGGGCCCCGCCGCCGGTCACGATCTCAAAGGATTGCGCCGGATTCTCCGGCTTTTCATCACAGCCCGTTTTCTTTTTGGCTCCAATGGCTACCGCCATTCCGGGGGCCTTGTCGGCGTCCGGTTTAGTTTCCACAAACCCCACGGCGGCGGAAAGCTTCACGCTGGCTTTTGTAAACCCGTGTATTTCTGCAATGTCCACCCCGTGCCGGATGGCATGGATCAGATCAGATTCCCCCCGGGGAACCGCCGGATCCGGATCCCGCTGGTATAGGATGGCGCTTGCAGCGGGGATGATCACGCAGCGGCCCGGCGCCGTTTCCAGCCCGTAAGCTACCGGGCGCCCCTGAGCGTTCGTCTTCACACCCTGGTTCCAGCCGTCTTCTTTCCCCAGGCCGGGAGGGTTGATCACCTTCGGCGCACTGTACCAGGCCACCATGCCCCCACCGTCCAGGCCGCGGGCCAGCACGCACAGACAGTCCCCGTCAATGCTGGTTTTCCGTTCAGCCCAGGCTTGCATTGTCTTCCAGGCTAATTTTCCCGTAACGTCAAAAGCGGCGGGGCTGGCCACCCGCGCCAAAAAGGCCGAGCGGGCTTTCCGGTTCCAGTCCCGGTCTTGCGTGGTGGGAATAGGCATAAGGCATCCTTGCAACAGCCAAATGTCCCGGACGGCCTTCCGGATAACGCCGGAATTCTTGTACAGATACCGGGCGGCACGCATGACGGCGGCGCGGTCGTAGTCATCCATTTCTGACGCATCATCCAGCGTCGGCCAGTAGAGCATGCCATTGGCCCAGGGCAGGGCCCCCTGGACGCCGCCGAACATTTGCGGATTCAGGGCGCGGGGCTGGTTCAGGGCTTCCGGCATGGAGCCCAAATCTTCCCGGCTCATGCGTAACTTGTATGTTCTCTTGCGTCGTTTCATGTCAATAATCCGTGTTCCTAAATCCTACAATGGTAACGCTTTGGCCCGGATTCGGAGATTGCCCCGTTTTTGCCTTGATCGCCATATTCAGGGCGGCCAGGAGGCTTTCCGCTTCGATACGTTGCTGCCGGCTGTAGCTGCTGCCACCCCCCCCGCTGGCAGACGTGATCATGTCCAGTTCCAGGAGCTTGTCCGCCACTTCCTTTCTTTTGGCCTTGAGCTCCTGGAGGGTGTAAGTCTCCACCAGGGCAGCCAAACTCTCTTGAGAAAATCCGCTCATACCTTATTCCCCGCCGTCTCTTTCTCCCTCTTCTTCCGCCGCGTCATTTTCCACTGGGAATGAAGATTTTAAGACCCACCAGGAGAACATGCAGAGCTTCACGCAGTCCCCGAAATGGTCCCCGGCTATCTTCTTCCACTGGCTTTGACTTCCGGGTTTCTCTTCCAGGATTTGCCCGCTCAATCCCCTGATCAGATCCGGATCCGCGTTTTCCGGCAGGTGCAACCCAGGGCCGCGCCCGTGTGCAATGCGTTCCGCGTAGAGTTCGATTTTTGCCGCGCGGTCCTGGTACGTGTACAGTTCCAGGCCCGGATGCGTTTTCAGTTCTGTGCGGTTCCAGACGCCAAAACCGGCGGGGGATCCTTTCGTGGGGTAAAGCTGGCCGGGCAACAGCCCGCATTCCGTATAGGTCGCTTCCGTGTTCCAGCCAGAGTCAATCAATCCCAGTGCCGGCGAAAGGATTTGATCCCCAAATTGATAGTGCAATCCAGGGAAATGTGCCGCAACGCCTTTCCGGCCTCCCTCCGTCCGGAAGCCCAGGAGCGTTCCCCAGTCGATAACCCACAATTCCCCGCCGGCGGTCACGACGCAGACAACCCAGTGCGTTTGCAATTCCCCCGGATCATAGCCGGCCACCAGGTACAGCGGTTCCACGGGGGGCATTTCTCCCCGGCGGTACACGGATGTTTTCAGGGCTTCCACCGCCTGATCCTTCACCTTGACTTGGTACTTGGCATAAGGCAGAGCTTCCCAGGAGTTCCGGAAGTTCTGTAACTCCATTTGAGCCAGGAGGGCACGGGCGCTTTCAACGTACTTCCGGGCAAACTGCCCGAAGGAGACAAACGGGGAGTACAGCGAGTTCAGATGATACCCGCGCCGGGACGAGTGCGCGGCCTCATTGGTGGCCCTCCATTCCCCCGCCTGCATCATGTCTATTTTTTGTGTGTCATAAATAGCACATGAGCAAGCGGGGCAGATATAGCGGGCGCTGGCCTCAATTTCTTCCAGGCTTTCCCCTTCCCATACCAGCGTTGCCCGGCTGAACTCAAACCGGATCCACTCCCCGCAATGAGGGCAGGGCATGAAATATTCTCGGCAATCCGTCAGGCTGTAGCCCTGCCAGTAGGGTTCATCTTCAATGTTCGGCGTGCTGCTATGGATGATCAAGCGCCGGGGGAAGGCTTTTGTTCGTTCCTCAATGAGTGCCGACGGATGCGCTTCCTTTTTGTTGACGTGTTCAAATTTCGCTTCTTCATCCTGGATCACGTAAGCAATGGGCCGGGATGACAGACGGGCCGGGCTTGTAACGCCCGTCATGTAAATCGGCATATTATCCAGCGTCATTTCCAGGGGGGCAAAGGATGCGGGATCCCGGCGGATATGCCGGGCAAGGCAGGGGTTCGCCTTCAAGAACGGCTGAAGGCGATTGCGGGAAAAGGGCGCTGCCAGATTATCGGATGGGAGAGCCCATAACAGGGGCATGGGATCATGCTCCAACAGGTACGCCAGGGCCAGGAGGTCCAGCGTTGTTTTCCCGGTTTGAGCCGCCCAAACCAGATACAGGTGTTCAATCCGGCTATCCCGGAGACATTCTAAGGGTTCCCGCATGTAGGGCTGGCGTTCCAGGGATACGGGCCCCGGCGCGTTCGGTGAGGTTTCCCGCGGCAAGCGCAGTTCCCGTTCCACCCACTCCACCACACTTCCCCGCGGCTGAAATAGGAGGTCTTCTAACATGGCAACAGGCTTGTAATGTATTCATCCATCTTCCGGATCCCTGCGTTCCATTCCGGCATTGCGGCTTCAAAGGCTTGGTAAAACTCATGCCGGTTTTCCGGCGTGAGGCGGCCCGCAATCGTCACTTCCAACTTCTCAATGACGGATCCAAGCGGTTTCAGGTGCGTGCGGATTGCCATGACCCGTTCAACGGGGATCCACAATCCCGCAGCACGCAACAACGCTTCCCGGTGCTTGGTGGCGTCTTCCCACTGTTTCCGGGCCTCACGGGTGGCGCGGGCCAGGGCCGGAATAATATCCTGCTTGCCGGGATCCTTCAGGGCCCCGTTCAGCAATCCGTTCATGCCCTGCCAAGCGGCCCAGGCTTCCGTACAGATCAGTTCTGCTTTTTCCAGGTCCGTTCTTTCCTGGGCGTCTTCTTCCCGTTTGGCCGGGCTCCTCACCTGCTGCCCTTCGCAAAATTCTTGCCAGATGGGCGTGTTCTTTTCCCGTTGCTTCCGGGCCCAGCGCTCCGTCTTGCCGTGGGCTTTCGCCAGTGCCCGCACTTTCAGGCTGTCTTCCGTTTGTCGTCTTGGCATGCTTCTTCTCCTTTTCCATATTCCCCCCTTTCTCTTTCATGCCGTTCCGTTTTTCGCTGGACTTTTTCAATTTAACGCTTTAATAATAACTGCGTTGTGTTCCGTAAAAACTCCGTTCCACTTTCAGAAAATATACCCCGCCAGTCACACAACCCGCGGGTGTGACGCCCCCGGCCAAAGAGATTCCTTCCCCCCCCCTCCGGGCCCCTTGCCGCCCTGTGCCGGGACTCCGGCCACCCCTGAAAAGGGCTGATCATGCCATCATGGGAATGTAAGAGGACTAAAAAGGGGTCTTGTGCGCGCATCCGCGCGTATAGCGTCCAGTAGTATACACATTGCCAACATTGCCACAAACAAGCATACTTATAAAGTATGCACAATTATGCACAATCAATAATAGATATACATAACATATTGATAATGAGTAATAGGAAAAAGGCCTCATAAGCCTTTGGTCGGGTGTTCAAATCACCTCCCTGCTACCAATTTTACAAACTCGCAAGTGTTTAAAATACAGCACTTGCGGGTTTTTATTTCTGACAACTGCAGTACATTATTGTGGTTTTTGGAAGCAATGGACAGGTGAAATTACTTAATTCGAGCAGGCTGATGAGGCGGTTGTATTGGCGGGATCAATACCAGAGTCCGAGAGAGCCATTCTTGAAAATGCGTATCCCGATCATCGCTCTCCTGGAAAAGCATATTTTACCTTGAAGTGGGTGGATGAGTATGTGCAGCCTATTTTGTCCGATAAGTACAATCGCATGCGGTATCGTTTCCTACGAGTTCGGATGGCATCTGCATATGCTGGGGATTGTGACACGTCCAGAGAGTTTCAGGGGGCAGAGGAAGCGTTGCGTTTGTCCGAATACGTTTCATTCACTGCGGGCGACAGCCACCACGGTTCTGCATGCGGCAGGGGCGGATCATGCTCTTGCCCGCGAGATTGTGGGGCATGATTCCGAGATCTCTCACCAGCTGCATATCCGACCTTCGGACGATCAACGCAAGGAGGCGATGGAGAAGCTTTCCGAGATGATTGTTCCTTGGCATGCAGTGAAGATCCCATTGAGATGGAGAAGCGTGATCTTGTCGCTCTTTGTCCCAAGTGTATCCGTGCCTTGATGAAGATCAGTTAAATGTACTGAAAGAAACTCTAAATAAGATAGACATTTTAACTTACAATACGTGATGATACAATACACACAATAGGCGAAGGGGCGCGGGTGGAAGGAGGAGTTGTGGTAAGAAGTACGGCGAGAAATCAAGCCTGACATACAAATTTATGAAAATGCATACCTGTGTTTGTTGTTCTCAATTCGGAATGGTGCATATCTTTGACTCCCCCATGTCTTCCCCTCATAGAGAATACTAAAAACGATCGAATTGAACTGACACTAATTAACTTGAAATCTATTCGAAATAATCAATTATATTTTTTTCCAAATCGGAAATTATAATCTGCAATAAATCACCAGTTTCAGTATACGGCTTATATAGTATTTTGTTTTGTATATCTTTTTTGAATTTCTGTAAATTATCCCAGTCATTTTTTATTATTTCAAGATCATCTAAATCAACAGAAACGGAAGGAGCTTTTGAATAGAAATAAGCCATACCCAGAGGCTTGTCGGCCATCGAATTATTCAAACTTGTTAATAACTCCTCCGCTGTACCTGAAACGGAACGTTCTTGGTTTGTCGCAATATCAATTGTTGGAGTTCCCAGTTTATATTTGAATATTGCGACAACAAAGTCAACGTTGCAAATTATTTGACGATTTATAATATCTTGAGGATACCCTGGTTGAGATGCTAAATCTTCCCAACCATGTACGATTAAGCGTTTACAACAATATGATTCATGATGTCCACGTCTAAATTGAATTTCTAATTTTTCCAATAAATTCTTCCGTTCTAACCAAGCATCACTAGGTGAAGCTATCACAACATTTATCTCTCCAGATTTTTTAGATTTCCTTTTCTTTATACTTTGATGTTGTGGAATTACGAGGTCCAATATATCTTGATTCCACTTTGAAGAATCAGAAAGAAAATTCATTAGAATTTTTAAATCCTCCAAAATATTAATTTGTTCAGGCGAAGATAAATTATTAGAAATTCGTTCTAGACAAGTTGGGCAAATCCTGGCTTGCCTCATTCCATCATCAATTCCTGTCTTATTTTGCAAAAAATCATATATGCAACCCGTTGTGATTTTATGTCTAAAATCTATATCATCAATATATAATGACAAATAATCAACAATAAAATATAATAAGCCATTGTTCTTCGATAAGTCCGTTAAATAAATCCATCCCCAAAAAGAAAAAATGGACAATTTTTTATATTCATGAAAAAAATAATTATCTATATATTGTTTTTCTGTAAAACAAAAAATTTTATCAAATTCATGAATTTTTTTATTAATTTTATTTAAAATGGATATAAAGGAATCCGGTTTTGATATTATATCAGAATCTATGTTTATATCGCCGCCATTAACAAATTTAAGATGCGTAGTTTTATTATTAAGGAAGTCGCAAATTCTGTTTTTATTGATTTCAAAATCAACATCAAAAAGAAGTAGTATTTTCATAGTTTTCCTTAGTTAAAAATACAATAATAGACAAGTCAATGATAATCATCACTTACTAGCACTTTGTTATTATCGACTGAATGAATGCGGTGGTAGAGGAACCGATTTTCGAGAGACAGGTTAATATGCTGCGGGGGCTGGTAGGGGAGAGGAGGAGCTTTTTTGAGGGACGAGGGATGATTTGCGAGGAACGATGTTGAAATTTTGTGAGGATTGCCTGATAAAACATCATCTGCAGATTATGTTGACGACATGAGCGAGTGGAAGGTTATTCCGAGTGATCAATTTGTACGCGATATGAAGTGGATGGGTAAACGTTATCCTCGGGAGACCGCGCAAATGATTCGCAACCTGGACGAATACCGGGCTCATCTGGAAGATTACGGCAATCCCATGCGAATGGTGGAGTATTCCTACGTTCACCGGGAATACGTCGGGTTGCCACGCCATCGCACAGCAACCGCTCGCATCCGCTGCTCAAACTTGCCTACATGTTTTTACTGTTATGTTCAAGCTTACGAGTTGCATCTGATTTGTGCCGGAGACAAACAAAGACAGTCCAAGGATAATAAATACTGCAAGGATTATGTCTCACAATTTTAATTCAACCTCTTCTGTAACCATGGAAAATAAAGAATACGTTCCGATCGATCTGTCAAAGAACAACCGTTATGCAACGGTCGAAGATGACCTGAGAGACTGTGTATCGCCCGAGATCATGGAGGAAGCCAAACGGATCGCTGCCGCTTCCACCGTTTCCTCGGCTCTTGCCCATATGCGCGTCAAGGCAGGAATTTCGCAGAATATGATGGCTGCGGCACTCGATTGTTCCCAGCCGCGCATTTCCGCGATTGAAAGCGCGACCAATGACAAGATGAGCATGGCCGCCGTTCTGAAGTATGTGGAGGTGATGGGCTTCCCCTTCAAGGTTCAGTTGGAAGACGGTAGGGTTATTGCCGTGTCTTCCGTACCGAAGGGAAGGAAATCTCGCAAGAGCGTGTTGCGAAAACCTGTAAAGCCTAGGACAAAAGTCCATCCCAGTGCCATCCCCTCTCCTGCGCTACCAGCCCTCCTCACTGTCCTCGGCAAATATTATATAACCCACCCCACAAAGACAAATCCACTGTGTTCGCAATTGGAAAAATAGCATTCGCCTTTCCACGAAAAAACGTTCCGTTTTCGGGCTATTGCAAGAAAACCTGTTCCTCAAACTGTCATTTTTTTCTGGAAGTTCCTGGTTTCCTCTTCTTCGGAACGGTTGACACCTTGAAAGTCAATCCCGTCACCTCCACGTATTTCAGGAGGGCAGGCATATGGATCTTTTCGTTGTTTGCCATTTCGATGGACGAAAATACACCGAGAAGAATATCCAAGAGCCGCAGCCATCATCTTCAGAGAAATACCCGCCTTGGTCCGCATGGCCATCAGGGCATAGGCACAAGACATGCGAGCATTGCGCCACTTGATCTCCCCGATTTCCCCCCGGTATATGTGTCGCATATATTTGATAATTGTTATTTAAGTTAAAACTAACTAGTTGTCTGCGCTAATTATTCAATGAAAATCTATAAGAGAGGCGTAAGAATTTTTATATGAGACTAGTTATAAAAACTTTCATAAAAATCTCAATGAATAATGACTCGTGAGTTGCAATGAACGTCAACCTGGAAAGTTGAAGGAATACCTAGATGGCCTGCCCTGTATTCGCTCCTATTAGGGGAGTGATCTTCATGGGAGCAAACGGTAAAGAAGAACCGTCAGAAAATAAGAGATTTCCTCAATTCCAGTCAATAGACGCGAGAATGGCGAAGCTACTGAAGTTGAATAAACAGGTAAAGCGCGTTTTTATTTAAGTCTCAGGCCAAAAACCCCGGATTTGCGGCCGCTGAGTTCCAGGGCGCGCAGGCGTTCCGGAGGGAGGCAGTCACGGGAGAATTCCGCGTAGTGCATGCGGTCCCGGAAGTAGTGGACGGCGCTTTGAGAGAGGGCGAAGATAAATTCCATGCCCATTTCCTCCGCTTTTCTTTTGGCGAATTCACACAGGGCGCGGCCATAGCCGCGGCCTTCATGGCGGTGCTTGATGTACAGGCAGCCCAGTTCCGCGCTGCGGTGCTTCGGGTAGGGATAGACGGCAACGCAGCCCACGATGCTGTCGTCCAGAGTCAGCACGTAGTAGTCATCCATTCTGGCGGCGATGTCCTCATAGTTCCGGTTGACCAGCTTGGAGTCCACTACGGAGCGGGCGATCATGGAGAGGAGCTCCGGAATGTCCTCCTCCTTCAAGGGGCGTATTTCCCGGTAGGAGTCCGTGTGGACCATGGTGCCTACGCCTTCTTCCGAGAAGAGTTCCTCCACCAGTACGCCTCGCATTTTTCCGTCCAGCAGGTGTACCCGGGGGATTCCCGTCCGGCAGGCCTCAGCCGCCTGGTCCAGTAGTTCCCGGTGGGTTACTTCTCCTTCCAGGCCCGCCACTTCCGATTCCAGAATGGCGGCAATGGGGCGTCCGTCACGGGAGGGAACCTTATGGTCGTTGAGCAGGGCGATGTACTTGGAGGCCCCCAGGCTGAATGCCATACGGACGGATTCCGGGTCAAAGGAGCCGGAACGGCCGGAGGCCACCACGGGGATCTGATGCCTTCCCAGGATTTCCCGGACTCTTTCCCGGACAAGCTGACCGCCTTTCAACGGCGCTTCCACCAAGGCGGAGCGCATTTCACAAACGCGCGTGTGTTCGTACAGCGCGGAGGCGTCCGTTCCTTCCACGATCAGCACGGGCCTGACGCCTATTTCCTGAAGAGCGTCCAGGTCCAGCAATGCGTCCACCAGCTCTTCGGAATCCACCAGGGGGCGTTCCACATGCACGGCAAAGATTTTGTCCCTGAAGTACGGGACGTACTCCAGCACGGAACGGACGTTGGTGGATTTGTTGGGAGGGAGCGTGGTCAAGGGCGGCCCGGAAGCTTGAAGACGGAGGGAACGGCTGTACCCGTTTCCTCCGTCCTGTAAGTGATGCGTAGTGTTTTAGAACGTGCGGGTATCGGCGGAATCCCGGTTGTCCATGGTTTCCGCGAAGTCCTGGGAGTCAAGAGTGACGGCGATTTCTTCTTCCTCACCGGCGGCAGGCGTTTCCGCCGGCGCCTGGGCGGCTCCCTCCTTGCGGAGCACGACGCTGACCTTGCGCCTGGGCATGACCAGCTTGGGTTCCGCCACAGCGGGCTGATAGCCTTCCCCAATGGTGGTGGCGTCGGAAATGACGGCTGGAGCTTCTTCCTGTTCCGGCTGTTGTGCGGACTGGTGTTCCCGTGCACGGGAGACTTGTTCCCGCAGGGCGGAGAGCAGGTCGCTGGGCATGCCGTCAAAACCTATTTCCGGCAGGTTGGCGCCGTCTTCCTGATTTTCATCGGAAGAATCAAACTGGGGCAGGCTGGCCAGGAAGTCTTCAAACGCATCCAGGTTGGTGGTGCTCTTGAAGAGGTTGCCGATGGCTTCACCCTTGATGCTTTCCATCAGGGTAACGAACAGGTCGTAGGCTTCAGACTTGTATTCCACCAGGGGATCCTTCTGGCCCTGGGCGCGGAGGCGAACGCCTTCCCGCAGAGAGTCCATGTTGTACAGGTGCTCCTGCCACATTTTATCAATAGCCCCCAGGATGATCTGGCGTTCCATGTGGTCCAGGTATTCCGGACGTTCGCGGGAAGCCTTGTCTTCATAAGTGGCCTTGACCTTGTCAATGAGGAAGGCGATGGTGTCATCCATCTGGCGTTCTTCCAGCTTGGCGGCGTCCGCCGTCAGTCCCAGCGGGAAGGAGGAGTTCATCCAGGCGAGCAGTTCGTCCGGATGGGTCAGGCCTTCCGAGTCCGGATCCAGGAATTCATGGGCGCGGGTGGCGATTACTTCTTCCAGAATGTCGTAAATCATTTCCCGCGGGTTTTCCGTGGAAAGCACTTCATTCCGGTAGCCGTAAACGATTTCACGCTGCTTGTTCATGACGTCGTCATAGTCCAGCACGTGCTTGCGCCACATGTAGTTGCGCTGTTCCACGCGTTTTTGGGCGGATTCCACGGATTTGTTCAGGAAGCTGTGTTCCAGGGCTTCGCCGTCGGCCACGCCCAGGCGTTCCATCATCTTCGTCATGCGTTCCGCCGCGCCGAAGTTGCGCATCAGGTCGTCTTCAAAGGAGATGAAGAACTGGGAGGCGCCGGGGTCTCCCTGGCGGGAGCAGCGGCCGCGCAGCTGGCGGTCAATGCGGCGGGATTCATGGCGTTCCGTACCCAGGACGAAGAGGCCGCCGAGGTCGGCCACGCCTTCGCCAAGCTTGATGTCCGTACCGCGGCCCGCCATGTTGGTGGAGACGGTGACGGCTCCGCGCTTGCCGGCCAGCGCCACGATTTCCGCTTCGCGCTGGTGGTTTTTAGCATTCAGCACTTCATGGGGGATTTTGGCCCTCTTGAGCATGCGGGAGAGCGTTTCAGAGGCGTCCACGCTGGCCGTGCCAATCAGGATGGGCTGGCCTTTATCATGGAGTTCCTGAATTTTGTTGATCACCGCGTTGAATTTTTCACGGCGGGATTTGAAGATAAGGTCGTTCTGGTCCTTGCGGATGCAGGGGCGGTTGGTCGGGATGGGGAGGACGTCCAGCTTGTAAATGTCATGGAATTCCGCGGCTTCCGTTTCCGCCGTGCCGGTCATGCCCGCCAGTTTTTTGTACAGGCGGAAGTAGTTCTGGATAGTGATGGTCGCGTAGGTCTGGTTTTCACGCTCCACTTCCACGCCTTCCTTGGCTTCCACGGCCTGGTGCAGTCCGTCGCTCCAGCGGCGCCCCGGCATTTCGCGGCCCGTGTTCTGGTCAATGATGATAACCTTGCCTTCCTTGACGACGTATTCCACGTCTTTTTCGTAAATGCAGTAGGCTTTCAGCAGCTGGGAGGTGGTGTGCAGGCGTGCTCCCGTTTCATCAAGCTGCTTGGTCAGTTCATTCTTGCGGCGCAGCTTGTCCTTTTCCGTCATGCGGGGGTCTTCATCCATTTCCGCAAAGGCGGTTCCCAGGTCCGGCAGCACGAAGTCCTCCGGGTGGCCGGGGGAGATGACTTCACGGCCTTTTTCCATCAGGTCGGCGTCGTGGGTCTTTTCATCCACGGTGAAGAACATTTCCTCCTTCAGCTTGTAGAGTTCCTTTTTGCGCGTATCCTGGTAAAGGGTCAGTTCATATTTTTCCACGATGCGGCGCAGCTCGGGATCCTGCATGGCGCGCAGGAAGGCGCGGTGGCGGGGCTGGCCTGTCTTCACCTTGAACAGGCAGCGGCCCACTTCTTCCGTGCGGCCTTCCTCCTGGGCTTTCAGGGCCTGGGACATGAGCTCGTTGCAAAGGTCCGTCTGCGCTTTCACCACGCGTTCAATGGCGGGGCGCAGGGTATCGTACTGCTGTTCCCGGGTGACGACCGCGGGACCGGAAATGATGAGGGGCGTACGGGCCTCGTCGATAAGGATGGAGTCCACTTCGTCCACAATGGAGAAGTAGTGCCCGCGCTGCACCTGCTCGGATTTGGAGGTCGCCATGCCGTTGTCGCGCAGGTAGTCGAAGCCGAATTCGGCGTTGGTGCCGTAAGTGATGTCGCAGGCATATTGCTCCCGGCGCAGCTGGGAGGGCATCATGCTCTGGATGCAGCCGACCGTCAGCCCCAGGAACTGGAAGAGCATCCCCATCCATTCGGAGTCGCGGCGCGCCAGGTAGTCGTTCACGGTCACCACGTGCACGCCCATGCCAGTCAGCGCGTTCAGGTATACGGGAAGGGTGGCAACAAGCGTTTTGCCTTCCCCCGTGGCCATTTCCGCAATGTAGCCGCGGTGCAGGGCGATGCCGCCCAGCAGCTGCACGTCAAAGTGGACCATGTCCCACAGTTGTCTTTGTCCGCAGATATCGCGTTCTTCCCCGCAGAGCAGCCGGGCGCCGTGTTTGACGGCGGCAAAGGCTTCCGGCAGGATCTGGTTCAGGTAGCGTTCGCGCAGCTTGTCAAACTGGGGGGTGATGTTGTTCCAGGCGGCCTTCCCCTCTTCAATGGAGGCGGGAGTGGCTTCCACCGTGGGGAGGGCGGCAAATTCGTCTTTCAGGGATTCAAAGCGTGCGTTCAGCTTGGCGGCTATTTCCTCCAGCTCTTCCCTGGGAGCGGCTTCCACAATGCGCACGGGGGGAAGCTCCATGGGGAGGAAGCGGTGAAGATAGCCCTGCCATTCCTTCGTTTTTTCAAGCAGGAAATCCTGACCCTTGCCGTTCCATGATTCTTCAATGGAGACGATTTGTTCCACAATGGGGCGCAGACGGCGCACTTCACGCTGGTTTTTGGTACCGACAATCTTGGTTAGAATCCACTTAATCATCTTTGTCTTGTTGAAAATTGACGAGGTAGAGTCGCTTTCAGCGGTCTAAGAATCGAAAAATACTAGCGGCTGCCGGAAGAATTGCAAGCACGGCCCTCCATTTGCTTTGATGATGACGTAATAGGTTGGATTTGGGCGGCATCATTCTGTCTTCCTTCCGTTTTTCCTTGCCTCTCCCTTTTCCCTGTAGGAGTGTATAAGGGAAAGGAGAGAATGAGCATGTACGGAGTATTCCATTCCGCCGGGCCGGCCCTTTTTCTGCCGGCTGTTTGCATGATGGCCGGCTGCCAGGAAAACGGCGCCGTAAAACAGCAGGAAGTGAATTTGCTGTCCGAGGGGATTGATGAGGACGGCAACCTTTTCATGCATTTTGAACTTGATTCCCATTACCACGGGGATTTGTATGCGGAAGTTTCCATGAAGGGGAATGAAATGCGCATTGCTCTGTATACTCATTCCACTCCCGGAGCTTCCCGGAAGGTGCCTTATGCGGACGGTTACAGGCTTGTTGTCCCATGGCCCGAGGGAACGGATTCCGTGGATGTTACCCTGTGCGGAATAAATTTGGGAGGGTGGGAGAAACATAAATAGTAATGGAGGGAGGTTCCGTTCAGAGACGTTTTTGTTATCTGAATGTTAACGGAAATTCCTGTGTGGAGGCGCTTGTTTGTGGTATGAAGGCGGAATGAAGCCTCTTTTGGGGATGGGATGTGCGGTGCTGGCCGTTTGCGCCGTCGGCTTTTCAGCGTACCGCATCCTGATGGAGAAGATGCCCGATGAAATTCGGGGAACGCGCCTGGTGATGGAACATGACGCTTCTTACCTGCCGAAGGCGGGCATGGTGCGGCTGGAAAATGCCGGATTTTCCAGCATGGTTCACGGGTTGGAGAACGGGGGGAAGTTTTTCTCACTGGCGGAGTGCATCGTGGAGGCGCGGCAAAAGGATATTCTGGATGATATGCTGGATAGGGTAGATCCGCAGCGTTCTTTGCGTTTCCATGTGATTTGCAACGCTTCCGGCGCGATGAAGGAAACATGGCTGGACGATGGAGGGAACGGGGAAAACGCCGTCCTCATCAACCGATGCATGGCCGTTCTGGGAGCCTATTGGCTCTTGCGCCGTTATTGTGATGATGAACAGCTGTTTTTCAAATGGATGAGGCTTTCGTTGAGGAACAGGAAAACGGCGTTTCTGGATGATTCCGTGGAATACCTGTTTCCCTGGCTCAGGCCGGACCGGGAACAATATGTTCATGGAAAGTGGATTTCGGATATCGAATCCGTCACCTATTATTGTTATCCTTTGGAAGAAAGGGGAAAGAGTTCTCTTCCTTCCCCATTCATGTACGCGGTTACGAGCCGGAAAAGGTTTTCTTCCGTCTCCTTGGAGATTCGATGCTCCGCGTTGAAAGGAGCATTGATAGACGTGGAGATCAAACAGGACAGCCAGATGATTCGTGCCGGAAGGGCCGTGCTCATCCGGATTGATGGGAACGATCATGGCCGGTCTTATTCATGGAACAGGCGCCCCGGAAAAATGTTGCCCGTGCGGCTGCCTTCCATGGAGATTCCGGAAGGCGGTCCTCCGGCCATGATACTTCCGGTTCCGGAAGACTTCCGTTCCTGTCCGGAGGAGGAAATTTTGCCTGCATTAATTGAAGAATGCCCGTGCATGAGCATGTAAGCCGGCGCTTGAGCACTAGGCATGAAACGGGAGGCGCATGCCATTGCATTCCGGCTGCGTCATACATGGAAAGAGGCAGACGATCAGTTGGGAAAGAGGATAAACGTAAACTTTTTTTTGGCCGGTTTTGTTGTGGAACCGTGTGATGGCCCATGGTTCATGACAGGTACTTCTCTTGGAATGATTCCAAATTGATGATATAATCATCCTATGAGTCATTGTGAGGATGGGCGCATCCGCATCCGCGGCGCCCGTGAGCATAATTTGCAGAATGTGGATGTGGACATTCCCCTGGGGCGGCTGACAGTGGTGACGGGACCTTCCGGATCGGGGAAAACGAGTCTGGCCATGCACACGCTGTATGCGGAAGGGCAGAGGCGTTATATGGAAACCTTTTCCCCGTACGTGCGCCAGTTCATGGACCGTATGGACAAGCCGGACGTGGATGCCGTGGAGAACATTCTTCCGGCCATCGCCCTGCATCAGCGCAACTCCGTCAGGACGTCCCGCTCCACGGTGGGAACCATGACAGGGCTGAACGATTACTGGAAATTCGTTTTCGCCCGTCTGGCCGTGGGGATAGATCCGGAAACCGGACGGGAAATCAAGCCGGAAACACCCGGCTCCATTGATGAAAAGCTGCATGAGGAATTTCCTTCCGGAACGGAGGTGATGGTTTGCCTGGAAGTGGCGCGGCCCGAATCCGTGGACCTGCCCACGCTGAAAAGGAACCTGGTGGCGCAGGGGTATTTGCGCGCCTTTGCGCATGGAGAGGCCCTCCGGCTGGAGGACGAGGAATGGACCCTGGAAGACGGGGCTCCTTTGCTGGTGATTCAAGACCGCGTGAGGCTGGCGGAAGACCAGCGGGAGCGCAGGCTGGAAGCGCTGGAAACGGCCATGCGCCTGGGTGGCGGCGTGGCCCATGTGATTCCCCGCGTGGACGGCATCTGGCTGCCCGCCATGAAATTCCGCGGGGACTGGCATCCGCTGATGGAGCCGCGGCCCGGATTGTTTTCCTTCAATTCCCCCCTGGGGGCATGCCCGGAGTGCCGCGGCTATGGCCGCGTGATCACCATTGACTACAACCGGTGCATCAAGCCGGAGCTCAGCGTCAATGACGGGGCCATCCATATTTTTGAAGGGGAAAGCAAGGTGTTTTCCGAATGCAAGAAGGACCTGATGCGCGGCTGGCGCAAAAATGCCCGCAAAGTTCGTCTGGATGTACCGTGGAAGGATTTGAAACAGTGGGAACGGGACTGGCTGCTGTACGGGGACGGAGAGGATCCGGATGAAATGTATGAACAAGGCCTGTGGTACGGCATTGCGGGCTTTTTCAGGTACCTGGAAAGCCGCACGCATAAAATGCATGTGCGGGTGTACCTGAGCCGTTTCCGCACCTATCAGGAATGCCCCTCCTGCCATGGCTTGCGCCTGAGGCCGGAAGCCCTGCAATTCAAGGTGGGCGGCAGAAGCATGCCGGAACTCTCCGGGATGCCCATGGACGAACTCCTGGCCTGGGTGGATCAATACGTCACGCCGCGCGCGGATGAAGACCCCGGCTTGAAGCATGCCGTGGCGGAACTCAGAAGCCGCCTGGAATATCTGAATGAAGTGGGTCTCGGCTACTTGACGTCCGACCGTCCCACGCGCTCCCTTTCCGGCGGGGAGATTGAACGCGTGAGCTTGACGACCTGCCTGGGCGCTTCCCTGACGGATACCCTGTTTGTGCTGGATGAACCCACCGTAGGGCTCCACCCCCGCGACACTTCCCGTTTGATTTCCGCCATGAACCGGCTTAAAAAGCGCGGGAATACGCTGGTGGTAGTGGAGCATGAGGAAGCGGTGATGCGTGCCGCGGACAGCCTGTTGGACATGGGGCCCGGCTCTGGCCGGGAGGGGGGAAAACTGGTTTATTCCGGAGAACCTGCCCGGATTGGGGAAGTTGCGGACTCCCTGACGGGGGCGTTCCTTTCCGGCAGGCGGCGCATCGCGGTGCCTAAAAAGAGGCGCAAGCCGCGTCAATTTCTGACCGTATCCGGCGCCACGCGCCACAACCTGCACAAGCTGGACGTGAAAGTGCCTCTGGGCGTCTTCACCTGCCTGACCGGCGTCAGCGGGTCTGGAAAAAGCACCCTGGCGCACGACGTGCTGTACCTGAACGCTCTGGTGGAAAAAGGGGCCGTATGCGAGGATGAACCCGCCCATGTCAAATCCATCAAGGGCTGGGAACAACTGGATGAAGTGGTGATGGTGGACCAGAGTCCCATCGTCCGGACCCCGCGCTCCACTCCTGCCGTTTATGCCGGGGTCTTTGAAGAAATACGTTCCCTCTTCTCGGAGACGGAAACAGCCCGTGCGCGCGGCATGAAGCCCGGTTTCTTCTCCTTCAACAGCGGCGACGGCCGCTGTCCGCGCTGCATGGGCATGGGGAGTGAAAAGGTGGAAATGCAATTTCTTTCAGATATCTTCGTGCAGTGCCCGCTGTGCCACGGCTCCCGGTACGGAAGTGAAGTGCTGAGCGTGTACCGCGACGGCAGGAACATTGCGGATGTGCTCGGCATGACGGTGGCGGCTGCGCTGGAATACTTCAGAGCGGAAAAAGGGGCCAAGGCCTCCCGCATTGCTTCCAAGCTGGGCGTGCTTCAGCGCGTAGGGCTGGGGCACCTGACCCTGGGGCAGCCGCTGAACACTCTCTCCGGCGGGGAAAACCAGCGGTTGAAGCTGGCTAAAATCCTGCTGGACCAGATTGGATCCGGCGCGAACAGCCCCAAGATGCTGATTCTGGACGAGCCGGGAACGGGACTTCACTTTGCCGATATTGAAATTCTGCTGGCCGTGTTCCGGGAACTGGTGGAGCAGGGGCACACCCTGCTGGTCATCGAGCACAACCCGGAATTCATCAAATCCGCGGACTACGTGATCGACCTGGGGCCGGAAGGCGGCGCAGGCGGCGGCCATGTGGTAGCCACGGGAACGCCGGAGGAAATTGTAGCCTCCGGGAAGGGATATACGGGCAAATACCTCCGGGATGTGCTGGAAGGGCGCCCTTCCGTTTACGATCCGGCGGACGCCGCCATGCCGGAATCCGCTGACGTGGACATACCGGAAGGCGTGATGGCCCTGCGGGGAGCGCGCCACCATAACCTGAAAAACGTGGACCTGGACGTGCCGCGCGGAGAAATGACCGTGCTGACCGGGCTCTCCGGCTCCGGGAAAAGCTCCCTGGCCTTCGACATCTTTTTTGCGGAAGGGCAGCGGCGTTTCATGGACGTCATGTCCCCGTACGCCCGGCAATTCACGGAACAACTGGAAAGCCCTGACATTGACCGCTTGACCGGATTGCCCCCCACGGTGGCCATTGAACAGAACATGTCCCGCGGCGGCACCAAATCCACTGTGGGCACCGTGACGGAAATCTGGCAATTCATGCGTCTGCTATATGCCAAGCTGGGGCAGGCCTACTGCCCGCAGTGCGGCGTGCCGGTGGGCAAAAGATCGGAATCCGAAGTGGTGGAGCTGGTGGTGCGGCAGCTGAAAAAACACGGCAGTCTGGCCTTGCTGGCTCCCCTCGTCAGGGGACGCAAGGGGCATTACGCCGATCTGGCCCGCTGGGCGGAAGGAAAGGGATATGAGGAAATGTGGGTGGACGGCAAATTGGTTCCGTTGAGCGGATTCCAGCCGCTGGACCGTTATTCCAGCCATGACCTGGACCTGGTCGTTTCACGTCCGGAGGCCTCCTGGACCCCGGAAAAACTTGCCGGAGCGGTGCATGCCGCGCTGGAAATGGGGGAAGGGTTCCTGCAAGTGCTTCCGCCCGGTTCCAGCCGGCCGGAGTTGATGGGGACCAAGCTTGCGTGCGCCTCCTGCGGGCAATCTTTCCCGGAACTGGAACCGTACACGTTCTCCTTCAACTCTCCACGCGGGTGGTGCCCTGTGTGCCGCGGGCATGGCATCGTGGGCAAGGGAAAGATGAAGGAAGACCAGGCGCAATCCCTGCTGGAAGCCGAACTGAAATATGACAAGGAACTGGCGCGGCAGGCGGACGATGACAAAGGGGTGAAAACCTGCCCCGCCTGCCAGGGAGTGCGTTTGAATGAATTTGCGCGCGCCGTGCGGCTTCAGGGAGTGACTCCCGGTGAAATCGCCTCCCTGCCTGCCGTAGCCGCCGCGGAACTGGTCAAAGGATGGAAATTTGAACGGGAGGAAGCTCTCATTGCCCGTGACGTGGTGGCGGAAATCACGCAGCGCCTCAACTTCCTCCAGCGGGTGGGGCTGGGCTACCTCTCCCTGGACCGCAGCGCCACGACGCTTTCCGGCGGGGAAACCCAGCGCATCCGCCTGGCATCCCAGCTGGGTTCCCACCTGCGCGGCGTGCTTTACGTGCTGGATGAACCCACCATCGGCCTGCATCCGCGGGACAACGAACTGCTGCTGGGTACACTGGATGAACTCAAGCGCCGGGGCAACACCCTGCTGGTAGTGGAACATGATGAAGACACCATGAAGCGTGCGGACCACATTGTGGACATGGGGCCGGGAGCCGGCATCCATGGCGGCAGGATTATGGCTCAGGGCACCTTTGAGGAACTGGCAGCCATGCCGGACTCCGTCACGGGCGCAGCCCTGCATCATAAGCCGCGCCATCCCTACCGCGGGAAAAGGCGCAGGATTCCGGCTAAAAAGGATGAATCCGCATGGCTGAGGGTGGAGGGCTGCTGCCTGCACAACCTGAAGGACGTGAACGCGGCCATTCCCAAGGGGCGGCTGACGGTGCTTACCGGCGTATCCGGCGCGGGGAAAACCTCCCTGATGACGGGAACCATCCGGCTGGCGGCGCGCCAGGCCATCGGCGACAAGCTCACTCGGGACCAGAAAAAGCTGTGGAAAACCTCCTCCGGCTTTGACACCATCCGCATGGTGTACGGTGTGGATCAGAGCCCCATCGGCAAGACGCCACGTTCTACTCCGGCCACCTACGTGGGCTTTCTGGACGATATCCGGACCCTGTTCGCGCAGACGGCGGACGCTCGCAGACTGGGCTTCGACCGCGGCCGCTTTTCCTTCAACACGGGGCAGGGTAACTGTGAATCCTGCAAGGGCACGGGCATGCAAAAGCTGGAAATGGACTTCCTGCCCCCCTGCTACGTGCCGTGTGAAACCTGCCGGGGCAAGCGCTATAATGCCGCCACCCTGACCGTGAGGTACAAGGGGAAAACCATTGCGGACGTGCTCCAGATGGACTTTGCGGAAGCGGCGGAATTCTTTGAAAGCCAGCCCCGCATCTCAGACCCGCTCAAACTGCTGGCGGAAACCGGCTTGGGCTATCTAACCTTGGGGCAGGCTTCCAATACGCTCTCCGGCGGGGAGGCTCAGCGGCTCAAGCTGGTGACGGAGCTCATCAAGGGTCGGCGCGTCAGCCGGAACGCCCTGATGAAGGGCAAGGAACTGCCCGGTGACCTGTACCTCATTGAGGAACCCTCCATCGGCCTGCATCCGCGGGACGTGAGATTGCTCATCGACGTGCTGCACCGCCTGGCGGACCAGGGAAACACGGTCATCGTCATCGAACACAACACGGAAATCATGGCGGAGGCGGACTACATCATCGACATGGGCCCCGGCCCCGGTGAAGCCGGAGGAACCATCGTGGCGGAAGGAACCCCGGAGCAGATAGCCAAAAAGAACTCCCCCACGGCGGAATACATCCGCCGGGAGCTGGAACCGGACAGCGTGTAACCCGTTAAAACAAAAACCTTGTCTTTCAGGACCGTTCCGGAATTACTGGAACGGTCCTTTTATATGGAGAAAAGGACCGGATGGAGGCTGACGGCGGGCGTTGGCCTGGTCACAGGGCGCCGAAATGCTTTTAAAGGAAAAATCAGCTATTCTGAAAATGGCGGAACGGAATTACTGCTGGAAATGTCTTAAAGGAAGTGCAAGGCTGTGTTCCGCATAAGCCCTTTTATTCCTGCGGCAGTGGTTGGCAAATACCGGAGAGGCAGGCGGGAACGGATGTAAAGGCATGAAAGCCATTCTTTAGAAAATCTTTGCACTGCGGTGAAACAACAAGCAATGAATATGGTGGAAAAAATAGTATTTGAACCGTTGGCAGACTCCCACCGGGAGGCCGTCATCCGTATCTTCAACCATTACGTGATGAACGGAACGGCTGCTTTCTCGGATGCGGAACTGCCGGAATCCTTTTATCCCCATATTCTGGAACGCGTGAAAGGTTATCCGGCGTATGCCGTGGTGGACTGCCGGACCGGGGAAGTAGTGGGCTTCTGCTTCCTGAGTGCGTATAAGCCTGTACCCACATTCCGGGAAACGGCCACCGTCACTTACTTCATTGCTCCCTCCCATCTTGGCCGGGGCATTGGCCGGATGTGCCTGGGCCGTCTGGAAGAGGATGCCGTGAAGCAGGGCATCCGCCACATCATTGCGGAAATATCCTCTGAAAACGAACAAAGCATGTCCTTTCACGCCAGCCAGGGCTTTATCCATGCCGGGCGCCTGAAAAACATCGGCTTTAAACTGGGCCGCACCTTTGACATTGTTTACATGCAGAAGGAAATCAAGTGATCAGCGCCGGTAATGCAGCGTGCAATAAGATGATGGGAATTTCCGAAAATCCTCTTCCTCACGCTATTCTGATGAGTCCTCTCTGAAAAGACAGGATGGCAGCGCCCTTCTCGTGGGCATCGTAAAGATTTCTCTAATTTTGTAGGCGTCTTACCGCCCCAGATGACCGCAGGCTAACTTCCTTCCAGAGTGCTGCTGCTGTGAAAGACTGCGAGAAATTCGTTAACCAGTGCATTCACGGAGCGCAAGGGAAACAGATTTGCCGGAAATAGAAGCCGGCTCGTTCGCTGCCGTCAAACCGAACACTATCCGTGTTACAATGTACTGGCATTTCCTGCGTCTGAAAACGACAATCGCCAAGCTTGGCTGTTAAACTGGTACGGCATTTGGGAAATAGTCCAAAACAAAAACAGGAATATTTTTCAAATGATCATAAATTCGTTAAAGTCTTCCAATATGTTTTCATATACATGTAGATTAGTTCAAATGAGTACCTAATGTCCATCAACCAATCCGGAACAGGGTGTAAGTGTTTTAACCTTTTTTTCAGTAATTGATGTTGCTGAACCGGGACTAACGCTACTCTCAATCCGGTACTGGCTCTTCTTGAATCAGCATGATATCTTTCACGAGGTATCTCTTTCTCATTATCGGGTATGAAAGAAAACACTCCTCCCCCGAGGGAGGTGACTGATAAACCAGTATCGGTTGATAAATTGCCGGTATCCGTTTTCCAGTTGACGGGATTGCGGCCATGCAAACGATGAGAATGATAAAAATCCGCACATAACTCCCATACATTGCCCAACATGTCATGAAACCCCCATGCATTGGGTTCTTTTTGTCCCACAGGATAGGCCCCTGTATTGGCATCGTGAAGATCCATCCATGCTACTTTCTCAAGATTATCGGGAAGAACGATTTCCTTGCCGCAGGAATAGGCTAATTCCCACTGTGCCTCCGTAGGCAGGGAAAAGCAATATCCTTCCGGAAGAATCCCCTGTTGTCGTGCAATCTCGGTTAATCGATCACAAAAATCCAGGCATTCATCATAGGATACCTGGCACATGGGGTACCGTGCGCCCGTTGTGATGGTCCATCTGTCTTCCAATTCCGGAATCGGGATCCATCCCATCATCTTTTCCCATTCCTCCTGTGTGATTTCGTACTTCCCCAGCCAGTAGGGATAAGTAATTTCCGTACGATGGTCGGATTTTGCAATTGGGTAGCTTCCTTTTGGAATGAAAATCAAGGTGAGCTTGTGTTCCGAATGGGGAATATCCATTTTTAACACATCTCCGGCCTGGGCAGATTGAACATTGGCTGTCGCAGGGGGTACTATGTCCAGGCATGTAATATCATTGCCAGGATAAAGGACAAAGATGAGCAAAGCCAATAATGCTATAATAGAGAAACTGATTTTCTTATTATTTTTTATCCATTTTATTATAAATTTCATTCCGAAGAGACAGGATAATTTTAATTATTTTTTAATTTAGCCTCCAGTAATTGCTTGGCTGTTTTTCTGTCAGTATTTTTCAAATTCTGGTTAGCTCCTTGTTTAATCAGGAAATTGTAGACATCTATTTGTCCTGCACGAGCAGCATAATGTAAGGCAGTCTCTTTGTAGGGAAAGGTCATAGAGGGTAGCTTCATTTCATTTGAAGCAACATTAATATCAGCCCTAAATTCGAGTAATTTCTTCATGGTATCAATATCCCCCACAGTTGCCGCCAGCATAAGAGCTGTTTCGCCCCCATTCCATTTTTTATCATATGGATTAAGATTTGGTTGTGGAGTCATGTTTGACGACAAATCCAGGTATGATTTTAATGAATTTCTAATCATATCTTTTCCTACAATGTAGGCAGGAGTATTGTAATGTAGATAATAAGGTGGAATATAGGGATTTCTTGTTTCTTCTTTTTTGGGGGTTATGGATGTACAAGATCCTAATAAGTTTAATGCTAAAAAAACTGAAGGGAATATAATATTAGTTTTCATGTTAAATAATTTATGATATACTTGTAGTTTTTAAAGTTCATGTGGATGATTTTTATGAAAAAAACAAGAATCATGCATAGATTTTTGTTATATTTAAAATAGGTAAATAATATTTTATGATTTGTAAACAGCTTTTACAGAAGGATCCTTCTTTAATTTACATTTAACACAACAAGCAAATTTGGATAACTCTTCTGCTTTCAGTAAAGAATCATTGAGATCAAAAACATGTATCGGAATCATATAACTCGGATGCACTTTATAAATATCAGGCGTGGCTCTTCCCTCAAGATATTGGGAACCTAATATCATACATCCTATACTCCATCCTAGAATTTTCAATTCATCATCAAGAAAAAAGTAACCAACTGCATCATAATTACCCATTCCCTCTGCTTGAGACCATGTTGAGAAGAGGGGGATGTCGTATATATATTTTACTTTTTCTTTATCTTTTTCACTAAAAAACCAATTAATTTTATCAAATTTAACCTTATTCATTAGGTATGGCGTTCCTTTCTTTAAGTCATCGCGGATTTCATCAATATTTTTCATTTTAGAAAGATATTGATTCATGGATGTGCTTTTCTTACGAAAAATGCTTAACAAGCTATGTAAATCTTTTGGTTTCTTATCAACTGTTTTTTCAAAAACTTCTGGGGTTATGTCGGATGGATTTACGCTATATTTGATATAAAGACAGGTATAAACAAACGGAAGAGGAAAAAATATGAATAATGTAATTATAAATATACTAACTCCAATCAGAAATTTTACTATTCCCAATTTATTGTTCATTTTTTTTATTTTCATAGAAAACTAGCATAATTAAATTATGAGAAATGCGTAATCTATTCATCATTTAAATAATCCGCTGGCTATATTCCAAAAATTCGAATTATTAGAAGGGATATAAACAGCGCCATGGTTGTCGCCAAAGTCATTCGTAAAATCATGAGTTATTACATTTGCTGGCACATTTTCAGGATGATCTGGGCCATTCTCTCCCAGAGCCACATTGAATTCGGAAAGTGGATAAACGAATTCTAAAATATCATATTCTTTGCTGATTGCTAAATGAATAGAATCAGCATTAGCAGGAGCTTTTTCAAATTCTTCTCCTGGTTCCAGAGACTCATTGTCAACTGCAGGATTGGCCAAGAAGACATTGCCTATATTGCCGATATCTTCCCCATGAGCCAATGCTTCAAGAGCTACTCCAGCTCCTAAGCTATGAGTTCCGATATGTACTTTTATGTTAGGACATTTGACTTTTAAATCTCTAAGAAAATGAGAAAATGCACCTGGTCCTGTAAATCTAGAACCTTTTACCGCGTCTTTAAAGTTTGAAGCACCAGGATTCCCGTTCCATGCAAACCCATAAACATCGCATTTTCCTTCCGAACTCTTATAAGCTTTTTCAACCACTTCAAATCTTGTCATCGCTTCTGCTAGAGTAGTATTATAACCATGGATCCATACTAACACACATCCGCATTTTGGACAATCACCTATTGTTCCTTCATAGGCATCTGACAAATTTGAAGGAAAAACCAGTCCATCATGATATATGTATTTTACAGATTCAGTAGCATTAATTAATATATATAGACCAAGATAATCAAGTTGTTTAAAAATTCTATTTTTGATAAATCCATATAAGTTTCGTCCTCCGTATTCCCGAATAGGATCCCTGTTAATCCACCTGCCATCTGTAGGATTCAGGTAGCGGTAATTGTAGTAGATCAGGCCAAGCTCGTCGTCCATGAACTCGCAGGAAAACCTGAACTTGTTTTCCTGAGCCCTGTCGCCCTGCGCCGTGATTAGGGCTCCAAGGGGGCATACTCATAGCGCGCCCTTTGCGTCTGCTTACAGTCGCAAGATGGAAGTGACGTTTTTGAGCATATCATGCATGAAGGCTTCCCACAATACATAATTATGTTTTTCGGAGCAGGTTAGTCTGCCAGAGCAAGCGTCTGCCTAGTGACGTTACCAAAGGCGTTGTATTCATAGAACGTAGGCACCATGGAGACAGAAGAACTGCTGTTGTCCGTGTCGTGTTGCGTGCCGACGTTATGATCTCTACGGTAGTAGAGGAATCCTACGGTCGTCGGAGGGGGCTGGACGACGGTCTGCCCGAAACCGTTGTTCAACGTTTGGGACAGGATGGTGTCTGGGCTGTATCATATAGCAAATGGTTCCCTTTAACTTTTACAGGATCTGTTATAGTCTTACAATTTCAGGATTCTATCTTCGCCAGTCTCATGTAAAAGACCGCAGTGCATCAGATAGAGCTACAGAGACCAGGTATGACAGCAGTGTGTTCACGGATAAGTAATAGAAAACAGATGTTATTGAGACTAGTAGTCCTAAAAAACATCCGGCATGCAAACAGCATGCCGGATGATGAAATAAATAATTGTCAGATTATATTTAAATAATTTTTTATTTTTTCATGAGAAATACAATTATTTTTATTGTATTTTTTGAGAGGAAAGGCAATGGAGTCTTTAGTCTTCAATTTTTATTTCTGCAAATAGTGAATTTGAGTTTTTAGAAATATATTCTTTTATCATATGAGCATTGTTACAAGCTATTTCTTTAGATGGGTATGTTATTGTCTGAAACAAAAAAACGTGAATGTCCCAAGGTAGTAACTTTCTTTTTCTTGGTATTCTGATTTTACCTTCCAAAAGTCCTCCGATTGTGGAATCGTATATTTCGAGAGTAAGAATGGGCTTTCTATTTTCCAATTGAATTCTTTTTGAGATAAAAAATCCAATAAAGGAGTATTGAGAGCTATCCAGGCTACTCTTGCTGGAATACAAGGTATTTATAGATGGTATTGCTGTAAAACAGATAACAGTGATGAGAATCAGAAAGGGAAGTGCCTCCGAGCAATTGTTCGCGTACTGTGTATCTACAGTGATTGCATAAATACAATACAACGTTGTCAATAAAAACCCGGTGGCAGGGATGAAAAACAATCCTGTAAGAACTATTTTTCTCCACAGGGGCTCGTAGGATACTCTTTGTACTGATAGGATTCCATTATTTAACGAAAAGGAAAGCGAGTAATTTATTTTATTAATGAGATTTTCATTTAAATTAAATCCTTGAATCATCTTATTTTTTTAATGATTAGTATCATGAGTTACAGTATTTTTTTAGTATAGCCAATGAAGAAGCTGTTGCAAGATTTTTTTCAGGGTAACTATAGCTTCCTCCTGCGGAAATTGTTTTATTGAATCCCAAGACCCCTATATTGATATAGGCACTCCATGAAATGTTTGCCTGAAGTAAAATATTACCATTACATAAATTAAGACATAAATCTCCAGATCCTGAAGCATTTACACCAAAACGTTGTCGATTAAACTGTCCCGTTGATTTATTTCTATAGCCGCTGCGTCTGTATTCTGCAACAGCAAAGGCTTCTACGGATACACATACTTTAATATTAGATAATTTTTTACATTTATCGTGAGAAATTTTAGCTTTGCCTCCTACCCTAAGTCCTGCATCAACATGTACACCCAAATATTTGGAGGCAAGTTTATCAATTTTTTTAACGCCTGGTATTGTCCACTGCCAAGCTGCATAAAATTCGCCTGAAACTTTGAAGTAGGGATCAGTTTGTATTTCTTCTTGTACTCTTGCATAAAATGGAGCACCAATGATCCCTAGATTGACTTCATAGGAGACGGTGTATAATCCAATAATATCATTAGATATTGTAGGTGAATTATAGATATAAGAGTACAAATTCCACCCACTCTGTTCCTGAATGGGATCTCTGTTAATCCACCTGCCGTCTGCGGGATTGAGGTGGCGGTAATTGTAGTAGACAAGCCCCAATTCGTCATCTGCATACTCGCAATCGGACTGTTCGATGTCTTCGTCGCAATCACAGGAACAGGGACATGGACAACCTCCTTCCTCCGGCTCGCTGGAGGAGGAAGAGAGTGAACTGGAACTGCTGCTGGAAGAAGAGCTGGAGCTGCTTGAGGAACTCGACGACGAGCTGCTGGAGGAAGACGAAGAACTGGAACTGCTCGAGGAAGAGCTGGAAGAATCAGGAGGCTCCGGAGCCGAAGAACTCTGCAGGGAGCTGGAAGACGAACTGCTCGAGGAGGAAGAGCTCGAACTGCTGCTTGGCTTGGGATCAAACTCAAACGAATCTCCTCCCCCTGCCGAACTGCTCGACGAGTTCCCTTCTTCCGCCTCCTGGTACAGGTTGACCAGGGTTAGCACGGTTTCTCCCTCCTTGCCGGCAGGCGTGTTTTCCGCCAGCAGGTAATAATCCAGGTCGGGCTCGCCTTCCTTGTCGCACATTAAGGCAATGCAGAACTCGGCTTCCGACCCCTGGTCGGGCTGGTGTTGATGGACGATGTGGCACCAGTAGTATCCCTGGTCAAACTGGATCTGGCGGCGGAGGGGGGGTGGAAGGGCCCGGCTCCGTGGAGAGTTCCAGTTCCTTGGCGGGGATGGAAAGGGAGATGGAGGAGTGGGCGTGAAGGTGGAGAAAACAGGTGGCGGGAGCCATGACCTTGAGGTATCCGAACCATTCGTGCCGGGTGGGGGAGGAAGCAGCGCGTTTGGGGATAAGGACGGGAGCGGAGAGGCCGTTGACCAGGAAGTTGCCCTGGGGCTGTCCGTTGGGGTACATGGGAATGAAGGGGTAGACGGTGTCCATGGCGCCGATATTGAAAGTGTTGTTCATGGTAATGAAATGATGTTTGTTCAATGGTTGCGACTACCATGAATCAAAAACCAGCAACGTAAACACGCCGGGAACGTTATGATATTTGGTGAGTTTTTGAGGCGGATGGCAACGTGTGAAAAGGGAGGGGATTCTTCTCCGGTGGCACGTATTTCTTTGCCATATTTTCAAAATTTACCCATTGCCAGCTTAAAAGGCAGCGTGCTAGCGTCCATCAATGAATTCGTTCAACATCTAACTCCATTATTTCATGAGCACCACATTGAAAAAGATCTATGTCAACGGGTTCCCCAGTCTCTACGGGGGCGCGGGAACCGAACTCCACCACCAGATTCTGGTCTGGCTCCACATGGGTATTGACGTGCATATCATCCCCACCAACGGCGGATTTGAAAATGAAGCCCTTTATTTGGAAATGATCCGTCTGGGCGTCCATATCCACGCTCCCAATGATTGGACAGTCCTGCAGGAAGGGGATGCCATCATCGGATTTTGCAACGGAGAATTTCTGGAAAACATGCCAGCCATTCGCCAGCGCACCAAACGCACCATCTTTGTCAACTGCATGACCTGGCTTTTCAACAAGGAAAAGGAACTCATGAAGCAGGGGCTCATTGCCATGTTCCTTTACCAGAACGAGGAAGTCAGGCAGAAGAACATGCCCCTGCTCAAGCGCTGCAACGACGACCCCACCATTGCTTTCATGACGTTCAAGCCTTACTTCCACAACGAATCCTTCCCCTTCATTGAGGAGAGGACGCAGGAATACTTCGGCTGCGGGCGCATCTCGCGCCAGGATGCGGACAAATTTGCGGCCAACACGCTCCACATCTACGAATACTTCGTCTCGCCCCTTTTTAAGAGGGGCCTGTTTCTGGGCTTTGACCAGAGGAGCCGGGAGAAAATCGGAAAACCCTACGACTGGATACGCACGGCCCGCGACCAGAGGGAGGTGAGCCAGCAGGACTTTTACAAGCACTGTGAAATAGTGCTTCAGCCGACGGATACGACGGAAAACTGGCCGCGTGTCGGTTTTGAATCCATGGCCAGCGGAAGCGTGCTTGTGGTGGACAACCGTGGAGGCTGGAGGCAGATGGTGGAGCATGGCAAGACCGGATGGCTGTGCGACCATGAAAGGGATTTCATCTACTACGCCAGCAAGATGGCCTACGAGCCCAACCTGAGGTCCGACATGGCCCACGCGGCGCGGGAGCGTGGACTGGAGCTTGGAGGGCTGGAAGCGTCTGTAGCCAGCTGGGAGGAAGTCTTTGACGCGGTGGAAAAACTGCCGGCTTAGAAATGGGAGGAAAAACCATGAAAAAGAAAACAAATATTGTCGTAGGCATTTGTTCATGCCATGGAACGGGAGATAAACGGAAGGCGGTAAGGTCTACCTGGCTGGCCCATCCCGCGCAGAACGTTGAATGCATGTTCTTTGTAGGAGGAAACCGGGTTCCGGAGGGGGAAGAAGAAGATACGGTGGGGCTTGATGCGCCCGATGGCTACAATGAGCTCCCCGCAAAAGTGAAATCCTTCTTTCGTTACGCGCTGGAGAATTACGAATTTGAATGGCTCTTTAAATGTGATGACGATACGTATTTGGAATTGAGCCGGTTGACCTCCTTGATAGATGAAGATTATGATCTGATTGGGGATGCGATGGTTGCGCTTCGCAATTCACCGAGCGGAGGGGCGGGCTACCTGCTGAAGCGCAGCATGGTGGAAAAGCTGGTGAATGCGCCGGGTTTTGCGGAATGCGGGGCAGAGGATGTGATCGTAGGTGAACTGGCAGGCAGGCTCGGAGGCCGCTTGAAATCCACGAAACGGCTTTACATGTCCAATGTTTATTACCCGGAACGGGATAATGACATGGTAACGGCCCACTGGTGTTCTCCCGACATCATGCAGGCCCTGTATTCGTTTAATTACAAAATTCCCTCCGCTGTGTGCGATGTTGTTCATCTTCATTGGAAAGGGGAAATGCTGTTTTATTCCAACGGGGCATTCAGGAGGCGGGATACTTCCTGCTATGGCTGGTGGAGCATTGGCTCCAAGGGTGAACTGAAGCTGAAATGGCAGATGTGGCCTATGGAGCAGCTTCTTTTGGAGGGAGAACGGTTTATCGGGTCTGAAACGGAGATATTCCAGCGGCCGGACATGCCGTCCCTGGCCCAGTTATGGGCTGAACGCCGTCTTTCTTCCGGCAACGTGGAAATCATGGACCAATCTCCTCTGCTGTATATCCATTTGGGGTGCGGCACCCGGAGGTTGAATGGCTGGTTGAATCTGGACGCTCCCAATTATGATATTACCAGGCCGCTCCCGTGGAAGGACGATTCCGTAGACGCTTTTTATCTGGAGCATGTCATTGGAACAGTAACGCCTGCAGAGGCCTGCCGATTTTTCACGGAAGCCTTCCGTGCTCTAAAACCCGGAGGAATCTTACGATTAAGTTTCCGGGACGTGCGCCTGATGCGCGGGGTGATGACGCCTGCGTTCAGGCAATACATGAAGAAACAGGGGAAAGGAAATCACACTCCGGAGAATGATTTGTGTGCATTTATGGAAGTCTACAAGCAACAATCCCTGTGGTCTGCCGATTTCCTGAGTTATGTTTTGGAAGAGCTGGGGTTCCAGGTTTCCCAGCATGCTCCGGGTAATTCCCGCCATTTGCACCTTCAGTGTCTTGAAAGGCGATCCGACAGGGATGAACATCCTTTTGACCTGCTGGGCACGGTTTGCCTGGATGCCCGGAAACCGCAGAAGACTGTTACCGGTAAATTTTTATCCTTGCGTCCCGCTTCTGTTCCGGCATCTCCCGGTTACGTCACGACGCAGTTTATGCCCGGCTCGCGTACGTGCAATCATCTGTTCCAGATAGCTGCTGCCTATGCACATGCTCTCCGGCTGGGTGTGGGATGCCGTATTCCCTGGAGATACAGTTCCGAGACCTGGGAGCTGATGACTTATCTGGGTGAGGCCTGTTCGCTGTGCCCGGACGGCGGTTATAACGATCCCGTGACATACAGGGAACCCGGATTTTCCTACCATCCCATTCCTGAAACGGTTCGCTACGGCGCCCTGAGAGGGTATTTCCAGAGTGAGCGGTATTTCAAGGATGTTGCGGAAGAAATCCGTTCCCTGTTTGCTCCTCTTATTGCTCCCGTCCAGGAGGGCGTGGCCGGCGTTCATATAAGGATGGGGGACTATCTTGACCGTACAGACATGTACCATACGCCGGATGTTCCCTTTCTTAATGAAGCTTTACGGAGGCTTTCCGGCAACATCAGTAAGCTGGTCGTCTTTTCCGATTCTCCGGAATTGGCCCGGAAATTGATGGAGGGCGTTCCGGAAGCAACGCGTTTTGAAATAGTCATGGATGAGCATGAGACGCTGGACGCCCTCCGGGAATTGACGTCCATGCAGGAACTCGTCCTTTCCTGTTCCTCCTTTTCCTGGTGGGGGGCATGGCTTGGAGACCAGCAGAGGGTTTTTATTCAAAAACAGTGGTTTACCGGAAAGATTGAGGACGAGCAGGACATTTTCTGCCCGCAATGGATTAAACTTTAACAGGTACATTTTATGAAATGTGTTTTGATTGTGTCTCCTGGGGAAAAGTCGGAGGGAGCTTCGGAATTGCACCGGATGGGTTACGAGCTGGAGCTCTATCCCTCTACCGCGGATCTTTCCCCCCTCAGGGATGCGCGGGAAGAGGAAAGTGCATCCTACCTGGGACGGTCCCCGGCGTCTGCGGAACGTTCGCACGTCCGTTCTCTGAGGGCATCTTTCATACGTCTTCTGGAGGACAGAAATTATGCTGGGAGTGACCTGATTATTTTCGGAGAAAGCGATGCCGTGCCGATGGTGGCTTCTTCCCGCTTGGAAACGGCTCTCAGGAAGGAAATGAAGGAGCATCCGGAGACGGATATTTTCCGGCTGTTCCATCATGCAGTATGGTCTCCGCAAGGGGCTCCGGGGGAATCTGATGAAATCTTGTTTGAAGATTTCAAAACGGGAAAGACGGATGCCAATACCTCCTACGTATGGGGAACGCATGCTCTCGTCATCCCTGCTGCCCGACGCCCCAGGGTGGCCCGGGTTTTTGCCGATTACCGGTTGCCGACTGATATTGCCCTGGAGGCTGCCAACAGCCATGGAGACCTCAAGATCCGTGTGGCCCGCCACAATCTGTTTTACCAGCACGAACGGACTAAGCAGAGACCCGATTGCAAAATTGCTGTTTGTCTCTCATCCTATAAGCGTCTGACGGATTTGCAGAGGCAGATTTGGTGCATGATGGATCAGAGCTATCCGAATCTTCATGTGTTCGCAGCTGTCAAGGGGATACCGGAAGGCACGTACCGCAGAACAGTGCTCCCTCTCTTTGAACATTTTATTCACGAAGGCCGTTTGACGATGCGGCTTTTCCCCAACAAGAACCAGCTATCCAATTTCTTGGACACGATAAGGGATTTGAACGTTTCCGATTACGATCTTTTCGCCAAAATTGACGACGATGATTTGTACGGAAGGGATTATTTCAAGTCAGTCAATAAATTCCATCTGCATCTTCCGCCGGAATTCAGCAGCTTTTATTGCGGGCCGGGCGAATATCTAAGCGTGCGTGGAGGGTATCCCTTCTCCGGAAACGGATTTTTCGGCTGCTTTGGCCCCACCTTGGTATTGAGCCGGGATGTGCTGGAAAAATTAATAATTTGTGAGACCAATCCTCACATGATATCCCAGATCTCGCCCAGGCTCCGTCATGCCGGGTATGGATTTACGGAAGACAGCTTCATGCACATGATGATGCTGGATACCGGAAGCAGCAACCGCACCCGGTATGTACAGGAAATGGCCCTGCCAATGCATCTGGCGATTCAGACCGGCAATGCTTCCGTGATGCGCGGAGGGCTGGTTCCGGGAGATTTCCGGGGCAGAAACTGGAACATTTCTACGAACCAGGTTAATGAGGAGCGTCTCATGGAAGTGCATCATCCGCAATGGCATGATATTGTCCGTGTCTTTGGGAACAGGGCGCGCCGTTTTGAACGGGACGACGAAGCGGACGTCCTCTCCGTCACTGATGAGAAAATAACTCTCAAGTGGGATTGCTGGGGCGTGGAGGCGTTTAAAAAGATGGAGGATGGAACCTTCTATTTGTCGAGCGGCGGCAGACAGGAGGAACCTTTTTCTCCCCGGAAAAAAGTGGCTGTCCTGTTTATAGCCACAGGGCGTTATATGACGTTCTGGGAGGAGTTTTATGCGGCCTCCAAACAATATTTCCTGACAGGGCATGATGTGCATTATTTTCTGTTCACGGATCATCCGGAAGTGGAAACCGGCGATGACGTGACTCTTGTCCGCAAGCCGTTTTATCCGTGGCCCATGGAAACCTTGAGAAGGTTTGAGACTTTTTTAACCGTTCGGGAGGAATTGCAGCAATATGACTACATTTATTTCATGAATGGAACTTTGCTTCCCGTAGGGCCTGTCGGTCAGGAAATTTTCCCGATGAACCGGCAGGGTCTCATGGTGACGCTTCATCCGGGGTACTACCAACGCCCCCGTTCCACTTACCCCTACGAAAAAAATGGAATGTCCCGGGCGCGGGTGCTCCATTCCGAAGGAGAATATTATGTCGCCGGAGGCTTTAACGGGGGAAGGGCTGAAGACTATCTCCGCATGTGCCGGGAGTTGGCGGATGCCGTCAGGCGGGATCTTGAGGACGGTGTCATTGCCGTTTGGCACGATGAAAGCCACCTCAATAAATATGTGATTGGCCGGCATCCCCTTGTTTTATCTCCTGAATATTTATTCCCTGAAACATTGGACTTTAATCAAAAAAATCTCATGGCGATCAAACCGAAAGTAAAAATGATCGTAAAGGATAAATCTCTTCAAAAACACGGAGGTCACGCATGGTTGAGGCAACAGATATAAATTCCCGGCAGGCCAAACGTGCCGCTTTTGCGGACTTCTGGCCGGGATTTGATCCACATGATAATATTCTGTCCGCGGTTTTGACGGAAAGACTGGGCATGACCGTTGTGGATGACCAGGATCAGGCGGATTTTTTAATCTACTCCGTTTTTGGAGAAAAACATCAGAACTTTAAGGGGATTCGAGTTTTTTATACGGGGGAATCCGTCAAACCGCGTTGGGATGAGTGCGATTATGCCATTTCATTCATGAAGGGAGATATTCCTTATCCCGAATGTCATTTGAGGATGCCCTGCTGGATGAACAATGGCCCTGTCAGAAGAACGGGAAAAATAGAACAATACTCCAAAGACAGAAAATCCCTTCTGTCCAGGCATACCCGATTTTGCAGCTTTGTGTATTCCAATGGGAATGCTCCGGAAAGAATTCATTTCCTGCGCCTGCTTTCCCGGTACAAGCATGTAGATTGCGGCGGGATGGTCATGAACAACATGGGCTCCTGCGTTCGGGATAAAATAGCTTTCTGCTCCTCCTGCAAATTCACGATTGCCTTTGAAAACTATCCGGCTGCTGGTTACGTGACTGAAAAACTGTTTGATTCTCTTGCCGCTCTTTCCCTTCCCATTTATTGGGGAGCCCCCGATGCAGGGATGGAGGCCAATCCATCCCGGTTCGTCAATGCCGCGGACTTTTCCACCCCGGAGGCCCTGGCTGAATATGTGATTCGTCTTGATCAGGATGAAGACCTTTACCTCAGTTATATGGACGGTCCCGTTTTTGTACCGGGCCAGCCGGACATCGGAGAATATATGAACCGTCTGGCAGAATTCTTTTCCATGATTTCATGCAGCGGGAATATATGCCGGACTGGCAGGCCGCGTACGGAGGCTTGCCGTCTGCATCACGGCTATCCCGTCATGTCCCGGCATGATGACGGAAAACAATGGACGGGAAAGGCGGAACTTCTGCTGCCCCAATCGCTGGCGGCAACTCCGTTTCCCGTGTTCTGTCCGGAAGGGAAGGACACGGCTTCCCAATTCATCCGCAAGCTGGCCATTATTCCGGCTAAAAAACATTCGGAGCGCTGTCCGGATAAAAACAGGCGCTTGTTGAATGGAAGGCCCCTGTTCCTGTATTCCGTTTCCTATGCCCTCCAGGAAGGATTTGTTCCGGTTGTCAGTACGGACAGTGAAGAAGTTCTGGAACGCTGCCGTCGGGAAGGCATCCAGTGCTTCCGGGAGACGGTGGACGACCGCCGAATGGAAAATTGCGTACGCCAGGTATTGACCCGTTTCTCCTGTGACATATTCGCCGTACTTCAGCCGACTTCTCCCTTCCGTCGTCGGGGCCTGTTGCGCCAAATGGCGGAAGACATGGAAAAAGGGAAAATTCAATCCGCCTACACGGCCCGCAAAACCAAAATGATTGGTCACATGGAGGGACATTTCCATCTGGCGCATCGGGAACAGGACGCCAAGAAATTTTTCTATTTTTTTGACGGAAATATTAATGTTGTTACCCGGAAAAAATTTCTGGAATCGGGTACGATGTTTGATGACGGCTCCTGCCCTTACCCGAATGATTTTCCCTGTTGTCTGCAAATTGATACGGAAGAAGAGTGGAAAGCCTTGTCACGGTTAGGTGAATTTAAAGACTGTCAATGTTTTCTGGCTTCAGAAGGGCATAAAAAACGTATTTGCATCGTCTCAAATAAACGTGATTTGAAACGCAACTATTCCTCTTTTGTCGACTCCTGCGACAAAGTAATGAGAATCAGCAAAATGGATAACTTGAATTCCGGTCTGGCGGGAAAAAGGACGGATATTGTTCTTGTTTCCTGCTTCGCCGGATACCTGGCTTTTTCCCCTGAGGAAAGGCATATGGAAATTTTACGCGGAGTCCCGGAAATTTACTTCAACAATGAAGAATTGGGCTATTCCAATGAATTTGCTTGTAGGGAAGGGCTGGAAAACTGGAAATTCATGCCGGGGGAAGTTCACCGCAGCACGGGCAATTTTACCACGTTGAGCAAGGCGCTTTGTCTGGCGGACTATTTATTCCCTGAAGCCCAGCTTTACTATTTGGGAGATACGGATATGAACCTGAGGGCCGCGGGTTCTTCAAAGCATCATGCGCCAACGGAAAATGCCTACATGCAGTCCCTCATTGACAGCGGAAGAGTCATTCCCATTCTGGAAGATGCCGCCGGTGAATTTCATTACTCCGCCCCGGCGCCGCCGGTTTCTTCCCAGGGGAATGTTCCCGCACCGGACTTGCTTCCCGTGGACACCGTTCTCATCAGCCATCCTCAGTGGACAGACCAATTTCAGATGAATGAAAAACGGGGACGCCGGCTTCACCGCAATGACCACGCAACCATACTTCAACATGATGAAAACAAACTCGTTCTTAAATGGGATAACTGGGGGACTGAAGAATTTCTGAGGATGGAAGAGGGTAAATATCAGTACCTTGACTATCATTATTCTTCTACCATCAATGAAGTGAACAAATACGCGCGGGAATTGCTCATCAACCCGTATGACGGCTATAACTCCGTGTTCCGGCATTCCAGCCGTCCTTTTATCGGCATGAGGTATCATCAATGGGAGGGGTTGCTGCTGCTGGAACGCATGTATCGTGATGTTGAAAAAGGAGTACGAAAGATGCCCCGGCTTCAATCCGTCCTGCTGATGGGGATTTGCAAGGATGCGTTTGCAGCCCTTATTCTGGCGCAGCGATTGAAAAAGGATTTCCCGCATCTTCATATTGGCGTGTGGGGATGCCCATGGCCGGTGGATTTAAGTGGACAGTCTCCTGTATACCGGGGAATAAGAGTTTCCCCATCTCATGAACAGATAAGGGAAAAAAGACCGTTTAAAAATCTTTTGGAGCGTTATGGAGATCCTCTCAAACTGCTTCAGCAGCCGGAATCCTCCGGACTTTGTTTGTTTGCCTTTTACAGTACCAGTCAACATTGGACTCTTGATGAAGAAGCGACGAACAGATTGGCTCCTTACCTTCTGAAAACATATGCCCATCAGGCTGGCAGCAAGGAACATCATACTGTTGTTCACGGAAAAATCGTACATCTGGTAAAGGAAAAGCCGGCATTGGTTCAATCCTGGATTGAAGAAATGTTCCGGATGATGGAAACGGAAAGCGGGAACCATGGAGAGGTGAGAAATCTGCGTATATCCGCCTAGGCGTTTCGCAAAATCCCTCAATAATTAAAAATCCCTAATCAAAAAAATGGAATGCCAATCACAAAAAACAAAATTGGCCGAAAACATGAAACGGATAGGTTTTCTCCGTGTTCTCAATGAAGAAAACGCAGTTATCCCATGTTTGTTGAGCGTAGCTCCCGTTCTGGACCACGTTGTGGTGCTCTGGGCGGATATGGATGACCGCAGCATTGATCTGGTCAAGGAATGGGAACATCACCTTTGCCACGCTTGTCAATGCCGGGTCAGCTTTCTTCATTATCCGCATCATGTCGTTCCTCCTCATTCCGTGGATGACTTGAGGAGCCTTCCCCGGGAAAACAGAATTGACACCTACTTGAATTTCGGCATGGAATTCATTCGCCGTCTTTATGAAGGGCAGCTGTTTTGCGTTTCTAAAATAGACGCTGACCAAATTTATTTTACCCGGGAACTGGAAGCGGCCTTTCAAATGATATCCGGTCCGGAGGATTGCGTCTCCATCCGGGGGCACAATACCCTGGTTCATCAGCAAAGATTGATGATTTATGGTCCTCGGCCTGTAAATGGCGGTGGCGACTCCCTCATCTGCGGCATGAACAACTTGCCCCGCTTTGGAATTGCGGCGCCTTACGAAGTGGATATAACCGCTCATCCGCAGGTGACCCCTTATCCTGATGCCTGCTGGATGCACTTCATGAAAGCGGCTAAATACAAAAATGTCATCCGGGAATTTCATGACGATGAAGTCATCCCTCTTTCTCAAAAGCCGGCTCTGCAGGAGTGCTTTCTCTCTCGTATTCTGCCGTTATTGCAGGAGGCAAAAAGCCCGTATGCGCATCTCCGCCTGGACTAGTTCCGTTTGATGCCGGTTGGACAGGAAATCGCATGTTTTCTCGGAAAAACTCTTATCTCACGTCACTCGGATGGACTCTCCCGTTTGCATAGCTTTTACCGACTTTGAATCCGGGTTCAAACCGCAAAACCACATTCTGGGCCTGATCTTGAAAGAACGTTTGGGCGCTGTTTTTGTGGATGACCTGGCCCGTGCCGACTTGCTGATTTATTCAATCTTTGGAAATGCCGCACGTTCCTTTAAAGGTCCTCGTCTGTTTTATACGGAAGAACCTGTTTTGCCGCGCTGGAAGGAAGGATGCTATTCCCTGACAAGCCTGAGAGATGGAACGCTTTCCGGGGACCGTCATTTTCGTTTTCCTGCGTGGTTAAACGCCGACTATATCCGCAGGACGGGTCACATTGAACAATACTCCTCCGTTCCAGGGGATATTCTCAACCGGCATGAAAAATTCTGTAATTTCGTCTATTCCGGGGGAGAATTCCGGGAGGCCATCCGTTTTTTGGAAACTCTTTCCCAATACAAATACGTAGACAGTTCCGGCCAGCTTCTGAACAACACGGGCATGATCGTTAAAGACAAAGTCGAATTCTGCTCCCGGTACAAATTCACCATAGCGTTTGAAAACTATGCTTCCCCCGGTTACATAACGCAAAAACTGACGGATGCTTTTGCTGCCGGAAGCCTGCCCGTCTACTGGGGAGCACCGGATGCCTGCCGCGAATTCAACCCCGGGCGGTTCATCAATGCTCGTGATTTTCGCAATCATGCGGAACTGGTCCGGTATGTGGAGCACCTGGACAGGAATGTTGACGAATACCTCTCCTACTTCAAGGGCCCCTTGTTTGACGAGGGACAGATCGGCGTGGATGGCCTGCTGGATGAAGCAGCCTTGTTTTTCAAGAAAATTTTCAGGGAGGGAAATGCCGGGCGGCAGCCTGCCTCCATGGAGGGAAAGGACGAACCGTTGCTTCACGGGGGAGTTTTTATGCCGCGGTATGACGATGGGAAACCATGGACGGTTTCGGAAACAGTTTCTCCTTCTCAGAAACGGCCACTTGGACGGCCATTCAATATGGCGGCATGCATTGCATCATACAAGCGGGTGGAAGACCTCCTTCGCCAGATTCTCTGCATGATGAACCAGAGCTATCCACATCTGCATGTATTTGCAGCAGTTAAGGGAGTTTCGGCTGAAACGGCCCGCAGGATTCTGCTTCCCCATGTGCAGCCGTTCATCGATGCCGGAAGAGTGACGCTGCGCCTCTGCCCTAACAGAAACCAGCTTACCAACTTTATGGATACCGTCCGTGGCCTGGATATTTCATCCTATGACCTTTTTGCCAAGATTGACGATGATGACTTCTATGACCCGGACTACTTCCGGCATGTTGCCGATTTTCATGCCTTGTTGCCCGATGGTTATTCAAGCTGCCACCGTGGGGAGGGCCTGTGGCTGAAACGGCATGAAGGATACCCTTATCTGGAAAAGTCCTTCCTGCTGGCCCTGGGGCCGGCTCAAATCATGTCACGGCGGGTCATGGAGGATCTGCTGGCTTGGGAAACCGACCGCGCGGCTATGAAGGAAGCCATGTACCGTTGTTTAAGGCAAACGGGATTCTATCAATTTGGCTTTGCGGAAGACCAGCTATTCCAGACCGTCATGCTGGAACACGGGTGTGCTGACATAGCTCCCTATCTGAAAAAGCGGGGAATTCACAGCCATCTGATTATGCAAAAAAGCAATGCTTCCATCATGCGGGGAGGTACTGTTTCCGAGGAATTCCGGAAAATGCAGAACGGTGCTTCTACAGATGCCGGAAATGATGAACACCTCGTGGACATCATCCATTCTGACTGGAAAGGATGCATGAAAATCAGCAATGGACGGGCCATTCGCCTGGATGGCCCTCGGGATGAAGCCGACGTGCTGTCTCTGACCGGAGTGGAAATCACATTGAAATGGGATAAATGGGGCGTGGAAACCTTTACGAAAATGGAAGAAGGCGCCTACCGTTTACGGAAGAAGGAAGAAGCCGCCTTCCTTCAATCTCCTCCCCATGCCTCCTCCCTTATTCATTTGCGCCAGCAGGATTGGACGGATGGCTTGTGCATCACGGGAAACAGGGGAAAGCGTTTAAATTGCAACGATGGAGGCGAAATCCTTGAATACTCGGACAAAAAACTCGTCATAGGCTGGGATTACTGGGGAAAGGAAACCTTTCTTCGCAGAGAAGACGGCAATTACTGGTTCTCTTCCTATTCATTCATGGCGCCGGACTCTTCTATTGCGGATGAATATGTCATTGCTCTCTGCGGCGCTCCGGAAAAACCGTGGCTGCATTCAACGGGGCGTCCCGTCGTTCGTATCCGTTATTCTTCCTGGAACCTGGAAGACCATTTGGACAACATGAAACGGGATATCCTTGAATTTCTCGCCGCCACCCCGCATGCGAAGCGCATTCTCCTGGCAGGGAGGGCGGAAGAAGCCGTTGCCTGCCTTCTTCTCGCTTCATGCATTAAAAAACGCTATCCTTCCGTCCGGACCGGAATTTTCGGAATGCCGTGGAACGTCGGCCGGGAAAGCCGGCATACAGAGGAAAACTGTCCTCAAGAAAAACGTCTCCGGGTCAATCCGTCGTTGCTGCTTAAGGAAAACCGGGCGCAAGGAATCGATACTTGTGCGTACGCTTTCCATGTAAGCAACAGTAAACCGGAACAAGTGGAAAACAATCTCCGGAATCTCCTTGATTCTCTCCAGATCATTTACAATTTCTCGCCCCCCTGCGGTTGGGGGGAAAAAGATGAATGCAAGGGTGCAAAAAACTTCATTCAGCAATATCCGGAAATATTCAAGCGCATGGCGGATTGCTGTTTTGACGACTTGAAAGGAAAATCCGCCCCACCGGAATATATCGATCTGAACGCATGGATCATGGAAGATAGATAAAAATTAGAGTTATTTACTTGTTACTAAGTATATAGGTCCCTTTTGAAAAGATGTACAGGAGATTCATGCCACAGCACAGAACACTACAGCCTGGAAACGAAAAACCTTGAGAAACCAAGGGTTTTACTCATCTTAAAATCTGAAAACTGGCGGAGAGAGTGGGATTCGAACCCACGGTGGGTTGCCCCACGGCGGTTTTCAAGACCGCTGCATTAAACCGCTCTGCCATCTCTCCATGCAACAAGCGCGGGCATAAGCTACCGTGAGGAGGGCGGTTCTGTAAAGTCCTATTCACGTCTGCCCGCAGGTTTGCGGAGATGGCATGAGTGCCTGTGCTTCATGAAATTTTGTGCTGCCGGTGGAGATGCTTTCTCCCTGACCAGCAGGGGAATGCGGAGCCCGGTAGTGCATTTTACGCCGGGAATCAAGGGGAATTTGGGTTGGGTATTACTCTCAGGGGCTGTATAATGCCGGGCATGAAAGGCTCCCGCATTCTTGTCCTGACCGGGCCCGGCAAGGGAAAGACGACTTCCGCCTTCGGCATGGCCCTGCGCGCGTTGGGGCATGGTGGGAAAGTGGCCGTAATTCAGTTTATCAAGCACGACGGTTCCTATGGGGAGGTGGTGGCTCTCCGGCAGTTTCCGAATGCGGAGGTGGTGTGTTCCGGGGCCGGATTTACGGGCCGCGCCAGGGATGAAGAGTCCCGTGAACGCCACGCTTCCGCCGCTCGGGACGGGTGGAGGGTGGCCCGGGAGAAGCTGGCGGATGAGTCCGTGGGAACCGTGATTCTGGACGAGATTTTTTACCCCCTGAATTACGGCTTCATTTCCGTTGCGGAAGTCGTGGATGCTTTGAAAAAAATTACCCCCGGAAAGGTCGTTGTCCTGACAGGCCGGGATGCTCCGGAGGAAATGATCGCCGTGGCCGATACCGTGAGCCGGATTGAATGCGTCAGGCATGCCTTTCAGCAGGGAATCAAGGCTCAGAGGAATGTTGAGTTTTAAGATATTCTCTTCTGAAAACTCTCAGGTAAACCTGTTCTCCGCCGTCGGCCATTCCTCTCTTCATTCCTGCGTCGCCCTGAATTCCGGTGGAAGTTGTTCCATGAGTTTCTGGGCGCATTCCCGGGGCGTCGCTTCCGATGTGTCTATGGAGAAGTCATGCGGGAAATTCTGGTGAATGCATCCGTATTGGCGCTCCGCATGGGCCGGGTCCGGAGTCCGGTCGGTACGGTTCCGCTCGCGTTCCAGCAGGATGTCCTCCCGGCAGTCCACTTTGATGAGGGCGCGGGGAATGCCGCTCAGGCGGTTCAGGAGGTCTTGAACCCAGGCGCGGGATTCGCCGATGACGTGGTCCACGATGACCAGGGCGCCTTTCCGCGCGGCCTCTGCAATGGCGGCGTGGAAGGACTCGATGAAGGGGAGCCCGGTTTCCCGGACGGCGTCCAGGGCGTTTTCATGCCTTCCCCGGCTCATGGCCAGATAATCGTCCATGGAAAAAATCATGGAGTCCTCCTCCATGAGGCGGTGCAGGGTCCGGGCCAGCGTGCTTTTCCCCGCGCTGGAGGCTCCGTTGAGCAGGATGACGCGCCCCAGCCCCGGCTGAGGCTCCTGCGGGTGGTCCGGGGTTTCCGTTCCCCAGTACAGGTGGATGTAGCCGGCCTTCACGTTCCCATCCGCCACTCCTTCCCGGCTCTTGTTTCCATTCTTGTCCGTCACTGTGTAAAGGGGCGGGTAGGGCCGGTTCAGTTCAATTCGGGACCAATGGAATTCATGGCCGCGGATGCGGGTGAAAGGCAGCCCGAACGGGGCTCCCGTTTCCATCACGGCTTCCCGGTATCCCAGGGAACGGAGCTTTTCCCCCATCCGGGCCGTTCCGTCAATGACTCCGCACATGTTCCTGCTTGTCCCGTCCGGAAGCGCCAGTTCCTTGCAAAGGTACATGTATCCCCCGCATTCGGCAAAGATTTCTCCGCCGTTCTTGGCAAATTCCAGGATGGCGTTCCGCATGGCCTCATTGCTTTCCAGACGGCCCGCGAAGGTTTCCGGATAGCCGCCCCCCAGGTAGAGGGCCTGGGTTCCTTCCGGAAGGGCGGTGTCTTCCAGCGGAGAAAAGCAGGTGATGTCCCAGCCCGTTTGCTTCAGCCGTTCCAGGTTGTCCCCGTAGTAAAAACAGAAGGCATTATCCCGGGCTACGGCCAGAATCCCGCGGGGAGGGGCGGGCGGCAGGGGAACTTTCAGCGGTTCCGGACGTCTGCGTTCCGTGATGTTCATCAGCAGTTCCCAGTTGACGCGCTTTTCTGCCTCTGCCGCCAGCCGGAGGAACCAGGATTGCTGCCGGGCTTCCTCTTCCGCGGGAACCAGGCCCAGCTGCCGTTCCGGGAGCGTCCATTCCGCGTTTTTGGGGAACGCCGCCACCAGCGGCGGCATCCTGTGGTGGTCCAGCGCCCGGCGCAGAAGGTCCGCGTGCGCGGCGCTTCCCACGCCGTTGGCAATAACTCCCGCTATGTTCAGGCCGGGATGGTGCTGGGAGAAGCCGCGGACGACGGCGGCAATGGACCCCGCCATGCCGCGCGCCTGAACCACCAGCAGGACGGGCAGGCCGAGCGTGAGGGCGCAGTCCGCCGTGCTTCCTTCCAGGCTTTCAGGCGTTCGGGCGTCAAAGAGGCCCATGACTCCCTCGCAGATGGCGATGTCCGCGCAGGAGGCGTGCCGTGCCCATTGGGAACGGACTCCGTTTTTCCCCATCATCCACGTATCCAGATTGAAGGAAGGCAATCCCGTCGCCTGCCGGTGGAAGGAGGGGTCAATGTAGTCCGGGCCGCACTTGAAGGCCTGCACGCGTAATCCCCGGGCGGAGAGCGCCGCCATCAGGGCGAGGGATACCGTGGTCTTGCCTCCCCCGGACTGGGTGGAGGCGATGCAGAAGGCGTGAAAAGGCTTATTCATGGGAAACAGGCAAATTCTGCGGATGCTGTCTTTCCGGATCAGGTCAGGATATTCCGTACTTGTCGGCGTAGCCTCTCCGTTCAAAAAGGACGTCTCCGTCCCTGATGGTCCGGGGGCCTCCCAGAAGCACCAGCGTGGACATGTCCACGTCCTCCAGCGGGAATTCGTCCAGCGTCCCCACCCATTTCCGTTGGGCCGGGCGCCCCGCGTGCTTCACGTAGGCGCAGAGGGTTTTCCCCCCGCGTTGGTTCCGGAAGATGCGCAGGGCCTCCTCCAGCAGATGGCGGCGTTTGCGTCCGGCGGGGTTGTAAAGGACCACGGGCAGCGCCGTTCCGGCGCTTTGCTCCAGGTTGGCACGGATTTCCTCCGCAGGGACCAGCAGGTCGGACAGGCTGAGCAGGCAGAAGCCGTTCTGGAGGGGCGCCCCCAGCGCGGAGGCGGAAATGCTGGCCGCCGTAATTCCCGGGAGCACTTCAATGCGGACCGGGGAAAAGCGTTCGTTTTCCTTCCTCATTTCGTAGAGCAGCCCGGCCATGGCCAGGATGCCCGGGTCACCGGAGCAGACCATGCAGACATTTTCCCCGTTCAGAGCCGCTTCCAGCGCGGCCGTGCACCGCGGCACTTCCCCCATCATCCCGGTCTGGATCATCTTTTTTCCGTGGATGCGTTCCCGGATGAAATCCAGGTATTTGGTGTAGCCGGCTATGCAGGTGCATTGCTCCATGGCTGCCGCCGCTTCCGGCGTAAGCTGGCCCGGAGACCCGGACCCCAGCCCGATGACGATGACATTTCCGGCTCCTTGACGGGCCTTGTTCCGGCTGCCGTGAGGGCACGTTGCCAGGGCCAGCGTGACGTTCCCGCCGCAAACGGTTTTAGGAGTGCTGATTTTACCCCCGGAGGCCAGAATGGCGGAAGCCTCGGAAACGGAATGAGTCCCCGTTTTTTCAAAGACGGCGTCTGACGGCGTGGGAATTTCCACCGCGTCCAGCTCGGCTGGCTCAAAGACATGGAAAGGCACATTCCATGTTGCGGCCAGGGCCAGGATGGCCGGTTCCTGCTCCTTGAGCGTGCAGGAGGCAAGGGCTTTGATACGGGACCGGGAGATTCCCTGCCGGGCAAGAAAGCCTTCCGCGTATTGCTGCAGCAGCCCGGGTTCCGTTCCTTTTTTGCAGCCTATTCCAAGCACGAAGGAGGATGACTGAATAAGCAGGGCGGCAGCTCCCCCCGCAGATTCCGGGGGCTCTTCATCCCAATAGACGGCGGGAACGTGCGGTTTTTCCGCGGCTTCCGCTCCATCCGCCCGCGCCGGAATGACCTGGGGACAGTCCTGCCAGTACCGTTCGTGGATTTCCTGCGGACCGTGAAAAGATACGGTGTCTCCGGCAAGCAGGGCCGCATTCAGGTTTTTGATGGCGTCCGGGTTGAGAACGCAGGCCTTTTCCCTGGCCGCCGCTTCGTCAAAGGCGGTGATTCCCCGCGTGTCCGTGGCGGTGGTGATGACGGCCTCCCCGCCGCTGATGCGGGCCAGCCTGCGCGCCAGGCGGTTGCCGCCGCCCAGGTGGCCGGAAAGCAGGGGAATGAGGTGGGAGCCGGACTCCGAACAGCAGACTACCGCCGGGTCCGTGGCCTTGTCCCGGAGCAGGGGAGCCGTTTTCCTGACGGCAATTCCCGTGGCTCCGATGAAAACGTGCGCGTCAAACAGGTTCCACTGCCGGGCAAGCAACGGGTCGAAGTCCTCCGGGGCAACCCGCGTGACTCCTTCCGTTTCCCCGGCCCTGCCTACGGAATGGATGACGGCTTTCCCCAGGGACTGGGAAATCTCCTGCGCCTTGCGGACTCCTTTTTCCGTGAAAGCGTAAAACGCGCAGCTTCCGTCGAACCGTTCGTCTTTCTTCTCATTCCGGTAGCCGTGGCTGAACTGGCCGTGGTAGAGCAGGGACTGCCCGCAGCCGTGCGCGCCGATGGCGTCTCCCACCAGAATGAGGGCCTGCCTGCCGATGCCCGCGCGGGCCGCTTCCGCGGCAATGGTGGACAGGGTGCCGCGGATGATTTTTTCATCCGGCCACGTGGCGCGGTACACCACTGCCGCCGCGGTATCGGGGGATTTCCCGGCGGAGACCAGCCGTGCGGCCAGTTCGTCCAGCTTGCCCGCGCTGAGGAAGAACGCCAGCGTGGCTCCCGTCCCGGCAAAGGCTTCGCAGGTTTCTCCCGCGGGCATGGGCGTTCTGCCCGGGGTGCGCGTCAGCACCAGGCTCTGGGCGAGTCCCGGATAGGTCAGTTCCGTGCGCAGGGCCGCCGCCGCGGCAAAAACGCTGCTGACCCCCGGCACCACGATGGATTCAATTCCCTTCTTGTCAAGCAGGTCGAATTGCTCCGCGATGGCTCCGTACATGGAGGGGTCCCCCGTGTGGAGGCGCACCACTTTTTTTCCTTCCAGCACGCCCCGGGCCATCACTTCCACCTGTTCCTCCAGGTTCATTCTGGAGCTGTCATGAAGTTCCGCCTCCGGGCGGCAGCGCTTGAGGTGCCCCGGGTTGACCAGGGACCCGGCATACACGACTACGTCGGCCTCCTTCAGGAGGGCGGCGCCTCGTTCGGTAATCAGGTCTTCGGCTCCGGGGCCGGCTCCTATGAAATGGATGGGAAAACAGGCGGTATTCATGCGCGGGAATAGGTAAAAAGGGTGATGCGGTTGCCGTGCCGCAGATGGTGGTAGGTTCCGGCAATGGGAGATTCGGAGGCGATGTCCAGGGAGAACATCCCCGTGCGTGCGGCGGCGTTCCAGCCGTAAAGCAGGTGCTCGCTTTCCGTGGTTACGGCGGAGGCTACCAGAAGGCCGCCGGGGTTCAGGGCGTCAAAACAGGCCTGCATGATGGATTCCAGCCCGGCGCCTCCTCCTCCCGTGAAAATGCGGTCGGGCTTGGGCAACGCGTCCAGGGCCTCCGGCGCTTCTCCCTGCATGCAGGCGTAATTCACGCAGCCCAGGCGCCGGCAATTCCGGCGCATCAGTTCCAGGCGGCCAGCCTGCCGTTCCAGCCCGTACACGGAAAGTCCGGGGCGCAGGGCGGCGGCTTCCAGGCCGATGGAGCCGCTCCCGGCTCCCACGTCCCACAGCACCCCCCAGGCCGGAAGGCGCAGCTTGGACAGGATGACCGCCCTCACTTCCTCCGCCGTAATCAGGTTATTCTCCTTTTCATAAAAATCCGCGGGCAGTCCCAGCGGCAGGACGGGCGCGGCTCCGGGGCGGTTGTCCGGCAGCAGCAGGAGCATGGAAGTAGGGGAGCATTCCTCCCGGGCCAGCTCCGCCAGGGTTCCTTGCAGAATGCGCTCGTCAGCCATTCCCAGGCATTGGGCCGCCACGGCGGAACGCCCCGCCGCTGACGGATGGAACTCCATGGCCGCCGCGGCCAGGCGGCAGGCGGTGAAGGGATGGCCACCGTAGATGACGGCGAGCGGCTGGGCCAGAATTTCCCCCCACGGAATATATTCCGTGCTGTGCGCGCTGAAGCAGCGTGCGCGGTCCCACGCCATGCCCAGGCGGTGGAACAGGGCCTGGAAGGACGTGGGGGCGGGGACGAATTCCAGCCGGTCTCCGTCACAAGCCAGGGATTGGAGCGTGCCGCCCATGCCGTGGAACAGGGCGTCTCCGGAGGACAGCACCACCACGTTGTTGCCGTGCCGTGCTTCTTCCAGGGCTTCCCGCGCCTGTTCCCGCGCGTTTTTGCCGATGGGGATGCGCCGGGCGTCGGAAGGGGGACAGGCTTCCAGCAGGGCGGAGGAGGCGTAAATGCTCTGTGCCTCTGCCAGTTTGCCAAGCAGGGCCGGGGACGGTTGAAGCGGACCTGTGCCGCAGGAAAAAACAGTCAGGGGTGGCATGGAGGTATGTCGAGAAGGAGGTTGCCGGAAAAGCCGGAAATCAGGAAACGGACGGGAAGGCCGGGCACGTGGCGCTGGAACTGGCGCTGCGCTTCCGCGGCGAGGTCGCGGTAAATGGAAAGGTGGGCCTCTTCCGGCGTCAGGGCGAGCGCCTGGCGGACGGAAGAACAGGCCAGGATGCCCCGGCGCGCTTCCCCGGAAAGCGGCGCATGGCGTTCCGCCGTGCGGAGAAAGAGCGGCATGTCCTGGGCCACCTTGTGGGCGTGGGTGTTGGCAAATCCGGCGGCGTACTTGCAGAGCTTGCCCGGCATGCAGGCCACTACGGCTTCCGTCATGCCCTGTTCACCTGCGCTCTGAAGGCTTTCCGCAATGAAATCCCCAATGCAGATGAAGGAAATGGAGGGGTATTCCGGCAGAAGGGTCTTCGCCAGCGCGGCGGTGCGCCCCCCGGTGCAGAACACGGCCTTCCTGAAGCCGGAAAGCCGGGTAGAGCGCACGCAGATGCGGATGGTGGCGATGTAGGCTTCATGGCTGTACGGGCGAACGATGCCGCTGGTGCCCAGAATGGAGATGCCCCCCACCACGCCAAGCAGGGGATTGAGCGTTTTCCCGGCGAGCTTTTCCCCGTCCCGCACGGAGATTTCCGCCAGCCAGCACCCTTCCCGCATGCCGGCGCGTGCCAGGTTGTCTGCAATCATGCGCCGCGGTCCGTGGTTGATGGCCCATTTGTGCTGCTCGCAGTCCAGGCCCGGCAGCGTGCACAGGCCTATGCCTCCGCCGGAGCGCAGGATGAGGAGGGCCCGGCCAATGGGCAGGAGATAATCTTCCCGGGCGGCCTGCTCCGGCACGGCTGCGCTTACGCGCGCTTCCAGCACGGCTCCATGGGTGCAGTCCGGGTCGTCCCCTCCGTCCTTGACGATGCGGGCGAACCCCGGCGCGCAGTCTGCCAGCGGAAGCGTTCTCGCCTCCCCGTCCGGGAAAAGCAGGGGAAGCGGTCCGTTGATTTCTTCCCCGTTCAGCGTTTTCCATGCGGCCGTGATGGCGGCGGCGGCATTGGCTCCTGTGGAAAATCCTTTCCGGAGCGGCTGGCGGAGGGGGGCGGACATGGATGGGGGACGGCTTTTTGGAATGCGGAAAACTTAGGAGGCGGGCAGGTTTTCCAGAATGGCGTGCAGGGTGGTCACGGCCAGGGCGCTCCCGCCGCGCCGCCCGTCCAGGACAATCTGCGGGACGGGGCACGTCCCGGCCAGCAGCTTGGATTCCACGACGTTGACGAAGCCCACCGGCATGCCTACGATCAGGGCGGGCCTGATGCCTTCCTCCAGCGCGTACCGGGCGATGCGGGCCAGGGAAAGGGGAGCGTTCCCGATGAGGACGATGGCTCCGTCCAGGATGGGGCGCGCTTTTTCCGCGGCGCAGATGGCGCGCGTCCTGCCTGTGGATTTGGCCTGTTCCGCAATGTCGGCATCGGAAATATGGCAGTGGATGTCCTCCCGGGCGTAGCCGGGATGGGCGCGCCTCAGCCGTTCCACGGAAAGTCCGGCGCGGATCATGTTGGAATCGCAAAAGATGGGGCAGTGCCTGCGGAGCGCCTCCAGGGCGGAGGGAATGGGATCATGGCGGAACGCCAGCCCCTCGCCGATGGAAAGGTCCGCCGTGGTGTGGATGAGCCGCCGCATGACCTTCCATTCGGCAGGCGGCAGCTCTTCCCAGCCGTGGAACTCCCGTTCAATGGCGGCAAAGCTCTCCGCCTCAATGGCGGCGGGGGGCATGTCCCAGCGGATGTTAAATTCAGAGGTCATGAGAAGTCAGTGGGTATAGTGGATGAAAAGTCCCGTCAGGGCAATAAGAAGGATGGCCCCGATCATGCGGGAAAGCTGCATGACCACCACGATGGTCAGGGCGTCCCGCGTGGGGAAGATGCCCATGGCGGAGGGAAGGTTGCGCCGCAGGGCGCGGATGGGGTTGCCGATGGCGCTGGCTACCAGCATGGCCAGCAGAATCTGGGAGGAGGTGACCATGCCGTGGCTGCGGAGGTTGGCGGCCACCCCTGCGGCCTGGACCAGGCCGCCCATCTGCGCGGCCACGATGCTCATGAGCTCCGCGGGAAAAATGCGGTTCACCCAGTCCGGCACATGTTCCTCCCACCAGGAAAACAGGCCGTTTTTCATCAGCCATTCCACGCCGATCATCAGGGGAACCGTCAGGCAGAGCATCCGGAAAACAAGCGCCAGCACCCGCAGGCACGTCTGGCGCAGGGATTTGCGCCATTCCGGGGAGGCGTGCCCCGCGGCGGCCACGGCGCCGGCATTCCCGGAATCCGGCACGGCGGCGGGGCTCTTCCTGCGGTGGAGGAACAGCACGGCCGCTATGAACAGGAAGCCGAAGCCCATCTGCCACCCGAAGTAGCAGATGGCGGGCAGCCCCACCGCGCCGATGACCGGATACGCCACCCGCAGGGAGTGGGAGACGTAGGAAAGGTAGCTGTTCACCATGCCGCCCGCAATCAGGTTGGAATGAGTAATTTTGCCTTCCGCATGGCTGCTCACCAGCATGCCGTTGGCGGCGGCATTGGAATAAAGCGCCGTGGGGATGGACAGGCTGATGATTTCCGGCAGGTGGGCCCAGCGGGCCAGTCCGCCGAACAGCTTGCCCAGGGCAAGATGCCAGCGGAAGATTTCAGCAATGCCGCCGATGAAGGCCGCCACGGCCACCAGGCCGATCAGGCTGCCAATCTGGGGAAGGCGCGCCAGAATTTTTCCCGCGCCTGTCTCCGGAACCTGGGTGTTCCGGGAATGATGGCTCTTTTTGGGCGGCGGGGCAGGGCTGGAAGCGGCGGCTTCCGTCTTTTCCCCTCCCGCCTGCGTTTCCCGGGTGGATTCCCCGGCAGGCTTCATGGCTGTGCGGGCTTTTCCCGAGCCCCCCGCGCCCATGCCGGCGGGCATGTGGACCACCATGACTCCGGAGGCTGCCAGGGCCAGCGCCAGCCAGAGCCAGCGGAGGGGCCGGCGCCAGGGATAGGTGCGGGAGTGCCTGGTGCCGTTCATGCCTTCTTGACGAACATCAGGGAAAGGTATTCTTCCGGCCTGGCGTCAATGACGTCGATGTCGTCCGTAATAAACTCGTCGGGCATGCCGAGCCTTTCCCCGTAAATGACGCGGATGTCCTTTTCCCGCCGGATGCGCTCCATCAGGCGCGCGCGGCTGCGGTAGGTCTTCATGAGAACGGTGGTGGTTCCGGGCGGGAACTCCAGGGAATCCGCCATCTCCGGCTTGAAGGCGGGAATGACCCGGAGCCGTTCCCCGTTTTCCACCAGTATTTGGCGGCTGCGGGCCGCCAGGGTGCAGAAGGAGGTGACGCCCGGCACCACTTCCGCGTGCAGGCCGGGATTCCGGCTGAGCAGGAGGCTCAGAATATAGCCGAAGGTGCTGTAGGTCATGGCGTCCCCCAGCGTGGCAAAGGCGCAGTCCAGGCCGCGGGAAAGAACTCCCTCAATAATGGCCGTATTCTTTTCAATCTGCTCCTGCCTGGTTCTCGCGTCGCGGGACATGCTGAAAACCAGCTTGCGGAACTCCGCCTTCACGCCGCCCACGGAACGCACCACCGCTTCGGAAATGCTGAAATCGCTGTTGGGTCCGGTCACCGTAAACACCACGTCCACGGAGCGGAAGACGTTGACGGCCTTGAGCGTGAGGTATTCCGGATTTCCGGGGCCGATGCCCACCCCGTAGAACTTTCCAGGGCTGGCCATGTCAATGCGCTTGTTTGGGGGTCATGAGGTCGTCCTCCGTGGTCCGGGCATGGCGGGAGAAAACGGCGCGGATGCCCGGGTTTTCCCCCAGCCCACGCAGGTGGGTCTTGACGGTGAAGCCCTCCTTCCTGAGCATGGAAGCCCAGGAATCCTCCTCATCCCCGCCCAGGTCGTTCTTGGCGTGGTCTCCGGCCACCAGCATGAAGGGGGCCAGCCAGACGGTCTTGGCGCCGGACTTTTTAAGCTGTTCCAGAATGGGGGCCACCCCCCGCGTTCCTTCCACGGTGGCGAAAAACGCCAGGCTGTCGCGGTCGTTCAGCTCGCGGGCGAAGTCGGAAAGCACCATGTCGCAGCGTCCTTCCTGCTGGCCGTGCCCCATGAGCAGGATGGCTTCATCCTTCTTCCGTTCCGCGGGGAAATGCTCCAGAAGGGCCGTGATGGCCTCGTTCCTGTCCCGTTCGCTTTCCAGCAGGGGGCGGCCGATAAACACGTGGTCAAAGCTGTCCGGATGGCGCGCCAGGAAACTGACGATCTGCCTCTCCATCCGGGAAAACTCCTCGCCGGGGGCGATGTGGAGGGACTGGACGCGCAATGTGCGTATGCCTTTGCGGGCCATCTGTTCCAGATTTTCCTCCACGGAGGGAACGGGGGTTCCGCGTCCGGCAAGCTTCCTGCGGATAATGCTTGAAGTGTAGCTCCACTTCAGGCGGTCCGGGGCATAATGGGCCAGCATGTCCTTCTCCAGCTCCTTGTAGGAGACGGTAGCGTCCTGGTGGCTGGTCCCGAAGGCCACGAGAAGAAGCCCTTCCTGCCGTGACGGCGCCGCCTGTTCCGCCGGGGCGGGGGACGCTTCCTCCCTGCATGGGGCGGCGGAAAGCACGGGCAGGGAAAACAGGGTGAGTCCTGCAAGAAAAACGGAGGAAAGGGGCAGGAATGCCCCCGGAAGGTAAGAGGATGCTTCAATCATGCGTTGATGAGGTATGGTGAACCGAAGCAAGGATATTCGGACTCCGGGTCTCCAACCTCCCCCTCGCCTTCACCCTCCGGAATGGGAGGACTGGCTGACCGGAACGCTGGCGGAAAAGCGTTCCTTGAGGGTTTGTAACCCGATACCGCAGCGCGACTGTTTCCGGTTCTCACGGAATTCCCCGTTGCTTCGGCGTGTTTAATGGCGTTTTTAGCCGTCACTGTCAATGTTTATTAGAACGCCGCCGAATTTCCGGAGGCTGGGAAAAAATGTGCGTGGACGGGTAAAAACCGCCTTTTGGCCGTTCCTGCGCCTGCTTTTGGAAAAAATGCAGGGTTCCGGATGCGGAAGCGGTGGAAGACGGGGCATTCCGGGGTGCAGAAATCCCGGCGGAAAAGAGAGGGAGGAAGCGCCCCATTCCCTACCGTGCCGGGGCTTTCCAATCCGGTGGGCCGCAGGCCGGAGTTTGCTGCTTGCAGAAGGCGGGGCAGGTATGAGAACATGGAACATGGCTTCTTCCCCGGATGTTGTAGAATATATCTGTTTCCAGCTCCGGCATGCCGGGGACATTTCCTTCAAAAAAATGTTTGGGGAATACGGCCTGTACTGTGACCGGAAATATTTCGGCCTGGTATGTGACAACCAATTATTTGTCAAAATCACGGAGCCGGGCCTGAAGCTGCTTCCGCAGCAGGAGCAGGGCAGTGCCTATCCCGGCGCCAGGCCGCATTTCCTGATGACGGAACTGGATGATGACCGGGCTCTCTCCTCCTTTGTCCGGGCAACCTGTTCCGTTCTCTCCGCTCCGGATGTCTTATCCGGGAAGAAGAAAAAAGCTTCCGGAGAAAAAAGAAACAGGCGTCCGTAAACGCCTGTTTGTTCCGGATGAAATGCCGTTCGGCTGAAAGGCTTATTTATCTTCCGGAGCCTCTGGCACAGCCAGGGAAGAAAGGCTCTTTTTCAGATTGCCCGCAACGGTCTGCGTGGCTTCATTATCGGACTCCGCGAATTTGTCCACGGCCTGCGCCAGGGACTTAAGGTCGGATTCCGAAACCTTGCGGCCTTTCGCCTTCCGCTGTTCCAGGCCGGAAATCTTCTTGTAGAGGTCGGCCAGCTTCGGCAGGTCCTTGTTCGCCTTCAGAGCCGCCAGCGGTTCGTCAAACTCCTTGACGGAGGGGACCGCCGTCTTGAGGCGCGTGATGGCCGTCACCGCTTCCAGCGGGTTGGACTGGATCTGGGCCTGCACCATGTCCTTGGCGTCTCCCAGCCATTCGTCAAAAGCGGCGCAGACGGCCTGGGCCTCCTCGTCGTCCGTTTTCTTCCGCAGGGGCGTGATCTTGGACTCGATGTTGCTGCCGTTGGAAACGACTGTCTTGGCCAGGGACTTGTACTTGTCCAGCTCCACGCCTTCCAGGATGGGAAGGCCGCGTTCCACCTTCATCACCTCCTTTTTCACCAGGTCGTAAAGCTGGGTGGGATGCCCCTTGGCCACCACCTTTCCGTTGGCCCCGATCAGCACCGCATGCGGCAGGCCGCCCGGGCAGGAGGCCGCCGGAATATCCAGCCCCTGGTAAACGGGGAAGGTAATCTTCTTTTCCTCCAGGAACTGCTTCACTCTGGGGGTCAGCCCCTGGCGGTGGCTGCCAACCACGGTGAAGCCCTTGGACTGGAATTTGTCCTGTAATTCCTGCAAATGCGGCATGCTGGCGATGCAGGGAGGGCAGTTGATGCCCCAGTATTCAAAAAACACCACCTTCCCCTTCAGGTCGGAAGCCTTGATTCTCGGCCCGTGGAGGTGGCTGCCTTCGTCAAAGGATGGGTAGGTGACTTTGGCGCCGTTCCCGTTGTCCGCCGCGTGGAGGAAAGCCGGGGCCGTCATGGCGGCAATGGAGCCGGACAGAATGAGGGCAGTAAAGGTTTTCATAGGATGGATGATGCAGAATCCCGCATTGAGTGTCAAGAAGGAAGCTCGCGCCCCGCGCTGCCTTCTCCGGTTGTTTCCTCGGCTGTCCCGCCTGTTCTGTTTCGACGGGCTGCGCACTTCCGGTCCGGGGAAGCCCGGCGGCCCGTTCCCGTGGGAAAAACGCTTCAGGCAATATCCAGCCCCATGATGTAATCCGTCATGTAATAGCCGTGGCCGATGTGGAAATCCCCGCGTTCCAGTTCCCGCATCCCCATGCGCCGGTAAAACTCCACCGCCCGGGTATTGTAGCGGTTCACGTTCAGGCGCATCAGGCACGGTTCCGGGTGGATGCTCCTGATGTAGCTGACGGCCTGGCGGAACAGGTAGCTGCCGATGTGCAGCCCCTGGAAGCCGGGCAGAACATAAATTTTCTGCAAGTGGAAGACGCCGGGGCCTTCCGGCTGGACGGACAGGTAGCCGCAGTCCTCCCCCTGGTGGGAGGCGATGAAATACACGTGCCCTTCCTCCATCTGCTTCTCCAGATTGGCGGGGGAATACATCCAGTCCATCATGAAATCCATCTGCTCCTGGGAAAGGAGGTCCCGGTAAGTGGCCGGAAAAGCCTGGAGGGCCAGTTCATGAATCAGCATGATGTCGTCCTTGGCGGCTTGGCGGAGTGTTGGCATGGCGGGAATATTACACGGAAAAGCCCCGGATGAAAAGGGCCTCTTCCACGTTCCCGGCGGAATTTTCCGTCCATGGCCCACTTTCCCCTCCCTATTCCGCCGGGGACGCCGTATGCTGGATGACACAGGCTTTTTTGACGGAAACCGGGGGGAAATCCTGTCTGTATTGTGAACCCTGCATGCATGCCAAATCATGAGAGAACCCATTCCCATACAACAATGGCTCCCCGCGGGGCCGCTGAGGGACATGGGTGAAAAATACGTGAGCGGCCTTCCGGACGTGGCGCAGAACCCCATCGGCCCGGAATCCCTCATGCACCAGTCCGACCACTCCTGGACGGAATACCTGGTGGCCTACTCCCTGCTGTATCCGTGGGTGGTGATCGCGCTGGGCCTCCTGGGCGGGCTGGCCCTGGGGGCCTACTACCTTTTTTGCCGCCGCCGGGAATACGACCACCGCATTTTCTGCTCCAAATGCGGCACCATGATGTACCCGTGCGGCCTGCACTGCCCCAAGTGCGGCACGCCCAATCCCAAACCCCGCGCCCTGAACTGGATTGGTTATTCCAGGCTGCGCACCGTGATTCCGTCCACCGGATGGAAAAGGCATGAGGAAGTCCTCCGCAGCTACCGGCGGTGCTTCTACTGCGGCCAGCCGCTCCATGAGCCTACGCTGAACCAGCGCTGCCCCGCCTGCGGAAAGGCGGTGCTCCAGGGGGAACAATCCGTGGACCAGTATGATGCGTATGTTGGCCGCCGCAGGGGCTGGACCTTTGCGGCCGTGGTCGTGCTGGGCATCATTCCCATCCTGGGGCCGCTGCTGGCCTCCTCCCTGTACAAGAGGACGCTCATCAACCCGTATTCCCTGTACATGACCGTATTCAGGGAAAGCTTCCTGATGGTGGTGCTCTTCCTGTGCCGCCACCTGTTCCGCCTGCTGCCGTTCATCGGAATCATCGGCATGCCCGTCCTCTGCGTGACGGAATACCACCTGTACCGGCGCATGTTCCTGTGGAAGACGGAGAAATATGACTTCGGCGAGAAGTAGGGGGGGCCTCCGGGCGGGAGCTTCTTCCCGGGGCGGCCTTTCCGGTGCATCCACGGGAAATGATGGGCTGCGGGATTGACTTGGAATCCGGGCCACGTACCTTTCCCCCATGCAGATGCGTTATGTCCTCTTGCCCTTCCTGGGAGCCCTTTGCCTGGCCCTGGCCGCCTGTTCCGTCACATACGGCAACAAATCCGTGGCGTCCCCGGAAGTATACGGCAGGCTGGCGCCGGGAAAATCCTCCAAGGCGGACGTTTACGACGCGCTGGGCCAGCCCTCCGACGTGGTGACCATGAAAAACGGCGTCTTGTGGACCTACCGCTACCGCAAGGCTAAAAACGACTTCCTGGGCAATATTCCCCTCTTTGGCGTCGGCCTGATTGCCGGAGGGAAAAACGGGGACGTTTATACGGTGCTGGCCCTGTTTGACCGGCGGGGCGTGCTGGCCTCCCGCACGGCGGCGCGGCAGAAGCTGTACACCTCCAATCTGGCCTCCCTGAAACGTTCCCTGGACGTCATGATGGAGGGCGAATCGTCACACCGGCGGGTGGAAACGGAGATGAAAAAAATAGGCAGGCCCTTTGATCCGTCTGCGGCCAAGGATGCGGACCTGCTGGAAAAGTCTCTTGATTAACGGCCTGCGGGCTTTCTCTTTCTTATTGTATCAAGTATGACAAGGAATCGTTTTTTTCTAATGGACTAAACTTACTGCATACAGTAAGTAGGCGGCGTTCCCCGAAGGGATACGGCAGGGATTCTTCCTGAATTCCTCCGCTCCCGGTGGAGCAAACCCTATAGAAAAAATAGAATGAAAATGAAAAGAAAACTCGCATTGGTTCTGGCGAAGGCTTTCTCCGGAAAGTCCGTGCCGGAAAAGAAACGGGAAAAAGAGGCCAGGGCCTCCAGGAAACTGGAAGCATGGCTGAAGGCTTCCAGAATGCGGTCCTTCTAGGAAAGGCCTGCTGACGGAAAAGGCGGATTCGGGCGCTGGCCGCCCGGTTCGCGGGGAGGGACGGGGAGAAAAAAATTGAGTCTCCTTTTTTTCATCGTACCATAAAACGATGAAGCGCGTGAATGGGACGATGGGGACGGCTGGGTCCTTTGGGACGGAGAGGGAAGGGAGGACAGATGGATGACGGGCGTTTACTGCCTAAGTGAGGCGGCTACAGACGGCTTCTTTCATTCCGCAAGGCCCAAATCATTTACGATTTGACGGTAGCTTTCTGCAGACGCTACTTGAGTCGTGATGCGCGTACTACTGACCAGATGGTGCAGGCGGCGCGTTCCGGCAAGCAGAATATTGCGGAGGGGAGCATGGCTTCCGTTACTTCCCGTGAAACGGAAATCAAGCTGACCAATGTAGCCCGGGCCAGCTTGGAAGAGCTTCTGCTGGACTATGAAGATTATTTGCGTACGCGCGGGTTGAGGCTATGGGATAAGGATTCTCCCGAATCTCTGTTTATGCGGAAGGCCTCCCTGCGGCATGACCATTCGGAATGGTTTTTAAATCTGGCTCATTCCAGAAACGATGAAGTGTTCGCGAATATGGCGGTTTGTCTGATTCATCAGGCCGCTTTTCTCTTGAAAAAACAAATGAATGTACTGGAAGAACGGTTTTTGCAGAAGGGAGGCTTAAGGGAGAGAATGACCCGGCTGCGGAAGCAGAGGAGAAAGTCGGGAAGCTCGTAAAAGCAATTGTCTCACCGGTCTCATTCGTCCCAATGGTCCTCCCGGGCAATTTCCGGGCTGGGTTGCGGGTCAAAAGATATGTCTTCATGACAGTTGCGCCTTGACTACGGCGTTGGAATGTCCGTTCATCTGGGCAGACATGACCATACCCGGAATTCTTGAAGAAAAGTTGTCCGCCGCATTGAAAGCGGTGTTGGGGGAGGAGCTTCCCGCTGATTTTTGCGCCAGTGTGACGCCGTCCGCGGATTTGCGGTTCGGGGACTATCAGAGCAACGCCGCCATGGTGCTTGCCAAGCGGTGCCGCACGAATCCCCGCGCTCTGGCCCAGCAGGTGGTGGACCGGATGGGGCAGGACGGCGTCTGCTCCCTGGAAATCGCCGGGCCCGGCTTCATCAACTTCCGCATCAAGCCGGAATTTTACGCCGCGCGCCTGCTGGCCATGCTGGCGGACGACCGTCTGGGGGTGGAGAAGGTGCAGGACCCCAAAACCATCGTCATTGACTTCTCCGCGCCCAACGTCGCCAAGCCCATGCATGTGGGCCATATCCGCTCCACCATCATCGGTGACGCCCTCTCCCGCGTGGCCCGCTTTGTGGGGCACAACGTGATTACGGACAACCACATCGGGGACTGGGGCACCCAGTTCGGCATGATCCTGTGGGGCTGGAAGAACATTCTGGACGAGCAGGCCCTGGCCGCCAACCCCATTGACGAACTGCTGCGGGTGTACAAGGACGTGAACCTGATGTGCAAGGAAAAGCCGGAACTGCTGGACACCTGCAAGGCGGAGCTGGTGAAGCTCCAGGCCGGGGACGGGGAAAACCTGGCGATCTGGAAGCGCTGCGTGGAAGTCTCCAAATCCGGCCTTTCCAAAATCTACGGCCAGCTTGACATCCACTTTGACTACTGGCTGGGGGAAAGCTTTTACAACGACGCCCTGGCCCCGCTGGTGGACGGCATGATCGCCGCCGGAATGGCCCGTGAGAGCGACGGCGCCATCTGCGTGTTTTCCGACGGCTCCGTGCCGCCCAATGAAGACCCCTTCCTGGTGCAGGACAAGGGGGAATGGCGCGCCAACCCCTGCATCATCCGCAAGGCGGACGGCGGCTTCCTGTACGCCACCACGGACCTCGCGACGCTGGACCACCGCATCAGGACGTGGGGGGCGGATTCCATCTGGTACGTGGTGGGCGCCCCCCAGGCCCTGCATTTCCGGCAGATTTTCTCCACGCAGCGCCGCCGCGGCATGGACGGGGACTACCGCCACATCGCCTTCGGCTCCATCCTGGGGGACGACCGCAAGCCTTTTAAAACCCGCTCCGGGGATACCGTCTCCCTCCAGGACGTGCTGGATGAAGCCATTGAACGCGCCGCCCGCGTGGTGGAGGAAAAGAGCCCGGACATGCCGGAGGAGGAAAAAAAGCGCGTGGCGGAAGTCGTGGGCATAGGAGCCGTAAAATTTGCGGAGCTCTCCCAGAACCGAATGACGGATTACGTCTTCAACTGGGACAAAATGCTGGCCCTCCAGGGGGACACGGCCCCGTACCTCCAGAACTCCTATGTGCGCGTCCGTTCCATCTTCCGCAAGCTGGACGGCAGCCCGCTGGACTGGTCCGCCCCCATTCAGCTTTCAGAAGATGCGGAAATGCATCTGGCGCGGCTCCTGGCCCGGTACGGGGAAGTGGTGCCGCAGGTTCTGGACGACTGCCGCCCGAACGTGCTGGCCGCCTACCTCTTTGACCTGGCCCGGGCCTTCCACTCCTTCTATGAGGCGTGCCCGGTCCTGAAATCGGAAGGGGCTGTGCGGCACTCCCGCCTGGCCCTGTGCGAGCTGACGGCCCGCACCCTCAAGCACGGGCTGGGCCTGCTGGGCATCCAGCTTCCGGACAGAATGTAACCGTTTCTTCCTTATGAACGCCTCTTTCCGCCATGTCCTGCTGGCCGCCGCCATGGCGGGATTCTGTTCCGCTGCTGGGGGCGGGGAACACGGGTACTGGATGAGCAGCCCGTCCCTGAACGGCTGGCGGGAGGCCGTCTTCCGCGCCGGCGTTCCGGCACAGCCTGCCGTGCTGCCGCCCGGCGTGGAGCCGATGATGGTGGGCTCCTCCTCTCCTGCCGCGCAAATGCTGGTGCTGGAAGGAATGACGCATCTGCTCACCTTCGGGGACATGCGTGCTTTCCGGAAATTTGACGCCGCGCTCCGGCTGGACCCGGACTGCCTCATGGCCCACTGGGGCAGGTGCATGAGCCTGATGGGCGCCGGACCCGCTTTTCAGGACCAGCGCGTCCATTCCATGAAGCGCATGAAGGAGCTGGCGCTGCGTCCGGACTGTCCGGAACAGGAACGCGCTTATGCGGACGCCCTGGCCGTGCTGCTGATGAACGGCCCCGTAAAGGCGCAGGAAGCGTGGAAAACCATCTGCTCCACCTGGAAGCGCGACCCTTACGCACCCCTCTTTTACGCCATGCTCCTGCGGGACGGCTTTGACGGGCACGGCAACCCCGGAGAGGGGCAGAAAGAGGCCGTCCGCGTGGTGGACGCCGTCCTGAAAGAACGCCCCGGCTCCCAGGCCGCCCTGTTCATGCGCGCTCTGCTGGAGGAAGTGGCTCCCGTCATTTCCCCGGAAACGGTGGAAACCGCCCGCAAGGCCGTGGCCGCCAACCCCTTCTCCGCGTCCGCCCATCATCTGCTGGGCCATTGCCTGTTCCGCACGGGGGACTATGAAGGGGCATGCGCCGCCTTCAAGGACTCTGAAAACCTGTGCCTGGCCTGGGAAAAGGCGGAAAACGTTCCCCCCGCGCTGGATGACGCCTGGTTCCGCTCCATCCTTTACCGGGCCGTTTCCGAATTCTGCGCCGGACATTACAGGCAGGCGAATGCCGTCGCCGCCCGCGCCGCTTCCGTTCCCCTGGACAAAAAGCATCCGCTGGCCCCCGGCACCCTCCTGCAAATATGGGAGGCCAGGACACTGCCCGCGCGCCTGATGCTGGCCCGGCCTGACCTGCCCGCGCAGGCTCTTGTGCTCAAGGCTTCTCCGGGACCGCTGCCCAAGGGATTTCCGGACTTGAGCAACGGCATGGCGGCAGTGGTCACCCAATACATGGGCGCCTGTTACTCTGCCAGGCAGGGCAGGCCGGGCGCCGTGGCGTCCGCCTTTGACAAACTGTCCGGCGTTCTGCGCCTGCTCATGGACGGCGCGGACGCCGCCCGGCGGCAGATGAGCGTCTCCTACTGGGCTCGCTGCCTCCAGATGGGAAGCCTGTATTCCTCTGAAATCCGCTCCCTCATGTTCCCGGACTCCGCCAGCGTCTGGATGTCCGAGGCCATCGGGAGCCAGCGCTTCTCCTCCCTGCTGCTGCCCCCCGTGGTGCCGTACCCCGCGGAATGGAAGCTGGCCCGCGCCTATCTGAAGGCCGGGAAATACCGGGAATGCGCGGACATGTGCGAACAGGCGCTCAAACGCTTCCCGAACCATGCCGGAGTGCTGGACACGCTGAAACAAGCCCGCGCCGCCGGAAAATAATCCATCCTGCCATCCTGCCGTTTCTCATGGAACGGACTGGAGACTCCGTCCCCGGCAGACGGGAAAGGGACTGGGATGAATAAAAACTTTGGAAAGGCGAACAACATGGATATTTACGAAAGACTGAAAAACGGAGAACCGATCAACACCCGGGAATCCAGGGAATTCAAGGAAATACTGTGGCCGGAAACGGTGAGAAGCCGCACGCTTTGCCAGAAAATCAATTCGCTCCCACCGTTTGACGGGGAAGTGCGGGCGCTCGTGAATGAACTCTTTGAGGGCAGGTTCCCGGAATCCTCCAACATCTCTCCCCCCTTCCAGATTGACCGCGGACACTGCGTCTCGGTGGGCGAGCGCGTATTCATCAATGAAGGCCTGGACGTGATGGCCGCGGGAAGCGTCACGATAGAAGATGACGTGCTGATCGGGCCGCAGGTCTCCATACTGACGTCCAATCATGATGCCGGCAACTTGTTCATCTTGAAAAATAAGCCTGTAGTGATAAAAAAAGGGGCGTGGATCTGTTCCAGGGCGGTTCTCTGTCCCGGCGTCACGGTGGGTGAAGGGGCTGTCGTAGGCGCCGGCTCCGTCGTAACGAAGGATGTCGGTCCGCATACCCTGGTAGGCGGGAACCCCGCAGCATTCATTAAAAATATTTAACAGGCAAACGCCGCTCCTCCGGATTCTCCTAAAACATGGTAAACTTCATCTTTTCATGGCCGCCGCAGGGAAGGCCGGAGCTCCCATGAACTCCTGTATTCCCGGAATAAGGCCATCTTCATTTTCAATAACAAATACATCAAGCAACATGAACCATCCCTATCTGGACCCCTCCTTCCTCGTTTCCTGGTCACGGCTCACGCCGGACGCCATCAAGCCGGACGTTACGGAAGCCATCGCCCGCGCCAGGGCGAACATCCAGGCCATCTGCGACCAGCCGCTGGACTCCCTGACCTATGAAAGCACCTTCGGCGCTCTGGAAAAAGCCTCTGAGGAACTGCACCTCGGCTGGGGCCGCATCATGCATCTGGACTCCGTCAATGACGAACCCGCCCAGCGGGAAGCCATCGGGGAAATGCTGCCGGAAGTGGTCGCCTTCTCCTCCTCCGTTCCGCTGAACCCGTGCCTGTGGACGGTCCTGAAAGCAGCCGCGGCCTGTGACTGGGTGAAAAACCTCTCCCCCGTCAGGCAGCGCTTCATTCAGGAAACGCTGGCGGACTTCCGTGAAAGCGGGGCGGACCTGCCGGACGAGGTAAAGCCGGAATATGCGGAAATAGAAGCCCGGCTCTCCCTGAAGACCAAGAAATTCGCGGAAAACGTGCTGGACTCCACCAACGCCTGGGAACTCATCGTGGAAAATGAAGCGGAACTCTCCGGCCTGCCGGACTCCGCGAAGGAAGCCGCCCGGCTGGACGCCCTGGCCAACGGCCACGGCACGGAAGAAGCCCCCCGCTGGCGTTTCACGCAGAAATTCACCTCCCTCCAGCCCGTCATGCAATTTGCGGACTCGGACGGACTGCGCCGTAAAATGTGGGAAGGCTCCTGCTCCATAGGGAAGGACGGGGAATATGACAACGAGGCCCTCATTGCGGAAATCCTGGAACTGCGGGATAAAAAGGCCCATCTGCTGGGGTATGGCTGCTTTGCGGACTACGCCACCTCCCGCCGCATGGCCGGGAGCGGAGCCAACGCCTTGAATTTTATTAATGACCTCCATGACAAGGTGAAGCCCTCCTTCCTGAAAGACATGGAAGCCGTACGGCGGTACAAGGAGGAAAAAACCGGAAAACCCGTGGAAAAGCTCTCCCCGTGGGAAACCGCCTACTGGTCTGAAAAACGCCGCCGCGAGCTCTACTCCTTTGACGAGGAAGATTTGCGCCCGTACTACTCTGTGGAAAAGGTGATGGACGGCCTCTTCTCCATCTACTCCGGCCTGTACGGCATCACGGTAACGCCGCGCCCCACGGTGGCGTTCAAGCCCGGTGAATCCGGGGAAGTGCCGGAAGGCGCGGTGGAAGTATGGCACCCGGACGTCCTGTTCTATGAACTGCATGATGCGGAAAGCGGGGAACATCTCGGTTCCTTTTATGCGGACTGGCATCCGCGGGACTCCAAGCGCGCCGGAGCGTGGATGAACTACCTCAGCGTGGGGGAACCCCCGCGCGGCGGCAAGCCCCGCGTGCCCCATCTGGGCCTCATGGTCGGCAACATGACCAAGCCCGTTGGGGACAAGCCCGCGCTGCTGTCCCACCGGGAGGTGGAAACCATCTTCCATGAATTCGGCCACCTGTTGCACCAGCTCCTCTCTGATGTGGAGGTGAAATCCCTGGCTGGCACCAACGTGGCCTGGGACTTTGTGGAACTGCCCTCCCAGATCAATGAAAACTGGTGCTGGGAGCGGGAATCCGTGGACCTCTTCGCCGCGCACTATGAAACGGGTGCAACAATCCCGGACGAACTGTTCTCCAAAATGCGCGCCGCCCGCAACTACATGAGCGGCACGGACTTCATGCGCCAGCTCTGCTTCGGCAAGCTGGACCTGGAGCTTCACGTGAACTGGCCGCAGTACAAGGGCGCTCCGCTGGAGGAAACGGATGAACGCATCCTGGCGGACTACCGGGTGCCCATGACCCACCGCGGTCCCTCCGTGGCGCGCCGCCTGACCCACATCTTCGCGGACCCCACGGGTTATGCCTCCGGCTACTACTCCTACAAATGGGCGGAAGTGCTGGAAGCGGACGCCTTCAGCCGCTTCCTGAAGGAAGGGGTGCTGAACCCGCAGACCGGGCGCGACTTCCGCCGCTGCATCCTCAGCAAGGGCAACAGCAAGCCTGCCGCGGAACTCTACCGCGACTTCATGGGCCGTGATCCGGACGCGGAAGCTCTGCTTGTCAAATCCGGCGTCCTTTAAATCAATCTCTAATATAACCCTCATGCCTGAACAAAAAAGACTCTCTCTCGCCGGCATCGGGTGCGGCTCCCGCACGCGCACCTACATGAAGCTGGCCATGGAACAAAAAGACCGCTACCGCATCGCCGCCGCGGCGGACCCCGTGAAGCAGCGCACGGAAGCCGTGCGTGACTTTGCCCCGGAGGAAGAGCGGGACTCCATCCGCCTGTTCAAGGACGCCGCCTCCCTGCTGGAGGAACCGCGCCTGGCGGACGTAGCCATCATCGGCACGCAGGACGACTACCACTACGCCCCGTGCAAAAAGGCCATGGAGCTGGGCTACCACGTCCTGCTGGAAAAACCCATCGCCAAGACGCTGAAGGAAGCGCTGGAACTGCGCGACCTGGCGCGCCAGCTGAAACGCCGCGTGGCCGTGTGCCACGTGCTGCGCTACACCCAGTTCTACCGCACCCTGAAAAAAATCATCGCCAGCGGGGAAATAGGGGACGTCATCACCTTCAACGCCAATGAAGGCGTGGGGGCGTGGCACTTCGCCCATTCCTTCGTGCGCGGCCACTGGGGCAACAGCAAAACCTCCACCCCCATGATCGTGGCCAAATGCTGCCATGACATGGACATCCTCTACTGGCTCATGGGGCGGCGCAAGTGCCTCTCCGTAGCCAGCTTCGGGGAGCTCACCTTCTTCACGAAAAAAACGCTCTCCTCCCCCCGGCCGGAACGCTGCACGGACTGGACCACCCCGGTGGGGGAAGACCCCTGGGACGCCCGCAAATACGCCACGGACGACGAATGCAAGCGCTGGCTGGGCATGGTTTACGACCGCGCGCAGGAAGCCACCGCAGAGGAAATCTGCGAATGGCTTGAAACCTCCCCGTGGGGCAGGGACTACCTCCAGTGCGACAACGACCAGCCGGACCACCAGGTTTCCATCATGCGCTTTGAAGGCGGCCTGACCGGCACCTTCACGATGACGGCCTTTGAACAGGGCCGCCATATTGAAGTATACGGCACCAAAGGCAAAATCCGCGCCGGAGCCTTCTACAAGGAAAACGGCCCCGGTGAAATCACCGTCACGCCCCACTTTGGCGGAAAAACCCGCGTGGTGGAGCTGGAGGAACTGGCTGGCGGCTACCAGGGCCACGGCGGCGGTGACTGGGGGCTGGTGGAAGCCCTTTACGATGACATGCTGACGGTTCCCTCTCCGGCGGACATGACCACCTCCATTGAAGAATCCGCCCACTCCCATGTCATGGCCTTTGCCACGGAACACGCCCGGCTGACCGGCCAGGTGGTGGACGTGGCCGAATTCGAGCGCCGGGTCATGAGAGGTGAACTGGACTACTGATCCGGTAGTTCAACACTTCAATTTCCAGAAAACGGACGGGAAACCGTCCGTTTTTTATTGCTGGTTCCGGATGTGGAACCGTAGATGGCTGCAACCATCTTCCTCCATGAAAAACGGAATAATTAATGGAATTCGTGGAAATGCAGAAAAAGAATATTTGGTCAAGTCTGGAAATCATAAATATTCCGGTTTTAAATGATAAAAAATAACTTATTGGTCAGGACAGGGTTATAAAACGGACGGATTTGGAATCCGGAGTCAAGCCTACAAAATTGAAAGAAAAACGTTTTAAGGAAATTTGGCTTGGCAATATCCTGGAAATTGCCGTAGGGATTTCCTGATATAACAGGCTTTCTTTTTGTTCCGCAATCATTACTGACCGTCTTTGCATGTTGGCGGCGGTAGTCGTCAGGGCCGGCGGTATAAAGCTGTGAAAAGGGGGAATGGGGAAATGTTGCAGAGCATCAGGAAGAACAATTTTTCACGGCTGTAACATCCATACCGGATTCCAAATCCGGCATATATCTTGTGAATTGGCTAAAACCATGAAGAAATCATTCATTCTGCTATTATTGGCAGGCGCCGTCTCCGCGGCTTCTGCGGCTTCCCTGAAAATTAATCTGGGTTCTTCCTCTGCGGGGGATCCGGATTGGATCAGTGTGGCTACCCAGGCTTCCTCCATCACGGGAGGAAAAGCCGCCTCCTACGCCTCCATTGCTTCCTTGAGCAAAAACGGGGGAAACGTTTCCCCGTCCGTGGTTCTCGGCAATCTGGGCGGTCAGGACGTCACGCTCACCATGGCGTACAAAAGCACCGCCGCCATGAATGCGGGTTACCTGGACGCGACAGGCACGTCCCCCTCCATCAACTCCCTCTTCCCGGACAGCATGGCGCAATCTTCCATTTCCGGCAAGTGCAACGGGGTGAAGGGACAGACCGTCGGCCTGCAATTCACGTTGAGCGGCCTGGCGGCCAATACCACCTATTATCTGTACGTTCTGGGCAACAACGGTTTCTCAACCAATAAAACCAGCATGGCCCTCTCGGGCGGTGTCAGCAATGTCACAGGCAGCCTGATGGACGGCTATGAAGGAGCGGGAACGGTGACCGGTTCAACCTTCCAGGGGACGACGGATTCTTCCGGCGTGGGGATGGAATGGGCATTCACCACAAACAATTCGGGCCAGGTGACGCTCACTTATGAACGCTCCGCCGGAGCGGCCGCGGATGTGGTAAATGCAGATGTCAGCTTGAACGGATTAATGCTGGCAACCGAACCCATTCCCGAACCGGCCACGGCATCCCTGGGGTTGCTCGGACTGGCGGCGCTGCTGTTGCGGCGGCGCAAAAACTAAGGAGCATTCAGCATTATCTTTGACGAGATGTCCGGAAAGAAGGGATGGACCGCCCATGTTGTTCATCCCTCCTTTCCGGCATTTTTTATTTGCAGAAGTCTATCTGTTAGATTATTTAATAACCTTATATCTATGAAAAAGAAATCTCTCTTCGGCGTCCTTGTGGCGGTGGCTCTCTCCGCTCTGGGGAATCCGGGGCAGGGTGCGGGAACGGTGGAATCCTTTGGCGTGGACTTCGGCAATGCGGCTTCTGCGGCACAGCCGGGCTGGACGAATATGGGGGTGGTGACCACCACGCCATCCTCCACGCTGAAAAGCGTGCCCCTGCGGAGGAATAACCTGGAAGCCTCTTCCTCCCCCGTGCTGGCTGGAACGCTATTTGGCCGCTCCGTTTATCTGGCGGTAACGGCCAAATCGGAAGCGAGCGTGGGAAACATGTGCTATAACAACGCCAATTCAACGTGGCGGGAAAAGGGGGAAACCCGCGGAGGGCAGCCGGGCGGCGTGCTGCAGGCGGAAAGCGCCTTCTCCTTTCCGAATCATGGGGAAGCCCTGAATACGAGTTTGCAATTGTTTACCAACGGCATGGCGGTCCGGGCCGGCACGGTGCGCGTTTCCCTCTCCGGACTGGCGCCCGGCAAGGAATATGCCGTTTCTTTTTTCCTGGGCAGCGGCAAGCCCGCGTACCAGTCCGTTTCCCTGGTATCCGGCGCTCATGTGGACGTAAAGGCGCTTCAGACCTCCACCGGTTCCCGCACGGAAGACACGTGGAAAGGGGGCGTCAACACGGCGGACGCGGATACCTATATGGCGGTGGAATGGACCGCGGCAGCGGATGAGGCCGGGACGCTCGTTTTTGACGTGGTGAAGGAAGGCAGCTCCGCCGGAACCGGAACCCTGAATCTGAATGCGCTGACTGTCCGCACGGATGATACCCCGGCCCCTCCCGCTCCGGAGCCGAAGCCCGTCAGCGTGCTCCACAACAGGGCGCTGACCGTTCTTTCCTCCCCGGTGGCGCTTCCCGTGCCTGCGGATGCCTGGACCGGAACGGGGGAAATGACTTGCGAACTTTGGGTCAGGCCGGATGGGGACGCCGCCTCCGGCGCTATTCTTTCCCTGGGGGCTTCCACGCTCTCCCTGAACGGAGGCCGTCTGCATCTGGAATCCGGGAATGCGGAAACTCCCGCCTCCGTGGAGGCTTCCGGCCAGCCCTTCGCCGCCGGAACCTGGCACCATGTGGCCGTGGCCCTGGGAACGGAAAACGTCAGCCTGTATGTGGACGGAACATTGGCGGGAACCGCTCCTGCCGCGCCTTACCTGGCCTCCATGAAAAACGGCTGGACAGGCCTGGTGCTGGCTGCGCAGTTCAAGGGAGCCCGGGACGAACTGCGGTTCTGGAATGCGGAGCTGGGGACCGGAGCGGACGACTTTTTCCTGACGGGGCCGCTGCCCATGGCCCACCCCAGGTATGGCCGCCTGGTGGGGCTGTGGCGGCTGGACGGAGACTTCCGGGACGCCAAGTGGACGGAATTCGCGGACAAAACGGGCAGCTCCTTCACCCGCCCGTACCAGGCGGTGACGCCGTCCGGCACGGAATTCTCCATCGTCATGGACAACAACACCTTCCGCTACATGCTGGTGACCGGGTACGTCCGCGAAAGCCATATCATGTGGAACTGGCCGTCCCGTCCCCACATGATCAATAACTCGGATATCATTTACATCGGCGCCGCTTCCGCCGCCGCCAATGGGGACATCAGCTTTTCCTACCCGGACAACGACGTGACGGAAAGCCGGGGCGTGCAGCTTCTCCCCGCTGACGGCGCGCGGACGAACGTTCTGGAATTCACCGGAGAAGACGCTTATATGAACGTGGGCAACGGACTGCTGGCGGGCAGCAATGCCAACGCGTTCACGATTGAAGTGAACCTGGCTCTATCCGCCGGGGAGCAGAACGTCACCCTGTTTGAAAACGACAGCGTGTCCATGACGCTGGCGTGGGCGGACGGCCATTACAAGGCGCGCCTGCAGGCGGGCTCCACGGCTGCCTGGGAGGCGGACCTGCCCGCCGTAGCCCTTCATGAATACTTCTGGCTGGCCTTCATCCGCAATTCCACGGCGGGAACGGCCGTCTTTTACCTGAACGGCGCCCCCCTGCAGACGGCGGCGGTCGCCGCCGGGGAAATGAACGGCACGCCGAATGCCGTCGTGGGCCGGAACCTGAAGGGGAAAATAGACGACATGCGCGTGTGGCATCTGGCCCGGCCCGTCAACCGTTTGGGCACGGAAGTACAGCCCAACTGGAATGACCGTCTCATCGTGGCTCACTGGGGGAACAGCGACGTCTTCGGCCGTGATACCGCCTCCTGGGCGGAACATGTCCGCACGCTGCGCAGCATGACGGAAGGGGTGGGAGGCATGCGCATCCGCCTGGGCATTGCCGGAGGCGCGTGGAGCGCCATGCTGCCGGCTGCCGCCGCCCGCCAGAGGTTTGCGGACGGCATCAGGGACCTGTTGAAAAAATATCCGCTGGACGGCGTGGACCTGGACTTTGAATGGCTGTACCAGGGGGACGGAAAATGGACCAGTTACGGCCAGCTGGCCCAGGCCATCCGGAAGACCAATCCGGACATGTTCTTTTCCATCTCCCTGCATACCGTCGCCTACTGGTTTCCCGCGGCGTACATGCAGTATGTGGACTACTTCACCTTCCAGAACTACGGGCCGGCCATTGACGTGAATACTTATAACAGCATGGTTTCCGCCTGCGGAAAATTCCGGAATCAGGGCTTTCCGGACAACAAAATCATCCTGAGCGCCCCATTCCAGGGAACGCCCGGAACCGCCGGGCTGCCTGACGGCAAAAAGCCGGGGGACTACATCAAGGGCTACAGGGACATAGCCGCCAACTGTCCGGAAGCGGACAACCCCGATCATGACACGGCCGTTTATTCCTATTCCGGCCTCAATCTGACGCTCCATTACAACGGCGTCACCACCGTCAAAAAGAAAGCCAAATACATCAGCGACCAGAAGCTGGCCGGCTTCATGTACTGGGACATGGGGCTGGACGTGGCGGACGCTTCCGGAAGCAATAACTACTTTGACCGCCGCTCCCTGCTGCGGGCCGCCAACCGCTACGTCTCCTCCACGTCCTTTCCTATGACGGCTTCACCGTTCGGCCTGTCCCGGGTGGGGGCGTCCGTTCCCGCCGCCGGAGGGGCGGTGGATGTGGAAGTGCAGATGAAAGAGGAAGCCCTGGGCTGGGTGGTGGCGGACTCCCCGGAATGGGTTTCCGTTTCCGCCGCTTCCGGCATCGGCCGGACCACGGTCATCCTGACGGCGTCGGAAAACAAATCCGCCGCCGGACGGTCCGGAACGGTGGTGTTCCGCGCTTCCGACAAGCAGGAATGCGCCGTCACCGTCACGCAGGCCGGGGCTGACCTGGCGGGCTATGACAAGTGGGTGCAGGACTCCTTCCCGCCGGACGCCACGGCGGACCGGACGGCTGCGGATGCCGCTCCCGCCGGGGACGGCGTCACCAACCTGATGAAATACGCCACGGGCCTGGACCCGCTGAAACCCTGCGGAAGCGTGACGAAGGTATCCGTGGAAGAAGGCGTTGAAGGAAGCAGGCATCTGGTGTTGCGGTGGCCGGTAAATCCTCAGGCGGCGGAGGTAAAGCATGAAGTGGAAGTCTCCCCGGACCTGGTTAACTGGACTTCCCTGGGGGAAGTGGAAACCGCCGGAAAAACGTCTGCCGAATTCCGGGATGCGGAGCCCGTGCAGGACAGCGCCATGAAGCGGCGCTTCCTGCGCCTGAAAGTGACACGGGAATAACTTCAGCAGCCCTCCTTGTGGAGGTGCCTTTCCGCCCCTGCTTACGCCTTGGAAAGCAAAATCCGTCCCGGCACGGCATGGCCGGAACAGGGAGCGCCATATACCCATGCGGGCGGCCCGAACAGCCACGCATGGCAGAATGCACGAACCTTGAATGGGCCTCCTCATCTTAAAAACAGGGAATGTCCCGTTGAAGAATCGCGCTCGCTTTCCTCACCTCATTCCCAGCCGGCCGCAGAGGCCTGCGGCGCTCCCTGCTCCCGCAAACCCATTCCGGGGCATTCACCGGGCAAAGGCGCAGCCTATTTCCCCGCCTTCTTCTTAATCTTTTCCTTCACCCGCTCCACATTGGCGCGGGCGTCTTCATTCCCCAGCTCCGCCGCCTGTTCATACCACTTCCTGGCTTCCGCCAGGTCCTTGGCCACGCCCGTTCCGCGTTCGTACATGGAGCCCAGGTTGTTCATGGACTTGGCATCGTCCTGTTCCGCTCCCTTAATGTAAAACTGGTAGGCCAGAGCCATATCCTGCGGAGTGCCGAGCCCTTCCTCATGCAGGTAGCCGAGCAGGAAATACATGCCGGGCACGGCATGCGTCTGGTTCTGTTCCAGCTTGGTCAGGATGTCCATCGCCGTTTTCGGGTCCGGCTCCATATCCTCTCCCTTGATGAGCAGGCGCGCCTTTTCCACCAGGGCTTCCGGGTCTTTGGTTGCGGCGGCTTTCAGCACATAATCCTTGTGAAGCTCCTTGTTCGGCTGCACGCCGATCCCCTGCTCGTAATACCGGGCCAGCCTCTTGAGGCCGCGCACGTCCTCCTTCTTCACCAGCGCGGTGGCCGCCGTCATGGCGGAGGCCAGCAGCTGCTGCCGTTCCGCAGGGTCCTGCACGTTCCCGGCCACGGTTTCATAATAATTGGCCAATTCGTCCAGGGCGGTCAGGCTGCCGAGTTCCACGGCCTGTTCCCAGAACTTCACGGCTTCCGGATTGATGGTTTTCGGGGCAGGGGCCTGGCGTTCCCTGCCGGACGGCGTCATCCAGGGGGGGACGGCTCCGGCGTCCGTCAGCGTATCTTCCGCGTTATCCTTCTGCCCCGGCTTGCGGAGCCACGGCGGGGTGTTTCCTTCCTCGCTATTCAAGCTCAGCTTGACCTGCTGGTAGGCGGAATGGGAGGTATTCCGGCTGGCGTTCTGCGCCGCCGTTTCCGCCGTATCCTGGGGATAGGCCGCCTGGTTGGCGAGGAAGAGCAGGGAGGGAATGTGGCCCCGTGCCGCCAAGCCGTGCATCATGGCGCTGTAAGGCTGAAGGTTTTCATTATTGGAGCTCCACATGTCCGCCGCGTCCACATGGCCCTTCAGGGCCCCCCGGAACATCCAGGAATCCCCTTCCGCCATGCGTTTTTCCAGGCCGAATTCGTAAATAAGGGCGCGGCCCAGCACGTACATGCCGCAGGGATCCCCCTGTCCGGCGGAAAGCCGGGCCCAGGCCAGGGCTTCCGGATAGCCGGATTCCTCGCTCCTGTAGCTGAACAGCATCAGGTAGGCCAGGTCCGCCTGGCTGCGGGCGTCCCCTTCCTGAGCTTTTTTGCGGAGGCTGGCGGTCAGCTCCTCCCACTGTTCCGGCGTGACGTATTCGGAAATGCCTCTCAGCGTAATGAAGTCCCCGGAGGCGGCTTTCGCCAGGCAGTCGGTCAGCAGCGTTCTGGCGGGTTCCGCGGCCGGCTTGTCCATCAAATCCGGGTTTTCCATCTGGGCCAGGCGCAGCTTGGCCAGGGGATGGCCTTCTTCCGCCGCCTGCTTGTACCACGTGCGCATGTTCTCCTGCGCTTCATGGGCTTTGCCTATGGAATCCATGGTATTGGCCAGTTCCTCCTTCCACAGCTCGCCCAGCTGGACGCTGGAATCCGCGTCTCCAAGCTGGGAGGCCAGCTCCAGCTCCTTGTGCGTTTTGGCATAGGGGGGAAGCTGGTTGAGCTTTTTCTGGGGAAGGGAAAGCGGTTCCTTCAGGAAGGGCATGCCCCGTTCGTCATGAAGGGCCAGCAGGTCCAGGGCGGCCTTGCGCAGCTCCTGCTCCTGCGGTGGCTTCGCTTCGGAAACCAACTGGGCGTACCAGGCATAGGCATTATTGCTGCCCAGCTTGCGGGCCTGGTCAAACAGGGTCTGGAGCAGGTAGCCGTCCACGGTTCCCCTTTTCTCCTTCATGCAGCCGGAGAGGTCGCCCAGCAGGGTTTCCAAATCTCCCCTGGAGCGCAATTCCGCCAGAAGCTTTCCGGACTGCTCCGCGGCAGTACCCTTCGTCATCTCCGCCAGCAGGCGCATGGCTGCCGCGTGTCCCTTCTCCGCGGCCTGGGAAAGGGGCTGGACGGCCATGTCCCGCCACTTCCTGCCGTCCGGATCGTTGCCGGAGGGCCCCCCGCCCAGGGAAAGGGCCAGTTCCCCCATCCGGGCCAGAAGAACCGGTTTGGCGTTTTTCCGGTGCTTCTCCAGGGACTCAAGCACCTTGCCGGGGTCTTCCTTCAGCCAGTCCACCCTGATAAAGGCGAGCTGGGCAAGCGCGTCCTGGTCGCCGGAGGCGGCTTTCTTTTCCAGAGGGGCGAGGTAGTGCTTCAACTCGGCTTCCGGCAGGTCCGTAACGGTGTACAGCGCCGTGACGGCGTCCATGTCTCCCTTCTCGGCCAGCTTGCGGCAGGCGTCCAGCCATTCCGCATGCTCCGGCTGCATGGACTGCGCCTTGAAAATCCCGAAAATCCCGTAGGGGTCCGTCATCATGAGCTTGGGAGCCGGATGACCGGATTTGGCGGCCGCTTCACGGAAGAAATGCTGCATGTGCTCCAGGCAGGCCAGCGGCAGGTCCCCCCGGTTCAGGTAATAAAGCCCCATCCAGTACTCCCCGGCCAGCATGTTGGCCCGGAAGTCTCCCGCGGCAGCCTTGCCGAGCAATTCCCCGTACGTCCAGCCGCCGTCCATGGGCAGCTGGGAAAGGTCCCGGACCGGGACTTGCTCCACCTGCACGGGTGGATTTGCCCCTGCCTGGGACGGAACGTCCTGGGCATGAACCGGAACGGAAAAAATAAAGGGAATAAGCAGAAGACGGGCACGCATGGATCAACTCTTTTCTAACAGGAAAAACCTCTGCCCTACAAGCGTTTTTCACGTGCCTGAATGTTTAATTATTGATGATGTCACGTTCTTTTTTTAAAGAAGACAAATGAAGCTGTGACGGGAGGCTCCGGGCACGTGTGCGGCAGCTCCCAAGGCAAAGGATAATGATAGCCGGGAAAGGCGGAATGGACAAAGTAAACAAGGGATATTAAGCCTCCCCTGTGCCCCTTCCGTCCATCCAGTCCATCCGGTCCATCCGGTCCGGATTATTTAAAAAAGAGCCCCTGGAGGATGCGCCTCACTAAACCTCCCGCAGTTTTTCCGGGCATTCCTCCAGCAGCGCGCGCAGCCGGCGGCGGTCCAGTTTTCCCATCACCGTCAGGGGAATGGGCGTTTCCATGACGGCCCGGATGCGCTGGGGGCCGGGAGCAGCTGCATTCCATTCGCGGCACGCGCGTTCCAGCGGCACAGCGGCGGGACCGCAGGCGACCAGCTCCATTCCGGCCCGCGGGTGCGGAACGGCCTCCACTACCGCGTCCGGAACACGGCGGCGCAGCGCATCCTGGACGGCGTCCGGGTCCACCAGTTCCCCCAGGACTTTGACGAGCCTGTCCGCCCGGCGCAGGAAGGTCAGCAGACGCCCCTCCAGGCGCACCAGGTCGCGGGTGCTCCACCACTCCTGCGGCTCCACCCGTTCCAGCAGAAAACCTCCATGAGGCTGCGTCAGCAGGCGGCCGCACAGCTTGCCTTCCCCCTGGAAGCGCAGGAGGCCGTCCTCGTCCGTCTTTGTTTCCCAGTGGGGTAGCAGGGAAAGGCGGTCCGTGTGGTACGGATCGCCGGGGAAAGCCGTGGCGAGCTGGGAGCCGGACTCCGTCATGCCGTAGCTCTGCACCACGGGCCAGCCGAGGGCGCGGGCTTTCCTGCCCGTCTCCATGTCCAGCGCCCCCCCTCCTACGATGATGCATCCGGCGGTGGAAGGCGCGCGGAGGCGCAGATTGACCAGGTCCACCACCTGCGTGGGAACCAGGGAGGACCAGCAGGCCCCGGAGCTTTTCATCAGGTCCGCATAGGCCTGGGGATTCCACCTGCCGTGAAGCGCATGGACGGCGGTCCCGGCCAGGGCCGCGCGCAGGTAAATCATGGCGCCCCCCACGTGCCAGACGGGCAGGGGGCAGCACCAGTCCCCGCATTCCGCGTGCAGGTGTTCCAGGGCTCCGCGCGCGCAGACGTCCAGGGCGCGCCGGGTGAATAAAATGGCTTTGGGCGGCGAACCGGAAGAACCGGACGTGGCAAAGGCCGTGACCCCATCCATGCCCCGGCGGGAAAGGAAGGCGGCGGCCTCTTCCGCCCAATCCCTCAAATGGGGGGGCGCCATCACGCAGGGGCCGTTGTCCCGGTCCCAGGGCAGCGGTGTTCCGGAGGCGGACATGGCGGCTGCAGGCTACCGGAGGGCTTTTCTGCGCAGGGTGTGCCAGCGTTCCTCCATGCGGGGCTTCAAATGATGCTCAATCCAGGCATAGGCCGCTTCTAGGCCTCCTGCCTTGAAGGTGCGGCCTATTTCCGCTTCCACGCCTGTGGCGTTGCCGGTGCGGCGCAGGAAATCATTGCTGGTGAATTCGATGAAAAGCTTTCCGTTGATCGCTCCTTCCTCCGCCAGAATCCATTCCCTGACGTACAGCGCCAGAATGGCGTCCCCTACCCATGCCTCCACGCGGAGGCGTTCTTCTGTGGCCTTGTCCATATGATGGTTCATGAAAATCTGGCAATGGCGGTTTTCCCTCCCAGCGGATCCTTGATGGGCGGCGGGGGCACACCGGGAGCCTCGTTCCCGGCGGGGGAGGCCGGCTGGCGGTTTTCCCGCGGAAGCTCCGGCAGGTTGTCCGTGGGGGTGGATGCGGGCGCGCCGGGCGCCGGGGGATTCTCCTTGCGGTCCTGCGGCGCGGGGGCGGCTCCCGGCGTAAGGGGCACGTCCAGCACCCTGTCCTGGGCCGCGCGGCGGTTGACCGCATCCTTGGCCTCCAGGGATTTGCGGAGCGCCGTCTCCGATTCCGAATTCCAGTACCCGGAATCCAGTTCAATGTAAATGTTGGAATAGGGGAGGGACGTCTTGGTCTTGATGACCAGCACGTTGAACTGCTTGGCGGCGTCTTCGATCAGGGAATTGATCGTGCGGCTCATCAATTCAAAATGCTGGCGTCCCGGAAGCATTTTATTGATATTATTGCGGTAGCGCTTGATGCCGGGGGCGTAATCCTCCGTAACGCTGCGCAATTCCGAGCTGATCATGATGCGGGGCACCACGTGGGCTTCCTCCTCCAGCATGTTCAGCACGTCCAGAAGCACTTCATCGGACGTCTTGTCGGAGACCATGGTCTTGATGCCGGCTCCCGTATAGGCCGGGAAGGAGGACTCCGCAATGACAATCCAGTTTCTGGCTCCCACGATCGCCAGGTTTTTATATAACTGGTCCTTCCATTCCCGCTCTGCCGGGTTGGCGTCCTGGCAGCCGCTGAGCAGGCTGATGATACATACGGGCAGGATGAGGGGGAGTCGGGTCATGGGAGGGACCCCGCCTTGCGGGGCTGGAAAATGGGCTAGAATTTATGGGACCGGGGTTCGCGGCAGGCGCTGGGGCAACGGCCCTGTTCCGTGGCGAACGGCGCTCCCTGGGTGGGGGCCGCCTCCGTAAAGGCGACGCCCGGCAGTTCAGTAGGTACGCCCTGAACGGGGAAATCCTTTCGCAGGGGGAAATAAGGATAGCCTTCCCACATCAAAATGCGGCGCAAATCCGGGTGGCCGGAGAACTTGATGCCCATCAGGTCCCATACTTCACGCTCGTGCCAGTTGGCGGACTGGAAGATTTCCGTGACGCTGGGCACTTCCTCTCCGTCGTCCACCTTCGTCTTGAGGCTCAGGTTCACGCCCGTTTCCGCCTGCGTCAGCGTATAATTGACTTCAAAGCGGGGGCTTTCCCCCATGTTGTCCACGGAGCAGAGGTTCACCATCATGTCAAACCCGGCGGAATCCCGCAGCCAGCGGACTACGTCCGCCACGGCATGGCGCGCGACGGTCAGCGTGATGTCGCCCCGGAACTCGTAGCGGTCCGTGATGACGTCTTTCCCAAAGCGGTTCTGAGCGTTGTCTGCGGCGGTCTTGATCTGTGATTCTAGAGAAGGCATGGAGAAGAAATGGTAAAAGATGGAACGGAGTAAAACGGTCGGAAAAGGTTTATTCGAGAGGCATTTCCGTCTCGACCGGCACGGGGGCGTTGGCTTCGCGCGGTTCCTCCTTCTTGAAGAACGTGCGTGCGGGCTGCTGGGTATCCAGCTTCTTGCGGAGGGTAAGCAGGGCTTCCAGGATGGCCTCCGGGCGGGGAGGGCAGCCGGAAATGTAAACGTCCACGGGAATAATCTTGTCCACGCCCTGGAGCACGGAATAGGAGCGGAACATGCCGCCGGTGGAGGCGCACGCGCCCATGGCGATGCACCACTTGGGCTCCGGCATCTGGTCCCAGATGCGGCGGACGGCCAGGGCCATCTTGTAGGTGACGGTGCCGGCCACGATCATCACGTCCGCCTGGCGGGGGGAAAAGCGCGTTACTTCCGAACCGAAGCGGGAAAGGTCATACCGGGAGCAGGCCACGGCCATGAACTCGATGGCGCAGCAGGAAAGTCCCATCGGCATGGGCCAGAGGGAATTTTTACGAATCCAGTTGATGGCGGCGTCCAGGGTGGTGTAGACAAAATTGCCTTCCGCGTTGGAGTCCAGTACTCCTGTTTCGTAAACATTCGGTTCGTTCGTGGTGACCATGATAACAGATGATTCTTGCTGAAGCCAGATTAGCGAGATGCCTTCAACTCTCAAGCCTTAATTTGGTTCAGCCATGATTTTCTGCGGCCTGTTCCGGCCCTGTTTTCCGGGTGCCCCGGAGCGGGGATGAATAAACCCGCACAGGGTTTCCCCCGTGCGGGTTTTTATCCAACTATATTACCTATGAAACTCAGAACTCCCCATAATGGGTGGCGGTCTCTCTACCTCCCGCCGCCCGGTTTGTTACTGATGCAGGTTAGAGTCCCGGGTGGGGGCTTGCGTTCAAAAAGGAGAAAATTTTTATGACAGGCCCATGGAAGGAAATACAGGATGCTTTGAGAATGAATGCATCATGTTTTTACTGCCCTGAAAGTGGAAATAGAGGGTAGACCCGGTTTCCCTGCAATGTTGGCGTGAAGGGTGCTTTTGGGAAGGAGGGAGGATGCTTTATCCTCGGTTATCCCTGTGCCGGGAGGAGCGGATGACAAGGTGCGCGACTAGCCAGAGGCTGAGGGCAATAGTGGCTAAAAGAGCCGGCATGCTTTCCGTGATGTCTCCTAACAACAGCACGGCCAGGTCCGCTCCCAGAAGAAGGATGCCCATGAAACGCCAGTACGGGGATTCCCCGTCATGTCTGGCGCGCGGGGAAAACTCTGCTCGAAGGGACGGGATATCCAGCAGAAAGGAAAGAAGGTCAAACATGGTTTTGTGAAAGGAGTTGGAAGGAGGAAGTTGGTGGATGAGCTTTGTTATCGGAAGGCCGGGATGTTATGGACTAACTTATTTACAAGGGCCGGGAGGCCCTTGTTCCCAAAAGCGCGGTCATGATAGGAAATCCGGGATGGGACAATTCCAATGACATGCATGAGAAGCGGTCGCCTGGGAACGAAGGCCTCCCGGCCTTCGTATCTAAACTTCCCCTAGGCATAACCACGGCAATTTTATTTATAGTCATGATTCCGGAGGGATTGGACAATAATATAAGCGATCAGCCAAAAGGCAAAGACCATGCCGAGAACAAGAGCCGCCATGCTGTTCATATGTATCCATAAGAGCAGAGATTCCATGACGATTGCCAGGAGAATAATACCCGTCCATTGACGCCTCCGGGATTGTTCGTCATCCCTGCCACTCCCGGGAGGTCCAATCAATGAGGATAAAATATCTTTCAAAAAATCGGAAAGATCGAACATAGGGGCACACAGGAAGTTTAACGATGCAAATTCGGGAAAGGAATGACGAACATTACAGCCGTTCCTGGATCAGCACGTGGAAATGGCCTCCTGCGCCGTGTTCGTCCGTCAGGAAGGCGTCCTGCGGCGTGTTCTCCGCGTAGGGGAGCAGGTAATCCCGCTGAGTCATCAGGGTGACTGTATCCCCCAGGCAGTTGCGGGAAAGCTCCAGAAGGTCCGTAAAATTCACGTCGCAGGTCAGGTCCGTGAGGCCGGGGTGCCGGTACAGTTCCTCCCCGGTCAGCACCTGGTGGCTTTTATACCCGCGCAGGGAACCCTGGGGGCGGCGGTAGTAAAGCCGCTCCATTTCGTCCCCGTAGTCGATGACCGTCATGACGCCCATGTTCCAGAGGGGCAGCCACCCGGTGAACCAGCGCGCGTAGGAATCGTGAATCTCCAGACGCTGCCCCGGCTGGGAATCATATTCCAGCATGTGGGAAAAAAGCGGCTGTTGACGGACGGGGCGCAGTTCCTCCCGCACGGCTCCGTCCTTTACGGTAAGCCCCACTTCCCGCCAGCCCTCTTCCGTGTACTCAAACACGCGGGCCGGGAAGGCGTCCACCAGCTCGTTGGAGAAAATGAAGGCTTTTCCGCCGCAGTGCTTCAGCGCCTTTTCCATGGTGGAGTAAATCTTGGCCTGGCTCCCCAGCAGAAGGTGCTGGAATTCGCGCAGCCGGGGGGAGGACTCCACAATCACGTAATCCGTATTCAGGCGGTTCCAGAAGCCCAGCTGTTCCAGGACCTTGACGGCCAGGGCTCCGGAACCGGCGCCTATCTCCAGCAGGGGCAGCCGCCTGCCGCAGCGGGCGCAGGCCTCCTTCCAGCGTGCGGCGACGGCCTTTGCCAGAATGGGGGACAGCGTGGGAGTGGTGGAAAAATCCCCGCGGCTCCCGATGTTTTCAATGGAGGAGGAATAATACCCCTCCTGCGGGTGGTGCAGGGCCAGCTGCATGAAGGCTTCCAGGGAAAGCCAGCCGCCGGCGGCCGCGATGTGGTCGGAAAGGCGTATCATGCGGGGGAAAAATGGGTCAGGATTTGGACTGCTCCAGCATGCGCAGCAGCGGGGCTTCCGCCCTCTTGCGCAGGTCTTCCGGCAGCTCCACGGCGGGGGAAAGGTCCCGGAGAGCCAGGTACAGTTTTTCCAGCGTATTCATCTTCATGTACGGGCAGGTGCTGCAGGAGCACTGCTCCGTGGGGGCGGGAATGAACTCCTTGCCCGGCACCAGCTTGCGCAGGCGGTGCAGGATGCCGGATTCCGTGACGATGATGAAGGATGAAGCCGGGCTTTCCGTGCAGTAGGGAATCATCTTCTCCGTGGAGCAGATGTGGTCAGCCAGCAGGCGCACGGCCTCCGTGCATTCCGGGTGGGCCACCACCAGCGCGCCGGGGTGCTTCTCCTTCAGGGCCAGAATCTGGTCCCGCGTAAACTCCATGTGCACGTGGCAGGCCCCGTTCCACAACTCCATGGGGCGTCCCAGTTGGCGGCCTACCCAGGCGCCCAGGTTCTGGTCCGGCACGAACAGGATGGGACGGTCCTCCGGAGCCTGGGAGACAATCTTCACGGCATTCCCGGAGGTGACGATCACGTCCGCCAGAGCCTTCACGCCGATGGAGCAGTTCACATACGCCACCACGTAATAATTCCTGTCGGCGTTCTCTTTCAGGAAGGCTTCCAGTTCCCCGGCGTCGCAGGAGGCTTCCAGGGAGCAGCCGGCGTCCGCGTCCGGCAGGATGACGGTTTTGTCCGGATTGAGGATTTTGGCGGTCTCCGCCATGAAATGGACGCCGCAGAAGGCGATCACGTCGCAATCCGTATGCTGCGCCTTGTAGGCCAGCCCCAGGGAATCGCCCACGTAGTCGGCCATGTCCTGGATGTCCCCGGTCTGGTAGCTGTGCGCCAGAATGATGGCGTTGCGTTCTTTTTTCAGGCGTAAAATTTCCTCTTTCAGGTCAAAAGGTGCCATGCGGGAAAAGATGGGGGGAAGCCTCCGGCAAGTCAAGCATCATGTCCCATGCAGGGCGCACTTGTTGACGGGGGGCGGGAAATGTGGCACAGTCTGGCGCATCATACGATTATGTTTTCACTTTTAGCTGATAAACTGGATAACACGTTCCGGAAGCTGCGGGGCCTGGGCAAGATTTCTGAAAAGAACATTGCGGACGCCCTGCGGGACATCCGGCTGGCCTTGCTGGAAGCGGACGTGGAATTTGGCGTGGCCCGGGAATTCATCGGCCGCGTGAAGGAGCGGGCCATGGGGCAGGAAGTGCTCAAATCCATCAAGCCCGGGGAACAGATCGTCAAAATCTTCCGTGATGAAATCGCCGCCCTGCTGGGCGGAGACGCCGTGGGACTGGACCTGACGGACCCCGCCAGAATCATGGTAGTGGGCCTGAACGGCGCGGGCAAAACCACCACCAGCGCGAAGCTGGCCCTGCGCCTGAAAAACGAGGGGCGCCGCCCCCTGCTGGTGGCCTGCGACCTGGTGCGCCCCGCCGCCGTGGACCAGCTGGCCACGCTGGCGGCACAGATAGAAGTGCCCGTGTACAAGCCCGCTCCCGGCAGCCGGGACGTGGTGGCCGTGGCGCGTGAGGCCCTGGAATGGGCCCGGACCCAGAACGGGACCGTCATGATCTTTGACACGGCGGGCCGCCAGGAAGTGGATGAAGCCCTGATTGACGAGCTGCGCCACCTGCACGCCTTCCTCTCCCCGCGGGAAACCCTTCTGGTGGTGGACGCCGCCACGGGCCAGCAGGCCGTGAACGTGGCCCAGACCTTTGACCGGGCCGTGAACGTCACGGGCATCGTCCTGACCAAGCTGGACGGGGACGCCCGCGGGGGCGCGGCCCTCTCCATGCGCTCCGTGACGGGCAAGCCCATCAAATTCTCCGGCGAGGGGGAAAAGCTGGACCAGTTCGGCCCCTTTGTCCCCGGCCGCATGGCGGACCGCATCCTGGGCATGGGCGACATCGTGGGGCTGGTGGAGCATGCCGCCGCCCGCATTGACGAGGAACAGGCGGCCAAATCCATGGACCGCATGATGTCCGGCAAATTTGACTTTAACGACTTTCTGGACCAGATGAAGATGATGCAGAACCTGGGGCCGCTGGAAGGCCTGCTGGGCCTGCTCCCCGGCTTCGGCAAAATCAAAAAGCAGCTTCCGGACGGCGCGCTGGACCCCAAGAGGATGAAGCACATGGAAGCCATCGTGCTCTCCATGACGGCCAAGGAAAGGAGCAATCCCAACCTGCTGAACCCCTCCCGCCGCCGCCGCATTGCCGCCGGCTGCGGCCGCTCCCTGATGGAGGTGAACAAGCTCATCAAGAACTTCTCTGAAATGCGCAAGATGATGTCCGGCAAGGGCAAGATGGGCGCCATGATGAAACAGATGGGCGCCATGAAGGGGAAAGGGGGCAAGATGCCCGGCCTTCCCGGCATGGGCGGCGGTCTTGGCGGCCTGAAAGGCCTTGGTGGGCTTGGAGGAGGCCTGGGCGGTCTCTTTGGCGGCCGCAAATAGGCGGAAAAACGGATTTAACCCGGGGCGCGGCGAACATGGCCGCGCCTTTTTTAAAGAAAGGGCGGGGAGCGCCGCAAACCCTTGCGCCGGCTGAAATGAATACATCCGTCAGGACGTCCTGTTCTTGGGAAAAAGAATTCACCGCCGCCCGCCTTTATCTTCCGTTCCCGCAGGGGCCTGCGGCGCTCCTCTTTTATTGAAAGAACGGAATGCTGCTCCCCGTACTCCCGGAATGATGAATAAGGGGCGTTTTTACCGGATGGCGGCGTGGCTGGCTCTGGCCGGGTTCCTGAACGCCGGCATGGCGGAAATGCTCCCGGCGGAGGATATGCTGCTCCCCGCGCCTTCCGCATGCAGGTCTGACCGATCCGCTGTGGCGCGTCTCCCGCTGCGGCTGGCGGTCTATGCGCCGGAAAAGGATGTTCCGGCGGTGGAGGCTCTCCTTAATGTGCTCAACGCCCAGGGCGTCCTGTCCGGTCTCTCCATGACCGGGGACAGGGACTCCGCAGACGTGGTGTGTTCCGTGGAAGGAACTCCTGCGGGAACGGGGGAAGGGTATGAGGCGCGCCTGGACGCCGGGCAGGGGGGCCGGGGCGTGCTGCGCCTGAAAGCGGGGGCGTCCGCAGGCCTCTTCTACGCGTGGCAGAGCATGGTGCAGGTACTGAATGCCAACCGGACGGAGGACGGTTTCTCCGTGCCCGTCTTCTCCATCAGGGACGTCCCCCGTTTTGAATGGCGGGGCATCATGCTGGACGTATCCCGCCACTTTTTCACCATGGCGGAGGTCAAGCGCATGATTGACACCATGTCCCTCTTCAAGCTCAACCGGCTTCACCTGCACCTGACGGACGGCCCCGGCTGGCGCATGGAAATCAAAAAATACCCCCTCCTCACTTCCATGAGCGCGTGGCGCGTGCCGCTGGCCAACGGGGAATGGAACTGGCAGGAAGTGAAGCTGGCCATCCAGGAGCATGACCCGGAGGCCACCTACGGCGGCTTTTACACCCAGGATCAAATGCGGGAAATCATCGCTTACGCCCGCAGCCGCCAGGTCACCATTGTGCCGGAAATAGACCTTCCCGGCCATTCCTATGCGGCCATGCATGCCTACGGGGACTTGATCTGCGACGGGGTGGACTTTCCCGTGGAAGGGAAAAAAGGCCGGGACGCCGTCTGCATGGGGCGTCCGGAAACGCTCCGCTTCGTAAAAGACGTGGTGGATGAACTCAAGGCCGTCTTCCCGCCCGGCTCCCCCATTCATCTGGGCCATGACGAGGTATCCGCGGAAGCATGGAAAAAATGCAGGTACTGCCAGAACCGTTTGAAAGACCTGAACGAGACGGATCTCAAGGCCCTGAGCCGGGACTTCCTGCAGCAAATTGCGGACTACGTGCGGAAAGACGGTTATGACGCCATCGTCTGGGATGAGGCAGGGGAACTGGAGGCGGACAAACACATCTTCGTCATGGCATGGCGCGGCAATGACTTTGCCGCGGCGGCGGCCAGAAAGGGGCATCCCGTCATCCTGGCCCCGTGCTCCCACTTCTACTTTGACTACTACCAGTCTTCTGCTCCCACGGAACCGAAGGCCATCGGGGGCCTCATACCGCTCAGGCAGGTGTACGGCTATGAACTGCCGGAGCTGTCCCCGGAGGAAGCCTCCAAGGTGCGCGGCCTCCAGGCCAATATCTGGACGGAATACCTGTACGACATGGGGCTGGTGGAATACATGGCGTGGCCCCGCGCCCTGGCGCTGGCCGAACGGGCCTGGAGCGACTGCGACCCGCGGGACTATAAATCCTTCCGCAGCCGTGCCGCCCTGGCCCTGAAGCTTCTGGAAAAACTGGCCGTGAAATACCGTCCCATGGATGAAGAGGATTAAGGCCCCTCCCGGGTGGCCGTTCCTTTAAAAGGGTTTTCATGGACCTGCCGCGCCTTTTCCTTTTAGCATTCCCGGACGGCTCCGTTCTCGCGAACGGTAACAGGGAAAACAGGCCGGAGGCTCCTGTCTCCTCCCGTGCGCTTCTGATAAAAAGTTTCCACCCTTGTCAACATCCCTGCCGGGATATTTCCGGATGCAGGGAGGGGGGAATTTCCTTCCGTTTCCCTTCTTCCTGACCGGGGGGATGCCGGAAATCTGCGTTCCCTCTCCTGCCGCCTCAACGAGGAAGGCACCGGTTTCCGGTCTTGAGTGGTTTGTTTCCTGGGTTTTATTGACAGCGGATGCCGGGTCATGTATGAAATGACTCTAGCTGATTGCCTGTTTATGAAGAAACACCGGTTCCTGTTCCTCGCTTCCCTGATGGCGCTCGTGCTGCTTGGCGGCATGGCGGTAGTGGCTTGCTCCAATAACTTCAAGCATGTGCCCCGGACGGGCTTCGTGACTCATCAGGTAAAAAATTGCGACTCCCATATCCCGTTTGATGCCTACTGGAATGCTGATGATAAAAAAATCTGGAATGACAAGGTAAACGGCGTGGACGGCAAAAAAGTCCTGATGGCCGTCGTTCCGGTGGATACGGTGCACATGGATGTGAGGCCGGATACCGCGGAAGGATTTGATGCCCTGCACCGTCTGGCGGAATACTTCCGGAAGAGCGTCACGGCCAGCATGGAAAAGGAAGTTGCGGAAAATCCGCACTTTGAGATGGTGCCTCCGGGAACCAGGGGGGCCTATACGCTGGAGCTCGCCATCATTTCCATCACGCCCACGAACGCCAAAGCCGGCATTTTTGTCACGGCGTTGAGCGGCATCAAGGGGGGCGGCCTGGTCAAGCGGTTCATCAAAAAGGGCCACATCGCCATGGCGGGACGCCTGCGGGATGAGGACGGACGCATCGTTTCCGAATTTGCGGACTACGAGGAAGACCACAGCGCCCTGCTGGGCGTGGATACCAAGGATTTTAAAAAATACGCCCACCACCAGCGCACCATTGACGAATGGGCCCGTGAAATTACGGATGTGTATTCCTCTACGTACGGGCACTGGACGCAGAAGCGCATGATCTCATTCAACCCCTTTTAAGGGATAAGCCTCTGCAGACCGTATGCGGGGGAATTGCCCGGCAACCGGGTAACCGTCCTGAAAGGAGAACCGTGAAATGCGGTTGAAACGGCATTCCCGGCGGAACGCGTGGCGGAAGGAATAGCCCGCGCTTCTATTCTCCGTATTCCGCCCAGGAACTGCTGGTCTCCCACACGCGCACGCGTTCCAGGGTGACGCAATCCCGCACGGGGTATTCGCCGGAACCTTCCCTGGCCTTTTCCAGAGCATGCCGGGCGAAGTTGAAAATGGTGCGGGCCATTACCTCGCTGGTGGGGTCCTCCCGGTCAAACGGAATGATGCGCTCCCCGTACGCGGCCACGAAGGCGGCGTAATTGGGGTCATCCGTATTCACGCACAGGGAATGGTCAAACTGCTGTAGAAAATCCCCCATCATCTGCTTGACGGCCTTGAAATCCACCACCATGTCGTTGGCGTCCAGCGTATCCGCCCGGAACACCATCTCCACGGAACGCGTATGGCCATGGGGGAATTTGCAGTTGCCGGGGTGCTTGGACAGAAGGTGCCCGCTTTCCAGTTCAATGGATTTGCAGATTCGGTAGGCCATGAAGGCAGGATAGCGTGGGAAGGGGCGGGGGGCAATCCCAATCAGAGTCTGCCTGCGGTCCGGTTCTCTGTGTGCGGAACGGGGTTCGTAACGGATTCTGCCGGCCGTGGGCGGCTTTTCCTTGCGGGCGGCTGTGATTTCTGGCAACCTTCGGAAAACCAGACTCTTGCCCTATGGCCTACCTCTCATGGTCCTTCCTGAAAATGGGAGAAAAATCGGATCGCAGGACAAGCCTCCTTTTCCTGCTCATGGCGGGCATTCCCATCATTTTTACCGCCTTCTTCGTCTTCATGCTGGGGGCGGCCACGGTCTGGTACGCCTGGCCTGTTCTGCTGCCGATGCTTCTCCTCCTCTATCTCCCCTTCGCCCTGCGGAAGGAAAAGGTGCAGAGCGTCCATTCCAGGAATATCCTCTTTGGCCGGGACCCGCTGACAGTCGTCTTCAGGCCGGTGGTGAGGAACTGGGTATATGCCGTTTATGCCGTGCTTCCGGCGTTGCCCCTCCTGTTTTCCGGTTGGAAAATGCCCTTGGACAGTCTCGGGAACGGAAGGAATCTGGCGGAATTCTTCCTGATGTGGATATCCCTGTATGCCGTCTTTACGGTGCTGACGGTTTTCCTGGGAAAGGCACGGTATTTGAAGCCGGGCAGGCTGTTGCTGGCCGCTGGCGCCAATCTGGCGCTGATGCTGCTTTATTCCCTGCTTGCGTGAAGCGGGCGCACTGTGTATCCGGCGTGTTCCCCTGCCTTCCCGTGGACGGGGGCTTTTCCGTGGCGCCTGCTGCAATGGGGGAACCGCATTGCTCTGCCAGCCTGGCGTCCATCTCCGGAGTTGTTGGAGTGGACGGGCTCTATTGCCGTTCTTTCCCTGAAACGCCTGCCCCGGGCATGGGAAAAGAGCGCGGAAAGACAGGAATACTCTCCGGGACGAGGAAATTTGCTGAAATTGAAAATCTTGAAATAATATTGTTTTTCTGTAAAATCTCCGCGCCGGGTTGATCCCGGATTAAGAAAAGGAGGTATACCATGTGAATGACTGTATCATACTAACCAGGCTGATTGAGTTACTCATTGTAATGTTCAGCTAACGAAAAGCCCCGTCCTGTAGCAGCAGGACGGGGCGATTTATTGAGGTAAATGTGATTTGTATGATACTAACCGGAACCACTATGAAAAATTTCCATAAATAGTCAAGCGGGAAAAACTTCCAGCAATGTCTTACAAACGGTTTTTTAAAGGCTGGAGATTCTCCCTGTAACGGGTGGCGGATTCCACCTGTTTATATCTGCGCTTCTTCCTCCTTCCGGATTTAATGAATGCTTGAAACAGCGTGCCGGGGATATTCGGAAGAATCTACCCAAAAGCTCAAGGGAAAAAGGAGGGGAGATGAAACGAGTTTTCCCGTAAAGGGGCCATAAAAAATCCCTGTTCCGCGCGGCATGGCGGAACAGGGAGAAAAAATCCGGCGCTCTGTCCGGGCGGCTTAATGGGCGCAGCCGGCGCAGGCCCAGCCTTCGCGGATCTTCGCGAAGAAATCGTTGCCCTTGTCGTCCACCAGAATGAAGGCGGGGAAGTCCTCCACCTCAATCTTCCAGATGGCTTCCATGCCCAGTTCCGGGTATTCCAGCAGTTCCACCTTCCTGATGTTATTCTTGGCCAGGATGGCGGCGGGACCGCCGATGGAACCCAGGTAAAAGCCGCCGTGCTTCTGGCAGGCGTCCGTCACCTGCTGGCTGCGGTTGCCCTTGGCGATCATGATCATGGAGCCGCCGTTTTCCTGGAACAAGTCCACGTAGGAGTCCATGCGCCCCGCGGTGGTGGGGCCGAAGGAGCCGGAGGGATACCCTTCCGGGGTCTTGGCCGGACCGGCGTAGTACACGGGGTGGTCCTTCATGTACTGGGGCATGCCTTCTCCCTTCTCCAGGCGTTCCTTCAGCTTGGCGTGGGCGATGTCGCGCGCCACGATGATGGTGCCGTTCAGGCTCAGGCGCGTGGTGACGGGGTACTTGCTCAGTTCCGCCAGCACTTCCTTCATCGGACGGTTCAGGTCAATGGAGACGGCCTCGCTGGAGGTCATGCGCAGGGCTTCCGGAATGTACTGGCCGGGGTTGGTTTCCAGTTGTTCAATGAAGATGCCTTCCGGCGTGATCTTGGCCTTCGCGTTGCGGTCCGCGGAGCAGGAGACGCCCAGTCCCACCGGGCAGGAGGCTCCGTGGCGGGGCAGGCGGATGACGCGCACGTCCAGCGCGTACCACTTGCCGCCGAACTGGGCGCCCAGGCCCAGCTTGCAGGCTTCCTCATGCAGTTCCTTTTCCAGCTCCAGGTCGCGGAAGGCGCGTCCGTACTCGTTGCCCGTGGTGGGCAGGTTGTCGTAATACTTGGTGGAAGCCATCTTCACGGTTTTCAGGCACTTTTCCGCGGAGGTCCCGCCGATGACGAAGGCGATGTGGTAGGGCGGGCAGGCCGCCGTGCCCAGCGTGCTCATCTTCTCCACCAGGAACTTCTTCAGCGTGGCCGGATTCAGCAGGGCCTTCGTTTCCTGGTAAAGGTAGGTCTTGTTGGCGGAGCCGCCGCCCTTGGCGACGAAGAGGAAGGAGTACTTCATGCCTTCCACGGCTTCAATGTCAATCTGGGCGGGCAGGTTGGTGCCGGTGTTCTTTTCCGTATACATGTCCAGCGCCACGGTCTGGGAATAGCGCAGGTTGTTCTGGGTGTAGGCGTCGTAAACGCCGTGGGAAAGCTGTTCGCAGTCATCGCAGCCGGTCCAGACCTGCTGGCCCTTCTTGCCCACGATGGTGGCGGTGCCCGTGTCCTGGCAGAAGGGCAGGATTCCGGCGGAAGCCACTTCCGCGTTGCGGAGCATCGTCAGGGCCACGCTCTTGTCATTGGCGCTGGCTTCCGGGTCGTCCAGAATGGCGGCCACCTGCTTCAGGTGGGCGGGGCGCAGGAAAAAGGCCACGTCATGGAAGGCTTCCGCGGCCAGCAGGCGCAGGCCCTCCGGTTCCACCTTCAGCATGGGGTGTCCTTCAAAGTCACCCACGCTCACGTAGTCGGACGTGATGAGGCGGTACTGGGTGTCGTCCTTTTCAATGGGAAAAGGATCCTGGTAATGAAAATCCGGTGTTGCCATAACGGGAGGCAATATAGCGGAGCGCCGCCCCCGGTTCGAGCAAAAAAATCAGGGGCGGTTCAGGCCCGAATCAATCATTAAAAAAGGCTTCTGTTCACCCAGAGTGCGGAAGGAGGGGGCGCTTTTAAAGAGCCACGGACAGACGGGTTCCAGGAGGTAGGGGATCAGGAGATACACGGACTCCCGGTACATGCGCTGATCTTCCTGCGGAGTAGGGATGTAAATGGTGGAAATTGGCTTTACGGTAGAAAGCACGGGCACGCCCCACAGTTGAAGAAAGACCCTCCTGAGTGCGAACTGGTGGCGCATGCGCCCCTGGAAGACAACCGCCCCTTTACCTGGTCCCGCAGGGATTGCGTCCAGAAAGGCGCGTGCCTTTTCCCATTCCTGAGGCAGCAGTTGGCAGGTAATCGCGCCGTCCTGACGGCGTTCCACATTTTGAATATCCTCCGGCCCTATGAGGGATTCCGGACGAATAAAGGCGTAGGACTGGACGGGTTCCGGAAAACCGGGGCAGGTGTAAGGGATGGAGCGGAACCCGCTTTTCAAATGAATGGTTTTCCCCTGCCGGAGTTCCGGGAGGAACCGCTGTTCCAGCTCCGTGCTGCGGGGATACACGGGATAAACGGCCAGCTTCTTTTTCACCTTCCTCTGCTGTTGTTCCGTGAGCGGCGGAAACTGGGTATTGATGGCCGCGCAGAGGGCATCCAGCTGGCGGTCATCTCCCGGCACGGGAATGAGGGTGGCGTGGGAAGGCATTTTATGGAATACGGGCGTAGACAGGATGGCGCCGCGCAGGACCACGGCCATTCTGTCCTTGCCGGGCCGGAGGGCGGCGCAGGCCTGTTCCAGGTTCCTGTACGCTTCTTCATTCCAAACGATGTCCAGATGCCCCGGATAATCCAGATTGGGGCGTGCGGACTGGGCGTAATCCCCGGTGACGATGGGGGCGTTCCCCAGAAACAGGTATTCCTTCTCCGCGTCTTTTTCTTCCTCCGCGCCCGGGCGGCTCCAGAGCCGGTAGCCCGGTACGGAAAGCGTCCCTTCTTCCACCAGCCGGGCGTTCTCCGGATGGATGGCGTACAGGGCCAGATCACGCGGAATGAAAGGGGTGGTTTTCCCCGTGGCGGCCCGGTGGTTGAGCAGTTCCGCCAAGTTGGCGGCTTCATTCTCCCCGTCCAGTCCGGAAATTTCAAAAGCACGGGAAATAATGGCCTGAACCACCGGGGCCGAATTGACTTTTCCCTGAACGACGACAGCCAGCCTGTCATGTCCCAGCCTCATGGCGGATGTAGCCGTTTTCATGGCCCTCCCTCCCGGCGTGTTCAGGGTGATGTTGAGATGCTCCGGTCTGCTCGGATCGACGCCTGCCCGTTCCACCTCCGCCTCCGTAATGACCGGTTCATCTTTCAGGAACAGACGTTCCCGCTGCATCTTTCCGTGGCGGTCGCGGAATTCATACACATAAGGCGTGTATCCTTCCGGAACCGGTTTTCCTTCCCGGTCCAGCTCCAGGCTGTCCGGATGCACCATCCTGACGGCAATGGAGGGAACGGCCGGCGGAGCCGCCTCCGCACGGGCGGAAAGAGGGAGCCAGAAGGCGGAAATGAACAGCAGGCAGAGTAGTTGTCTCATGGTCAATATGATAGAACCCCTCTAACACGTCAGGCAAGAAAAAAGAGCGGACGGGAGCGGCGCAAGCCCCTGCGGTAATTAATATCCCCATCGTGCCCTGCGGATACGCGTATTTTAAATCGTTTGCGGAAACCCATCCCGGTTTCAGTTGCCGCAAGTGTTTGAGCCGTTCCCGGGGCCTTGACAGGAAAATCCCCCGGAACCGCAGGGAGCCGGGGGATTTCAGCCGAAGGGGGGCTCAGCGGGAGGGCGGTGTCCCTGCACGGGGCGCGCCTGCCATATCCGCCATGGGTTATTGCCGCGGCTTGCGGCGGGGAGAAGAAGGTTCGGAGAATGAGGAACTGGAAGAGGAGGAAGGCCTGGGAGCGCCGTACTCCTCCGGAATTTCCGCTGCCAGAGGGATGTCGTTCGGGAGGCTGCTTTCGTCGTCGTAATAATTCTTCATCCTCTTCTGGGCGTCCTTGATCAGGGTGGCTTCCGCCCATTCCTCCACCGTCATGTTGTCTCTTCTGGCGGCTTCTTCGATGAGTTTGTAATCCTCGGCGCTCAGCATGACGGCGAAGGGTTTCCAATGGGCTCTTGCCGCCTCCTTCAGTTTTTTCTCCCTTTCCGTCTTTTCCATCATGAGCCGGATGAGAGCTTCCTTGTCTTTGGGAATGGCTACCTTGGCAAGCCAGTTGCGGACCGTGTTGGGAGACACGAAGCATTCCTCCGCAAAATCATTGCGGGAGATGTTCTGCTGTTTCAGCCAAGCCTTGATCTGCACTTTGAGTTCATCCTGATTCTCACTCATGCATATCTTTGTAACGAAAATGGTGCGATTTTTCAACCTTTTTTGCATAATATCATTTTAACGGTATATTTTCGTTGACTGAAATACCGTTTCAGGTGCATTATTGCATCGTAAGCGGGTTATTGAAGCCCTTATTGCACCAAAAGAAGGATTTTTATGAAGACGGGAAATAAGAAAAAGAGTCAGAAAAAAATTCAAATCAAGGGAAAAATGCCGTTATCCGTCCATTTTTTCCGGGATGCGGAAGCGGACGCCCTGAACGTGGAGCGCTGCCAGCTTGATAAGGCTACCCTGATTGCCTGTGCCGTCAAACGTCTCCGGGAAGATCTGGGCAATGTCCCGGATTCCGGTAAAAAACCTTCCGCATGACTCAGGAGATTTACTGGGAACTTCTGGCGTGGCTGTTCCGCTCTTTTCTGGCGGTGACTACCTTCGCCTTTGTCGTGGCCGGGTACCAGGCCCTGCGCTGCCGTCCGCGGGACGGCAGCAAGCGGAGAAAGTAGGGAATGGCAAAAAGGTCCGCGGTTCCCCGGCGTCAGGCCGGGGAGGACGCCGGGGAGGTTGACTCACGGCTTCGTCTCCCTTATCTTCCGGGAATGTCCCGCCGTGTTTCGGATGAAGCCGCCCTGTCCGCCATGAGCCTTGAAGAACTCTGGCGCTTGTTTCCCGTCATCTTGAGCGAATCCAGGCCGGAGTGGGCGGAAATCTACCGGAGGGAGAAAGAGATGCTGGAATCGGTGGTGCCCCTCTCGCGCATCAGCCGCCTTTCCCACTTCGGGAGCACGTCCGTTCCGGGCCTGGCGGCCAAACCCACCATTGACATTCTGCTGGAAGTGCGGCCCGATTCATTTGTTTTTGAAACGCTTCCCCTGCTGGAAAAGTGCGGCTACCGGGAAATGCACCGGGACGAAGCGCAGATGCGCCTGGTTCTGGTGAAGGGCTATGCCGCGGACGGCTTCCGGGGGCAGGCGTTCCATCTGCATGTGCGGCCCTGCCGGGATTGGGATGAATTGTACTTCCGGGACTACCTGGCCGCGCATCCGGATGAGGCGGAAAGGTACGCCGCCCTCAAGCGTTCCCTGAAAGAGAAGTTCGAATTCAACCGGGATGCCTATACGGAGGGAAAAACGGAGCTGATCGCCGCCATGACCCGCCGGGCGAGGGAAGAAATGCCCGGCAGGCACGTCCCGGCATAAGGCCGTTAAACCGGGTTGCTTTTTATAGGGCAGGGGATGCGCGGAAAGACGGAAGGAAAGGGCAGGCGGACATTCCAAACTTGCTTGATGGTGAAACTTCCATTGTCGTCCACAAGGGCATGGATTTGGCACGACCTTTCCGGAGGGACATCTGCTTTGAACCACCCTTTCCATGTTTGGGAAACTGCCCAAAGAGCGGAAGTCTAATTTTTATCCTTCCGGGCAATACTCGCCCGCCGCGGCATTAAAAAGCCTGCTTCCGGCTGTTCGAGCCATGGATACGTTTATTTTGGCGGCGGGAAGAGGATTAAGCCGGTTGGAAAGGAAGGCCTTTCCGGGGGTGAAAGAAATTCCGCCGCTTCCCGCAGCGTGGATGAGGCTGAATGACAGGCATGTTTTTAAGGTCCGCTCCGGATGGAAATCCGTATTGCCAGAAGTGGGGAATGGCGGTAACATTCCGCCGCTATGAGTATTGAGAGTTTCGCAAACCAGCATGTGCTGGAATTGGTGGCTTACCAGCCGGGCAAGCCCATTGAGGAGACGGCCCGGGAACTGGGCCTGGATCCCCATGATATTGTGAAACTGGCGTCCAATGAGAACCCGCTGGGGCCGTCCCCCAAGGCGGTGGAGGCCATTGCCCGCGCGGCGGCAGGCGTGAACATTTATCCGGACGGCGCGGCCTTCCGCCTGCGCTCCGCCATTGCGGAGTTCTGCGGCGTGGAGTTTGGCCAGACGGTGGTGGGCACGGGCAGCAGCGAGGTGATTGAGCTGATGTGCCATGCCCTGCTGAATCCCCGGGCGGAGGTAGTGGCCGCCAGGCACGCCTTTTCCATGTACCCCATCATGTCCAAGCTGTTCGGCGCCACGTACGTGGAAGTGCCCAACAAGCCGGACTGGACGCACGATCTGAACGGCTTCCTGGATGCCGTTACGGACAACACGCGCATCGTGTTCATTACGAATCCCACCAATCCCGTGGGCACCGTCGTGACCCAGCAGGAGATTGACGATTTCATGGCGAAGGTGCCGGAACACGTGCTGGTATGCTTTGACGAGGCGTACCGGGAGTTTTCCGACAATCCGCCGGATACCCTCAAGTTCGTGCGGGAAGGCCGCAACGTGATTGTTCTCCGCACCTTCTCCAAGGCTTACGGTCTGGCGGGCCTGCGCGTGGGCTACGGCATTGCCCCGGAACACGTGTGCAGCATGCTGCACAAGGCGCGCGCGCCGTTCAACCTGCACGTGCTGGCGCAGGAGGCGGCCCTGGCCGCCCTGGAAGACCGGGAGCACGTGCGCCGCACCGTGGAGAACAATGCCGAGGGCATGCGTTTTTACGAACAGGCTTTCCGGGACATGGGGCTGGAATGGATTCCCAGCCAGGGCAATTTCATCCTGGTGAAGGTGGGGCAGGGCAGGAAGGTGTTCCAGGACATGCTGGCCAGGGGCGTGATCGTCCGCGCACAGGACGGCTACGGGCTGCCGGAGTGGATCCGCATCAGCATAGGCACCCCCGCGGAAAATGCCCGCTGCATTGAAGTTTTGAAGGAAGTACTTTAAACAGTTTCGCCGTTTTTCCTGTCTCACCTTTTATGATCTCTCCGGAACAGTACATTGACGGTCTTGAATGGCGTTACGCCTGCAAGAAGTTTGACCCCGAAGCCCGCATTGAGAAACCCACCTGGCATGCGCTGGCGGAAAGCCTGCGCCTCAGCCCGTCTTCCCTGGGCCTTCAGCTCTGGAAGTTTGTGGTGGTGACGAACAAGGAATTAAAGGCGCGCCTGCGGGAAGTCTCCTGGAACCAGTCCCAGGTGGAGGACTGCTCCCATTACGTGGTGCTTTGCGCCCGCAGGACGGCCACCCAGCGGGACGTGGACCGCTACCTGGCCCAGATTGAGTTCACGCGCCACCCGTCCGCGGAAAAGCTGGCTTCCTCCGCTGATTTCTATACTGGCTATGTAAAATCCCTGACTCCGGAAAAAATGCACACCTGGCTGGATTGCCAGGTGTACATTGCCGCAGGCTTCCTGCTCAGCGCGGCCGCCGCCCTGCGGGTGGATTCCTGCACCATCGGCGGCATGGACCGCGATAAGTATGATGAGATTCTGGGCCTGGACGGCACGCCGTACCGCTCCGTGGTGAGCGTGGCGCTGGGCTACCGCGCGAAGGACGACGATTACGCCCACGAGGCCAAGGTGCGCTTCCCCGCCGGGGAGGTGATCGACATCCGCGCCTGATTTGTCCTTCCCTTTTCCCCCTGTCCGGGGCCGGATTTCCTGATTGGAGGTCCGGCCCCTTTTTTTGTCCGGCAGGGCGTTTACCTTCCGGGCGCATTCCCGCGTCCGGAGCGTGTCTGTTTTTTAATCTCGCCAATAACGGGATGTTTGAGATAATAACTTGCCTGAACAAGATTGGCCGGTCCTCCCGGGCCCGGCGGTTTTCCTTCATGAAACCTGACGCGCGGCAATCCGCCCGGCGGAATGCATGCCCGGACGGCGGAACGAAGGAGAATTCACCCGCTTTTTCCCCTTTCCCTGCAAGAAAAGGACGGCGGGCGCGTAGTTCTTGGCACGAACCAGATCCTCCTTTTCCCTGAAACGACACGATAACATGAAGAAGAACCTATTCCTGATGATCGCCGCTTTTGCCGCATCTCCCTTGATGGGGCAGGACGCCAAGCAGATTGCGGATTCCCTCACCATCCCTCCGGTGAAAGCGGGCGCGAAACAACTGCCGATGCCAAGCGCCTCCGGAGCCCAGATCAAATTCCTGGGGGCCGACTATGAGCAGCTTGTTAACAGCAAGGGAAAGATAGCCCCCGTTATTTCAGACACCCCCGTCAACGTCAGCTTCAAGGTGACCAAGGACGGCAAGGAAGCCATCAGCAAGGATTATGAAATCATGCTGCAGGCCCCGGACGCCGCCCAGGGCAATCCCAAGCCGCGTATCATTCCGGAGATCCTGCAATGGAAGGGCGGCCAGGGCGCGTACAAGCTGGGGAACACGGTTTCCGTAGCCTGCCCGGAAAAAGAGCTGGCGCAGATATTCACGGCTGATCTGGAAGACGTGGCGGGGAAGAAGGTCAAGCTTGTCCCGCCCGGCGCGAAGGCGGATATTTCCTTTTCCCTGCTGAAAGGCGGCAACCTGGGCAAGGAGGGGTACAGGCTCCAGGTGACCAGGGACGGCGTCCGCATTGGCGCGGCTACGCCCACCGGGCTGTTCTGGGGCACGCGCACGCTGCTGCAGATGCTGCGCCAGACCCCCGGCAGCGTTCCCTGCGGCACGGCAGTGGATTTCCCGCGCTATGAGCTGCGCGGCTTCATGCTTGATATTGCGCGTACGCCCTATCCCCTCAGCTACCTCAGGGACGTGATCCGCACCATGGCCTGGTACAAGATGAATGACCTGCACCTGGTCATCAACAATAACTTCATTTTCCATGAAATGTATGTGGACAAGGGCCGCGATCCGTTCAAGGAGCTCTATGCCGCCTTCCGCCTGGAATCCAACATGAAGGGCAAGGACGGCGTTCCTCTTACGGCGAAGGACCTTTTCTACACCAAGAAGGAGTTTGCGGATCTGGTGGATTACGCCGAACGCCGCGGCATCAGCATCGTTCCGGAGATTGACACTCCCGGTCACGCGCTTTCCTTCACCCGCCTGCGCCCGGACCTCATTTACAAGGGACCCATGAACCATGAAAAGCGCCGCAGCGAGATGCTGGACGCCGCCAACCCGGAGACGATCAGCCTGGTGGGCAAGGTATTTGACGAGTATTTGCTGAAAGACCCCAAACTGGGCCGCCCGGTGTTCGGCAGCAAGGTGGTGCATGTGGGCGCGGACGAGTTTTACGGCAACAAGGAGGATTACCGCCATTTTGCGGACGCCGTGCTGAAGCATGCCCTGAAGCGCGGTTATACGCCCCGCATCTGGGGCAGCCTGAGCACCAAGCCCGGCAAAACCCCCGTGGTGAGCAAGGGCGTTCAAATGAACCTCTGGAGTACCGGATGGATGAGGGCCTGGGAGGCTGTGAACCAGGGCTATGACGTCATCAATACCAATGACGGCGCCCTGTACGTGGTGCCCTACGCCAACTATTACCGCATGGACAGGAACCACAAGGGGCTTTATAATAACTGGATTCCCAACCGCATCGGGAATGAAACCCTGCCTTCCGGCCATCCCCAGCTCATCGGCGCGGCTTTTGCCGTCTGGAATGATGAGACGGACCTCAAGCACTCCGGCTATGCCCCCTATGACATTTGGGGCGTTATTTCCGGCTCCATGGACGTGCTGGCCCAGAAGATGTGGGGGAAGGCCAAGGCTCCGGATTCTTTTGAAGAGCACCGGGAGCTGGTCAAGGCCATCGGGGAAGCCCCCCGTACCAACCCCCTCCACAAGTGGAAGGATTCCAAGCCCTTCTCCGTGGTTCCGGGCAAGCTGCCCCAGCAGTTGAACCAGCCCGCCCTGGGGCCCGGCTACCGCCTCACCATGGAGCTTGAGCTTTCCGCCGCTCCGGAAGGGAAGGAGCAGGTTCTGCTTTCCGGCCCGGAAGGGGAGCTGTTCGCCGTCATGAAGGACGGCACCATGGGCTTCCGGCGGGATGACTCTCTGGAATTCTCCTTCGGCGCCAAGCTGCCCGTCGGCAAGAAGGTGAAGGTGGAAATTGTGGGAGAGCCGGAAAAAACCACCCTCCTCATTGACGGCAAGCCTGCGGGCACCATGGTGCTCAAGAGCTTCCGCAATCCGGACGAAAACTTTGAACCCCGCACGAAGGGCGTGCGCTCCACCTTCGTTCTCCCGCTGAAGGTGCTCGGCTCCTCCTTCCAGGGGAAGGTGTTTGATCTGAACGTCCAGCCGTTGTAACGGCCCGTGCCGGAAGCGGCGCGGCCCGGATAATCCCGGGCGGCTTCTTCCGGAGCCGGGCGGCCTCATGCGCCGCACTCTTTCCAGCGCCCCGCAGTCTCCGGACTTGCGGGGCGTTCCTGTTCCCGGCGCCGTTCTGGAGCGCCGGAGATGGGGAAGTTCCGCGCAGCGGTTCAGTCCCGCATGCCCCTGTACCTCATGGGGCGGTAGCCGCTGTTCTCCAGCATGGGGCGGCTGAAAACGCGCTCCGCGCACTTCCAGACCGGCAGGGGGGCGGCTTCACTGCCCAGGAACCGGTCTTTTTCCGCTCCCTCCCAGCGGATGAACAGGAGCACATGGCGTCCCGGAGCAATCAGGATGTCCCCCGTTTTCAGCTCATCCCAGGAGGGGAGGGAAATGGAAAGAGCGGGGAGCTCCCGTGTGGAAAATGGCCTGGACAGGCGCCAGCAGCGGGAGACGAAGCCGGAGCAGTCCACCCCGGCGGCAAAGCGGCTGGCGGCGGCATCCCCCGCGGCCTGCTTTTCCGGGGTGCCCATGTCCCCGGCCGCGGCGGGGGCTCCCCGTTGGCGGCATCCGCCTTCAGGCGTTCGGCGAACTGCCGCGGGGTGTCGAACCCGCCCCATTTGTACGGCATGCCGGTGGAACGCGCGCCGGGCCGCCACCACGCGCCGGCATGGCCTCCGGCTGCGGAGGCGTCCGGCGTGTCTATCCGGATGCCGTCCTCGTCCGTCCCGTGGCGGACGTTCCGGGGAGAGCCCCGCCAGGCCATGGAAGTATAAGCCCGGCTGGTTTCCAGGGCTTCACGGCGGGTGACGGAAGAAGCGGGAGGCAGGATTTCCGGCGCGCCGGGAACACAGGCCCCCAGGCAGGCGGAGAGGGTGAGCAGCGTCAGGGTGTTGGTCATGGACTGCATGTGTAGCCACTTCCCGCCGCGGAGGCAAGGATGATTGCAGGAGAACGCTTTTTATTCGGAAAACGAACGGTCTGGAAGCTTGACTACCGGGTGGAATATGTGAAAAAGGGGTTAACTGAGGCGGAAAGGAATGGAAGAGGTTTCCGTTCGCCCTCCCGCTTCCCATCGCCTTGCATTTTTTATGGACGAAGAACAACAAATCATCCAGGAGCCGGTTCAGGAACCCGCCCCTGAAAAACAGCCCGACAAGACCCAGGCCACTCTTACGGCGGTTTCTCCGCTGGTGTCCGTCTTTTTCGGTTTCTCCACCGGCGTGAACATCATTCCGCCCCTGATCTGCTGGCTGGTCTGGAAGGATGCCAACCCCCTGGTGGACAAGGTAGGAAAGAACGTTCTGAATGCCCAGATTTCCTGGGCGATTTATTCGATTGCGGCCTTCCTGTTATGTTTTGTCCTGATCGGCTTCGTGCTGGCTCCCGCGGTCGTCATCGCGTGGATTGTTTTCGCCATTATCACTGCCGTCAAGGTGGCGAACGGGGATTACGATTACGTGGCGCCCCTCACGATTACGTTCCTGAAGTAACGTTTTTTCCACTTGCCCATTTATGAAAAAGCCGCCGGCATTCTGCGCCGGCGGCTTTTTTGCGGAATGGGATCCGTTTTCCGGAGAGGTTCAGATGGGCATGTCCTTTTCACTGCCGCCGTACATGAACGTATGGAGCAGGCGCGTGACTTGGTTCTGTTCCGCGCGCAGCTGGGCGGAGGGGCGCAGCGCGGCGTACGTCAGGCTGTCATGCCCGGTGAATTCCCTCATGTGGAAGCCCTGGAAGCTGGTCATGGGTTTGCTGTCATGGAAGAGCTTGCCCCTCCGGAGCAGTTCGTCAAAGACGTGTTCCGCCTCCCGCGTGCGCGTCAGCGCGTTTTCCGGATGGGGCACGCGGATGACCAGCGCGCCGCCGTCCCCGCGGAAGTTGATGCCCGCTCCGGCCATGACGTCCGCGGAAGGCTGGCTGGTAACGCTGCCCAGAAGCAGCACGCCGTCATCTATCAAATGGATGCGGCTGGCGTGGGCTTCCTCCTTCACGTGCAGCACGCCGCCGTAAATGTGGGTGGATACGCTGCCGGAAAGTTTTTTGATGCGCATCAGGCCGTGCTTGATAACGAGTTCCGAGCCCTCGGCGGGCAGGTCCACTTCCGAGGCGAAGAGCCAGCCGTCCGTCATGGCGATTCTGCCTTCATGCTCTCTGGAGCCCTGAATGCGGCCCTGGCCCATCAGAAGGCGGCCGCCGTTGATCTCCAGGCTGCCGTTGGCCTTGTTTCCCAGGAAAACGGTCATGTGGTCCGGCAGGTTGCCCAGGAGCGTCATGGTGCCTCCGTTACGGATGACCAGGTGGGCGGTGCGGTGCCCGTGGTCCGGCTGGTTGGGGCCTCCCACGTAAACGGGGGCGTTGATGATGTAAAGATTGCCGCCGGAATCAACGGTGAGGGAATCCTGAATGTCCGTCTGGCCCTGCACCACGTCATTGCTGATGGTGACCGGGCACATGTAGGAGACGCGGTTCATGGATGAGGCTGAAAGCGGCATCATCCCTGTTAGAATGAATGGGTTGATATTGCTCATGACGCTGGTTACATAGTTGGTTTGACGTTTGAGGCGCGGTGGATGCGCGCCAATGGTATTAGACCGTCCGGGCGGGTAAAATGTTCGGGTAAATTCACCTTATTTTCTTCCGGACGGGAAAAGCGCGGTTCACTCCCATTCCACCCGGGTCAGTTCCAGTTCTCGTCCTCGGAGGATGGCCAGGGCGGGGTCTCCGCAGCCGGGGCAGATATAGCCGTGCTCCGTGAAGGAAAAATCCGCGCTGCAAGCGTCGCAGCGGCACAGGGCCTCCACCCACGTGACGTCCAGGGCGGCGTCCTGCGCGGCATACGCGTCCTTCAGGGCCAGGAAGGCGGATTGCAGGGCTTCCGGCACCACGCCGCTCAGGCTGCCGATGGTCATGTGCACGCGCATCAGCCGGGTTCCCCCGTTCTTTTCCATGAGCCGCCGGGCCATGTCCAGCGCCCCCTCCATGATGCCTACTTCATGCATGCGCGTCTTTCCGGGCCTGGTATTCCTCCAGGGCGCGGGCGATGAGGGTTTCCACCAGGTCCAGCGCCTGCGGCACGGCCTCCCGCACTTCCGCGGACATGGGCTGGCAGAAGTCCGTATGCCCGGCCTCCACCCCCACCAGCGTGATGATGCGCGGCAGGGTTCCGCACAGCTGGGCCGCGCCCAGCACTTCCTTCATGCCGATCTGGTGCGGTGAGATGACGCGGGAGAAATGGCGGGGGAGTTCGTCCCGGCTGCGCGTGACGACGGTTCCGGGCCGGGCCCCCGTCTTGACGGCGTCCAGCAGGATGACCGTATCCGCGTCTTCCAGCAGGGGCAGCAGGGTCATTCCCAGCGTGCCTCCCTCCTCCACATGGACCAGCGGGCCGTAGTCCCGTTCCTGAAGACGGTGGGCAAGCTCCACGCCTATGCCGTCATCTCCCATGAGCGGGTTGCCCACGCCCAGCACGAGCACGGGATAGGCGTTCCCCTTCACGGGGCAGCCCCGGAGTTCTTCCGTATATTCCTCGGATTCCATGGAAAGTGCGGGGGAAAGGCAGTTATTCATCCCGGAATTTGACGCCCTTGCGCAGCCAGCGCCCTCCGCTGAACATGGAGGAGATGGTGCCGTCCCGGTCCACGTTTCCGGAGAGGATGGAAAGGTACACGTGAACCATGGCGAAGATGATGAAGCACCACATGCCGATCAGGTGCACCAGGCGCACGTACGGAACCCCTATCAGGTCGTTCAGGGGCATGAACCAGTGGTAGAACCAGTGGCGCGGCTCATACAGGGCGTACAGGGCCAGCCCGGTCACCACCATGGTGGTGAACAGGACGTAGACGCCCGTGTACGTCCACTGCTGTAAAGGATTGTGGCCGATGTAGCGGGGGCCGTCATAACTGCGGGCGAACACGTAGTCCACCGCCGTGGTGAAGAGGTCCTTCCACTGCTGCCTGGAGATGGGGAAGAGGGCCCGGAAGCTCTGGTACTTGTTGGAGGCCATGAAGAAGCAGGAGAAGCGCAGCATCATCACCACCACCAGGGTCCACCCCAGCGCGTAGTGCACGAAGCGGAGCGTGCCGAACTGGAAGGCCCCGTGCAGGTCCCCCATTTTCAGGAACCACCCTTCCGCAATGCAGATGCCGGTGGAAGCCAGCCCGATGATGCAGAACACCCAGGTCCAGTGCAGCACGCGCAGCGGCCAGTCCCAGACGTGGAAGTAGCGGAAGTTGGCCTTGGCCATGGAGAGGCGGCGCACGTCCCTCATGGCGTGCATGGGCACCACGCCCAGCAGGCGCCACGGCGCGCCGGGCCGGTGGACGGCCACGGCCACGGGTTCAAAGCCGGAGGGGGAGTATTCCTCAAAAGCCTTGTTCATGCGCTCTTTTTCCAGATGGCTGACTTCACACAGTTTTTCCAGGGCCTTCAGGCTGCCGCGGGCCACCATGAAGGGGGCGGCGTCCTCCTTGTCCGCGGCTTTCAGCATGGCCGTGCTGTACGGCCTTTCCCGGGAGGGAGCCTCCCAGGAATTCTCCTGCTGGGCGTAGGGCAGGGCCACGCCCCGTTCCCGCGCGGCGTGGAGCAGGGCCAGGTCCCCCGGGTCCGTGCTGCCGTTGGGGGAGGCGCACACGGCCAGGGCCAGGATTTCCTCCGGCGTGTAAACCGGGCTGGCCGGAATGGCGTCCTCCACCGCCAGGGTGAGGTCTTTGTCGATAAGAGTCGTTTTCACGGGTCCTGTCTGGTCAGAATGGCCTCCCCTTCTTCGTCAAACAAGTGGACGGCGCAGGATTGGCACGGGTCATAGCTGTGAACGGTGCGCAGGGGTTCCACCGGGCGGGTGGGGTCCACCAGCGGGTGTTTTCCGGTATGGGCCAGGGAATATTCGTACGGCCCCATCTGCCCCTCCGCGTCGCGGCCGGAGCTGTTCCAGGTGCTGGGCACCACGGCCTGGTAATTCACCGTCTGGCCGTTTTCAATCCGTACCCAGTGGCTCAGGCTGCCGCGGGGCGCTTCCACCCAGCCCACGCCCTTGCAGGAGGAGGGCCAGGTTTCCGGCTCCCATTTTTCCGGGTTGAAGGTGGCGGTTTCCCCGTTCTTGATGCGGTCCGTCATCTCCTGGAGCTGGTTCACCATCATGTCCACGTTGATCAGGGCGTCCAGGGAGCGGCCGTACACGCGGCCCAGCGTGGAGTTCATGAAGGCGTTGTCGCGCGGCAGCCCCAGCTTGTCGCAGGCGGCGTCCACCCGCTCCACGATGGCGGGCACCCCCTGGGCGTAGCCGATCATCATGCGGGCGTTCGGGCCCACGGCCATCGCGTGGCCGTCGTAGCGCGGGGCTTTCACCCAGGTGTACTGCGGATGGTCGGAGAGCCACTTGTAGGGCGGCCTGGGGCCGTTGTAATCCGCGTTCGTCTCCCCGTCGTATGGGGCCAGGCCCGCGTCCCGGCCTTCCGTGTACTTGTACCAGGCGCTGGTGACGAATTCCTTGATCTTGTCCTGGTCAAAGGGAAGCACGTTTTTATAGTCCCCGTTCAGCAGGACGCCGGGCTTGATCATCCCCTTGCCGGCGGGAGCTCCGGTGTTGATCTCGGACGGGTCCCCGGTGCAGAAAAAGTTGGGGTTGGACGCGCCGATGTGGGCGTAATCCTTGTAAAATCCGGCGATGGCCACGATGTCCGGGTAGTACACCTTGTGGATGAAGTCGTGGCAGGTCTGCACCAGCTGTTTCAGGTAGCTCAGGGCAAACTGGTTGATGGCCTGGTCATTGTTCATGTTGATGGCGCAGGCCATGCCGCCCACCAGGAAGTTCGGGTGCGGGTTCTTGCCGCCCAGGATGGTGTGGATCTTGATCATGTCCCGCTGCCAGACCAGGGCCTGGAGATAGTGCGCCACGCCCAGCAGGTTCACCTCCGGCGGCAGCTTGTAGGCCGGGTGGCCCCAGTAGCCGTTCGTGAAAATGGAGTACTGGCCGTGGGCGATGGAGTCCTTCAGCTTTTTCTGCACCCCGGCAAAGTACGTGGCGGAGGACAGGGGCCAGTCTGAAAGGGATTTGGCGATGGCGGCGGTTTCCTTGGGGTCCGCCTTCAGGGCGGACATCACGTCCACCCAGTCCATGGCCTGGAGCTGGTAGAAGTGGATGACGTGGTCCTGGATGCCCAGGGCGCCGCTGACCAGGTCGCGCATGAGGCGGGCCTGGACGGGTACCGGGTATTGCAGGGCGTCCTCCACCGCGGCCAGGGCCGCAATGGCGTGCGTGCCCGTGCAGACGCCGCAGATGCGTTCCACGAAGGCCCATACGTCCCGCGGGTCCCGCTTGCAGGCGATCACCTCAATGCCGCGGTACTGCGTGGTGGAGGTCCAGGCGTTCTTGATGACGCCGTCTCCGGCCTCCATCTCCACGCGCAGGTGGCCTTCAATGCGCGTCACCGGGTCAATGACCACCCGGCTGGATTCCGGAACGTCCGCTGATGTGTAATTGCTCATGGTAATCTGGTGGTGAAAGCTTCTGGTTATTCTTCAGTTTCCTTGTCAGGCGAGCCGGGAGCGTCCCCGAAGGCGGGCAGGGAGACGTTCGCCTCCTCCTTCATGTGCTGCTTCTTGTAATGGATGGCGGAACCTACGGCATGGGCGGCGATCGCCGCGCCCGCGCCGGCCACGCCCACGGCCCCGATCACGTTGGCGGAGGCCTCCACGCCGAAGCCGTTCACGTTCGGCAGCGTCTTGTAGAAGGGGGTCATGCGGTCAAAGAAGTACAGCTCCGTGCAGCCGATGCACGGGTGGCCGGACTGGATGGGGAAGCTGACGCCTCCGTTCCACTTCACGATGGGGCAGGGGGAAAACGTATCCGGCCCCTTGCAGCCCACCTTGTACAGGCAGAAGCATTCCCGCGCGTTCTCATCGTCAAACACGTTGACGAACTGGCCGGCGTCAAAGTGGGCGCGGCGCGGGCAGTTGTTATGGATGCGGGTGCCGTACGCCATCAGCGGGCGCGTCTCCAGGTCGCATTCCGGGGCGCGGTCAAAGGTCAGGATGTACATGATGACGGCGGTGATCACGTCCCCGATGGGCGGGCAGCCCGGCACATTGATGACCGTGCGGTCTGTCAGGATGTCCCGGATGCCCACGGCCCCGGTGGGGTTGGGGCGGGCGGCCTGGATGGAGCCGAAGTACGCGCAGGAGCCCACCGCCAGGATGTAGGAGGCGTTTTCCGCGCAGTGGCGCAGCATGTGCTCCACCGTATCCCCGGCCACGGTGCAGTACACCCCGCCGTCGTTGACCGGGACGGAACCGTTGATGACGAGGATATGGGGTTCCTTGATGGCTTCTTCCAGGGCGGCGTTGGCTGCGTCCCCGGAGGGGGCCATCAGCAGCTCCACGTAAGGCATGGAGACGGCGGAAAGCACCATGTCCCCGATCTCCTCGTTATAGCTGCGGATGGTGCTTTCCAGGCACCCGGTGCATTCCTGGAGCTGGAGCCAGATGACCACCGGGCGTTTCAGGGCGGCCATCTTGTCCGCAATCTCCTGGGCGTTGGAAACGCCTCCCGTCACGGTGGCGACGCCCATCAGGGCGATCATTTTCAGGCACCATTTATTGAATTCGCGCCGGCTGACGCCGCGGCGCTCCATGTGTTCCCCCAGGGTTTCCCCGGGACGCCATGTGGTTAAAATCTCATGATTCAGGGAGGCCTGCTCCGCCTCCTGCATGGAAGGTTGCTGCGTGCGCTTCATGTGCGTGGTCCAAATAAATCGTTTCCATTTAGACACGATTTCCGGGAAATGCGATCAATATTTTCCAATTTTTCAGGGGCTGCCCCTACCAGGACCAGACGTTCTGGATTTGGAAAACCACGGCCGTCTGGCCCCTGCGGCCGTTGACGGGATTCTTGACGAGCTGAATGTCAGGCTGGAGCGTCATGGTGGGCGTCACCTGGGCCACATAGGTTAGTTCAATGCCGTATTCATTCTTGTTCACGTACGGGCCGTTCTTTTTGGCGCCCTGCTGCCAGAGGAAGCCCAGGCCCAGGTAGCCGTCATTGGAGGCGCCTTTTCCGCGGAAGGGGGAGAGGAGCACCAGCCCCGTGGTGGCCGCGCAGCGCACGCCGGTCAGCGTGGCGGCGTCATCGCTGGCCCAGCCGCCGCGGAAGAACCAGCCCAGGTGGCTGCTGCGGCCAAGCTGCTGCTGGAAGTTCACGGCCACGCCGCCGCCGTTTTCACTGTTGCTGGTGGTGAAGAAGGGCTGGAGGCGGTACACGCCGGAACCCATGCCGCAGAAGTCCTCCGCCACGTAGCCGAATTCAAGCACGTTCGTCCAGTTGTCCGAGTTCAGGTTCCTGAACGGGTTGTGGTTCTGGGTCATGTTGTTGGCGGCGGTGGCTCCCATCACGTAAAAGGAGGTGGTGGGCTGCCATGCGAAATGGAAGCCCAGGGAGTTGTCCGTCAGGGGCAGCATGGGGTTGTTGCCGAAGACGCTGTTGGTCAGGTTATTGTTGTGTGAGTTGGCGTAGGCGTTGTGGTCCATGTAATTGGTGGTGTCCAGCTGGCCCGCCATCAGCAGGAGCTTGCCGCCCGCTCCCACCCATGCCAGGCTCAGGTTGCTGAGGTGGGGGTCCGGCCCCTGGAAGGAACTGGTGGGATTCTGGAGGGAGCCCAGCGTGGTGGCGGGGCCCTTGCTCCCTTCATTGAAGTCAAAGCCGTTGCCGAAGTCGAACTCGGAGGCCAGGTACAGGCCGCTCCCCGTGGAGTTGTTGCGGAAAATGGTGATATTGGTCAGCAGGGAGCCGTTATAGGAGGGGAAATCCGTCTTTCCGTTCAGGCCGCCGCCCGTCAGGCCCGTGTAGTTGAAGCCGAACTGGGCGGAATAGGTGATGCCGTATCTGGACAGGGCGGTCTTGATCTTCTGCGCCCCGGTGGAAATCATGTCTTCACGGATCCAGGCGTTCGGTTCCGCGCAGGTGTTGCCGAAGACGTAGGAACTGTCCAGATACGGCATCATCTTGAGAGGCTTGGCCGCAAACCATTCAATGCCGGGGGCGGAGGGCCTGGCCTCATGCTGGAGAAGAACGCTGGGCCTGGTGGGAACGCCGGGCGTCCTCTTGGTGATTTGTTCTTCCGGACGCATGCCCTTCAGCAGGCTGGGGCTTATTTCCCTGCCTTCCAGGGTTTTCACGCGCAGGCCGCGTTCCGTGTTCAGGTAGGGAGGCGTGGTCGTCACTACGGGTGCGGGCTGCTGGGCCAGGACGGGATCGCAGGAGGCCACGACGGCGACGGCGCACAAGGAGGGAAGCATGACATGTTTCATATAGACAATCAGACAAGACAGCAGACGGAAGTGTCATAACTCAACTGAAATGCTGACACGAATACCTGTTTTTTCCCGCCTTTCCGCAAAAAGGGAAGACTGCCCCTCCCGCCGCCTCATTCAACCGGGCATGAGCAAGCAGGTGCGGTTCTCCGTTTCCTGGCGTCCGTGCCGCCGTATTCCAAACAGCGTGGAGGGGGAGGAAGGAGGAAAGGCATGCCCCCTGTTCCGTCCCGGATTCCTTTGGTTGGCAGTTGGCCGTGGAAACGCTTCCATAGAAGAACGGGAATGGGAATATGAGAGAAGGAAGGGCGGGCTTTGAAGGCAAAAAGGCTGGTTATAACTGGGGCTCCTGTACGGATTTCAATAGAGAGTGGAGAGTGGAGAGTGGAGAGTGGAGAGTGGAGAGTGGAGAGTGGAGAGT